>Ga0224501_10002106_pt1 | contig 15530 bp, 12 predicted proteins | sample SF_Oct11_sed_USG_4_FD_169105 | JGI IMG/M metagenome (GOLD analysis project Ga0224501, IMG submission 169105) | Sediment microbial communities from San Francisco Bay, California, United States - SF_Oct11_sed_USGS_8_1 | ecosystem: Environmental > Aquatic > Marine > Sediment | place: USA... | reverse complement strand
AAGAGACACTGCCGCAGAACTACTTGATCTTTATGCCAAACGAAATGCAGTTAAAGGCGTTGCTCATAGTTGTGAACATGACGAATATCTGACCTTTACCAATCAGTTCGAATATGAGCCTACTCCTGATCAACACACTGTATTTAAAGCTGTATATGAAGATATGACTAATCCAAGACCAATGGACAGGCTGGTCTGTGGCGATGTTGGTTTTGGAAAAACAGAAGTAGCTATGCGTGCTGCCTTTATAGCTGTTCAGAGCGGATTTCAGGTAGCTATTCTGGTACCGACAACATTACTGGCACAACAACATCATGAATCATTTACCAATCGCTTTGCCAATTGGCCGGTTAAAATTGAAGTTTTGTCTCGCTTTCAGAGTAAAAAACAGCAAACAGTAACTGAAGAATCATTAGGAAATGGGCAGACAGACATTGTTATTGCCACTCACAAACTTATTAATAGCAAGCCCAAATTCAAAAATCTGGGGCTACTCATTATTGATGAAGAGCATCGATTCGGTGTACGCCAAAAAGAAGTGTTGAAATCATACAAAAACAAGGTTGATATTCTCGCGCTAACAGCGACCCCTATTCCAAGAACTCTGAATATGTCCATGTCCGGCTTGAGAGACTTGTCTATTATTGCAACCCCACCCGCCAAACGTCTTTCTATTAAAACGTTTGTTCGCCAATATCATGAACCCCTGATTTCTGAAGCCGTGCAGCGAGAAATAAGACGTGGTGGCCAGGTTTATTTTCTACATAACAGTGTAGATACAATCGAACAAATGGCGGACAATTTGCGCCAATTATTGCCTAATCTCAACATAGGGGTTGCCCATGGGCAAATGCGTGAGAAAGAACTTGAGTCTGTCATGAGACAATTTTATCGACATCAATTTCATATCCTTGTTTGTACCACAATTATTGAAACCGGTATTGATATACCTACTGCCAACACCATCATCATCAATCGAGCTGATAAACTGGGGCTTGCACAACTCCATCAACTTAGAGGGCGTGTTGGTCGCTCACATCATCAGGCTTATGCCTACCTGTTAACTCCACACCCCAAATCAATGACAAAAGATGCCGGCAGAAGACTTGAAGCGATTGAAAATCTTGAGGACTTGGGAGCAGGCTTTATTCTGGCAACACATGATCTGGAAATCAGAGGTGCAGGTGAAATATTAGGTGATGAGCAGAGTGGTCATATGCAGACTATCGGATTTAGTATGTATGTTGAGCTGATTGAAAGAGCGATCAAATCATTAAAAGAAGGAAAAACAGCCAGTCTTGAACAAACATTCGATACTCAAACTGAAGTTTCACTAGGTGAATCGGCCCTGCTTCCAGACAGCTACATAGGTGATGTTGGTATTCGTCTGTCTTTATATAAGAGAATTGCAAATGCTGCTGATGGTGATCAGCTTAGAGAACTTCAAGTAGAATTGATAGACAGATTCGGCTTGCTGCCTCAGGAAGCAAAAAATCTATTTGTTGTTACTGAACTAAAACTGAAAATACTGCCAATGGGGATCATAAAGCTTGAAGCTGATAACAAAGGCATCCAGATTGAGTTTAATGCATCGCCAGATATCAATACAGAAAAGCTGATCAAATTACTACAAACCGAGCCAACCAAATATCGTTTGGCAAACAACACAAAACTCAAAGTTGTCGATTCTAACCATGATATTGTTGAACGTATTCAAAAGATCGAGCAATTAATTGAATTATTGACTTGATAAACAACCTGTACTCTTGTTATATATGCCTTCTCATCTTAATGATTTGAGTAAACTATCCGGACGAATTATGATAAAGATTAAAATAAAGTCAGTTTTTGCAGCCTTGCTTTTGTTTGCAAGCTTGTCTCATTATGCCAATGCACAAAGTCAGGATGATAGTGATGTTACCTGGTTTGAAGTTGAAGTCATACTTTTCAAAAACACCAATAACCGTGGTTTATTGGATGAGGATTGGGATAAAGACATCAGTATTCCCAAAGCAGCTGAAAACAGAATTGATTTTATTACAGATCTGGCGAAAAAAATCGAACAAAATAGTGTCAACCAGGATGACAAAAACACTTCCAAAAAACCAATTCCACCGCTCTCTATTCATCGGCATCAAGACGTAAACTATCAGGTTCTATCTGGTGATATGTTACAACTGGGCAATGAAGCCAAAAGTATTGAAAGAAATCATCTATATGATCTGGTTGCACATTTTGGTTGGCGTCAACCGGTAAATTCCCCCTCGGAAGCCATTCCGGTTAGAATAGCAGGTGGACATAATTTTGCCGGACAATATGATTACGACGGCTTTCAGGTGCTAGAAAATGCAACCATTGTCAGTATGGGCGATAATATGGCTAACGAAAATTTAAAATGGGTACCGGAAATAGATGGTGAAATTTTAATTTATCTGAAGCGATATTTACATGTTAAAGCTGATCTCTATCTAAGACGTGCTGATAAGGAAATTATTGAAGCTCTGGACATGGACCAAATTGAGCGGGTTGTCGTTGCTGATTCCGACATCGATACCTCCAACCAATCCGAAGCAAATACTGGCAAGAAAGAACAATCAACACTAAACGATTGGTCTATTGACTCTGATTTTCTGCAAACAGAAGCTCAAACCATGTACATAGACAGGTTATTTAACTACCCCTTAAAAAAATCAAGAAAAATCAGAAGTGGCGAATTGCATTACTTTGATCATCCCATGTTTGGTCTGTTTGTAATAGTTCGCCCCTACGATATCACTGGTAAAACAAGTCAAGATTAACGTGAAATACTGAAAAGACTTGTATAAACTGTAATACAAATATCAAACAAAAGGTTAAGTAATGGCTAATATTGTTGTCCTTGGAACAGGTATGATTGGCAGTGCGGTTGCTCTGGATTTGGCTGAAAAGCACAAAGTCACCACGATTGATGTCAACAAGAAGGCTTTGTCTGATGTGCAGGCAAAAAATTCTGCTGTTGAAACCCTTGTTTACGATCTGCAACAAAATGAAGATTACACCGATGTATTGGCGCCATTTGATTTGGTTGTATGTGCAGTACCAGGCTTTTTTGGTTTTGAGACATTAAAAAAGGTCCTTTCCGCAAAGAAAAGTGTGGTTGATATTTCCTTCTTTCCTGAAAACCCTTTTGATCTGAATTATCTAGCTGAACAAAATGGTGTTTTTGCTATTGTGGATTGCGGTGTATGCCCGGGCATGTCAAATGTCATACTCGGATATATAGACAGCCAGATGGATATCAGTAACTATGAATGTCTGGTTGGTGGCTTACCACAAAAGAAAACCTGGCCATTTAATTATAAAGCGCCCTTTTCTGCAGTTGACGTTATTGAAGAATACGTCCGCCCTGCCCGCATGGTAAAAAATGGTGAAATTGTTGTTCGACCAGCACTTTCCGATTGCGAATTAATGGAAATTCAGCGTATTGGAACTATGGAAGCATTTAATACAGATGGACTGAGAACCTTGATTCATACCATGCCACATATTCCAAATATGACAGAAAAAACCTTAAGATATCCCGGACATGCTGAATACATTCAGGTTCTGGCTAAATCCGGTTTTTTCTCAACAGATATGATGGAAGTGGATGGTATGGCATTTCGCCCAATTGATGTTACCGCAAGAATTCTAAAAGATAACTGGAAGTTAAAATCCTCGGATGAAGAGTTTACAGTTGTCAGAATAACCATTGAGGGCGATAAAAACGGCAAGAAAAGACGTTGTATCTATCGTATGCTGGATAATGGTTGTAGCGAAACAAAAACATCTTCTATGGCAAGAAGCACAGGCTACACTGCTACCGCGATAGCTAACTATGTTCTGGATAATAATCAGAATGCCGGTGTACTTGCGCCAGAACATATTGGTGTTCAATCTGGCGCCTATGAATATATATTCGATTATCTAATGGAACGTCAGGTTGAATATCGAGTTGAAGAATTCACTCTTGAATGATCAACCATTGATATTTATAAACCGGCGCCAGCCCAAAGCTCGTCATTGGTAAAAATGTCATACAACATTTCCGCTTTGGCAATCAGTGTATTGGCAAATTTTTCCTGTGTTTCCCTGTCAGACAAGGTTGGTCTTTGTCCGGCAGCCAAATCATCCTGAAGCCTTGCTGCTTTCAATTGCCAGCTCATAGAAAAATGCCTGAGAGCTTCACGTGCATTTGCAGCAACATCAGCTTTGGTAATATCAGTTGGGAAATCACCACTGATGATCCAGTAATTTTGCTTGGGTGATTTGGCCTTGATAAACCAAACGCCCATTACAGGAGGCAAACAAAGTGTTTTTTTCTGATCAATGCTGTTCATTTGCAAGCCCTGAGAAAAACAGAATTTTTGCACTTTAACCATTTCATCCTGATTCCATTTGTTAATTTGCGCCTGTCTTTCTTCCGGTGATAAGTTTTGTGTACCTTGTGTATCAGTCATGCCCTACCTCTATCTGCTTTAAATCAACAGCCTGCAATATGCTGCCAGAAAAAATCTGAGCTGGATTATAATAAGATTTGTAGCAAATGTCTTGGCAAAGTGTACAGCTTGTGACAGAAAAGGTATTTTTGGCATTAAATTCTGGCTGATTTTCAATGATTTTTTATCAATTAAAAGTTAACGATTTACTGATGTACAACAAGATTTTAAATCAAAAATACTGGCTATTCTTATCAAGCAGTGGTATCTTTGCGCCACTTTAAAATGACCGACAAATGGAATTTGTGATTAATTCTCATTTCACGGTTTTGACTTAAACAATTTAAAGGTATTCGATTAATTTAAGGCATTTCATGTTATAATTGAGCGAATAACTCAACTGGAAATGCGTAACTTTTCTATTGCCAATCACGTCAAAAATAAGGCGCTTGATGGCAAAATCCAAATTTATAGAGGTAGATATGAATATATTGGCAGAATTGGGAATTCAGGCAGATAATTCGGGAGCATGTCTGGCAACTAACATCTGGTCTAAAAATCAATCTGAAACAATTACATCCTACAGTCCCGCCAATGGACAACCTATCGCCAACGTATATGCCGCCAGTTCTGATGACTACGAAACAATCATTAAAAATGCAGAAGAAGCTTTTGTTGAGTGGCGTTCTATTCCAGCCCCGCTTCGTGGAGAACTGGTCAGAAAAATTGGTAATGAATTAAGAGCCAAAAAAGATGCACTTGGCAGCCTTGTTTCTCTTGAAATGGGGAAAAGTAAAGCCGAAGGTGACGGCGAAGTTCAGGAAATGATTGATATGGCCGATTTTGCGGTTGGTCAATCTCGCATGCTTTACGGTAAAACCATGCAATCAGAAAGACCACAACACAGAATGTATGAGCAATGGCAACCATTGGGTCTGGTTGGCGTTATTTCAGCTTTTAACTTTCCGGTAGCCGTTTGGTCATGGAATGCGTTTATCGCTGCTATCTGCGGCAACGTAACCATCTGGAAGCCTAGCCCAAAAACACCTTTAACGGCAGTGGCTGTACAGCATATCTGCAACAAGGTTTTAAATGATTCCGGTTATAAATCTATTTTTTATACTTTTGTTGATAGTGACAGTAATGAACTGGCCAACAGATTTATTGACGATCCTCGTATCAAGAAAATGTCTTTTACTGGTTCTTCTGTGGTTGGCAGAATGATTGGCGCAAGAGTTGCTGAAAGAATGGGTAAATGTTTGCTTGAACTGTCAGGAAATAATGCACTGATTGTTGATGAATCAGCCAATCTTGAACATGCCATTCCAGCCGTAGCCTTCGGAGCAATTGGTACAGCAGGTCAACGATGTACTTCAACCAGACGTCTTATTGTACATGAAGCAATAGCTGACAAGGTTATCTCTACTCTCACTAATGCCTACAAACAGGTCACTATTGGCGATCCACTGGATACCAAAAATCTGATGGGGCCTTTAATTGATGACGTTGCAGTTGCCAACTTTGAAAAAGCTGTTGCAAGAGCAAAAGAATTAGGTGGGGAAGTATTGATTGGTGGAGAAAAAATTGATCGTGACGGTCATTATGTTCAACCAACCATTATCAAGGGGCAAAATGATTGGGATGTGGTTCAAAATGAAACCTTTGCACCAATCCTTTATGTAATGACTTTTAAAACCATTGAAGAAGCTATAGCGCTTAACAATGGTGTCAGACAAGGTTTATCATCAGCTATCTTTACACAAAACCTGAGTAATGCTGAAAAATTCCTTTCTTATGCGGGAAGTGACTGTGGTATTGCCAATGTCAATATCGGTACTTCTGGCGCAGAAATCGGGGGCGCTTTTGGCGGAGAAAAAGAAACCGGCGGTGGAAGAGAAGCCGGATCAGATTCATGGAAAGCTTATATGCGTAGGCAAACTAACACCATTTTTTGGGGTGATCAGCCTACATTAGCACAAGGCATTAAATTTGATATTTAATTTGTAGTCCTTCAGGACGCAATTGAAACTTTAATTTGAGATGACCTTTTTTTCATCTCTTTAAAAATAAATCTCATAGGAGAAACGCATGGCAGTATTTAATTTACGAGCTTATGATGATCATGAAGAAGTGGTATTTTGCCGCGACAAGGAATCCGGGTTGAGCGCTATCATCAGCATTCATTCCACGGCTCTTGGCCCCGCTGTTGGTGGTTGTCGTATGTGGGAATACAATTCTGATGAAGGTGCATTGATTGATGCATTAAGATTGTCTCGCGGTATGAGCTATAAGAATGCGTTGGCCGGTCTGAAAATGGGCGGCGGCAAATCAGTAATTATAGGTAACTCAAAAACGATGAAATCAGAGGCTTTGTTTGAGGCTTTTGGTAATTTTGTTAATAATTTGAATGGCCAATACTACACGGCTGAAGATGTTGGTATCACGCCGAATGATATGGCTATTGTTAACAGAAAAACCGATTATGTGCTTGGTCTGGAAGGTAAAAGTGGCGATCCCTCCCCTGTTACTGCCTATGGTGTTTACAAAGGTATGAAGGCAGCAGTTAAACATAAGCATGGCAGAGACGATCTTGAAGGTATCAAGGTTGCTGTTCAGGGTGTAGGTCATGTTGGCTATTACCTGTGTGAACACCTTAAAAATGAAGGTGCTGAACTATTTGTAACAGATATAAATAAGGAATCAATTGACAGAGTCGTTCAAAATCTTGGCGCAACAGAAATTGATAAGGATGACATCTACAGTCAGGATATTGATATTTATGCGCCATGTGCTCTGGGAGCAACGATTAATGATGTAACACTTCCAAAATTACAATGTTCTATTGTGGCTGGTGCAGCTAACAATCAGTTGGCTGAAGACCGTCATGGTGAAATTTTGAAGCAAAAAGGCATTTTGTACGCGCCTGATTATGTGATTAATGCCGGTGGTATTATCAATGTTTCTTTTGAAACTGGTGGTGCTACTTATGACAAGCAAAAAGCCCTTGATAAGGTTGATGAGATTTATGGCACTTTGCTTGAAATCTTTGAAGCGGCTGAGAAAGAAGGCAAAACAACAAATGTTGTTGCGGATGAGCTTGCCAGAAGAAGGATTGCAGAAGCCAAGTAATTGTTTTTGTGGATATAAAGAAGGCGAGCTTGGCTCGCCTTTTTTGTGTGCATATTCATATATTTTGTATTTAAAAACAACATAAAAATTTATTCAATTAAAAGACCTATATATCTTTGATAATTTGGATCAAAATAAGGATTGTTAGCCCAATGAAAAGGGTTATAGAATACAAAAGCACTTGGGTAGCTGTTTTCTCCATCAAGTATATAATGATAGTCGTCAGCTAAAACTACATTTTTGTCACAGGTTGTCAATTCACTAGGTAACCAACCTTTATCATAACCATATCGTCGAATGTCAAAAACCAAACCTTCTATACCTACGTTACCTCCACCAGCTCTATATATTTTTCCAGTAACCGAATCATATGCAGCCGTAATAAAAGGTGATCGTTTGTTCCTAGATGGCCCCTTAGTATCTTCAGGTTGAGATCGCAAAATAATTGCTATAGGTTCTCCTGAGCACGAGCTCCCCGCTTCAAATGCCAATACAGTATATGAATTTATATCCAGTCCCTGATATGTAGGTGTCACTCTACCGTTAGCTCTTGAATATACACCTGGAACCCATGCAGTTGTTCCATCTAATATATCCACATTAAGTAAAATTGCCCCTGTAGAGCCATCATCGTTATAAGGAAATTGATCAAGAACTATATCGTCAACGGGTGTTCTTTCGCCTGTGCTTCTGTTAACTTCGACTAACGTCCATTTAGGTAGATTTTCACTTTTTGATGTCGATGAACCATCATGAGATGAAAGACTGACAACATTTTCCGACTTTAAACATACTGACGCGTCTTCAACTATTCTTAATGCTCCTGATTTCTTATGAGCACAGGCATGTATTAGATTATCTGCATACAAATTAGACGAAACTAATATAGAAATTATAATAAATAGCCTATTTCTAAACTTCATTCTTATCTCCTTTTATTTTTTAACTTTATTGAATTTTAATTTTTTTATACATCTAAATAGATCTGCTCTATTTATATTGCTAGAAGTTATAATACTTCTGGATACAAATCAACTAAAAGAGAAGGGTTTATTTTTCTGGATTCCCGTTTTATGGGAAATTACGGTAAAGGAGTTATGACTACTGGGCGATCTCTCCACTTCGGTCGAGATGACAAAATAAATTCGATATTATGCTCAGAGAAAAGATGGATGCTGGCCTTCGCCAGCATGACGGCAGGAGTGGATTTCGGTTTATGCCCAGAATGACTGGGTGGATTTTGGTCTTCGTAGGATGCTGGTGAGGCACGAACCGCATCTTCTTGTTTTGTTTATAAAAGGCGGGAAACGCTATGCTATCCCGCCTACTTTGTATTCTTTCCTCTCCCAAACATTTCATTGAGAGAGCGCTTGGATTCCCTTTTTCAAGGGAATGACAACATGCTTTTATTTATTCAAATCCTCATCCAACCAATACTTGGTACCTTTTAACGTTGCCTGCAACGCAAGCCCATTTTTGGTAAATTGATAAACAGTAACATCAGACAAAACACCTTCAGCAGAAGCTGCTCCACCCTTTTCATCTAACTTGGCAGCTGCATCGGCATTACCACCAAACGACCAACCATACTTTATAAAATCATCAAAAGTCTTTCTATTATGGAAAACAAAAACTGCTCTAAAGTCTTTCGCACCAAGCCCCAAACCAAAACCCAGTTCACCCATTCTCATATAATAAACCTTGCCAGTTTTATTGTTCTTGGCATAGCCATAACCACCACCAAAGCTGGCAAAAACAACATTAACATTCACATTACTAAAAACCGCATAGCCTGGCGCATTGGAAACCTGACTTCTGGTAGTCGGCTTGACTTTAAATAGCTCTGTCAGCACTTCATTTTTCATTTTGTTAACTGACTGTTTTTGCTCGGCAGGTGTATTGCCGGAAATAGTCGCGCAACCAATATTAAATGTACAAATTAACAAAACAACTAACAATCTCGCTTTCATTATAAAGCTCCTCTTGTATTAAAAGTGTTGATGATTAAGGCAATCATTAACCATTTTAAGTGCGTTTTCAACAGTTGCCTGACGAACTGCTTCACGATCTCCTGAAAAATTAAATTTTTCAGACTTTACCTGTTGCTTAAATGAGGTTGCAATCCAGACAGTACCAACCGGTTTTTCCTCTGAACCACCATCAGGCCCTGCAATGCCGCTTACAGCGACAACAATGGCATCTTTAAATATTTGATTACCGCCATGCGCCATGGCTTCAACAACCTGCTGCGAAACCGCCCCATAACTTTCAAGAAGCTCGGATTTAACATTAACCAGTTTTTGCTTGGAGTCATTGGAATAGGTGATAAAACCACCTTCAAACCAAGAGGAACTCCCTGCTCTGTCAGTTAGAATCTTGCCGATCATGCCGCCGGTACAGGATTCAACACTAGCCATCTTTACATCGCAGCGTTTGAGATTATCGATCAAATCTTGCAAAACAGAATTCATTATTAGCCCATGACTGAAAAATTATCTTATGAATTATACCCATATAACATTGATCATCCACTATCTTAAACAAGATTACCGGATATAACTGTTTTATCCATCCTGTTTCTAGTAAAATTTGGCCATGAACAAGAAAATGAATTTACCCAATCAACATACACCAATGATGCAGCAATATCTGGATATCAAAAAAGATTATCCGGATATTTTGCTTTTTTACCGTATGGGTGACTTCTACGAATTGTTTTATGATGATGCCAAAAAAGCCGCCGAATGGCTTGGGATAACACTCACCAAACGAGGACAATCCAATAATCAGCCAATTCCTATGGCTGGCGTTCCCTATCACGCTGTTGATAACTATCTTGCAAGATTGGTTAAACAGGGCAAATCTGTGGCCATCTGTGAGCAAATTGGAGATCCTGCCACCAGCAAAGGGCCGGTTGAACGTAAAGTGGTTCGGGTAATTACGCCTGGTACGCTTTCTGACGAAACTTTACTCGATGCAGAATCCGATAATATTATTGCTGCTATCTATCACAATAGTAAAAGAGGTATAGCCAAGCCTTATGCCATGGCATGGATAAACCTCTCTGCCAGTCAATTTTATTGTGCTGAATACACTTCTGAACGGATTTTGATGGACGAATTGGCGCGAATAAATCCTGCTGAACTTTTGATGACAGCCAATTTTGAAAATGAAGCTACTAATGGTCGTGTCCACAATTCAATCAGCATCAAAATTGTAGAAGACTGGCAATTTGATTATCAGCAAAACTATCAGGCGCTGACACGTCATTTTGAATTAAAAAACCTTGATGCCTTTGGTTGCGACAAAATGAATACAGCTATTTGCTCATCAGGGGTTGTACTGGATTACGTCAAAAGAACCCAACAAAATCAATTGGTCAATTTAAATCGACTGATACCTTTTGATAACCAACAGGCAGTAAAGCTGAATGCGTCTACAAGAAGGCATCTGGAGCTGACGGAAAACTATGGCAGTAATAGCCAAAACACCCTGTTTAATGTACTTAACAAGACCAAAACTGCAATGGGTGCCAGACTGCTTAAACACTGGTTGCATGTACCCTTGAACAGCAGGGAACGTATTGAGAACAGGCTTGATACTATTGATGCCTTGATAAACACTAATGATTTGGCCGAATTAAATCAATGTTTTGGCAATATTCGCGATATTCAAAGGATTTTATCCAGAATTGCTTTGGAAACAGCCAACCCGAGAGATCTGTCTGGTTTAAAAACCAGCTTGCAGCAGATCCCGAATATCATCAAATGGCTTAAAGCACAAAATAATCCAATTCTGTTTCAGTTATCGGAAAAACTGGATGAACATACCGAAGTCTTCCAGCTACTCGATAGAGCGATTATTGATAATCCTCCGGTAGTTATACGTGACGGTAATATCTTCAAGTCTGAATATGATGAAGAGCTGGATAGATTAAGAAACCTGTCTGAAAATGCTGATAGCGTGCTTAGGCAAATGGAAGCAGAAGAAAGAAATAGTACCGGCATTAACACGTTAAAGTTCGGTTACAACAAGGTGCATGGCTTTTATATCGAGATCTCAAAAGGTCAATCGGAACTCGCTCCCCTTCACTATCAACGTCGGCAAACATTGAAAAATGCGGAAAGATACATTACGCCAGAATTGAAAGCCCTTGAAGAAAAAGTGCTTTCAAGTCAATCTCGATCAATAGCATTGGAAAAATCGCTTTATCAATCGTTGATAAAAACATTAAAGAATGATGTCATAGCCATGCAGCATACAGCCAGTCAGCTTGCCAGACTGGATGTATTACAAAGTCTTGCATTTGTGTCTGTGAATAACAATTATACAAGACCTGTAATTTCAGATAATAACGATATTGAACTTAAATCAGCTCGCCATCCTGTTGTTGAACAGTTTCAATCTGAGCCATTTGTTAGCAACAATGTCGCTCTAAACGATGATACACGCTGTTTACTTATTACTGGCCCCAACATGGGCGGCAAGTCCACTTATATGCGTATGACGGCTCTGATAGCCCTTATGGCGCATATTGGCAGCTTTGTACCCGCTGAATTTGCCAAAATCAGTTTAATTGATGCGATTTACACCAGAATTGGCGCTTCAGATGATTTGTCATCAGGCCGCTCAACATTTATGGTTGAAATGAGTGAAACAGCCAATATCCTAAATTCAGCAACCAGCAAAAGCCTGGTCATTCTGGATGAAATAGGTCGCGGCACCAGCACCTATGATGGTATGGCAATAGCCTGGGCAACGCTGGAATATCTGATTAAGACAATTACACCCTTTACCCTGTTTTCAACCCATTACTTTGAATTGACCACCTTGTCACAAAGTTTGAGTAAAATCAGGAATATGCACTTTGGTGCAGTTTTACATGATGATAACCTGATCCTCGATCATCAAATCCATCCCGGTCCTGCCAGCAAAAGTTATGGTATTCACGTGGCTAAACTTGCCGGAATCAATTCAGAAATAACCGGTTTGGCAAAAGATTATCAAAGTCAATTTGAAATCAAAGGTGAACAAACTGATTTTTCAATTAACAAGGTAAATCAACCTGTATCCAAAGCTGAATCAAAGCAAGAATTGCAAAATGATAATCGTCTTCAGAAACTGGCAATCCTTGATAGCATCAATCCTGATGAAATCACTGCAAAGGAAGCTTTGGAACTGATTTATCGGTTAACCAAAAATTAAATGTGTCAAATTTTTAATATTCAGTTCAACTTAACATTATTATTCGATAAAATACGCGCTTTTAAACCAACCTCAATATTCCAAGGATTACATCGATGGCTTTTGTAGTAACTGACAACTGTATTTTATGCAAATACACAGACTGCGTAGAAGTTTGTCCAGTTGATTGCTTTTATGAAGGTCCCAACTTTCTCGTTATTGATCCTGACGAATGTATTGACTGCGCACTATGTGAACCGGAATGTCCTGCTGAAGCAATTTTTGAAGAAGATGATCTTCCATCTGACCAAAAACATTATATTGAATTAAATGCAGAACTGGCACAAAAATGGCCAAATATTGTGACAAAAAAAGAGCCGTTAGAAGAAGCTGAAAAGTGGGATGGTATTAAGGACAAACTTCAATATCTGGAAAAATAATTCTCAGGATTGATCAATAACAATTCTGTTTCTGCCACGCGTTTTTGCCTGATACATTGCCTGATCGGCTTTTTCTATCATTTCTTTTAAAGAAAGACAATTCAGTACTTGTGCAATTCCTGCAGAGATAGTTATTGAAATTTTGTGCTCAGTTGATTTGTGGCTTTCCAGAATACTTTTTAATTCACTGATTATTTTAGATGCAATATCAAGCGTTGCATTAGGAAACACGATTATGAATTCCTCACCGCCAAAACGAGCAAACACATCACTTTTTCTTAATCGAGTTTTAACTAATTTCGTCATATCAATAAGAACCTTGTCACCAATGCTATGACCATATTGGTCATTTATCATTTTAAAATGGTCTATATCAAATATTGCCAAAGTAAAATTTTTCTTGTTTCTGACTGATGTTTCATAAATATAATCAGTTAACTCAAAAAATGCCCTTCTGTTATAGATGTCAGTTAAGGGGTCTTTTAAAGCAAGGTTTTTGACTGCAAAATAATCACGCAACATTTTTTTACGCATATTGTAAAAACTCTTAATCATTAACCCGACTTCATCATTTGAGATCTTTATAGGAAGGTTATCCGTATTATTTTTGGGGAGCTTTTTAATTTCTTTTGTAATTTGAGCAATCGGTTTAAGCACATATTCATTGATATACCAATATTGTATAAATACTAAAACAATTAATACTATTGCAACCGCATAGGTGATGCGTTCAAAACGTGAGATTTCATAATCAATATAGCTGATTCTTGCATTTACTCTCTTTGATATCGATTGTGAAAACTCATTTACTGACAAATTCTGCTTTTCTTCAGCAGTTTTATAATCGTCTGATTCATGCATTTGTTTAAGAATTTCAAGCAGGTCAATTCTGTTTTTCTGAAAATCAACCAAATGAGAATTATAAAATTTATTATTCATTTTAACCAATTGAATAAAATAAAACTCAACTTCGTTCAGTTTCTCAATTTCGAATTGTGATAATGATATTTCAGCTAACCGCTGATAATAGGCCTGATGAATACCATCGTTGGTGATAGCGTGAGCATGGTTAAGGATCTGTTGATTTAAAAAAAGTTCTCGATTTGTACCTGCATTACCAATTATCTTCAGATACTTGTTCTCATAGTGTTGGTAACCGGTTGAGGTAAATAGCGTTATTGCTTCTGATATGGTTTCAGATTGCTGTTTGAATCTTTCTGTATGAAGTAAAACTGCACTTTTATCAGCCAACAGACCATCTCTAACAATGCCCAACTCGCTGATTCTTATCAAGCAGGCTATTAGTACGCATACGAGTACAATAGAAGAAAATATTGCCAATCTCAGGCAAAATCTGACAGTAATATCCATTTATACAAGAAGACCGCTACATCAACCTCTAGATAAGCAAAAATAAGTTATTTATGCAGTATAGTCATAAAAACGACTTTAAAGGCTTTTTTTCTTATTTTTTCAACTGGTCTAATCTTTCAATTCACTGCGAAACAGAAGCTGTTGATTAAGACCTGCACGTAAAATGGCATGAAAAATGTTGGCAAGATCAACTGATTGATAATTGGTGGGATTATTTTTAACTATGTTATCCAGAATGGTGGCTTCACGGCTTTGGTCATAAATAGCCTGACCACTGCTACATTTTATTATGGCAATTTGTTTAACACATTCAGAACGCTGTTTTAACAACTCTACTATCGACTCATCAATTTTGTCGATAGACAATCTTATATTTGCAAGTTGTTCACTGAACTCTTTTTTTACTTCAGTCATAGATATACCTGTATTTGGGATGAATAGTCTAAGGCTAACTTAAAACTTTGTATCTGATATAAATCAATTTAATGATTTATATACAATTTCGGCTATTGTTACAATAATTTAGTAATTAGTAAAACTTAAGAAGTGAAACAATTATTCAAACTAATTAAATTAATTATGATAATGTGTTTAAACAGCCTGTTCAGGAACTGATAGTGAATATAATTTAAGTAATTGTAAACATTTATTTAACTGGATTTTGAAGCAAACATCATAGATTATAATTTGGAAATTTCTATAAACTGTGGCAAATGCTCAACAAAAATATCGACTAGCCGAGGGTCAAATTGAGTTCCACTATGCTCTTTAATATATTTGACCGAGTCATCAATACTCCATTCATCTTTATACTGCCGTTTATGAGTTAAAGCATCAAAAACGTCAGCTAAGGCTACAATTCTTCCATAGATATGAATCTCTTCTCCTTTTAAGCCACTTGGATAACCTTTTCCATCCCATTTTTCATGGTGTTGAGATGCAATTA
>Ga0224501_10002105_pt1 | contig 15531 bp, 11 predicted proteins | sample SF_Oct11_sed_USG_4_FD_169105 | JGI IMG/M metagenome (GOLD analysis project Ga0224501, IMG submission 169105) | Sediment microbial communities from San Francisco Bay, California, United States - SF_Oct11_sed_USGS_8_1 | ecosystem: Environmental > Aquatic > Marine > Sediment | place: USA... | reverse complement strand
ATGGCGGCGGCAGTGGCGGGAGGCTTTGAAGAACTCAGGAAGAGGCCGATAATAGACTTTATGCAGACTCCTGTTTCCCCGCTCATACAGGACCGAGGAAACACTGAAGCCATCCTGGAATGCGCCAAGCACGAGGTTCCCCTCATAGTTTTGAACATGGTGCAGGCTGGAGGCACCTCTCCTGTTACGATTGCAGGCGCTCTTTCAGTGACTAATGCCGAGGTTTTGAGTGGCCTGTTAATTGCGTATTTAGCGAATCCTAGTGTGCCTCTGATTTACGGCACATCGTCTATTGTTTTGAATATGAAAAGCTTGTCCGGACCGTCGATTTTTGGTCTTGTTGAGGATGGCTTGATCGCCGCGGGGGCGGCACAACTGGCGAAGTATTATGGTTTTCCTTCGTTGGTTAATGCTTCTTTTGGCGGCTGGTCAGAGCTTAATGGGGAGTGGATAAGCTTTCTAGGAGCGATAACGGCGATGTTGCCTCCTCTGGCGAAGGCGGACATCCTTTATGGTGGAGGGTTGATTGAAAATGCGAGGACATTATCGTATGAGGCTATGGTTATCTCAGATGAGGTTGCGGGTATGGTTCTTCGAGCCTTAAGAGGCATTGAGGTAAGCGAGGAGACGTTAGCTGAGGCTGTTATTCATAAAGTTGGGCCTGGTGGCAACTTCCTCTCTGAGAGGCACACGCTTGAACACTTGCGGAAAGAAATTTTCATTTCAGAAATATTGGATAAGCCGAGGGTGAAGGATGTCAGGGAGGCGGCTAAGAAAAGGGTTAAGCAGCTTCTGAGTACTCATCAGCCGGAGCCATTAGATAAAAGTGTTCAAGATGAGCTAAGAAAGATCGTTAAAGAAGCTTGGGAGAGAAAGAGGGGAAGGTGAAAGCTGAATCGAGGGCAGATGTTTTTAGTGGTGTCTATATGAATAGAGGAATTCTGCGCGCGCAATCTGTTAGAGATCGTCTAGGAGTGTTCCGTTTTCTTTTGTTTGTTTCAGTGTTTTCGCTGTTCCCTTGCTTCTGAAATGGTTTCGAGAAACGGGTTTAAACAAGTAGATGGTAATGAATAGAAGAATCTTCTATTTTTTTTAGAGGAAAACTTAAATGGAATGATGAGAATAGAGTTTTCGATAAAGAGGAGAAGAGAAGCTAATCCTCTATATCAAAAACAAATATGGAGAAAGGAGAAAGAAAAACACAATGAATCGGAAACATATCTCGGCGATTCTAGCGTGTCTGACGTTGTTGGCTAGCGCGTTCGTAGCAAGCAATTTAGTAACGGTGCAGGCACAGGACCCAATCATATTGTGGGCAGTTGTTAGCAACATTCCCGAATGGGGATACTATGGTGGTTACCATGACATGGTTTTTGCACTTGAGGATGAGCTTGCGAATATTGGCATTGACTTAAACCACGCCATGTACGAGCCTGGTGCGTGGTGGGACCTTGTTTGGGATGAGTTTTGGAATGTCTCTGGCGACGCGAACGGCGATCCTTACACACACGTATATGGAGAAGATGGATGGGACATCTTTTGCGGTGAATGGTGGCTTAATCCTACCAGCTACATCTGGTTGGATGAACTGGTGCATTCGGAGTATATATTTCCTGACAGCTGGAATATCATGCCTTGGATAGATTACGTAGCTGACGACTACTATGATACAGCCGCGACAACGCTTGATCCGGCGACGCATAAAGCATACATGTGGTTGTGGCAGGAACGGTTCATGCACAACCCCCCTGTGATAACTGTGTATTACGCCGACATACTAACAGCAAAGGGTAAATATATTGAAAACTGGGATGACACCTCATGGTGGTATGAAGTTACTCAATTGAACGTTAACGAAAGCGTGTTTAATGATGTAGCTCCAGCCATTCGCAAAGCGATAGGGAGCAACAAGGTCATCGATGGTGCTGCTGAGCCCATTGAAAACTGGAACCCAATGTATACATTGTACTACACCGAGGAGCAGATGAACGTCATGACGAAGGGCATGTTGTACCGGAATTCACGCGAGAATTTGGAGTTTCCATCGAGTGGGAAATACATTGTTGAACCAACCATAGCTGTAGGCTGGCCAGAGTGGAGAGCTGGCCCGCACGGGCCGAACACGGTTGCGAGGGTTCACCTAAGGGAAGGCATCACTTGGACCGACGGCGTGCCGTTCAACGCGACAGACGTGGCGTTCACCTTCGATTGTCTCCTCGACAAGAAGACTGGAGGTTATGCGTACGGCGACTATATGTACCTAATAGAGGAGGTTGTAGTCGTCGACGAGTACACGGTTGACTTCATCATGTACGAACCAGACTACGACTTTGCAGGGTATATGGCACACGGTTGGGGCTTAGGATTTATGCCCTATCACCAGCTCAAGGACGTCCCACATCAAGGCCTTAAAAATCATGAATCCGCCTTCGACCCAATCCCGGTGAGCATGGGTGGGGTGGGACTGGAGTGCATTGGACCCTTCGTACCCGTCAATTGGATATCTCCCGCATACGTCGAACTAGCAAGGTTTGATGTGTACATGAGAGAATATAGAGGCTTGACTGATTACACATGGGAAGACTACTGGTGGTCTGGTCTTGGCTGGGGAACAAATCTGCCGGAATACGTTATCGTGAAGATTATACCGGACGCTGGCGATAGGCTGATAGCCCTTCAAACGCTTGAGGTTGATATATGCGAATATCCAACTGCGGAAGTAGAAGTGTGGGAAGGTATGATGGATTGGCCCACCCACGACGTATACCCATACAGCTATCCTGCAAGCAATCCGTTTTGGCTAAACCTCGACAACCCGATCATCAGCAACAGATATGTGAGACAGGCCATTGCCCACGCCTTTACACGCAGCACCTTTTTCGCGAATACTTTGCCTGGCTGGGGTGTTGAAACAGCATATCCTGGAAAAACCTATGTCACTCCTTGGCATGAATCGTTCCACACAGAGCTTCCAGCCTACGAATACGACATCACTAAGGCGGAGCAGTACTTGAACATGTGGAAGTATTCTCAGGTGGGCACCGACTCCACAAAGGGACCTGTAGGAGACGCAGATTTCAGCGGTAAGGTTAACGTTGACGACCTCTGGATATGGATAAAGAATTATGGAACATCGCCTCCGTGGGACTTCCTCCCAGGCAACGACATAGACCCAGACTTCGACAACCAAGCAGACGTGAACCTGGACGACCTTTGGCTCTGGATAGGAAACTACGGAGAAGAATACCCGTTCCCAGGAGCTAGATAAAAATGAAGAAAAAGTTGCTGACTCTGCCAATTGTCCTATTGTTTGTCTTTGGCCTACTCAGCGTAAGCATGACCGGGGTTTCAGCTGTTGCATATCCATCCGTCTACGTGGATCCAGCTTCCACCGGAGGCTCAACATACATAGTGGGCACGCTGTTCACGGTGGCTATAAAAACGAACTACACAGGCAACGACATTTGGGGCTACGAGTTCACCCTGACCTACGACCCTAGCATCTTAAAAGGCGTCGAAGTCACTAACGGAGGGCTCATATACACCACGACATTGTTCGTGTCAGCGGGATTCGACAACGACGTGGGCAAGTTGGGGCTGACAGGAAACGCCTTCCTGTTCATCTGGCCTCCAGCCCCTCTAACCTCTGGGCCGGGAATCCTAGCCTACGTAACCTTCAAGGCGGTGGGCCATGGAACCTCCGACATAACCATTGGACCCGAAACGAAGCTCAAAGGAGTCACAAACGGTGGGTACGGAAGCAAATACAACATTATAGACGCGGAAACCATGCCCGACCAAATAGGCCACGGCTACTTTGACAATACGGATGCCCCAGAAGCGTACATGCCTTTGGCCGTCATCACGGCTTCTGATGAAGAATACATCAATGAACCTGTAACCTTTAGCGGAGAAGGCTCCAGCGATCCGGATGGAACAGCCATAATCAGCTATGAGTGGGGCTTCGGAGATGGAACAACCGGAACCGGCGCGACCATTGACAAGACATACACAACTGCTGGCATCTACACTGTCACGCTAGTTGTTACTGACGAACAAAACCAGGTGAGTGAACCAGCCGTTCACAGCATAATCTTGGCGGCGCGGCCTCCCTACGCCGCTGACCTAGTGAAGTGGAAGGTCAAGTCTGAAAAAAGCCACTGGGTTGAGTCTAAGGACAGCGACGGAATGGTCACACTTACCGCCCTAACCATAAACCTAGGAACCAACCCGGTGCTGGTAGAGGTCACGTTCGTCATCATCGACGCCGCATCCGGCACGTCAGTTGGAGTTCCCCTTGTTGTCACCGACACGTTAGAGGTTGGTCCAGACGTAAACGTACCAAAATCCGTGGATCTTGACCCATACCTTTACGGATACGACGGAACAAAAAAAGTGCTATACGCCCACGTAACCCTAAGGTACGACTCGAGCAACGACGGAACCTGCGACACGGCAACGAAACCAAAAGCCGTTAGATTCGCCGTTTGTCCATAAACACAGAAACGCGCACCGCGCGTTTTCCCTTTTTTTTGTGAAATTCTAATTCGGCAGGAGTTGGTTGCACGCGCCCTAATAGAATGAGGAAACCCTCTCGGATAACATCAGGGTTAACCCTGTTCCTAATCATTCTTAATCTGTTCATCCCATTCATCTACGCAACAGAATGGTCACCTGACACCAGACTAACTTGGGACGAAAGCCTAGACTGGGCTCCTTCAATAGCCCAGTCTCAGGACGGGAGGATATGGATCGTCTGGCATTCTTTTGAAATCGACTCGAACCCAGATATACTGTATAAGGTGTACAACGGATCATCAACGTTCCCGTGGTCGCCTGTCAAAGAATTGACCACAAACCCAGGTGTTGATAGGACTCCTTCGATCACTACCACTGCAGACGGCGACATCTGGGTCGTCTGGTCCTCAAACAGGACCGGTAACTACAAAGTCTACTACAAAATACACAACGGAATCTCTTGGTCGCCTGACACGAGGCTGACCGCGGATCCAAGTAAAGATGAATTCCCCTCAGTTATGGAGGATAAGGACGGCGACATCTGGGTCGTCTGGTCCTCAAACAGGAATGGTAAAGACCAGATCTACTACCAAGTATACAACGGATCTTCTTGGCAGCCTTGCGGACAGCTTACCCCGGGCGATGAATCGGACTGGGATCCATCGATTATGCAGGCCCAAGACGGCAAGATATGGCTCGTCTGGGTTAGGGATGAAGAATTGTTCTACAAGGTTTTTTTCAAAAACATGACCGATATTGTTCTTGGCACTCCGTTAACCGTAGACTTTAACATGGATATGCATCCATCGATTATGCAAGCTCAGGACGGTAAAATTTGGGTCACTTGGGACTCGATCAGGCCAATGGGCGACTTGGACAACTGGGATATCTATTGCAAGATTTACAACGGATCTTGGTCAGAGAAAAGGATAACCTCTGACCCTGCAGACGATCTTATGCCCGCGATAATGCAGGCTACGGATGGAAAAATCTGGATCGCGTGGACCTCCACCAGACTCGACAATTTTGACATCTACTATAAGACGGACTCGCCGCCCCAACACCTCCATGACGTCGCCATAATCAGCAATACCCATGATCCCAATGTAACCGTTGCCTACCAAGGCTTAAACGTCTCCATCGAAGTTGTGCCCCAGAATCAAGGGGTGGAAGACGAATTCGTTCAGGTCATTTGCTCCGCCGGCTCAATCCCTATTGGCTCCCAAACGGTACATCTTATCGCTGGACAACTAATACCCCAAGACTTCACGTGGAACACCTTGAACGTGACCCCTGGCACATACACAATAATCGCGAACACAAGCATCATAGGTGAAACCGACACAGACCCCTCCGACAACACTTTCTTCGGCGGCGTGATTCACGTTAGAATCGTGGGCGACGCGGACGGAAGTCGATTTGTGAATATGGACGACCTTTGGTTCTGGATAAAAAACTATGGAAAAGCCCCTGAGCAGTGGCCCCCCAACGTGTATCCTGACTTTAACCATGATGGAAACGTGGATCTGAATGACCTTTGGTTATGGATAGAAAATTATGGAGCAAAATGTTAGACTAATATAGAAAACTGGGGAACAACATTTAAAAATGTGCCGACCCATAAAATAGCTGAGGAAGGGGACAAGGTGGATAAGGCATTCAGAAAAAAGCTTGTAATATTGCCACTTTTCATGCTTTTCGTACTCAGCATCCTTAGCGGACTTAGCGTAAACACGTTAAAGGTTTCCGCTGTCGAATATCCCGCTATTATGGTTGTCCCTGATAGCGTCATTAGCGAAACCTTGACGCCAGGCGAGAACTTCACGATTTCGATATACACGAATTACACAGGCAACGACATTTGGGGCTACGAGTTCACCCTGGCCTACGACCCTAGCATCTTAAAAGGCGTCGAAGTCACTAACGGAGGGCTCATATACACCACGACATTGTTCGTGTCAGCGGGATTCGACAACGACGTGGGCAAGTTGGGGCTGACAGGAAACGCCTTCCTGTTCTTCAAGCTTCCAGCCCCCCTAACCTCCGGCCCCGGAATACTTGCGAACGTGACCTTCAAGGTGGTGGGCTATGGAACTTCTGACATAACCATTGCACCGCTGGAACAGTACACGGACTCGTGGACTGGTGACGGTTTAACAGAATCATTTGATACAACCAAAAAACCGTTTGTTTCAGATTCAGAAGAGGTCTATGTGAATGAAACTCTCAAGACCAAGCCTACCGACTACACTATAAACTACGAAACAGGCAACATAACATTCACAACTGCACCAGGGGAAGGCGCAGAAGTAAAAGCAATTTACTCATATCGCGAAACGAAGCTCAAAGGAGTCACAAACGGTGGGTACGGAAGCAAATACAACATTATAGACGCAACGACCATGCCCGACCAAATATGCCACGGCTACTTCGACAATAGAGGAGCACAAGAAGTTCATGACGTGGCCGTTGACGAAGTTATCGCCGACCCCAACCAGACCATTGCTGGAAAAAGCGTAAAAATCAGCGCGAAACTTAGAAACCAAGGAACCGAAGAGGAATCTTTTAACGTCACGTTTTCCTATGACAACGAGGTCATAGACAAAATTTTCGTCACGCTAGTAAACGGAACATTCGAAACCATAGAGCTCAGCTGGGATACACCCCCTGTCACCGTGAACGCCACGTACACGATAACGGCTGAAGTTCCACCTCTTGCTGGAGAGGTCGACACCGACGACAACAAGGGAACAGCGGAAATCAAAATCGTGGCGTTGCATGACGTGTCCGTTAAAGACCACCTCGAAGCCCCAACCACAGCACTCGTTGGAGATCTCGTAACCATTAACGCGACCGTTGAAAACCAAGGTTCTTTTGACGAAAATGTCACTATCACGGTTAGTTACAAAGGCGGTATCATATACACCAAAAACCTCACGGTTAAGGCCCTAACAACATCCGATCCCATTCCGTTCACGTGGAACACCACAGACTTAGATCCGGACACGTACACGATAGTGGCTCAAGTGACGATAGACCCAGACGAAGTCGAATACGACGACAACACCGACGATTGTTCAATCAAACTCGCGCTCGGTCATGACGTGCGCGTCAAGCGCATATCAGCCCCAAAAACAGTGACTGTTGGAGAACTCGTAACCATTGAAGTGCTGGTGACAAACCTCGGTGGGTACGACGAAACCTTTGAAGTGGAGGTCACTTGTGATACAAGCCCCAACAAAAGCCGATCAGTCACACTGGTTTCAGGAGCTTCGGAATACATCGAGTTCAGCTGGGACACCACAGGCGTTGCCCCAGGATCCTATACGATAACAGCTAAAGCAATTTTAGATGGAGACGTAAATCCGAACAACAACCTAGGAACCCAATCAATTAATGTTAGCCCATCCGGGGCCATTGCTGGTACGGTTACGGATGCTTCGACTGGTGATCCGATAGAAGGAGCCACCGTAACTGCCAACGGATACTCAGCCACCACCGAAGTCGAAGGACACTACATTATCGTGGACGTTCCACCTGACGACTACACAATTAATGCATCTAAGCCTAGTTACTACAACAATTCGAAACCCGCGACCGTAGTTGCTGGAGAGACCACTACCATGAACTTCGCGCTTACCCCTCTTCCAGGAGCAATCGCTGGCACGGTTACTGAAGCCTCCGGAGAAGTTATTGCCGGTGCCAACGTTGCCGCCAACGGCACGTCCGCTACCACCGACTCATCTGGAGCCTACGTGATTCCTAGTCTCCCACTTGGAACCTACGAGGTAATCGCTTCTGCAACTGGATATGAGAGTGCTTCTCAAACCGGCATCATTGTATTCGCAGAGAAAACCACCACCGTAAACTTCACTCTACGGGTAAACAGCAACATCACTACCTCCGCAGACCCAACAACCGTCACGGTTGGCGAGAGCACCACCATCAGCGGATCCATCACTCCTGAGCACACGGGAGTGACCGTGACCATACAGTACAGATCTGCTGGAGGAAGTTGGAGTGAACTCGCAACCGTAACAACAGACGACAACAGTCAGTACTCGTACGTTTGGACACCGAAAACTGCTGGAACCTACGAGGTTAAAGCCAGCTGGCTAGGCGACGAGAACACTTCGTCCGCCGAAAGCGATGTGCAGAGAATCACGGTACAAGAGCCATCTTCAAGCATCCTATGGTACCTATACATAGCAGCCGCCGGAGTAGCAGCCATCATCATGGCGGCAGCAACAGTCTACTTCCTAAAGATCAGGAAACCAAAGCATACATAACCAAAAACCCAATTATTTTCTATCTTTTTCTTTCTTAAACAAGTACGCAGAGGACCACTAGGAATCAAAAAACCGTCAAAGGGTATTGTCAACGGCGTGTGGAAGAGAAAGACTCATAAATACCTAGTCCTTATACCAAAAGACTCATAGTGGGGTGAGTTAATGAGAAAAAAACTGTTGTGGATAGTTCTCACCGTGCCACTTATCCTCAGTCTACTCGGTTTAAACACGATAGAGGTTTCGGCAGCCGCGACACATGACATAGCGGTTATCAGCGTTAAACCGTCTCCGACCCTAGTTAGGAAAGGCGAGCTAGTAAACATCACTGTTGTCGTTGAAAACCAAGGAACGGAGAACGAAACATTTGATGTTACCGCTTACTATGACGCCACCGCTATCGAAAACAAAACCGTCACCAGCCTTGAAAACGGCACAAGCACAACCCTAACATTCACTTGGGACACAACGGACATAACAGCGGGAAACTACGCCATAAACGCTACAGCAAGCACCGTACCCGACGAAACAGAAACAGAAGACAACACACTTGCCTCGCCTACCCCCGTCAAAGTTATATCTCAATACATCGCAGTTATCCCTCAACGCACCGTAGACACAACATTAACACCAGGCAAGAACTACACCGTCTCAATATACACGGACTACAACGGAACCGACGTTTGGAGCTACGAGTTCAGCCTAACCTACAACCCTAACGTCTTGGAAGGCATCAACGTCACCAACGGCGACCTCATCACAAAAGAAAAAGACTCTTCGGCCGAGTTCTTACCGGGAGATTTCAACAACACTAAAGGCGAGTTAGAGACGACAGGAGCCGTCTTCATAACGTACACCCTCCCAGTCCCACTGACGTCTGGACCCGGAATACTTGCCAACGTAACCTTCCGGGTGGTAGGCACAGGAGAGTCCAACGTAACCCTTGGATTATATGACACGAGACTTGTAGGAGTTACCGAGGATGGATACGGAGAAAAATACAACATTATAAGTCTATCTAAACCAGAACTTGGCCATTTACTGTTCGGCTACTTCCGCAATACGGCAGGAGCCGTGACCCACGACATAGCTGTTACCAACGTCACGCCCTCCCTAACCTTGGTGGAAGCGGGCGAGCCCGTAGACATCGTGGTTGTCGTTGAAAACCAAGGAACGGTAGTCGAAACATTTGATGTTCAGGTCTACTACAAATACATGCCAGGATTCCCAGGTACTAATCTTATCGGAACGCAAACAGTCACCAGCCTTGAAAACGGCACAAGCACAACCCTAACATTCACTTGGGACACAACGGACATAACGGCGGGAAACTACACCATAACAGCTTTAGCACTGGGATTATCTGGCGAAACGGATAAAGAGGACAATAAGATCGAAAGCATCGAAACAGTCACAGTAAAGGTGCGTGAAGAGCAGCCCCTGCCCATTGAGCTAATCATCGGCATCGTGGTAGTAGTTGTAGCCATCGCCGTAGTAGTGTACGCTGTTAGACGAAGAAAGAAACCGATATCCGTATAGGTCTCTCGCATTCATGCCTCTTTTTTGCACCATCAAGAATTCTCCTCGAAAACCATACTTTTATTCACGAGAGGAAACACTAAATCATCGAAGATGAGATTTGAGGACCAACACAAGATATGATGAATTTCTACGTCCTTTTGAGTAAACCTTAAATTAACGGAATTCCACCCTCCTTGCGGGGAGGGAGAAGGAGATAACTGCTCTAAAAGGTGAATGGACCTTAACACCGCGAGTCCTTTCTCTCAAAAAAGTCGGCTGGTTTGCTCTATGACGCTGAGAACTTACATAATTAGAAGATTAATACTAATTATCCCTACCTTTTTCTTGATATCCGTTATTATATTTACGTTAATCCATCTTGCTCCTGGCGACCCGGTACAGGCCATGATGGGTGGGCGTCCTGTATCTAAGGAGATAATGGAGCAAGCAAGAAGGGATTTAGGTATGGATCAGCCAATTTATGTCCAATACTTGATGTGGTTGGGCAAATTACTGCGTCTCGACCTCGGACAATCGTACCTCACTGGCAAACCCATATGGAAAATGGTAAATGAACTGATCCCACGCACAGTGGAACTTATGCTCGTCGCCGAGTTTGTGTCGGTGGCGATTGCGATTGTTCTGGGAGTTATTGCCGCTGTTAAGGAATATTCACTGATTGACGCCTTGTGTTCTGTATCGGCGATAATCGGTTATTCGGCACCTGACTTTTGGCTAGCAATGATGTCGCTATTGGTTTTTGCATTGTGGATGGGATGGTTTCCCGCCTCTGGAACTCAAACCGTAGGCCTACCGTTTGCTTCGCCTTTCCATGCATTACTTGACCACTTGAGACATCTTGTACTTCCAACAGCCATCCTCGTCTCGGGGTGGACAGCTTACCTTTTCCGAATGGTGAGGTCAAGCATGCTGGAAGTGTTATCACAAGATTACATCACCACCGCCAGGGCAAAAGGCCTAAAAGAAAGAGTTGTAATCTACAAACATGCCCTAAGGAATGCTTTACTTCCCGTAGTGACATATGAAGGTAACTCCATTGGGTTCCTGCTCAGCGGCGCAGTGGTCATTGAAAACATATTTGCTTGGCAAGGTTTAGGTCAATTCATGGTTTTAAGAGCGCAGATGAGAGATTACCCTGCACTCATGGGTCTCAGCGTACTTGTCGCTATAATGGTTCTCCTCGCCAACCTAAGCGCAGACATAGCCTACGCAGTGGTAGACCCGCGAATAAGATATGACTAAAAGGTCACGTTCCGAAAGGAGTAATAGCTCATGGACAGTCATCTACCCGCCGGCCCTAAGGACAAAAGTGAAGTTGGTAAACCGTCAAGGGCCACCCAGCTTTTCATCGTGTGGAAAAAACTTAGAAAGAGTAAACTATCAGTTGTTGGCTTTGGCATAGTTTTATTTATATCGATGGCTGCACTTCTTGCGCCAATAATTGCTCCGTACGATCCTGAATGGACAGGAAGAGCAAGGCGTCCTCCCTCCATGGAGCATGTTTTTGGCACGGATGGCCGAGGTAGAGACATGTTAAGTTTGGTCATGTATGGAGCTAGAGTCTCTATCTTTATTGGACTCGCCACCGTCGCTATAGAGTTGATCCTTGGTGTGGCCATTGGGATGATTGCAGGATATTTCGGTGGGATGATTGATGAGATACTAATGAGGATAACAGATGTGGTTCTAACCTTACCCACAATGATGATGTTGATCGTCGCTATCTCCATGTTTTCGGTGCGAGGTGTACACGTAATAATTTTGGTGATGGGACTACTGGGATGGCCTTTTTTGGCTAGGGTGGTGCGAAGTGAATTCTTATCTATTAGAGAGACAACTTTTGTTGAGGCGGCAAGATCGATGGGAGCCACCAGTTGGCGCATCATAATGCGTCACATATTGCCTAACATACTATCTTCAGTTATCGTTATTGCAACGATGGATATACCATGGTACATCTTCTACGAAGCAACTCTAACTTTCTTAGGTTTTGGCGACCCTCAATCAGCTTCGTGGGGTGTACTTCTACAATTGGGGTATCCTAAAATGCAACATTCTTGGTGGATAATAACTTTTCCGGGGCTGGCTTTACTCTTCACTTCATTAGGGTTTAACCTATTCGGAGATGGACTCAGAAATGCTTTGGACGTGAAAGTGAGAGAATAACAGGAGGATACAAAAAATGAATGAAACTCTTTTGAACGTAAACGATTTGAAGACTTACTTTTTCATAGCAGAGGGTGCAGTGAAAGCGGTTGATAGTGTGCATCTGAAAATAGGCGTCGGCGAGGTTCTTGGACTTGTCGGTGAGTCAGGATGCGGAAAAAGTACGATGGCTCTTTCAATTATGAGGTTGATTCGACATCCAGGCAAGATAGTCGGAGGCGAAATTTGGTTTGAAGGCGAAAATTTGTTAAGTAAAAGCGAGGGAGAGATGAGGAAAATAAGAGGGGGAAAAATATCGATGATCTTCCAGAACCCTATGTCTTCCATGAATCCTGTCTTTACTGTAGGATCCCAAATTGCTGAAGCTATTAAATTGCATCAAGACGCACAAAAACATGAGGTAAGAGAAAAAGTGGTGGAAATACTGGGTAAGGTGGGCATACCCAGCCCCAGTGAGAGGGTGAAAGACTATCCGCATGAGTATAGTGGAGGCATGTTGCAGCGCGCCATGATTGCCATGGCTCTTTCATGTAATCCAAAGTTACTTATCGCTGATGAGCCCACCACAAACTTGGATGTTACTATACAAGCACAGATCTTAGAATTGATGAGAACGGTGAGAAAAGAATTTGACGCATCTATCCTACTTATTGGACACGACTTCGGAGTTATAAGTGAACTCTGTGATAAGGTTGCAGTTATGTACGGTGGAAAGCTTGTAGAACACGCTGATTTAGCAACGATTTTTAAAGAAGCAAAACACCCCTACACTCAAGCACTCCTTGAATCTATTCCTAGACTTGACGTAGAAACGGAAAGACTCCGCATCATCCCTGGGTCGGTGCCCCAACTCATTAATCCGCACCCGGGATGTAGATTTTGTCCTAGATGCGAATACGCTAAGGAAATTTGTAGCAAAGAAGACCCTCCGCTCATCGAAGTTGGGCAAGGCCACTCAGCAGCCTGTTTCCTATACGGTTCTATAGACAAGCCAAATCACCAACGTAAGTGATCAAGAATGTCAGAAACACTGTTTGAAGTCACAAATCTAAGGAAATACTTCCCTATAACGGGAGGAGTGTTCCCGAGACAGGTGGCGGCAGTACATGCAGTTGATGGGGTAAGCTTCACTGTTGAACTGGGAGAAACCTTTGGGTTAGTGGGAGAAAGCGGGTGCGGAAAAACAACTCTTGCGAGAGTAGTTTTGCGGCTTATCCCTCCGACCGCAGGCGCAGTCCGTTATGGGGGACGTGAGATTTTTAAATTAAGCGAAAGGGAAATGCGAAAACTACGACTGGAAATGGCGATGGTATTCCAAGACCCATACGGGTCACTTAACCCCCGAATGACCATTGCAGACAGTGTTGGTGAACCGCTGGATATCCACGGTCTTGCTAAAGGACCTGAAAAGGAAAAAAGAATCATGGAATTAGTGGAAAAAGTAGGGCTAGCCCCTTTCCATATCTACAGATATCCACACGAGTTCAGTGGAGGGCAGAAACAGAGAATCGGAATCGCAAGGGCACTGGCTGGTAACCCCAAGTTACTCGTAGCCGATGAACCCGTATCATCGTTGGACGTGTCTGTTCGGGCTCAAATACTCAACCTGCTCAAAGACCTTCAGGAAGAGCTCGGATTCACCTATCTCTATATTTCGCATGACTTAAGTACGGTTAAACACATGTGCAACCGGGTGGCAGTAATGTACCTAGGTAAGTTCGCTGAACTTGGGGCAGTCAAGGACGTTTACAAAAGGCCACTGCATCCTTACACGGAGGCGTTAATGTCCGCTATTCCTATTCCCGGTCGAAGACGTGAGGACCGGATTATCCTAAAGGGAACCGTGCCAACGCCGATTGATCCTCCACCGGGATGTAGATTTAATCCTCGATGTCAATACAGTGAACCGATGTGTAAAAAGGAAGACCCTGAGCTTATCGAAGTTAAGAAAGGCCACTTTGTAGCTTGTCACTTAAAGAAGTAACGTTTCTAAGCTAGCCCTCCTAAAAGAGTACACGTCTCCTCTCTTAAAATATGAAGCTAAAGCTCAAGTTCACGGCTACAGGACTAGGGCCAAAACATTATTGAAAAAATAGAAAGTTTTGACCAGTCATTTTTAGGATGCGAAAAGATTTTTGGCAAACGTTCTCCTTATTGTTGGGTTTTGTCGATGGCGGGTGTCCGTGCAGAAACTTTTAAATTGCTAGAAGTAATTTATTATGTTGAAAGGGAAAGGAGAGAATATAAAGTGAGAAAAAACTTGTTGTGGATATCCTTCATTGCACTGCTTATTCTCAGCGTGCTCACGGGGTTTAGCGTAAACACGTTAAAGGTTTCCGCTGTTGAATATCCCGCTATTATGGTTGTCCCTGAGAACGTCATTGACGAAAATCTGAAGCTAGGCGAGAACTTCACGGTTTCGATATACACTGATTACACGGGCAACGACGTTTGGAGCTACGAGTTCAGCCTAACCTACAACCCTAACGTCTTAGGAGGCATCAACGTCACCAACGGCGACCTCATCACAAAAGAAAAAGACCCTTCGGCCCAGTTCTTACCGGGAGATTTCAACAACACTAAGGGCGAGCTATCATTGACAGGAGCCGTCTTCATATTCATCTTTCCGCCAGCCCCCCTAACCTCCGGCCCCGGAATACTTGCGAATGTAACCTTCACGGTGGTGGGCTATGGAACCTCCGACATAACCATCGGAGATGACACAAGACTTATAGGAATCAAAGACGGTGGTTCTGGAGTTAAATACGACATCATAAACGCAAAGCGTGACTTCGACCACATCCAGCACGGTTTCTTCAGCAACAAGATTCTGGGTGACGTGAATGGTGACGGAATTGTTGACGCTTCTGACTTGTTTGATTTAGGCAAGGCCTACGGATCCTCGCTTGGAGATCTCAATTGGAACTCAGATTGCGACTTCAACAGAGACGACAAGGTTGATGATTTAGACCTCTCTGATCTGAACGAAAATTTCGGTAGATCTGTGCCTTAGCTTTCC
>Ga0224501_10002104_pt1 | contig 15535 bp, 13 predicted proteins | sample SF_Oct11_sed_USG_4_FD_169105 | JGI IMG/M metagenome (GOLD analysis project Ga0224501, IMG submission 169105) | Sediment microbial communities from San Francisco Bay, California, United States - SF_Oct11_sed_USGS_8_1 | ecosystem: Environmental > Aquatic > Marine > Sediment | place: USA... | reverse complement strand
GTTGCCTGTTAAACAGTATCACATCTCCGTCCATCATGTGTCTCTCCACAAGGTCACCCGTGCGAAGCTCCTTGGCAATTTTCTCCTTGTTACCATACCTAGATGAGAACATGAACTCATTTCAACTCATAGTAACACCGAGATGCCGATGGTGGAATAATTTATAAGGGCTTGGCTCGAAATTGTGATATCCCAAGTAAGAACGACAGATCTGCTGAGAGGTTGGTCAGGATGAATAACACGTTCATATCCTATTTTCTTCCATATATACATAAGCAATGTCGCATATAATAGTGCTTGTGGCAAAGTGCGGGTAAACTCACTTGAGAAACCGCTTGAAGCCAGTCTGTCTCTGCTCAAGGAAATTTGCTCCTGGGTGTATATCAGGCCCGTTCTTTATTAGAGTTCTCATGAGTTCTATGTTGGCTTTAGTGACCCGAGTGGGATATGTAAGCACACGAGCCACGTGCACCGGCACAGCAACCTGTAATAATTTGTAGCATGCTTAAGAAATAAAAGACAAAGTGGGTGTGCCAACAAATGTTTGCTAGATAGAAGCAGATGTGTACCCTGTGGTAAACTGTCTACATGATATGCCAGAGAAGAGAACTTGTGCTACAAATATCAGAGTTTGACATGGAAAACCCAGTCCGAGATGGCATGATCAAGTCGAGTTAAGAGTCGTGTGCCCCTACCACAGTGTTGACAGGAAAAGACAACTCCAAATAAAAATATTTTTCTTATAAGTTTAATAGCCAATCTAAAGGCCCGTTAGTCGCATACGGGTCAACTAACAAACAATATAATATAACTAGATCGCTCCTCTAGTCACCAATCAGGTACCGATTTAGCAGCAGGATGAGAATTGCCACTCACCTGGTCTATCCTCATATTTGGATCAGGTGATATAACCGTTCTGCCAGAAAAATCCACTCGCTTTCCTGAAAGGTTACCCCTGAAACGACCCTGCTTTCCTTTGAGACGTTGACTGAAACCACGCATTGTCTTTTTGGGCTGCATGTTCAGTGGAATACCGGATGTTTCACTATTATATAGTAAAGCCACCTGCAGCTGTAGAAAGTCCCAATCTTCCTACAAAGATCAATCCTGATTTAAGACATTGAGAAGTATAATCAGTCTGCAACATGTCCATTTGATCTTTGCTCTTTTGAATGTCATCTGCAACTCAGTTGAAACAATCCGGCTGAATAGTGTCATTCCCCTACTTTCCCATAATGAATGATTGTAATAGAGTATTGCTAGGTAGAGATTCAAACATACCATGATCATATTTATCTTGGCATTAGAGCTTCGGTGCTTTTGTATGACATCATTCATTAAAATAATCTCTGTAAGCTTTACAGTGATGTCATCTTCATTACTAAAATTAAAGGCAAATAAAGAAAATTACAGTACATGAAAATTATAATCAAAAGTTTGAGAGTTGTGCTCCCACGCAGGTTTTATGCAGAGAGTAACCAATTCCAAAACTGGTAAAATTTTCCACTTCAAATGGCAAGCTGCATTATAATGCAATTTACAGCCAGCGTTATGGTTGGCGCATCTCAATGCAACTTACGTGCCAGACTTGAGATCGGAGACCACAGATGGTCTGATGCAGAGAGGGGGTACCAGTATACGGGTGAGGAGCAGATCACGTGGGTGGCTAACATCTATATTCATTAGTAGTAATGATAAATCCTCCTCGGGGATGTTTGTGAACAGGTTCTGGACTATCAATGGGTTTAATATCTCCTGCAAGTGAAATGATTAAACATACAATCTTTCTTCAAGACAATGGAGGGTGACCTTTCCTTTCACGGGGAGATTTTGTTTCAAATTTTCTACTTATCTTGACAGTGAGAGCACATTCTCCATGAAAAGTTGTGAGGTGGCTAGTTGTGTGGGCATCACAGAGAAACCACAATGCTATAATCAGTCTGTCTGCCTATTCTGACATATTTAAAAAAAGAAAAGTGGGCATGACAAAACCTATCCAACTTCAAAATACTTATGCGTGTGAGGTTATCTTGAACATGTTTCGTTGAAATTTGATTTCAGGACAGATCTTAGTGCAGTGAATTCTGGCAGCTGTCAAAACTATCAAACTCTACTGGGTTCTTACCTTTCATGACTGAAGAGTCAACCTGTTAAAGGTTGGATGACAACGCAATTTTTTTTGGCTGATCAGAATCAGTGTGTCTCAAAACCTATCTGAGTCCAATAAAAGTTCATACTGAGCAGGCGATGTAGTGAAAAATGCGGTTAAATCTTGGAATTCTCAAATGAACTTTCATTCAGTTGAAATTTTCCCGCGGGATGTAAATTTTCGCAAAAGACATCACAGCGGGTCCACATTATATTACACGTGCGCGTCTAGCGATGAGTAGCCAAAGTCCAACTTCTACAACTTTGTCACACTTCTGACTACTGGGATCGAAGTATGAGCGCGAAATGAGCCCAAAAACGAAAACAAATACCTATGAATTCACTGACTTTAGCTTAGTCCTACCTTTAGTCTACCATACCACGCAAAGTGACACTAACTCGGGTGACCGAGTGAATTTACTCACCTCTTTCGAAAACGGTCTTTCAGTCTTAGCTTGTGTTCGCTACTAATAGCCAAACTGCTCTTATTGCGTAAACAGACCAGCAGTATGTTTGCAACCTAGTCCTATTCCACGTGGGTGTCTAACGCTGCAATATGTACGGTTTTCTACCAGTTGAAGCCATGGCGTCAACTCTACCCTTTAGCAAGATCGGTGTAGCAGGTCACATGCATTCCCTGGGATTCCCGGGCAATATCGGCCAAACGTGACTCTCTTTTCGCTTGTTTTGACAAACCTGGAGCTAGTGATTCCACTCTAGATCCATTCTCAGCGCTTGTGTACAACCTTTGTGTCAGTGGTGATGAGGTGTCCCAAATATTGGGACACTCTCTGTAAAGCCAGGCAGAAAATGTCCAACTTTGAGTGCTTGGCCATTGACTAGTCATCAAGCTCGCGATATTATATATCATATAAATGGCCGATTAGGCTCCGCCTTTTTTAAAATGTTTTTCAAAGGGTGCCAATTTTGTCATCTTTAGCACGGATTTAAGGGCACTTCTGCTGTGCCTATTGCACAGTAATTTGACTCAGGTAGGTTTGGAGACATTCTGATTCTGATAAGCCATAAAAAATTGCCTCGTCATCCAACCTTAAAGGGCCAGCCACAGCCAATTTTTAATGGGATATGGTTTGTTTCACAACTGATTAACTCGCTCTAAGGTCCAATGAAGACATTTCACCTGAGTTTTGCTAAGTAATCCTTCAATCGCTTTGTTGTGTTCTTTCACATGCTCGAAGCTGCCGAGAAACTCTGTGATGCATGGGTGAACCACACGACCAGGATTCTTATGCTTGTCATGGATAATCTTGAGCAGTCCACATTTCTTCACAACACCTACAACAAGCCAGAACACTTTTTTTATCAAAATTTCCCTTCTATTTCACTTCAAGGTGACATAATAATCGAAATTATCAGGCTTGGGATCACATAGGCAAATGATGTGAATAAATATACCATTTTTGGCTCCACAGTAGATGCACTTGACCATCTTCTTGGTTTTCTCATTTATCTTTTTGTTGAGGCCTTTTTTATGCAAATAGGAGAGACCGGGTCGGCGAATGGAGTCTATTAGTCCAGCCTTGACATCTTCCGTCAGCAAAACACGGCTGCAGGTCTACAAATATCATATAAGCGATCGCTTGTATAAACAACACAGATTCCAGTAGGTCAACTTCTGTCAGGTCTCGACAGCTGGGGAGCTTTGGCGACTGCTATTGAAAGCTGAGAGCTGGGCAAGTTACAGGGCTACACATAGTTATGTTGATAGCGGCAGGAACAGTGGCCAGCAGGCATGGAGCCTCATATATAACAATTACCTTGCATATCTTTTGAAGAATTGTGATACATGTTCTAAAATATCCGATGTGAAAACATGGTAGCTCCAGATCAATATAGCCGTAATGGCCGACACACTCTGCGAGAGGTAATCCGCATGTCTCACAGTTATTCTCCTTCTCACTGGTGCCCTGTAGTCAGTAAGTAGTAACACACTAAATATACTGTCACTCATTTTACCGTTATCATATGCGCATTGAGCAGGTCATCTCTCGTCATCCCATTGGCAGGAATCAGACTGTGCATGGAAAGATGTGTAGTCAAATGGCTCCCCGATTTCTGTAGGGTGAGCATGTCAAACAATTTCCAGTTCACAACTGAGGCTTCTGAGATAAACTATACGGGAAAACAAAACCAGAAGACAGGCTGTCTGTAAAGCCTACCATCCTATGGTCCAGTACACTGTATGCAACAGGACGGCGTGTCCCTTCTGTGTGGTATAGGAGTTTACTGACTACGTGAAGATGCGCCTGTTTCTTCATCTCCTCCGCAGACATTAGGCCAAAGGTGACCTTTTCACTAAAACAGGGGTTTGGCATAATTCCACTCCACATGTGCCATACCTCAAGTTGAAAGGGTGATCATTCAATATACTACTGCAATCATATACATACAATCAGTAGTTACGCATACAGTCTAGGTCTAGTCTATTATATCAATACTAAACTCACATGGATCTGGCCACATCCGACTCTCTAAACTGTTCCTTCACCATGGTGGAGCTGGTACAGGTTAGTAAGAGCCTGTTGACTCTTTCGTGAGTACCTTCAAAGTAAAAATGCAAGATAATAAATAGGCAAATTGCAATATCTTAGTCTCACCAGACGCTTTCATCAAATGCAGTTTGAAATCAATTACACCAATTGAAAACCGCACCGCAGCAATTTTCTGTCACGCGTTTGGCAATACAAGGAGGTACGAGTACTCATTTTTTGTTCATCACAATACGCAACACAGATCTGAGCATAAGAAATTATTTCATTCAACCATACTGGAAAAATAGTAGCCCTACTCGACTGTCACAGCATTTTCCAAGGTAATAGATTTCCAAATTTGACAGTCATACATTGATTTAGATTTTCCTACCCCATTGCCCTTTAAAAATGTTGTTTTGACCATTGTCAAGATCCTTTCGATGTGTCTATACACTCCCATAGCTAAATAAATCTCAACAAACTTACCCAGCCAAGTAGTCAGTGAGACTGGGCACTGGCTTAGGTTACCGGGTTAGCTAGGTCGGAGTCAGCAACTAGAAAGAAAATAAAGATGAAATAATTAATTCCAACTCAAAACAAAAAATGAAATGGAACATTGGTCCTTACCAGTGTTCCATGTGGTCATAACAGTTCAATCTATAACTGAGATGAATTTATAATGGGTGAAGTAACAAGTATTCAAACCGGTTCACTACAAAACTGGGGAGGTCCTTCCTATATAAATATAACAGACGAAGTCATACGGAAATGATTGAGACTGACCCAATGAATTTATGTAATTCGGATTTTAACTTTGACCAGTCCAGTGTAACTGGTAACACGTAAGTTACTAAAGATAAGTACCGGTAGTCATTATTTGTAAGTAGTAAGTGCAACTCTAAACTAGAGGTGACTGTCATTGTAGGTGTAACTAAGACTAAGATTAAGACTAAGAGGACCAAGTAAAAGTAAAACTTCAAGAGTAAATACTAAAGAACTTAAAATGAGTCTGATTGATTGACAATGATTGAGAGAATCAAATCAACTGATATCATGAATCACTCAGTATTCAGTACCACCAGTACCATCATCCAGAACATCATATTCGAGTCAATTAGTGAATTACTAGAACTACTCAACTAGCGTAGGGTAGACGTAGAACTTTTTCAGCGAATTCGTAACCTACTACTACTACTACTACTACTACTACTACTACTACTACTACTACTACTACTACTACTACTACTACTAGTGCTTTTACTACTAGTAGTAGTACTAACTAAGTAACTAGTAAGTAAGTTACACTTACTGAACTTACCTTAGCCTAGGCTAAGTTAAGTAATTTGATTTCACAGACTCCAGAGTAAGAAGTGATCACTGATTTAGTCATTGAGTCAGTCTTATGAGTATGATAGGCCTGACTCAATGACTGAATCAGTCATTCAGTGTCAGTGTGACTCACTCAGTCACTGACTGTGAGTGTGACTCTGAGTCACAGACAGACAACGCTGGACTGAGACGAGAGTGACTGTGTGAGAAGTAAGTGAGAATGAGATTAATCATAAGCTAAAGATAGTACTTAGTTAGTTAACTTAGTAGTACTACTACTACTACTAGTAGTAGTAGTAGTAGTCAGACCCAGGTACTGAGGTAGCGAATCACGTTTCTCGTGTCGTCTGTTTGGGGTGGTGCATTGTATAATTCAATCCAGTGGGTCTCAGAGCGTTATTGTTGTGCAACTATACAAGCAATACGTTAATTTGCACAAGGTTGCATCATTCAATACCTAGTTCAGTACAACGAACGTGCCTTCGCCCGAACTTTCTTCATCACCAGGCGCCCATGAAGTAAAAGCGGAACTGCGCCCAGCAGACAGTTGATTCGTTGGAATTATCCCAGCTATACACCTTATCCACAAGACGATTGGTCAGATATCTTTTAGTTAATACTCAATATAGTCTAGAACCTGATGCGCTGGCAGTTTACTCAAAGTAAAATATTATTTTGCAGCAAACTTTGAGTTCATTCCTAGACATATTAATAACATTAATGGAACAAGTTTTTGGAACAGACAGTAGACATACTTGCGTTAAAATATGAGTCATCCTCCTTACAAAAAAAATTGTAGACTACAATCCTGCGCCATCTTAGTTATAGAGTTGTGGCGGATTTGTGATTGTGTTTCATTGACGCATATAACGTAAACGAAGCTTTACGGTCTGAATTAGCAACCATGCCTTCGCAAAACAGGGAAAATGGTGTGTACATTTGTTATACGGTGCCCGGTGGCGGCTCCTGATGCGCCCAGAAATGCAGCACAGGCTGACAATGACACTGGACTGAGTGACTGACAGTGACAGTGACTCTGACTGACTCTCAGTCTGAGTCTGACAGCGCCCTGCGTTTCTCTTTCTTTCTCACGAATCTGATCTCACTCTCTGAGTCTGAGTGAATAGATACTAAGCTAGACACTCACACTAGACAGTGATGAGTGAAACTGACTGAAATTCCGGGCTTGTCGTTGATTGGGATTGGCGTTTCGAGTTCGACCTTCTGTTTGATATTGACTGTTGAGTGTTGCCAACAGTGTTGGAGTGTTGTTTCGTTTGGCATTGGCTGGACTGGCACCGGCAGTCCTTGACTGAGTCACTGGTCCTCGACAGCAGGTCACTCACACTCACAGACTGACCAAGTGAGTCATTTCACACACTGACACAGTGACACACGCTGACCAGCACAGTAAGAGTAACACTGATGTGCGACATGCTGACAATGAGTGTAACAACGACTGCAATTCGCTAAAACTAGTAATTGTAAATGTAAAGTAGTAACTAATTGTTACTAAATTCACTAATTGTAAAGTATTTGTTGAGATCTCATCTTTAAAAGTTGATTGACAATGATGTTGGTTGAGCAAAAGTATTTATAAATACGACATTAAAATGATTAGATTGAATTCACTTTGATTCTGAATTGATTGTGTCTGCTAGAGCCCAAACCGGTTTCCAACCTTCAGAATATCCTGAGCAACTGTAGTGTAGTGTAAGTAAGAAATTAGAATTAGAAATAAAGAATTTATTCGTTGCGTTCATTTTCATGTCAGATAACTCAGCACCTCCCCAAAAAAGAAAGAGGAAATCCCGATGGACCAATGATGAAATGGACAAAACTTTCATACCTGGTATGCCCACAACCCTTCCAGCTAATGCTTCAGAAGACCAGAGAGAACAATACCTCCGTAAGTACTTCCACCGATACGTTCAATATTTATTTAATTATTTGTGTATGTCATTACTATAAATAATCCACCTTGGTTTATAATAGGAAACGGATTGACTAATGTTCCGGACCAGACAACCTGATCGCTCTAGTCACGTCCAAATGCCATTCTATTGCTGTTCGTTTATCATGATATTATGCTGACGCTGTTTTTCTCTTTTTTCTCTAACAAAAATTAGTTCAGCTACAGATTGAGGATACAAGTCGAAGACTGCGATCTGGTGATCTTGGAATCCCGGCCAACCCTGAAGAAAGGTTTGACAGTCACAGCTACACCGGATGAGCGAATCGTATTATTACTCTTAAATCTTCAAACCCATCGACCCCTGTCGCCCAAGGCACTTTTGAGCTTAATCTAATCTCTTAATCTAATCTCTTAATTTCCAGATTTACATTTTTTTAGGCTTACCAGGCCCAATGCCCTCTCAGTCCTTTTTGATTTGAAGTAGTTCCATTGCATCTAATGTCTTGACAGTGAGCGGATGGATAGAATCAGTAAGGTGGCCGGTGTGTTGTCTATCGACAACAATATGCTGGAGCTCCGATATAAAAAAACCGTTGTCCCCTAATAGCCATAATAAAAGTTTACTGTCTTTCAGGCTAATGTTTCTGTTTATTCCAGATTCGCCTAATCTCTGTAAAGATATTAATGGTCTATTGAATTTTAGCCGAGACGAAAAATGAATTAAACGGTTATTTCTGATGAACCATCTTTAGCGGATACTGTGCATGGCTTCACATAGAGTTAACCAATATTTTTCCCTCTAGGCTCAACTCAGTAAGTGGTTTGGATTTTTAAAAACAAGACTTGCGAATTGGTCACCTTGTGAAGAGAAATAGCGTAGCCATGCACAGTGGAATGAATACAGCAATCATATAACCTAAAACACCAAACCCTTCAATTCTTCCATCGGGAAATGAGAAATTACTTGGCCCGTTATTTCTCAAAGCATGGTGGCCTTAATCTACTCAGATGGTTAACCTTGCCACAATTGACTTGCATGTTGAGGCATTTTGCTGTAGGTCTCCCTCACCAGAGCCAATATATAATAACGAGGGCAAGCGGATGAACACACGGGAGTACCGAGTGAGAAAAGCTTTGGAGGAAGAACGCCATGAGAAGATTCAGAAACTGCTGGGCCTAAATGCTAACTATAAACCGCCGGCTGATTACAAGTATGTGTAGTTCGCAGGCAAAATGGCGCATGGCGATCTTATCATATGGACCCTTTTCTGGCTTATTTGATTGGTTGGTTTTAGTTTTGGATGTTTGTGATTGTAGGCCGCCGGTAATTCGGGTCAGTGACAAGGTTGTAATTCCGCAGGATGACCATCCGGATATTAACTTTGTTGGCCTGCTCATTGGACCCAGAGGAAACACCCTAAAAAATTTAGAGAAAGAGGTGAGATGACTGTGGGAGAAAAAAAATCGAAAAATGGTATTGTCATGCTTCCTTGGTGTAAAATAATCAAGGCAAACTCACCTATTGTAGCATTTGTGTTGAACGAATGTTATACCTATGTTGTAGACTGGTGCCAAAATTATTATCCGTGGCAAAGGGTCAGTGAAGGAAGGGAAAATTGGCAGAAAGGATGGTCAACCGCTGCCTGGCGAGGATGAACCTCTGCATGCATATATCACTGGTAAGCCGTGTGTAACTTATTTGTATTGGTTATTTGGATTTGGGACCTGGAAAGCTCAGCATTGAAATGTAGAAGTCGTGCTGGGACGGGCCTTTGGCTAGCCACGCACTCCAAATTGTTATTGCTACTTTGAGTCACCGCTCTATAAATAATAAGAGGTTTTCAAACGATGGATCAGGGTTGGGACCATGTTTTTTTTTTCAAGAACCACTCTACCTTCTGAAAAAGTAGAGTTCTTGGTGAGTAGTGTGCAAAATGGGAATTAGGTTGAATATTTCCCAACCTCCAAGGACAATCTGATGTTGATGCGTCACACAAAGACCGAGGGTACCCTGATTCTGTTACGTTCCGACTGGGCATAGTCAACTTCCACTAGGCTATGCTAGTTTTGTCCAGGTTTGTAGCTTCACTAGAAGCTAAACCATGACGGCAAGTGCCATGGTCTTCTCATTATAGGATTTTACAATTATATCCATTCACAGCATAGTCCGCTTGTTGTCGAAAATACACTGTAGTGTCAATATGCTGTAGCCAATGACCCAGATAATGTGAAGAATGCGGTGGAGAGAATCCATCAGATTATCAAGGAAGGTATTGAGGTACCAGAGGAGAACAACGACCTGCGCAAACAACAACTGCGTGAGCTCGCACTACTCAATGGCACCCTTCGGGATAACGACGGTCTTCAGTGAGTCTTACTTTCAGCCACTTTTCCTTGCAATGGCAACAGCATCAGAGTAAAACGTGCATGTATTGGTAAAACCCATGTTTTTAATTTGCAGGAAGCTGAGACAGATTGCCGAAGCTCAGACTATTGTTACCAACACAATAATCTGTAGCAAGTGCGGTGGGGCAGGACATATTGCGAAGGATTGCGTTCAGTTCACACCCGCGGAGAGAGTCAACAACCAGTTGGCGTTGCGACGCGGTGGAGGCGAATTGTCTGTGGGTGCGCCTGTTCGATCCAATGCAAAAATGGACTCGGAATACATGTCGCTCATGGCTGAGCTCGGGCAGGTAAATATCAGAGTTGTCTTCTTCCTGATATTGGGCACCATGGTATATAAACTCCGGCAGAATTATACTACAAAATGCCGTCTAGATGCTGATATACTCTACTTTGTACTCTCAATAGTAAAAACACGCTCTCACTAAACCTTCGTAAAATATACAATGTGCATTACCAGCAATGTACATTGGCCTAATTCATCATGGCTGGCAACTAGAGTGGGGAAAATTGAAACCGTGGCTTGGCTTTTTCACTGCTGGTGGTCAAACAAATGAGTTCCCACAGTTCGAAGTTGGCTTAATCTGCTTGCCAATGTTTTAGAATTGTGGTTCTTTTAGTATCAAAGTGTAGACCACTACCACATGCCAAACTCGGTGATGCTAACCCAGAGATGGGAACTCGTCCTGTAAACTTTCGGCGAATGGCTGGTATAGAGCCCCTTAGAGACTTTAGGATTACAGACAAGGACATCCATGGGATGTTGATTTCTTGAAAGAATTTGGTAGACAACAGGGATTTAGGCAAGGATTTCCATCACTGCCCGTTGGAGGCCCAGTTAAAAGGGGTTTAACAAGTTGTCTGTTGATTGAAAAGTTTACATGGGTTAGTACTACTAAGTTTGCCTTGTGATAATACTCTACACGATCCGATGCTAGAAGAATCACAATTTTAGAACATGGGCATGCAGATTAAGCTAACTTTCAACTGTGAGAACTCATCTGTTTGACCACCAGCAGCAAAAAACAGTCAAGACTGGGTATTCAACTTTCCAAACTATAGACGACTATACAATTTACAAACATTATCTGTCCACATGCAAGACTTATGCAGATACTCTATGCGATATGTACTCTGTTTTTAGGTTGCTCCTGGCTCACTGAAAGCTGATATTGAGGCTCAGATCTCCAGCGCCAGATCAGCGGCGAAGGCTGAGGCTGATCGTGAGAGCCGATTCAGCGAGGCGCCTCGACCACTGATGGACATTGAACCGAAGCCCGCCGGTAATCTCAGTCTCAGTGCGGATTACGGCTACGGAGGGCGTAGGTCGAGATTTGAAGACTTTGGTGATGAGGATAATCACGGCCGAAGGTGTGTTTACCTAGTGTGTTGACAGTTCATTATTTGCATGGGAATTGAAAAAAGTTGATGATTTGTTGCAGTGATTGCAACTGCCAAAAAAATCGGGCGATCTTGAGGGTGAATGAAACAACTTCTTTTGTCAGACATTGCCCATGTCCGGCATTTAGCTGATGGAAACAAATTGAACTCCCCTTTTTAGGTTTGATGATCGTGGCCCACGATCGCGATTTGATGATCGTGGCTCCAATCGGTTTGGAGGTCGCGGGAGATTTGAAATGACAGAGGCAATCGCTTCAATGATGGAGGAAGTCGCTTCGACCAGGGACCGGCGAATAACTCCAGATTTGATATGGGCCAGTCCAACAACTCGCGATTTGACCAAGGGAACAGCAGTCAAAACAACCGGTTTGACCAAAGTTCAGGCGGACACTCGAGGTTTGACCAGGGCCCTCCAGGTCCAGCTTCTAGATTCGATCAACCCACAAACAATCAAGGGTGAGTGAATGATGACAGCCTGACTCTTTTTGTATTTGTGTTACACACCGCCATGGTTTCCACCCCCGCCGCCCGTAAAATTTATTGTACATCTTTCTTTCTTAGAGGATGGAACAACGTTAATAATCAGCAAAATTCATGGGGTATGCCCGCGCCACCTGCTCCACCGACTATGGCTGCTCGTAAGTATTCTCCCACTTATCCAAACTTGTGACGCGCCCTGTCTGTTCCCTATGTCATGGTTTCCTTCAATGGATGAGTGAATCATAAGGTGTTATTTCCGTCAATGCTGAACTCTCTTTTTAGCTGCACCTCCACCACCCATGGGGGGAATGTATGGAGGAGCCCCGCCGCCCCCTCCACCTACATCTAATCCATGGCAGTCAAACTCAGGTGAGCCCATCGACTATTAGCAGATCCCTGCTTTTTTTTCTATCAGCCATCGTCTGTCCATGGTTGAACTTCGGCCTTCCTCCTCGCTGTCCACAGGTTGTGTGGTGTCTTTTGAAGGGAGATTGAGTCATTTTCTGCCACGCTGGCTCAGGACGGGTTGGCAGGGTGCGATCAGCCAGGGAAAAATCCCTTGGAATACTCCGCAAGTCTCTCTTTGGCCCATACTAACTAGTTTTTCACTACCAACGTACTTTTCATAGTAAATAGTTGAATATTATGTGCATTTGCATTCTCGGCTTTTTTGCGAACGAAATGGAACTGTTCAAGAGCGCGATCCAAAAAAGCATCTTTCGCTTTCGGTCACGATGTTCGACCGAAAGCACGCAAACAGAGTTCCACAATCGAAAGTAGGCGTTAGCCTAGCAGTTTAGACAAATGTCAAGGTTATCGCCAAGACACTGGATTACTACAATGGGATAACGAATCGCGAACGATCGTTCGACCCTAACCGAGTTAAAGTTGAGAGAGGACAACTCTGACGCGATAATGATCTATCTTGAACTCAAACTGCGCTTACTCACCACGACCGATACTTTTCCAAAAATTTCGAACACGCGAATGCACTTAATGAGCTACAACACTAACTGTGAAGTTTATTATTGTAGGACCAGCAGCTCCATGGCAGCAGCCACCTCAGAACACCATGCCCCCATGGCAGCAGAGTAATTTTTCTAGTCCAGCAGCCCCTCCCCCACCTCCCACCAGCATGTATGGAAGCAATGGGTATGGAGGGTTCACATCAACCCTGCCACCTCCGCCACCACCTCAATAGGTCTTAACAAACCCTCAGGCTTTCACATAACTATAATCTCCTCATTAAAGCTGTGTATATAACAAATCACGTTTAAGAAAATGACCTCCCTATTCTATGTAATCATTGTACATACAACACTACATATAATAAAAGTATGGTTTATATTAACTGCTGCCAAATGTTTTGTGTTTATAAGGTGGATTTGTCTCTAGCTGGTTGGCATTAGATCAGGGTAACTAAGCACTCCTATGGTATCCGACAACAACATACCAGCGCTCCATAGGCTATAACTCGGCGATAGGCAGTAACTCGGGCTCGAGCTCAACGAAGATACACACGCTGGGATGTTTACACATTCATTGTTAAGTGTTATATACATGTACACACATACAGCTAACCAACTAGCGTGCCTGTACCTCATTTACAGGTCGCTATTAATTATTTACTGAATCATCACATGGTTATTATTGGCACCTTAAAGTGAGCGCCCATCCAATATGGCTCACTGCAATGCCCATGCATAAAACGGAAAAACCTACTGTAACAATCTAGATTATGAACATTGACTAGACCAGCAAGACATTGCACGCCAATTATCCTTTAAAATCCACGAAGTCTGCATTCCAATGGGTCGTGGGCCAAGTTGCACAGGTTACTTTTTCGGAGAAGATACTGAATCGCGTCTGGGCGGCATCCTTTCATTGTTTTTATCTAGCCCTCTAGCCTCCTCGAAGCTCGCTATCTTGTGATGGGGTGACACTCCGCTGACCGCTACAAAATGCATATTTGTTGTGGATTAGCAACCCGAAGTTTATCCAATGGTAAAAAAACTATTTCTATACATCTTGTGTGCATGTATGTCACTCACCATTGATCATGGTTTCCTTTCCTCCGGACAAAGCTCCCACAGGTAGCATGCCATTTGGCGTGAGGCCCTTCAGCTGCAGAACGGTTTCATTCTCCTCTCTAAAAGTCAAGTGCATTTAAATAGTCAGCCAATTACTATGTAAACGCTTTCAACAAGCTTGTTATCCAAATTTAAACGAGACAACTAAGATAACGGCCAACAGTGCCAGATAATTTAGCGTAATGCGTGACGACAGAAACTGGGTAACACAAAACAAGCAGCGGTGCGAGCCGATTTCACCTGAGTATGGTATAAACCCGCAACAGTTTGGTAATGGCGTGAACTTTTCGCTTAATATCTTGCTCTCTCTGGGTTCTGTGGGATCTCCTCGAAACTTGCCGCATGACTGGGGAAAAGAGATGGTGACAATAAGAAACAATTGGGTTGACACCAGGGAAGACGTTGGTCATCGGTTGTTACCTTAGCACAGTGAAGACTCGTGCCATTTTGCCTATGGCTCTGATCTTGTTTCTTATGACCTCTTTACGAGCGGCTACAGCGGCAGCTACAAGTAGCATGTCTATTAGGGAGGCAGCCATGATTTATTATACCATAGACACGGCACATCGAAGAACTCCATGCTTCAGTTGAATTGACTGGGGAATAGTGGATACTAACTTGATCCCACTAAGCGACTGGAATAGTGCATACAAAATCAACTTTGGAACCACCAAACAGGCGCAAAAGTTTTCAATGCTGGGATCACGCTGAGGTAAAACAGATGGTCAAACCGTATGGTATTGGGAGAAGTAAAGACCGAATAAGGGTTTAGGGTAGTCACGCGGAGCCATGATTAGACTATGTATAAGCAAGAAACTCAACACTGGGCACCCACTTACGACTCATTGGCCGCTCATACACAGCAGCTGATGGTTTCAGCTTTATCAAGTGCTTTCTAGCTGCGATGTCATGTTTTGCGGTTAGTTAACACACTGCATTACCTCACAAGTTAGTTAGGCTTTCATTTGACATAGGTACACCGATTTCTATCTCGCTAGAATGGTTAATGCAACAATCAATAAATTCCAGCAATAAAACCAGTTTATTTCCAGCAAGTGGGTGCCTCATAAAGGAGTGGGAGGCCAGTTGCACTGCAGCCAATGCCAGGAAAACAACCAGGGTCACACTGCTGACAATGATGAGATATATCCAGTGTGATAGGACAAGGATTAGATCTAATAGGTTCTACCGGACTTAGCCACCAATGATAATAACACCGATAACAATGCAAAGGGAGTGTATTCTTCCAAAACGGTCGGGGGGGGGGGGAAGCA
>Ga0224501_10002102_pt1 | contig 15540 bp, 16 predicted proteins | sample SF_Oct11_sed_USG_4_FD_169105 | JGI IMG/M metagenome (GOLD analysis project Ga0224501, IMG submission 169105) | Sediment microbial communities from San Francisco Bay, California, United States - SF_Oct11_sed_USGS_8_1 | ecosystem: Environmental > Aquatic > Marine > Sediment | place: USA... | reverse complement strand
ATTTGTTTCGATTCTTGTTCCTGTTCACAATGAAGAAAGAGTGATTGGACGTCTGTTGCAGAGGCTCACTGAGTTGACGTATCCTAAAGATAAGTATGAGATTATTGTGATTAACGACCACAGCGAGGATACTACCAGTCGAATTGCTCAGTCTCATGCTTCGAGATATCCGGATCTGATAAAGGTTGTTAATCGTGCTTTTGGTGGCAATGGCAAAGCCGAAGCTTTGAATGTTGGATTGCGTTTTGCTAGGGGCGAGTTTATTTGCTGTTTTGATGCAGATTATGTTCCGCAGACGAATATTCTGGAGAGGATGCTTCCCTATTTTTCGGATCCACGTGTTGGTGCAGTCCAAGGCAAAATTTCTGTTATGAATGAGAAGGAAAGTTGGATTGCGAGGATTGCGGCTTTGGAACGCATCGGAGGTTATAGGGTTAGTCAGTATGCTCGTGACAGGTTAGGTTTGGTTCCTCAATATGCGGGCACGGTTGGGCTTATTAGACATGATTTACTTTTGCGTTTTGGCGGGTTTAATACTCGGATTTTGGCTGAGGATACTGATTTGACTTTCAAGATAAGGTTGGCGGGGTATAAGATGAAGTATGTGAATTATGCGGAGAGTGGAGAAGAGGGTGTGGTTGGGCTACGTTAGTATTGGGATCAGAGGAGTCGTTGGGCGAAGGGTCATATGCAGTGTGCTTTTGCTCATACTTTGCCTCTTATAAGAAGCAAGAGAGTGTCGTTGAAGGAGAAGATTGATGGTTTGATGTTGTTGAGTGTTTATTTCGTGCCTGTTTTGGTTATGTTGAGTTGGTTTTCTTTAGTTGTTTTGTTTTTGGTTAAGCCTTTTACTTTGCTGCCTTATTCGATGGCTTTGGTGGTCAGTGTGTTTTTTGCTTTGAATGGGGATATAGCGCCTTTTCTGGAGGTTGTTGCTGGAGCGGTTTGTGATGGTCGGAAAAGGCTTGTTTTGTATACTCCTTTGTTGTTTTTTGCGTATGTTGTTAATGTTTTTGTATGTTGTAAGGCTTTTTTGGAGCTTGTTTTTGCTAAGTTGACTGGTAGAAGAGTGAATCATTGGAATAAGACGGTTCATAATGGTGGTTGTGAGGTTTTGCTGTGAAATTTGGTTACTTTTGCCCCCTCTCCACGAGCATCATTGTGAATTACGGCAGACGCGCTTGTAAACTAGTGGATATGCAGAAGGATATGAGGGAGACATCTGACAGGAAGAAAAAGAATGAAAATTTTTGAAAGAAAATTTTACGAAGGAGATCCCGCTGCAGTAGCGAAGGCATTATTGGGAAAGATTTTGGTGAGGAAGGTTTATTCTAAAATTTTGTCTGGAAAGATTGTTGAAACTGAAGCTTATTATGGAGAACAAGATCCAGCTTCTAGGGCTTATAAAGGGAGAATGAAGTTTAATGAGCTGATGTATGCTGAACCGGGAAGAACTTTCATCTATATGGTTCATGGTAATTGGCTTTTGAATATAGTTGCTCATTTTAAGGGAGAGGTGGGGGCTGTTCTGATAAGAGCTGTAGAGCCTATCCTAGGAATCGAGGTTATGGTAAAGAATAGGGAAGTGGAGAATTTTCACAGTCTAACTAATGGTCCAGGGAAACTATCGAAAGCTCTAGCCATAACAAAGGACCTAAATGGAATCGATGTAACAAAGAGAAAAAGTGAGCTGAGAGTAACGGAAGGAAAAGAAGAGGAAATTGAGATCTCCTCTTCCCATAGAATTGGGGTAAGAGTAGATTTACCCCAAGAACTCAGGTTTTTCATAAGAGAAAATAAATTAGTGTCTCGCGCGCGCAGGAATCCAAGGCGGAAATAGATGCGATGGGCTGGAATGTCAAGATCAGCGAACAACACGGAGTTGGAAACACTGCTCTGCTTTGTATAGTTTGGCGCCCGTTTCATTAGGTTTGTTGAGATATCTTTTGTTCTAAAATCGGAGTCCGTGTAGACTCCTGCAATTCGTCCGGTTTTCAGATATACTTCTTCACTCGGGGGCAGTTTTTTGAGTTCTAAGGCTACACTGCTAACGAGTTTACCTTCAACCTCGCCGATGAATATGTGCTCTGGAAGAACCATCCACTCTTCGATGTCACTTTTGGATACTCCTCAATTTCCTTTATTTTCTAGCTGCAAAACTAAAACCAACAAAAGAAGGATGGCCTAAGCAACGCTGAACACTCAACTGTTTCGAAAAATGTATAGCGAAAGGTTATGAAAAAAATGGAGAGAGGCTTTAGCTTTCTGGAATTCTCTTTCTTTTGAAGTAGAAGTATGTTCCAAGACTTACCACTATTATGACGATGATGATCAGTGCGATTCCAATGTAAGGAAATATGAGGAAGGGTGCGGGCTTTACTGTAACCGTTTCATCTGAAGTAAGTGCATTGTCTGCAGTGTCTGTTTCTCCAGTTACCTGGCTTGCTTCAGCTTTTATCACGTAATCGCCTTCAGTCGCGTCTGTGGTGTCCCAGAAAAATTCTAATGTTTCAGAACTGTCTGCAGCTAGGCTTGTCACGGTTTGGGTGTCAATTTCCGTGTCGTTTGAGTAGACGGTTACTGTGAAGGTTTCTGCAACTGTTCCCTCGTTTTTGACGTCCACGGAGATTGTTACGTTTTCTCCAATTGTTACCTCCGTGGACAAGGGTGTAACGCTTATAACTGCAACGTCGTGAATAGGCGAGACTTCGATAGTTTTCCATGCGGAATTTGTAAGCCCATCATCGTCGGTAACTGTCAAAGTTACGTCATAGGTTCCATCTTCTGTATAGACATGGGTAGTTAACGCGTCTGTTTCGGTTAGTGAAGTGCCGTCGCCGAAATTCCAAGCATAACTAACTATCGTGCCGTCTGTGTCATAGCTTTCAGATGCGTTGAAAGTGACTGTTTGATCCACCAAGAGTTCGCTTGGTGCGTAGGCAAAGGAAGCTACTGGAGGAACCAGCGGAACCACTGTTATGAAGCCGGTTATCCATAAGCGTTCAAAGCTGTAATATTGCAGGGTTACTATTTCATCGAAGGTTTGTGACCACGACTCTCCTGGCATGATCGGAGTTGAAAGAACGTAGGTGGATTGGTCACTGACTCTTGTGAACCATAAGGTGTGGATTACAGCATCATTGTTTATCCACGTTATGGTGCTGTCAACTTTGATTGTGACGTTTTGGGGGTTAAAGGCAAATTCAGATATGGTAACATTGGTGGCTTGTGCCTTTGCTGGTCCAGTGAATATCGCTGGCATAGCTACAACAAAAGAAAGCGTTAGTGATAGTATGAGGACTAATCTCTGTATTGATTTCGTTGAAACCATGAACCTCAACTCCTGAATTTGTGGCAATAATTCTTACACGTATTCGAATCCTGTTGACCACCAGTACCAGTGTCTCCAGTAGGTCCAGTGCCAGAACCACCACCACCAGGGCTGCCAAAGTCCATGGCCCGGTGCAAGCCAGTAGTAGTCTAAGTCAGTTCGCCACCACCAATAGACTCCCCAATACCAGTTGGGGTGGCTGTGAGAATCGTACCACCAGTAATGCCATGTATGAAGCCTCGCTACCGGAGCCCAAACCCACCAGTACAAACTGATGTACATGTAAGGCATAGCGTTGACGATGATGTAGGGGTCTATTTCTGGAATCTGATCTGGAGGCAGAAGATTTGTAATTCCGCCGACTACTAGGCTGAATCCATTGATCATTGCTGCTGATATGAAAGCTCGGGTGCCGTTTGGACCCGTGTCGGTTGACCACATGGACATGACATGACCTGCAAATCCTCCTAAATTTAGGCTGTTAACACTTGAAACTGCAGCTTGCTCAGTGTCAAATTGGAATCCCTTTTGTCCAAGAGCATCTGAAACATTCTTGTAACCGTCATCAGCAAGTATGTTGTTGATGAAGTCAACGCGTTCTGGATCTGTTAAGTCAGTTAGATCTTGAAGCTCGGCTGTGTAAGTGCCAAATTCTACGAGTTCTCTTAAAGAACCTGGTTCGTTAGGATTCGTTGTCACACCGCGAGTTGGATTGAGATAGCTCAGAAAACTAAACATCGCAACTCCAAGGATGACTATGAGAACGCTAACGACTGCTATTGAAACCTTACTCTTTTGTGCCATTCTTTCTCATCCCTCCTATAATTTTGCATTTTGTTCAGACATTGGCGAAGCGTATATGCGCAGTTTGTATTTATCATTTTGTAACAAAAAACTGGAAATTTCACAATTGAAAACAGAATTGCAAAGAGCCTATTAAGAAATCTTTAAAAGTGAACGAGTGTTTTTGCCTTTGTTTCGGGAGATGTCTGCGTGAGCTTCGCTATTGAGGTCAACGAGCTTGTGAAGTTTTTCGGCAGTGTACGGGCTCTTGACGGCTTAAGTTTCAGTGTTGAGAATGGTGAAATTTACGGGTTGATTGGTCCTAACGGCGCTGGCAAGACGACAGCGCTCAGAATTGTTTCCACTTTGTTGTTGCCGACTTCTGGCTCTTTGAAGGTGTTTGACCACGATGTTGTACGAGAAGCTTCTGAGGTGCGGGAGATAATAAGTTATCTTCCAGAAGAGGCTGGAGCCTACAAGAACTTGTCGGGTTTTGAGTATCTTGAGTTCATGGCCAAGTTTAACAGCGCCAACAAAGCAGAGTTGAAGGCTGTAGTTGCCAATGCTGCTGAGATTTCTGGCTTGGGCGAGCGGCTCAAAGACAAGGTGAAAACGTATAGTAAGGGTATGAAACGCCGTCTTCTTGTGGCGAGATCGCTTATGAACAAGCCTAAGCTTGCGGTGCTTGACGAGCCAACCAGTGGATTAGACGTTTTGCACGCTTATCATGTTAGGGGAATCATTAAGCAGTATGTACGAGAGCATGGAGTTACAGTTCTGCTTTCAAGCCACAACATGCTTGAAGTGGAGCATCTCTGCGACCGTGTTGCGCTTATAAACAAGGGCAGAATTGTAGCAGAAGGCACGCCAGCAGAGCTTAAGGCTAAGTATAATGTGGCAAATCTAGAAGAGGCTTTTGCAAAGGTGGTGCATCTTGCTTAGCGGATTAAGAAACATCGTTGCAAAAGAAGTGAAGGAACTCATTCGAGACCCAAGGATACTTTTGGGCATAATCCTAGTTCCCTTGTTGATGTTTCCGTTAATGGGATTTATGATAAGAACATCCCAAGAAGCCGCGATGGAAAGCATGAAAAATATAACGATAGCAGTCATAGACCTCGACAAAGGCGCTTTCGTCCAAAACCTAACGGACATCCTAAAATTTTATGGTAACTTCAAGGTTGAGACACTCAACGCTTCAAGCATTGATGAAGTTGCAAGCGATGTTCAAGATTCAAATGTCACAGCAGTTATAGTTATACCCGAAGACTTCAGTGAGAACCTTACAAACGGTGTAAGAACAGAGTTAAAGGTTTACGGAGTCTTCAGAGGCGGCGGCATCGCTGAGTCTGGCACTTTTTCCGCAGTGAATAATTTGCTGCAATTGTTTGAGCAAACCTTGATAGACCAAGCTCTAAAAGATGCACATCTTAAACCAGAAGTCGTTTTAAACCCAGTGATTATTTCCGCGAAGTCTATAGTTAAGGGCAAGCCTGTCGACATGAACCCAGACGCTCTATTTGCTGTGGCTATGTCACAGTTTTTCGGTTTCCCCTTCGCCATAATGATGCTAATAATTTTAGCGATGCAGTTAGCGGCAACTTCTGTTGCTTCGGAGAAAGAGGAGAAAACATTAGAAACCTTGCTTAGCCTACCCATTAGTCGTTTCACAGTGTTGATTGGAAAGTTGACGGGTTCTGTAATTGTTGCGGCGCTGGGTGCAGTAGCCACAATTGTAGGAGTAATTTATTACGTTGGTTCTATCACTTTTGGGTCGCCCACCCAAATGACGGTTGACCTTAGTGCAATCGGGCTTGCCCCTGGATTGTTTGGCTACGCTATTCTTGGAGCCTCGCTTTTCGTTTCGTTGCTGTCAGCTCTGGCATTAGCTGTTGTCGTTTCAGTTTTCGCGGAAGACGTGCGAGGTGCTCAGTCTCTACTTGGCTTCGTATACTTGCCATTGTTCATTCCAATGATAGTTCTAATGTTCGCAGACATCAACACTCTACCATTAACCATCAGAATCATCTTGCTTGCCATACCGTTTACTCATCCAATGTTGGCGGCTCGAGCAATGACTACAGGTGACTATTTCACTGCGATTTGGGGCATAGGCTACGTAACCATATTTACGTTAGTCATTCTCTATGTGGCTGCAAGAATCTTCGCAACGGAAAAAATTCTAACAATGCGACTACGCCTGCGAAGACGGAAGATAAGAGAAGAATAGCTACGTTTACCAGCCAATCTTGTTGTACACTCGGCGCGCTGGTAGCTTACCTATCATGAACACGTTCAGTAGCTACTGCGCGGGACAAGTGGACCAATACGAACTTGAATAGTGAAAAAACCAGACGCTTTTATTAGCTGTATTGTGAAGCTCTGCGACCAAAACCTCAGATATGCTAACCCTCATCCTCTTATGGAATTTGTTTTCTACGACCATCCCTCAGGAAAGAACAGAGTTCAAAGGGTCCCAAATTATAAGCAATTAATGGAAAGACTTTAGGCTGTTTCTCTTGTAACCGTTAGAATTCTGACGTAGTCGGCTGTGTCGTCGCAGCTATCTGCTACTTCTTCCAGGTCTTCTATCAGGTCTCGTAGCATCAACAATGCGGCGGGGTCAATTTTTCTACTATGCTTAAGAAGCAACTCTTTCATTTTCAAGTGTTTTTCATCTACCTTGCTTTCGATTTGGTCAACTTTCTCTGATAATGCCCTTGCTTCAGCTAAATTTGTTTCAAGCTTTTCGATACTTTTCCATAAAGCGGATGCACATTCTACGAGGTCTTTTGCCACCTCGACATAGAGGTTCCATATCTCTTTCGGTATCTCCGCTTGCGTTAAAATAAGGATAGTTCGAGCTGCATCTTTAACGAAGTCAGCCATTACATCTAATCGTTTAACCAAATGCATTATATCTTCCCTATCCTTGGATGGAAGACTTCCCCGAGTTAATTCTTCAAAAACCGCTCTCCTCAAATCGTCAATTTCCCTCTCCACAACGAATAATCTTTCTACACAACTCTTTGTCTCGTTAACTTTACCTTTTGAAGCCGCAGTAATAGCCTTCCTCAAATCGGTCACGGTGTCAATGGCTAAAGTCATCTGTCTATACGCTATGTCCAAAACCTTAGACCTTCGCCTCTTCGCAAACCACTTCTCCATCAAACCAATCACCAAACCCAGAATAAAATATAATCTGCAACCATACACTTAAAAGAATGCCTCAATTCTCAGCAATTCGCGCCTCTCTTCCTTGTCAGAAAGTGGTGGGGAGTGATTTAACGTTCATAGAGTTTATTAAGTCTCTTGATACACTATTCTATTTGAGAGCCTACCTATGCGAAAGTCTACACACGCGATGGAGCAGTGGAGAGCGTGAAACAGACGAAAAAGACTCTTAAAACTATTGTAAAAAAGAAAACCTCAATGTTTCGCGAAGTTTATCCAATTCAGGAACCCTACGTGTTTGCTGCTGTTGTGCGAGACCCCATTACACAGAAAGTGCAGTATGAGGTTATTGAGCCAACTCTTTTGCAGGAAGAGGAAGAGGCTCTTAACGAGATTAAGTCCATTTTAATGGAAGAAGTGGATGTAAGTTTAAAGGATTTGGAAACGCGTGAAAAAGCGGAAGAGTATTTGAAAAATAAGGTTGAAGAAATTATCACGAATTATCGTGTAAATATTGCGAAAGAAGCTGCCAGCAAGCTCATGTATTACATTAGACGAGACTTTATTGGCTATAATAAGATTGACCCTTTAATGAAAGACCATTTGATAGAAGATATTTCCGCAGATGGCGTTAGCATCCCGATTTACGTTTGGCATCGTGAATACGAATCCTTACCAACAAACATCGTTTTCAAGACCGCTGAAGAATTAAACTCCTTTATAATTAGACTTGCCTACCTTGCTGGAAGACAGATATCTCTTGCTACACCCATGCTTGACGCAACACTTCCAGATGGAAGCCGTATTCAATTAACCTACGGAAGTGAGATCACACGAAAAGGCTCAACGTTCACCATCCGCCGGTTTCGTGTGGACCCACTTACTATTTCGGACCTAATAACTTTCAATACTCTATCCTCAGAGATGGCTGCTTATTTCTGGTACATCATCGAAAACAGAGCATCTGTTCTCGTAGCCGGCGGAGTCGCAGCTGGAAAAACCACCACGCTCAATTGCCTCTCCATGTTTATCAAGCCCGAACTCAAGATTGTCAGCGTTGAAGACACAGCTGAACTAAACTTGCCTAATGAAAATTGGATTCCATCAGTTGTGCGTGTGGGAGCCACAGAGAAAGGAGCGGGCACCATTACGCTTTTTGACCTGTTGAAGACGGCGGTGAGACAGAGACCCGATTTTATAATTGTGGGCGAGGTTCGTGGAAAAGAGGCTTACACCTTGTTTCAAGCAATGGCTACGGGACATCTTGGTTTAAGCACAATACATGCTGAATCTCCGCAGGATATGTTTCAGCGTTTAGAGTCTGAACCAATGAATATTCCGAGACCGATGCTTACTATGATTGATGACATAATAGTGCAATCGAGAGTTGAGGTAAAAGGAAAACCAGCTAGAAAGGTGATAACTGTGGCTGAGGTAATGGGCTTAGACCCCAAAACAAAAGACATTCTAGCTCATGAAGTTTACAGTTGGAACGCTAAAATCGACTCCTTCTCCTATTCTGGGCGCAGTTTCCTTTTGGAAAAAATCATGAAAAGGAAAGGACTCGATGAAAAGGACATTCAAGAGGAGCTTCGCCAAAGAAAGACAGTTTTAGAATGGATGGCGAAAAACAACATTCGCAGGTACACGGAGGTAGCCAATGTTATTCGAGAGTATTATGTTGACCCTGTTCGAATGTTCCACAAGGCGAGGTTGCGAGTACGATGACAACAAACAAGCTTAAAGAAAGACCTAAAAAGGTTCACGAAAGATTCGAGAAGATGAAAGACTTCATTACTCTTATTCCTAATCGATTAAAAAACCGAACTAAGGGCGTTCAAAAAAAGCATACTAACCGGTGGTTGTTCACCTATCGGTTCCTAGGGGAGAGAAACGCCATGTTTCTGCCTTTGTTTAAGGATGCAGATGTGAACCTGCAAAAGTCTGGAATGAAAGTAAATTTCAAAGTTTATGTAAGCCTAGCCGTTTTAACCACAGCGATTCTTTCGGTAGTTGCCTTGTTTTCAATTTCATTTGTCCTGTTTTTTGTTTTCAGGCTTTCTACAGTGTCTTCCATCCTCTTCGGGGTTGGGGGAAGTCTATTCACTATGGCTTCAACATTAATTGGCTTTTACACATATCCCATTTTGCGGGCAGATAGCCTAAAGAGAGCCCTAGAAGACGCGCTTCCTTTCATAAGCGGTTATATGGCTATACTTGCAGGTGCTGGTGTACCAGTAGCCAACATGTTTCGTTCCTTGGCTCAAGTTGACGCTTCCTTGGCGATTTCAAGCGAAGCTCGAACAATCGTTCGGGACGTGGAGCTTTTCGGGATGGATGTTCTCTCTGCGTTAGAGGTAGCTTCTAAACGAACACCTTCAGCCAGATTTAAAGAGTTGCTTGAAGGTTTGATTGCTACTGTGCATTCCGGCGGGAACATGGAGAAGTATCTTGCTCAGCGGTCTAGGCACTTTATGAGACTCAAAAAAATTGCTTTACGTCGCTTTTCTGACACGCTTGGAGTTCTGGCTGAGTTCTATGTTGTGCTGCTGGTTGCGGGTCCTCTGATTCTTGTAGTTATGCTTGCTGTAATGGCTATGCTTGGCGGTGGCGGTCAAGGATTGCTAGACCCAAGATTGCTGCTTTATCTTCTGACTTATCTCGGCATACCGTTAGGGTCTACTGTCTTCCTAATATTACTCGATATGGTTTCTCCAAGGCGGTGAAAATGCCAAAGGTTGAGGTTTGGGAGAAGAAAGTTGCGTGGGTTGTGCCTGTTTCTCTAGCGGTAATTGTGATTGTAACCGCTTCTCTAACGCTTTCGGGCAGCCCCCTATTTGACGAGTACATACTGCTCGCTGTGGTTATTGCGGTTTTTCCTTCAGCCGTATTGGATTACGTGGATTACCGTTGGAAAAAATCAGTAGATGAACACTTGCCAGACCTCTTCCGAAGTATCGTTCAAGCTCAAGAATCTGGAATAGCGCTCCCACAAGCCATTGAGGACGCGTCTAAGAGGCGTTACGGAGCCTTGACCGTGGAGTTGAAGAAGATAGCTTCGCAGATGTCTTGGGGCATGTCTTTCGAAGAGGCTTTGCAGTCTTTTGGCAAACGAGTAGATACAAGGTTGACGCGGCAAGCGGTTCCTTTAATTATCGAGGCTAGTCATTCTGGAGGCAGAGTTGAGAGAGTTTTTGAGCCTTTGGAACAGTTTGTTGAGTCAACTTTAATGGCTGAAAGGGAACGCCGTGCTCAAACAAGACCTTACGTTGCCATTGTTTATGTTGCCTTCTTCGTTTTTTTGTTCACCATTATTATGCTCTTTAAAACTTTCTTCATTCAAATGGGCGAGCTTTCGGTGCTTCAATTTGCTCTTTTATCACCAGAAGAAACAAGGAGACTGTTCTGTCACATGAGCTTTCTGCAAGCCTTGTTCGGAGGAATTGTAGCTGGGAAAATGGGTGAGGGAACCATGAGTGCTGGTTTGAAGCATAGTGTGGTTCTTCTTGTGGTGGGTTATCTCTCTCTTAAATTCTTAGTGTAAGGGTGATAGCTATGAAAAGGTTTTTAAAAAATGCGAAGGCACTAAGCCCTGTTTTAAGTAATGTTTTGTTAATGCTGATTGCTGTAGCTGGCATGTCTATTGCTATAGCTGGATCGTATGTTATCACTGGAAATCTTCACGATACTATGGGCGAACGCTTTATCGTTGAAGATGTCTGGTTCACGACTGGTGAAATCGCGATTTACCTTCGTAATACAGGTAAGGTATCTATCAGTATTGCAGCTGTCTATGTGAACCACACTTCGCAGTCGTTTACCACTCTTACAATGGAAATAGGGGGACATGGCTGGTTAAACGTAACCTATGCTTGGAGTGCAAACATAGTTTATCATGTAAATATTGTATCCAGTAGAGGGACACAAGTTGTGGACTATTATAGGTCGCCGACTTAGGCAGAATAAACGCGGAGCTAGCACCATTATAGCAGTAGTGCTAAGCCTAGTGATTATAGTTGTCATAGTGTCCAACGTTGTTCTGTGGAGCTACGAAATGAACCAGTTAGACTGGGAGAAAATGAACGAAGACATCACTATAACTGGTGTTACTCGAGTTACAAATTCTTCATGGTTCGTAGCTCAAAGCGAATGCACCGTGAACACAGGTAGCCTTATCAACGGCACCTACCAAGACATCCAAACAGCGAACAAAGTTTATGAAACTTTCCAAGAGAGCTTAACAAGCTATAAGCTAGAAACACTTCGCCCAAACGCTGCTGGACAACATGAACAATGGCCCTTCGAGTACCCTTCTGGCAACGCACATTGGAGTTTATGCGACGAAGACCCGCCAGACGACAACGGCACTTATGTTGAGAACAACGCTGCAACCTGGAAGGAAGATTCTTACAATCTGCAAGACTCTACTGGTTCAGGAACCATCAATTGGGTTCGCGTCTATGTTCGAGCAAGGCTTACTGCTTCTGGAAGTAGCATAATTAGAACTCTCCTACGAACTTATGGCATAGACTATGAAAGCAGCGACATTACACTTTCAACTTCGTATCAAGACAACTACACGCAGTACAGTACGAATCCTAATACTGGGTCAGCTTGGACGTGGACTGAATTAACCTCTTTAGAAGCTGGTGCTTCCAGTCAAAAATCTGATGGCGCTCTAGTCAGAATGACCGCTGTTTGGGTTGTGGTTAACTATACCAGCAGCAGCACGGAATATACGTTTGACATGAACAGCACTTTCACCTTGGACTTGTCTACGTATCCTCTAGATTACATTCAGACGGTTGAAATACAGTTAAAGTACCGAGCTAACGACACAGGCGAAAACTGGTACTTGAAAGCCTATAACTGGACAGCCACGGCTTACAGCGATTCTGGGTTCAACAACACCTTGGGGCATACGCCAACAACAGATTGGGACATATATGCTGTGAATCTAACAGACAAATGGCTTAGTTACGTAAGTGACAACGGCACTATGCATGTGAAATTGCAAGATAACCAAGCAGACGCCAACCAAACGACAATAGACATAGACTTTCTGGGCATTAGAGTAAAAATCGACGGAACACGTTTCACCTTTAAAAATGAGGGTTCAGTAACGTTGCATATGGTTTCTCTCTGGATCATCAACTCTACTTTACATCAGCACTACGACATAGACATCATTGTGAATTCTGCAGAAACATATTCACACATTCGAGCTGACATCAGCTTGGCTAGTGGTTCTTACACAGTTAAAGTTGTAACCGAAAGAGGGAACAAGGCAGTTTATTCAGTAGAAGTTTGACTTATCGTGGCTTCTAAGGCTTTGATTGCAATGTTTTGGTCTTTTGCTTCAATCAACTTGACTTTGTAAAGGTCAGCAAGTTTTCTTCCGTTTTCGCTCATCCTTGGAATTGCGATCAAGCATGCCTTGTGCGGAGTAACATCGAAAACCTTGGCAAACATGGAAATAATTGATTGCTCTGAAACAGCGTCCCCTGTAGGAGAAGAGGCGATGTCGATTACAACTATTTTTTTAGTCTTCTCATAGCTGGAGGCTATGATGTCGAAAATATGACTTGCTCCAGACTTGCCTTTTAAAAAGCCAGGACTTTCTACATGGAAGCCACGGTTTTGGAGAAATTCTCTTACTGGAGCAACCAACATGTAGTGGACCCCAGCTTCTTTCATCACAGCCTCATTCAGACTGTATGAGTATATGTTTCGATAATTAGCGTCTTCAAACGTAAAGTCTCCATTGCATTCACGACAGAAGTGGGATGGAACTGGAATGTCAAAGCTTTTGCCACACTCGTTGCAGTTGCACCAGACTCCGGCTTTTCTGTAGTTGACGTCTGGCTTTGTTAGTTCTGCGCCACATTTTGGGCATACAAGTTTGTCTTTTTTCATGAAGCGTTCTTCGGTATCGATGTATCCGCATGAAACGTGTTCGATTAATAAGCTCTTTTTGATGTCAAAGGTTCTGCAGTAGGGGCAGCGATATCTAGTGGAGACATTGGCTGAATTACAGGCTGGGCAATGTATAATTTTGTCGTAGAGTTCCCTTTTGAGGAAGCCCATTTCATGTAGGCGATTTAAAAACTCTTCTGTGGAGGCTGGGTCGCCTATTATTGCTTCTACTTGTGGATATCTGTATCCATATTTCGGGTCGTAAACAGGGTTTAACTTGTCAAGCTCTCCGCTTAAAAATTTGTTAAGAAACAATTGAAAGCGGGAGTCACGGTAGATTTCAGCCCGCTCTTCCTTTGAAGCTTCCAACATTTTCTATCAACCGACCCAAGACTTGAGAGAGCTTCTTTTAGACTTATTCAGTTTGTCCATGTAGGATTTGATCTGTTGCTTATTCCTCTTCATGTAATTATTCAAGCTGTGATTATGCAATGGAGCTTATCCTCCTTTTCATCGTAAGAGAAGCTCGCACATTTCAATTGCTGGCCAAAATACTTGAATAGTACACCCGCCCAAAAAGAACCTATTAAATATTTCGATGAACCCTGTAAAGTTTTGACTGGTGGGTTTTTCACTGTAACCTCTATTTTTGGAGGATTATCGTTAACGATTTCTAGGCTGGTTACTCCCCATCCCGTTTGGGGTTGTATGTCAACCATTTCGTTTAACAGTTCTTCCTTGCTTTTGTTTGGACTGTTCGTCATCATTGCTTCGAAGAGTTGACGGCCTTGCTCAAAAGCCATGCAATCAACGATAACTTCTCCTCCTGTGCCGAACATTTTATCTATTTTCTCGCAAACAGGAAGAAGATTTCTCGAAGCAATTCTGGTGCCGAAGAGCCGTATCTCGCCTTTTTCGTAGTCAAATTTGACGTTTAGGTTCTTTTTCTCCCCGATTTTTTTGTATTCGATTTCCATTCCTTCACTCTCCTAAATGTTTAAAGCGAGGTTGGCAAGCATTATGGAATAAACTGCGCTATTCGTGTAAGGCGGTTTCATAATGGCTTGTAACTTTTTGAGCGTATATTAGATTTATGAATTAAAAATAACGCTTGTTTTCCGACTTGCATCATTGTGAAGTTTTCTAGAGACCGAAAAGCTACAATCTGAGGTTTAAAGGGGTCTGTCCGTCATGAGTTCCTCATACCTGCATAAAGGTCGGTCTGGGACGGCGTCATCATCCCCAAATGAAACTGCAACATCCCAGACATTTAAGCATAGCTACTTCAAAAGATGTTGCCTCACCGATATTTGAGTGTCTTTGGAAGCTGAAGAAGGGAGACATCAAAGGTAGGGCTTTTGCAGAGAGCACAATTAAGGCAGTGGGTAAGAGGCTTCGGATAATCAGTAGACATTGCGATTTGAGTAATCCAGATAATTGTCCAAAAGTTCTGAATTTCTTTTCACTTCGCGGAACAAAGGTGGGTATTCGTCTTTTACTATTCCAGTTATGTATTCTCGCAAGCCTTGTATTTTTTGACTTCTAAGACCAAAAAGATAGGCTATGTAAACAAGTACCAAAGATAATACTAAACGTGCTATTTCAAGATAAACCCATTCGCCATTCATTTCAAACCAAATAGTATCTACGTACAACTACTAATAAAAAACGATGCATCACCTTTTAATGAACACTTCTATAATCATTCCTACCGCATCTGGATTTAATCCTGCTATCATCAAAAAAACACCAAAGATAATCTTCAGAATTGCAGTTCCACCTACAGAAATGACGTTGACTATCTCAACTCCACCTAATCTACTTAGGTCAATCAATCCAGACGCAAGCAAAATCAATCCTACAAAAAACGCTATTATTCGCAGAAAATCGGTAACGTCTAAATCGCTTGACATGTTTTAGCATTTTACTGCAGTTTCTTTATATTTTTTGTCATTTCAAGTTGCATTAGTCCCTTAAGGGACAAAACCCCAATTCCCACCAGTCAAATTGGCTCTCGCTGTAGTCTGTTGCGTCTTGGATTGTTTCAAATTTATTCTCGTATTCCCAGTAGTCATCAAAATTGGGATTTGACCACCAGACGACCTGAAGGTTTGTGCTTTCGACTGGCATATATTTCCCTTGACTTGTTTCCACTATTAGCCATGCGTGTGTTCCAGAGCTAAATGGGGAATCTCCTCGATATATCTTAACATGCCATCCCCTGTTTTCTAAAAACCATTCTAAACATGCACTCATTTCGCTACAATCAAACACGCCTGCTTGATATGGTTCAGTCCATTGCAAACTGTCAAGTTCATCGTCTAAGTTGTAAACTC
>Ga0224501_10002101_pt1 | contig 15554 bp, 9 predicted proteins | sample SF_Oct11_sed_USG_4_FD_169105 | JGI IMG/M metagenome (GOLD analysis project Ga0224501, IMG submission 169105) | Sediment microbial communities from San Francisco Bay, California, United States - SF_Oct11_sed_USGS_8_1 | ecosystem: Environmental > Aquatic > Marine > Sediment | place: USA... | reverse complement strand
ATTTCCTGAGGGAGAGTGCCCATAATTTCTCCATCAACCTGTATCCACACTTCCCCGGGAGCACGGATTTCTATCTTCTTTGCCTTAGCATATTCTACGTCTTTAAAATAGATATGGCGTCCTCTCAAAATGCCCAGGACATAACGAAGAATATCCCTTCTTCTGCCATTCTTAAAAATAATAACGTCCAGATAGCCGTCAGCCATATCGGCTTCGGGGGCGATTATGGAAGATACGCCGTAGAAACTTCCGTTACAGATGATGGCCTCAAAACCCCGCCAGGAAGAGCCATCCACTGTAATAGAAAGTTCGATTCTCTGGTGCTTAATCAACTCGCCCACTCCTGCTATCAAATGAGCAGGGATCCCGCCCAAGGTTCTTACCAGGTCAGGTTTCAGTGATTTAATTACCGCAGCCTCGTATCCTATTCCTGCCATAGAAACAAAGTATCGCGGGGAATTACCAGTCCCTACTTTCCCCAGGTCGATTCTCTTTATAGATTTTTTAAGGATAATTTCACAGGCCCGGACAGGGTCAAGGGGAATCCCCACAGAAAGAGCATAAATATTGCTCGTGCCGCAGGGAACAAATCCTATAGGAAGGGAACTGTGGGAAGATACCACCCCGTTGATTACCTCGTTCATAGTCCCATCGCCTCCACAGACCACAATCAGGTCATAATCTTTGGCGCTTGCTTTCTCGGCCTCCTGAAAGGCGCTATTTTTCTTTTCGGTCATTGCTAAACTGAGGGAATTATCCCTCCCCAGGATCTCCTTGATTATGGGCAGGTAAGTTTCTATTTTCTTCCCACCGGATAAAGGATTTATAATTAGTTTCATTCTCATAGTGTCTAATCCCTTTACTTTGACTAAAGTATATCAAAGAACAGAGGCTCGGTCAAGGCAAAAACCCCCATTTTTCTTGGCATCTGTATTTTCCCCTTGCGTTTTTGAGGAATTTATGGTAATTTTAGGAATAGGATTTTCCGTGCTTTTCCAGAAAGCCAGGTGGTAATTAGGCATATATTATCTAAAAAATGAGAAAAGTAAAATATTATTTATTATTATTCTTATCCCTCGCCATTTTTGTCCCCTGTTGCTGGGCCCTTCCTGATTTAAATATCTCTCAATCTGACATTAGTTTTAGTAACGACTATCCCGACTCAAATGAAGTGTTCACTATTTCAGCAACTGTCCGTAATATTGGCACCACCGGTTATTCTGAACGAGTTTTTACCAAGAATACTGAAGAGATAGAGCCGGAACTGTGGCAGGTTAAATTGTACAATGGCTTATGGGTAGCTCAATCCTTTCAATGTGCAGAAGATGTCAAGTTGACAGGAGTAAGTCTTTATATAAGAGATATTGCTGAGGGTGACTGTGATGACTCTTTGACCGTTACAATTGAGACGAATCTTTCCAACGCGCCCAGTGGAAATTTGGTTGTGGAGAGTGCTTCCACTACGGTAAACAGTAGTGGCGGGTGGTGGTTTTGGAAGGATTTTGTGTTTCCTGAATTGGCTTCTTTGTCCGCAAATACTACGTACTGGATAGTAGCTCACAATTATGCTGTTTACGAAAGCTCAGGTTATTCGGTAATACATACAACCGACAACTTTTACACTGACGGCACAGAGCTCTGGTCAGATGACCAGGCAAGCACGTGGTATGAATGGACGAATGGCCGCGATTTACTGTTTAAAGCGTATCGCTCCACAACAACTATAGTCAGTTTTTATGATGGCGACCCGGATGCGGCAGGCACTTTGATTGGCACCGACGAAATATCTCCCGTTCCCGCCAGCGGAAATGTTATTGCATCTATTTCTACTTCTACTTCTTATGGCTATCACAATATTTATGCCCATGTGGATAGAGATAATTACATTGTTGAACAGGATACAACCAATAATAAAGCATATAACACAATTGCCGTAGATTTTCCCAGAGTTACAAGCGCTGAAACAATTGATGCTGACCTCGATGGCTGTATAGATGCTTATCATATTGTTTTTAATGAGGAGGTAGAAGATTCTGATCCTCTATTCAATCCAGAAGGTTTTACCGTTGCTGATCATAGTATCATCGGGGTACTCACCACTCTGGCAAATCATCCCGATGAGTTAGATGACAGTGATATTTATCTTTGCTTTACTGAAAGTGGATTTCCTGATACTGGCTCGCTTCCACAAATTACTTACAGTAGCGCTACCGGGAAACTGAAGGACGTCGATGATGATAATCCTTTGCTTGATATTGGTCAATCTGACGTGACGGAGACGGATGGAACATCCCCGGCAATCAGTTCTCTTCTTTCCTTCCCCCAGGACGGTGCCCTGGGTATCCCCATTGATGCCTCAATTAAGATTATTTTTGCTGAACATATGAATGTCGCCACCACAACCGGGGCTATCAAGGTGGAAGCAATTGTAAATAAAGATGGGGAAACTATAACTCCCCAGGTAATTTCAGGAGACTTCTCTCCCTCTTATAACGAAACTACCGGCCGGCATGAATTCATTTTTCAACCCGTTCCTCCTCTAAAAAATAATTTTACTTATGGGGTTACTATTGACACAACCGCAACAGATACCACGGGTGAGAATTTTAGCGGCTTTGGGTTTGATTTTACCACCATTTCCAATTGCCAGGAGTCGAATACGTTTGTTTCAGGCGATGGCAAAATGAAAATAGTTTTGAATAAGGGAACAGCGAAAGAGGATTTCTTTGTGGTGGTGAGCACCTCTCCTCTTAAGGACTCTCCCAGGAGAACCAATATAATTGATGCCAATAATAAACTTGACGATGATGATGATCCATTTTCTTTTACCCTGGAGTCCACTTTGTTGGAGATAGAAGCTTTTGATGCCAATGGGGACCCGATTACCGACACCTTTGAAATTCCGGCAACTATAACTTTGTCTTATGATGATAGTAACCCTGAGGATGGGATTGTTGATGGAACATCACCCGCGTTAAGAGAAAAGACACTAAAAGCTTACTGGCTCGATGAATCACATAGCCTGTGGGTGAAATTATCAGGCTCAAAAGTATATACTGACTCTAACCACGTCTCGGCTGACACGTTTCACTTTAGCGTTTTTAGCCTTCACGGGGAGGGAACAACCGATTTGAGCGATGCCTACGCTTATCCTGTTCCATTTATCCCCAGTCGGGGAGATGCCGATATTACCTTTACCAATATATCACCTATATGCACGATTAAAATATATACCCTTAATGGTGAACTTGTCAGAACTATTGAACATACAAGCGGCAAAACCAGTTATTCCTGGGACGTTACCAATGGTAAAGGAGATAGGCTGGGAAGCGGAGTCTACCTTTACTTAATTGATAGTAAGGGAAGCAAAAAGAAAGGAAAGTTAATAATCATTAGATAAAATTATGAAAAGATATTCATATAGATTAATTATCTTTACTTTATTGTCCATCTACCTGTCACTTCCCGCCTGTTTTGCTAAGGGTCGGGGAACCACAGGAGCAAATTTCTTGAAGATAGCCGTGGGGGCCAGACCTCTGGGAATGGGGGGCGCCTTTGTTGCAGTTGCCGATGACGCTAATGCTATTTGGTGGAACCCGGCGGGAGTGGCCACAACAGAACGCAAAGAGATGACCCTGATGCATAATGAAATGGGTGAAGACATACGTTATCAATTTTTGGCTTATAGCCAGCCGGTAAGAAAACTGAGAGGAGGATTAGGGGGAAGCATATCCTATTTCAGTGTGGGCGAAATTCAGGGATATAGTCCCGGGGGAATAAAAACCAAAAAGTTAAGCACGTATGATTTAGGAATTAGTTTATGTTATGGTTTAAGAATTCTTCCTTCCGTTTCCGGGGGCGTCAATTTCAAATTTATTGGAGAAAAACTGGCTGATGAGAGAACTTCTACCTGTGCCCTGGACATAGGAGGGTTGTGGAGGACGCCAGTTTCCGGTTTACGATTGGGATTTAATATCCAGAATCTCGGAGGGGGACTCAAGTTTATCCAGGAGAGTTCACCCCTTCCTTTAAATGGTAAACTCGGGTGTGCTTATGAATTTGATTTCTTTGGGGCTCAATCAATTGTTGCATTGGATGTGAATATACCGGTTGACTACAGTGTTTTTGTAAATGGTGGAGTGGAATGCAAAATATACGATTTAATTGCTTTGCGCGCAGGATTCAAGTCAAAAGATGATTTGTCCAGTGGGCTCCGTTTGGGGATAGGGATTGGGGGGAAGAACTTGGTAGTTGACTATTCCTGGCTGTCCAGAGGAGATTTTGAGAATAGCCACCGCATAAGTGCTACCCTCCGTTTCGGCAGAGAGTATGAGGAAAGTATGATTGAAAGAGATATTAAAGAACATTTTGAGCTGGGGAAGAAATATTTTGATAACGGACAACTACTTAAGGCCCACAGTGAGTTCAAAACCATACTTTTGGTTAGTCCGGGGCATAAAGGTGCGCGTGATTTTATAAGCCGCATCGAAGTCAGCGTGGAGGAAGTAGAAGTTGCGAAGGATATTGCCAATTTCTTCAGCCAGGGAGAAGAGTATTACGAAAAAGGTGATTTAATTTCTGCGCGCGCAATGTTTGAGGAGATTATTGCCCTTAATCCAGACCATCAAGAAGCAAGGGATTATATTAATATGATTGAGCAAAGGTTCGGTGAAGTCGTGGATTCCATTTTTGCAAGAGGAGTCTCATATTATGAACAAACGAATTACCTTAAGGCGCTTGATGACATGAAAAAAGTATTAACCCTTAATCCAGACCATGAGAAAGCAAAGGAATATGTTACTCTGATTGAGAATAAACTGAGAGAGCTGGAGAAAATCAAATTGGAATTAAAGAGGAAACAGGAAGAAAAAAGAAAAAGGAGGAAAATCTCCACCTGCCTCAAAAAAGGATTGAGTTATTACGAAGGGAAACAGTGGACAAAAGCGATTAACTCATTTAATGAAGTATTAGCTCTTGCCCCTGACCATAAAACAGCATCAGAGCATATCGTTATTTGTTACTATGCACAAGGACTTACCCTGCATAAAGAAGGCAAATTGCTGGAAGCGCTCCGTATGTTCAACAATGTGCTCAGGCTATATCCGGAACATCAAGAGGCTCAGGAACGGATTTCCCGATTAGATGAGGAGCGCAAAGAAAAGGCGGAAGAGTATAATCGAAAGGGGCTGGTTGAGTATACCAAGGGGAATTTGAAGGAAGCGGTAGAGGCCTGGGAAAGTGCCCTTCGTCTCTATCCTGACCTGGAGACAGCGCGAAAGAATCTGGAAAGAGCCCAAAAGGAAATAAACAAATGAAATTAAGAGCGAAGTTTTCTGTCTTAAACAGTTTTCTAATCATTGCTGTCATTTTGGGAGTAAGTGTCTTTCTTTTTATTGCTGAGAAGCGGCTTCTGATTCAAGAAATGGAAAAGAACCAAATGAATATTATTAAAGGGTTGGCTGAGGTGGGCAAGGAATCTCTCATCACCAATGATGAAATACTGCTCATAAACTACGTGAACCTGGTAAAGAGAAGCAGAGGAGTAATGTATGCAATGGTGACCGGCCCGCAGGGTAAAATTCTAGCCCATACTGATGTCAACATTTTAGGAACCAGTGACAACGATACTATTGCAATGAAAGCCCGCTCATCAAATGAGCCTGTTATTCAATCGTATGTGAATAAGGGAAAACAAAAAGTATTAGATATCGCTTTGCCTATTTTTGTTAACCAGGACAAGGTGGGGATTGCTCGCATCGGGTTTTCTCAGGATAGTTTACACGAAATAGTAGAGGAAACCTTAAGGGAAACGCGTAAAAGAATTTTTGGCGTGGCAATAGTGATGTTAATCATCGGTTTTATCGGCGCCATAATTCTTGCCCAGATGATGACCAAACCAATCAAACAGATGGCAAAAGGGGCAGGATTAATCGGTCAGGGAAAACTGGATACGAAAATTGTGGTCGAAAGCAAGGATGAACTGGGAAGTTTAGCCAGAGACCTTAACAAGATGTCCGGCAAATTAAAAGAAATTGACCAGATGAAGAGTGACTTCCTTGCCAGCGTTACCCACGAGTTAAAATCACCATTAACTTCACTAATTATGTACATCGACCTTTTCTTGACGGGAGCAACGGGTAATTTAAACGAGAAAGCAAAAAAATTCTTGAGAATTATGGAAAGGAATAGCAATCGCCTTGCCCGGTTTATTGATGACCTGTTAGATATGGCAAGGATTGAGCGAGGCAAGATGGAGATAAGAAAAGAGTCCCTGGTAATTTTTCCCATAGTTTCGGAAACGGTAGAACTTATGAAACCTCAGGCTGATGAAAAAAATATTGAAATAGCGATGAATATTCCGAATAACTTGCCTTTAGTTCTTATTGACGGGGATAGGACCCGGCAGGTCATCACCAATCTTCTCAGCAATTCCATAAAGTTTACCCCGGAAAAAGGAAAGATATCGATCAAGATCCGGGATGATAAAAAGTATCTTGAAGTCAGTCTTAGCGATACGGGAATAGGTATTCCAGCAGAGCAGATAAGTAAGATTTTCGATAAATTTGAACAGGTAAGAGAAATAAGAGAAAGAGTAAAAGGGCCAAGAGGGACCGGTTTAGGTTTGGCAATTGTGAAATCTCTGGTTGAGGCTCAGGGAGGAAAAATCTGGGTAGAATCAGAAGTGGACAAAGGTTCGACTTTCTATTTTACCCTGCCCAAACAGACAATGTAGGATAAAAGCTTTTCCGTCAGGGAGACTTAACATGCTAAGGAAGGGGTATTATGGCTGGTGAAAGAATTTTAGTCGTTGATGATGATCCTAATATCAGAGAAGCCTGTGTGGAATACTTGCGGATGAATAGATACAGTGTAGATGAAAGCAAGAATGGAGAAGAGTGTCTGCAACTGCTTAAAAAGGATTATTATCAGATTATCCTTACAGATTTAATGATGCCGGGCGTTGATGGAATTGGAGTGCTAAAAGCGGCAAAAAAAGAATATCCCCAATCTGACGTAATCATAATGACCGCCTACGGGACCATCGAAAATGCAGTGGAGGCAATGAAACTGGGGGCTTACGATTATATTACCAAGCCGTTTAAGATTGACGAACTGGGCTTGTTGGTTAATAGGTGCCTGGAAAAGCAGAGGCTTGCCCGGGAGGTCGATGAATTAAAAGAAGTAGTAAACCTCTACGAAGTAAGTAAAGCAATAAGTTCACTTATGGATTTAGACCAATTGCTCTCCCGCATCATAAAATTAGCCACCGATACCTTAGGCGCCGATGGCGGGTCTATAATGTTATTTGATAAAGAAACGGGAAAACTGACAGTAAAGGCAGCCTCGGGGAGAAGAGAAGATATGGTTATGGGGCAGAAACTCGATATCGGGGAAAGGGTGGCGGGGTACGCAGCCCAGAAAAGCGAGATTGTTAAGATCGATGGAAATTTGAAGGATGACCCGCGATTCCGTAATCTTGAGCAGTTTGACGGAATACACTCGGGAATAACCATCCCCTTAGTGAGAAAGGATAAATTATTCGGCATAATCAATGTCCACAGAACAGAAAAAAAGGACGCATTTACCAAAAAGGACGTCGACCTCTTATCCATCTTTGCGGCCCAGTCAGCAATTGCCATTGATAATGCGTATCTTTTCAGTACTTTGCAACAAGAGAAGGAAAAGATTGAGGCTGTTTTCAGGGGAATGGAAGACGGGGCCATTATTACCGATGCTCAACTGAATATCATTATGCTTAATTCATCGACAGAAAGACTGTTAAATATAAAAAGAGAAGAGTGTCTGGGAAATAACCTTCTGGGAATCATTTCTGATTTTCAACCTTCAATCCCCTGGAAAGAACTGGAAAAGAAAGAGGAAAAAGTGGTCAACTTTGACCTGGTAAGAACGAGCGGGAAGGCACTTTTTCTTTCTGTTGTGGCAAGCAGAATCAGGAATGGGGAAGGAAAACTATTGGGCCAGATTATGGTTTTTCGCGATGTTACCGAAGAAAGAAAAGAGGAAGTGGTAAAGAGAAATTTCCTTAACCTTATTTCCCACAAACTGAGAAATCCCCTGACCACCATTCTTGGTTACCTTCCTTTTCTTCAGGAAAAGATGAAAGCATTGGGTAAGTCGGAAGAAGAGGTCCTGGAAGTGATAGAAAGGGAAGGACTGGTTCTTTCCAGTCACGTAGATAAACTGCTTATGTTCACCTTGCTGGAGCGCGAATATTTGGAAATGGATAGAGAAAAAGTCAATGTGAAATCCCTGGTAAACACGGTATTGGAAATGATAGATAGTCTCGTTAAGGTTAATCAGGCAGAAGTAGAGGTTGATGGTAAGTTAGATGATATTGGCCAGGTTTATGTGGATAAATTGAAAATCCAGAATGTTATTGAAAACTTAGTAGAAAATGCAATAAAATTTAATGATAAGAAGAAAAAAAAGGTAAAGATTAGCGGACATTCTGTGGATGCCAAGTTTATTCAAATGGAAATAGCCGATAACGGGCCAGGTGTTCCTTCCGAAGAACAGGAAAAAATATTTCAAAAGTTCTACCAGGTAGAAGAATATTTTACGGGTAAGGTAGAAGGAATCGGATTAGGACTGTCACTGGCAAGACGACTCGTGGAAGCTCATGGTGGGAAAATCTGGGTGGAAAGCAGATTAGGAGAAGGAAGTACATTCTATTTTACTTTACCGAAAACGGAATGACAGGGTTTTCGGTACTTGTACGGGAAATATTCTAAAATTGGGCGATTACTGAAATCTTGTTATCCCGGGTATAACCTATCATTTCACCTGCAGGCACGTTGGCCCAGTCAAATTGATAATTCTTAAGTTTAATCCCCATTCCGTAAGTTGCTCCCCGGACATTGCCATCCTTTTCATAGTAACCGAATCTGAGGAAAATGGTATCTTTGAATTTGTGTTCTCCTCCAATATGTATACGCCATCGATCATCAAGAATCTTGTTAATATCGCCTGCAATAATCCAGGGACCTCTATTGTAAGAAAGGCCTAATTTTATTGTTCTTGGTAAGTCATCCTTTTTGATTTCTCCTTCCATCTGAAGCTTGTTTCCTACATTTAGAAGAGAAAATCCCAGATTTAATCCCTGTGCAAAAGGAAATTCATAGATGAAGCCAAAATCTCCAGAATACGCTGTGCCTTTGGTGGTTCCAAAAATAGGGTCACTTTCTATTCGTTCAATGACCTTAAATCCAAGACCCAAAGAAAGGTTTCTTACAACTTCTTTCCCATACGATAATGCAAATGCCCAATCTGTCCATCTTAGATTCCCTAACGTGTTGCCACTACCGTCTGTTACCGGAAGAGGGTCAATAAACAATAATACCCCACTTACCTCATAAGTTCCCCAACCCTTTACCGGGACAGCTAAACCAAAAAAGCTGAGGAAAGCGTCCTTTACCGCCTCGCTGTACATTGCTGCGCATTGTATCCTTCTTATTTTTGCCAACCCTGCAGGGTTCCAGTAGGCAGCAGTTACGTCAGAATGGAGGGAAACAGAAGCCTCTCCCATTGCTGAAGGTCTGGCTCCTACGCCAAACTTAAGAAAATCAACGTAGGTAGGATGGATATCGGCAGGATATGCATTTTTTGCTAATGCACAAAATGTGAAAAGGAAAAATAAAATTTTAAGAGTTAATTTAATCATTTCCCTAAATCGGAGTAGCTCCGATTTATCGGAGCGTTTACCACAGGACTTATAAATAATAAAACCTCTCAGTATAATATATTATATGTCAGGTTCGTACGTACCGAGAGGTAACATATATCATCTGAGGATAGCCATTCTTTTGGTATCTACAAAATCGCCGGCCTTTAACTGGTAATAATAGATACCGCGGGAAAGTCTATCACCAGCATCGAAATGTTTTGAATAAGTTCCCGCCTGCTGATACTCATCCACGATAGTGGCTACCAGCTGTCCACAAATGTTGTACAGTTTTAAGGTAACGTGGCAATCTTGAGAAACAGCGTAGTTTATTGTTGTTGATGGATTAAATGGATTGGGATAATTCTGTCCCAAAGAATTTTTTGGTGCCCCGGGGGTATCTCCTTTATCGCCAGGATCACTCTGTCCAGGCGAAGATGATGAAACGCACATAATCTGATACAGAGGGTACCCCGTGCTTTCTGTAGTGACACTTTGTTCTACCGGGTCTAATGTGGAATCTGGCATAATTTCCCATTGGGACGTTGCTTCATTCCATCCAAAGATTACGATATTTCCCGTATCCATTCCCTGGATATCTTCATCGCTGAAGAAAAGTTTCACAAACTTTCTTCCTCCGGGAAAGATAAATCTGGGAGCAATTGGCTTGAGTCTTTGTTTCTTAATAGCAGTTTCCTGGAGGGTGCTTGAGCCCTCATAGGTGATGATGAGTGCGGGGTAACCATTGGCGATTTGCGTATCGTAATCTATGGAAATGGTAACGTAGTAAATTCCCTTGTTCCAGTTTTCTCTTACAGTCTCAGTAAAGTCCCATTCATAGCCTTCACCTTCAGTAACAGGTAAGAAATAATGTTTGCCAGGTCTATGCTCGAGCAATCTCGACCACTTGCGATGCAAAAATTTCCTCAGCCATAATTTAATATTCCAGCCTTTCTGCCGATAATTCATCCACAACAGGGCTTTTAAAATTTGGGCATCTGAAGACAAGTGCTTATCTAAACGGAAGACAAACTTCTTTTCTCTAACGTTTACATAGAAACATTTTCCCGGTTCAATAACTCTTACGGTATCGTCCCCGGTGAACTTTTCTCCGCTTGTAAACAATCCTTCAACGGTTATCTTAACTTCATCTCCGGGACTGAGTACATTAATTAAATCCCCTCTTTCAAACTTTGCCAATAAACAATTGTCACTTTCTATCCCTGAAAGCATCGTTTTATCTGCAGGTATTGGTTCTATGGAATATTCATCAATTGCCGAAATTTGTACGGTATTTCCGTCAATCTGGTTTACATTGAACCCGTTTGGCAATCTAATAGATGCGGTAAAAAAGTGACCCATACTCTTAAGATTTATCGTTCTTGGGGTTATGTTCACAGTTGCTGGTATGGGTTCAGGTTCGGGTTCAGGTGGCGGTGGAGTGGGAGGTTCCGGCACGTCTTGCGGAGGTTCATCATCTATAGGGTCATCTGTGGGCTCTCCCAGCACGACAACTGTGTCTGCCCGGGCAAAAGTAGTAAGAATAGATAAACTCGTTATCAGCAAACAGCCAATTAGGACTGGGATAAGGGTTTTCTTCATTATTACCCCTTAAATAGAAAAACCGGCTTGCCTACTCTTTTTTCAGAGCTTTTCGGCAACCCGGCTCGCATAGATCGGTATCTTCGGCAACCAGCTAGCATAGACCAAACCGGTCCTTAGCCCCGTGGCTTTGCGTCCTCCGATTTCTCGGAGTTTGCCTTTATCGAATACCCATTATTCTTATACTACTAACTAAGTATATCACAGAAATCGGCAATTGTCAACGTGAAAAAACACACGGGAAATACGTAACAAAGCGTAAAAATACTTGACAGAAAAAAGGATATTTTATAAAATGCAAAATATGGAAACAGAGGCATTAATACAAATTGGTTTAATAATCGGCGCATATCTTTTGGGCTCGGTTTCTTCGGCATACTATGTTACAAAATGGAAGAAGGGAGCCGATATACGAGAATTGGGTTCGGGTAACGCCGGAGCCAGGAATGTGATGTTAACGGTGGGAGCCTCTTTGGGGATTGGAGTAGCTATTTTTGACATACTTAAAGGGGCGGTTCCTATACTTTTTGCCAAGGCTCTCGAAATGCCCCCTCATACCGTTACTCTCACGGCTCTTGCTGCAATTTCCGGGCACAATTGGCCAATTTTTCTGCAGTTTCGTGGGGGTTCTGGCCTGGCCACTTTAGGAGGAGTGATTCTTCCCCTGATGCCTCGCGAGGCCTTTCTTCTCTCTTTGGTGGGGATGGGACTAGGTTGGACCTGGTTACGTTTTCCTGCCTGGTGTCGGAAAGCGCCACCTATAGAGAGTAGCTGTCTGGTTATATATGTTGTCTGTCCTTTTCTGGCATGGTATTTTGGTGAGCCTATCTATCTAGTCACCCTTCCTCTCTATGTGGGAATCCCCATCATTATTCGGCGTATCTCTCTCCTGAAAAACGGGCTGTACCAACGGGTAGCTGAATTCCAGAAGGCCCGTTAGTCAAAAATCACACCAAGAAATACCCTTTCCCTATTGCATTAGTTGGAGAATTATGTTAGAATAAATTTCGTATATCCTATAGCTGAAACTATTTCTTTGAGGAGAAAGAGTTATGGATAATATAGAAGAGATGGAAAAGATGGCAAGAAGGGCAAAGATGGCGGCGAGGGCAATGGCTAATCTGAGCCCTTCATTGAAGAAAAAAGCACTCGTGGCGATGGCTAAAGCTATCGAGGAGAAAGCTGAAGATATAAAATCCAAAAATATAATCGATCTAAAAAAGGCTAAAGAACAGGGCCTCAGTCCCGCGTTAATTGATAGGCTGACTTTGAATGATAAGAGAATTAATAATATGTGTAAGGGCTTGAGGGAAATAGCCGAACTGCCCGATCCGGTTGGCGAAGTTATTGAAGAGAAGCTAAGGCCCAATGGCTTAAGAATTGAAAAAGTCAGGGTTCCTCTGGGTGTCATAGTTATAATCTATGAATCCCGTCCCAACGTAACCGGTGATGCAGCGGGGCTGTGTCTTAAAGCAGGTAATGCGGTCATCTTGCGCGGGGGTTCAGAGGCAATAAATTCTAATATGATTATCGCCAGTGTGTTGCAACAGGCTGCTTATTCATCAGGCATTCCCCAGGGCGCAATACAATTAGTAGAAACCACGGACAGAGAAGCAGTCTTCCAACTCATAAAGATGGATGAATTTATCGACGTAATAATTCCCCGGGGCAGTGAAGAAATGATAAAGAATATAAAGGCCGGCGCTACTGTTCCTGTGATCGGCCATGGCAAAGGACTATGCCACATTTATGTAGATAAGAATGCTGACCTGGGAATGGCAGAAAAGATATGCTTCAATGCTAAAGTGCAAAGGCCCGGCGTGTGTAACGCTATGGAGACTCTTTTAGTCCATAAAGATATTGCAGGTGAGTTCTTGCCGGGGATGATTAAGAAATTTGAGGAAGCGAAAGTGGAAATTCGCGGAGATGAGAAGAGCAAAAGTATACTTTCGCATATTAAAAGTGCCAGTGAACAGGATTGGAGTACTGAATATCTGGATTTGATTCTCTCGGTCAAAGTCGTCGACTCGCTCTCGGAAGCCATAGACCATATTAATAAGTATGGATCTATGCATTCGGAGGCAATTGTAACCGGGGATAAGGATGCTGCGGAAAGATTCTTGAAGGAAGTGGATGCGTCTTCAGTTTTCTGGAATGCTTCTATCAGGTTTACTGATGGGGGAGAGTTTGGAATGGGAGCTGAAATTGGCATTTCCAACCAGAAACTCCATGCCCGGGGTCCCATGGGAGTGAGGGAGTTGACCAGTACGAAGTTTGTAATATTCGGAGATGGGCAGATAAGGGAATAGATTAAAGGTAAAAGATAGTTTATTCGTCGCTTGAGGAAGATATGCTCGGGATTTGGTTCGCTCGCTGACAATTTTTTGCTCTTTGAGCACTGCCAAAAATCTCAGGAGTTTCCCGAAATTCCCTGCGGTCAGTTTCGGCTAAATTCTTTTCTTCGATTTTTGGCTAAAAATTGTAATGCTCGCTACACCAAATTGCCTCGCATTAGTTGAATATGTCGCCCTCGTTTTGCGGCTAAAAATCCCTAAAGCTCTTCATAAACTATAATTTTGAATTTGGGTAGGGATGGAGCGAAGGTCTGCGATATAAATAGTGTAGGTTTGAAAAATGGAGGGGCAGGAATGCGAATTGGGATTTTAGGAGGGATGTTTAATCCCATCCACTATGGGCACTTAGTTATCGCCAGTGAGGTTAAGGACAGGCTCAATTTGGATAAGGTTATCTTTGTTCCTGCAGGAAGGGCACCACACAAGAAGGTCAAGAGGGCTACTCCTGAGGAGCGGTATCATATGGTTTCTCTGGCGATAAAAGGGAATTCTTCGTTCGCAGTCTCTCCCATAGAGATAGAAAAGAGCAAGCTTGCGAGTCGCCCCACTTTTACTCTGGAAACAATAGAAGAATTTGTAAAGATTTATGGCAAGAGAGGAAAAATATATTTCATCGTTGGGTTAGACGAAATGCTGAAAATTTCCACCTGGAAAGAACCGAAGAAGTTGCTGGAACTTTGCAAATTTGTAGTCGTGACCAGGCCGGGTTATGAGTCAAAGAAGTTGGATAAAAGAATAGCTTCTAAAGTTATGACTCTACGAGTTCCTGGCTTGGAGATTTCTGCTTCCGACATTCGCCAGAGAATAAAAACTGGCAGGCCAATCGGATATTTACTGCCCCGATCGGTAGAAGAGTATATTCGTAAAAAGAGACTATACTCTTAGAAGATGAAAAAGCTAAGAATTCCCGTAAAGAAATTTATTTTAGCTTGCATATTAATTTGTATAGCTCTATTTATTTTCGTCTCCTATAACGGTAAGGTCTTTCAATTCATCAGGCGGGGGAAACGAATCAATATCGTGGTTCTGGGATGCGATGAGTTGAAGTTTGCCAAACATGCTGATGTAATAATGTTGCTAAGTTATGAACCCAGGACAAGATTCCTGGATGTCCTGTCAATTCCCCGCGACACCAAAGTTTCCTGCTCAAAAGAGCTCTCCTGGCGCGGGTACAGAAAGATAAGTGAAATTTATGCCCTGGTGTATAGGAAGAGTAAGTCCTTTAGTGAAGCTTGTCTTTCTTTAAAAAAAGCGATGGAAAATCTTTTGGAAATGGAAATACCATTCTACTTGCAGATTAATTATCAGGGAGTGGCTAATATAGTCGATACTATTGGTGGAGTGACGGTAAATATCGACGAACCGATGGATTACGATGATAATGAGGGAGGCCTCCATATTCACTTTGCAGTGGGAGAGAAAGGATTAAATGGAAACGGAGTGTTAAAGTATATTCGATTTCGGGATAAGCTACTGGGCGATAAAGGTAGAATTGAGAGGCAACAAGGGCTCCTTAAACTGATTTCCCGGAAGATGGGAGAGGCGAAAATTATACTGAAAATGCCCAAAATATATCGAAATATAAAAGGCAACATGTGGACGAATCTCGAATTCTGGGATTTTTTGGCTCTGGCCAATGAGATGAGAAGTTTCGACCAGGAAAATCTGAGAGTCCAGAGTTTGCCCGGGAAATCGGAATATATCAGGGGAGCAGACTATTGGGTCCCGGATAGGAAAATGTCTGAAGAAGTCGTACAGGTAATTATGAATAGCTATAGAATTGGTGGGAAAGCTTCTCCGCCTATCTATTCCGGGGGGGAGCTCGATCAAATAGTAAAGGTGGAAGTATGGAATGCCACTAATAGAAAAGATTTAGCTTATAATGTCCAGCGTAAATTAAGACGGTATGGAATCGA
>Ga0224501_10002100_pt1 | contig 15568 bp, 11 predicted proteins | sample SF_Oct11_sed_USG_4_FD_169105 | JGI IMG/M metagenome (GOLD analysis project Ga0224501, IMG submission 169105) | Sediment microbial communities from San Francisco Bay, California, United States - SF_Oct11_sed_USGS_8_1 | ecosystem: Environmental > Aquatic > Marine > Sediment | place: USA... | reverse complement strand
CCGAAACCCAGTGTTGGGAACGAGCTGCATCCACTAAATGACACTTGGCATGATCATAGGGTAGAAGGAATGCAGAGTTTTTTTATTCAAAATTTCGTCAACTCTCCTAAAGACTAGCTATTGTTTCTCAATGTAGGAAATGTTGTAGTTAATTTCCAAAATAATTTTGGTTTGTTTATAGTTGTTTCGAATCGAGGTTATGCTGAACATTTTTAAAACCCATATACAACAAATTATTTCGGTTTCAATGCCACGTACAGTCGTTCAGAAACCATTCATACTCAGTGCTGACCAAGTGCAGTCTAGAGTAGTCGTTTTGAGTGAACCTCTATTCCAAACATTTTAGCCTCTCTCAGAAAAGGGCAGCCAATGGTGGGCATGTGGCACTCACATATTTTAAAACAGTGCTTATATCTTATCAAGCTTTTTAAACAGATCGGTTTGATTATCTTCATTGTTGCTCAATCTAGTACATCTGCTCAGGGTGTTTCATAACAAGTTGTAACTGGTGAGAAAGAAGGTATCTAACCCGCCTGCTTCACCGTAATCGTGAAGATAAAGAAATTCTGGTCAATTAAAAATGTAGCAAAACTTATCAACCTTCAGGGCTCTTCTAAGATAAATTAACCACCTATGCTCATTTACGTTCATTTTATATATATATATATGGTTAAATTCACATTATTACCTATTATACATACACATACTTACCTATAATAAGTACAGTAGCTATGAGCAGAAGCTTTAGTGGCAGCATCTTGCTGACGGGTGCTACTTTTCTACCTAGCAACATACACGAGTCTGATCTTTGGCAGCTACTACCCTCCCTATGATGTAATGGAGATCCCCGTGTCGACACACCAGCGTATTTTACTATTGTCCTTGCCCCAATATTTACTTACTCAAGGTTGTTTCCATACATGCGCATTAGAATTAAGTTTAGGTAATTAAAACAAATTTACATTAAAATTATTTCAAGACAGCGCAAGTTTCTGTCAACAAGTAAAGAAAAAAAGACGTGGATCGACCGACTGACGTAATTTAGGACCTCCATAATCACCCATTTATTGGACGCGAGGTTAGTTCGTGTTTGAGTAATTGAGACATTTTTTTCTCTTCACTGTTAAAAGACACCGGTGAAGGGACTCAATAGACATTAATTATATCAGCAAATAAAGATTTATGAGATGACAGTCTCATGCAAATAAATAGAATAACGCCACATGCGTGAATGTGCGGAGTAGAAATTATGTTCAGCTAGGGTCACAACCTTGGTAGCAATGGCTTGTTATACATTGTTTTCATGTTCACCTGATGTTCAACTGATATTCAAGGTCAGCCCGTATGTGTAAGCATTTTTGAAGGTTGCCCTGTGCGGTAAAGGAGCCGTTTGATTTAAAAAGTTTTCAAGGTCACATTAAAGGACCACGTGTATCTATTATACTCGAGGCGATGAAACATAGTGGGAGCCCGACTTACAAAACCGAAGATTGGCATGAAGTACCCGGTGTATAGGTACAAAATTTTGTCTACTGTACAGCAACTAATTTAAAGACTAAAGATCTATGATTCATGTAAAATCAAAATTCTATCAAACCAAATGCTGCCTCATTTGGTAGAAATAATAACACTCCCATTCATAACAAGGATTCAATCGTAGATATACAAAATGACCACAGGCAAGTTATATTTTCATGTATAAACATCGCTCGTTCCGACTCAGACCGAGCACATTGTCTATTTTATAGTAGAACAAGCATAAAGTTATTTAGTACAGAACTCCACACACGAACCAGTTTCTCCAGGTTTACACTTCGCTCTCAATTGAAGCATTCTTTTTCGCTAAGTAATGGTCTAAGTTTTCGCTGGAAATATCCTCGGCATAATTAGTGCCATGACACAGTTTGCCTGTAAGAGGATCGACGACGGCTCCGCACTTATATAACATGTCCGACACGCGATGAGTTACAACCTGATTCATGGGCTTCGGCAGCTGTGTTATCACCACGATATCGCCTTCTGTCGAGTTCATTTCATTACTCGCCCAATAATGTTTCCTGGGAAAAATCAGAACTTATTAAAAATCGGCTATTTTCTCGTAAATTAAACAACAAAATTTCAAATCGTCTTTTTTTGGGACATCAAATGAATAAAAATAGAACCAGATTATTTTCTAAAAAATTGAAACTAATAAATTTTGAAACCGATAGTCATGCATAGTATTTCCGTGTCATTCAAAATGGCCATAAATAATACTCGTCTGTAATCGATGTGAGAGACTTTCTTTCAAACAACATCACAAACCTAAAACCAGGACCTGTTACCTGTATTTCGCAGTGTACTATTTGTTGTTCACATGATTCGGTATGATGAGTAACTGAATGAAGAGTAGTGAGTCACTACGTCCCCCATTCCTCAGTACCTTCGAAACTATGTAAGCCGTACTCTCGGAAACAGGTACCCTGTACACTTTAAACCAGTTGCAGCCTACACTCGCATTCACTCACTCGATCAATAACTGAGTCAGTCACCCAGTCAATGAGTCAGTGAGTTAAAATGAATGGTTTAGTGCACTGAGTGAGGAACCTATTGAAGTTTATTTGTTATAGCAGTGCGTGCGATTATGCGGTTATTCAGTGTTCCTGTCAAAATTTCTGATAAAAGTACATGGTATCTAATTTTAAGGTACTGGGCATATGTTTCGAGCTTGGGGTACTTGGTACATGTTAAGTGGATTTTAAATGAGCGGCAACCGCCCGGCTGCTGTTTAAAAACCGCTCAAAATGGCCGTCAAGTGGGCGTCAGCTTCCAGTGATCCAGCGGCAGAGTGCCGATCCTGCCCGCACTATTTCTTTAGCGTCAGGTAAGTGGCAACCAATGAAAACGCGGATGCGAAATTTCCGCTCTACCAAGTTCGCCCTTGACCTAAACACCAGAGGCGGAAATCTAACCCAAGTAAATAAAATCGCCGCTCTGATTGGTCATTGCGCCTGTGTCACTTAGAAAAATAGTGCATGCAGCGGGGGCTCATAGCGGCACTGTGCCGCTGGATTGGCGCAAGTTAACACCCATTTGAGCGGCACAGACAGCGGTGCCACTTGTGTAAATACCCCCCCCCCCGCTCTCTGTGCCACTTGCTGCTGCCGCGTCGCCTATGTGTAAGCCCACTAGGTCTCGAGAGTATGGGTACATAGCTACGATGGTACCGGGACATGCCTCTGTATAGATGATTTTGTTCACTTTCAGTTTCAAGTTCAACTTCAACTCAAGTCTCTGCGAATTTGTTAACACTAGTAAAAATAATGCCAGCACTAATCACATCCACTACTATAATAAGAAATAAATAATATTCTTTAATGCAGTGCAGTAAGTGATCCATTTCACCTCCACCCACTGAATGACTGACTCAGTAACTTGTAAAATGTAAGTCAGTTACCGACCGAGAGAGTGACTGCGAACTTGAGAAATTAAGTGCGATGCACTCATGTACTATATATAAATATATAGCAATGCTAGTAATAGTATTATAATTATTAATTAAATCGTGTATTGTATGCGGTACTATTGTACTGCGGGCTGCAACTGTAAGTTAGTGTAACTAATTGTAAATACTAAGTCAGCGCAAACTGCAACTGAACTGGAAGGAACTGGAACGTTGATTTACCTATAGCTCCAATATTTTAGCAACTTTGGATCTAAAGACAAACGCAGGCACTTCACTCTGCAGCTTCCTTCCTCTTTATTAATTTTAGCGACTTGGCCTACAAGAATTCTGTGATTTTCGCCATTAAAGACGGCTTTGTAGTTTATCTTCAACGAATTGAACTTCAGAGGCATTTCAGTTTCTGTAACGGATGTGGAATTTTGGTGGAGAAACCGAGCGCGTGACCTGATTGACCCCGAGTACTGATTGGTCCCGCCTCTTAGACATAGTTCAAAGACAGTGCCACCTCTCAGTGTAAGGTTCTGTGTATGTCGCATACTGTCTTCAAGCCGAGCTTGGCATCTCATATTGGAAATCTCCTAGTTGGGAATTCTCTGCTGTTGGAGTAATTGAATAAACGAACAGGTAAAAAACCTACACTACGGTATTAGTTGTGGGAATTGTATGGTTCTATCGCGAATTGGCGAGCGGCACGGTTCATTTTGCAATTCAATCAGTAGTGGAGTTAATGTCGCGGTTTATGTTGCCTCATTGAACTACACCTGTTCTCCATCAGTGACAGCGACTGACTCGCTGAGTGACACGCGCTGCTCAAATTCCAAAGTTCGTTTTGAAAGATAATTCGCCGTCCAGTACACCAATTGTCCTTTGCTTGACGTTTGTCACAGATAGTACCAGACTCGTATGTTCTACTAATTGGCATATTAGCAGTGTTCAGAGAGCACAAGCTGAGATCTCAAGTGTAGGGTGCTGATGTCAGTATGTACTGTGTTATGTAGACTAGTTGAAGGCCTCTAGTTGATCAGCCTTTATTCATGTTTTCTTTTTCGGTCTTGCTGTGAGATGGAGATGATGTACAATACCGAAATCAACAATGCAACACTATACACTAACACCACAACTCTGCCAATGACTACCACGCCCAATCATGAGCTGAACATACCTGAATGGGCTGGGTATATCGCTGCCGCAATTGCTGCTGTTGGTTTTGGCAGCAACTTCATCCCAGTAAAAAAGTTTGAGACAGGAGATGGTAAGCCTATCATGTTGGAGCGAAGCGATAACTTAGTGAATAGTGTACTCGGTCTTGAAAACTGGGGGTCCTGATCCGATTCCCAATTTAGGCAACCCCTCGTCAGTTTCAGCCCGTAACATTCAGTAAAGGAGGTCCGGTCCATTCATAGAGTTACCTTCTCTGTAGGGGCATGCGGGTGCAAACAGTCTCGTAATGATGCACCCTGGGAAGTTGTGAATCAAAGACTCAGTAGGCCAATTTTTGCATACACCTGACACTGGTCAGGATGCGAAAGCAAATGAAGCCTGCCATGTTCATGAACGATAACAGTACTGATCAAGAGAATAACTAGAGATCTCGATTTCTTGTAACCCTGTCATGTACTTTGTGCTGCAAAGATCTGGCGACAGGCTGTGCGTCTGTCACGCCTGGCGTAGAGGTGTGGACACACTATAGTGCACACAAGCAATAGGTAAGACTTTGAGCCTAAAGTATGCGCTGTGGTCTTGCGGATCTGAGACTCTAGCTGTTTGACTCCAGTTTGTATCGCTCTCTCAGTCTGCCCTTCATTCTCTTTTTTAGGTCTGTTTTTCCAGTGGGTGTTTTGTGTAGCGTTGTGGATTCCTAGTGTAGTTCTTCATGCTGCACGGGGTTTCCCACGATTCTGGCCCCTTGCCATGCTTGGAGGATTTCTATGGTGTTCAGGTAAGATACAATAAGATCATCTTGTTTTACATGGATGGCATCCCTTCACTAAGCCAATGACTCTGTCTTCAGTGTGATCCATAAAGCTGGTACTCTATTGGCTTCATTTATTAAATGTTGCTATCCGAATCCGAGAAAGGTGATGTAAACTTAGAATCGAACACGGGTCCAAAGCCGAATGCGCGAACACTAATGGCGCTTTTTCATTCCATCGGACGTCCGACCCCCAGAAATGGAATGGAAAGGCCTCGGACATCTGACAGTTTGTCTCCCAGAGGCAAAATGTGTCCGACGTCCGACTCATCAACCAATCAAATGGTCTTCCGTGGAGTACCTAGCAACAATCACTCGTTTCCGGTCTCACACTAGGATCATTGGAAAGGGAAATTTGATTTCGCAACAATATTCACTCCACTAACAGCACGAAGTTGCGCTGGAAAGAGAGGCAACCTGTAATGAAAGAATTGAATAGCGAGTTGACTTTCTTTTGAAGTTGCGAGCAAAAAATGGTTGCCGTTTCCGGAAACACTGGTTCGGCACCATTGATTGGCTCCGTAATCCGGAATCGCGCGTCCGACGGATCCGTTTGGAGTAAAAAGGGGCCTCGGATCCAAGGTCAGACGCAAACTGCATCCAGCCCGAGGCGGACCAGACGCCCGATGGAGTAAAAAAGTGCCTTAACAGACCTGTGGTTGTTTGATTGACATACATTTTTCCATCTCATTTAGTCAATGCCTCGCTGGCGAGTAAAGGATGATCAACCCGTCACCGGGTGACATGGTCAATAGCATATATCTAAAGGGGCCAATCTATAGCATGAAATAAACTGTGTTGAACTGGAAGAACTGTGTTGCAGGTAATATTCTGTGTGTGCCAATCATTCAATGCGTTGGCATGGCTATGGGACTACTAGTCTGGGGCACTGCTAACATGTTGATGGGATGGGCCAGTGGCAGGTATGTCTCTGTATTAGGACGCGTGAAACTCTTCCAGTATTTCACTCACTAAACTATTCCATCACTCTGGACACAGTTTCATCTCAATAGGGCCAGGATAGCTCAGTTGGTAAGAGCCCTAATTTGAATCCATGGATTGCAAGTTCGAGCCGGCAGAGTTGTTTTCTGGGTACGGGCCTTTAGCAAGTCCCTCACTCTAAATTGTTTGCGTGATTTTTGATCACCACGGTAAAAATGGAGATCCCAACCAGTGGACAATGGTCTGAATCACTCCGTGGTTGTTAAAGATTTGCCTCTTTCTTGTTGGGAAAAACTGTCGAGTCTTGGCAGGTGATGTGTAAACTGACTTCGATTGACTGACCTCTGACCTGGAGCGATGATACTGACCCATACATGTATCTAACGTAACAACTTTGTCATACGGGAGAGTTTCGTTTCCTCATATGAATATTTTAGTATGGTAACCGAAGCATATGGGGATCGTAAGGTTTCTCGGCCTGACATGTGATGGTGTGTGGTTGAACGTGGCAAACCATGACTAAAAAATGGAAACCTGGTGAAGGTTGATGAAACTACCAGAGTTGGTTGTCCATATTGGTGTCGTTTTTTTAAAGGAAACTCAATGTGCTCTAGGGATGATCCAGATTTCTGTACGATATTTATTACTCAGTTGTGGTCTCAAATAATTTGCTGTTACATTCTATTTTCTTTTTCCCACAGATTTGGATGGTTTGGGCTTGACCCAGAAACTCCTGATAACCTTACCTATAACTACCTGGGAGTCTTTCTCTGCCTAACCAGGTGAGGTTAAATTAGATTAAATAAGAATAGATTAAAACAGATTAGATTGAATCAGGTTGTATTGTATTTGACTAGATTAAATTAGATTGGATTACATTGAATTAGATTAGATTAAATCAGGTTAGGTTTTATTAGATTAGATTTGACTAGATTAGATTATATGTATATTTTTTGAATGGATAAAGATAGATAAAACAAGAAAACAGTCCATATCAGAGGCCGTAGATTGTTGTCCAGGTCATTTCCATTCCAAAAACAAATTTATATTTGGGGTTTGGCTACCTTGTTCTACCAAATCTCCTGAAAAATTTCTCAACGGCATTTTCAAACCTGTGTCTTCAATGTATATGGGCTCGGGTAGTTTTCGCAGCTTTTTCCAAGTTCACCAAGTGGATGTTTTAAGTATTTTGTTCTTATTTCTAATCGCAGCGCAATTATAGTATCGCTGATAAAGCCCCACATAGAGGATCCTGAACCAGTCATCCTTCGTCGAGATGAGGAGACGGAGACAGACCCGCTTATACCGAACGATGTTACCATGGCTCCTCCCACGGTAAGTATCATGACTCCTCCCACTGTGAGTACCATGACTCCTCCTACTCCAAGTACCTTGACTCCTCCCACTCTAAGTACCTTGACTCCTCCCAGTATAAGTACCATGATTCCTCCCACTCTATTGTAACTCCTCCCGCTGTAAGTACCTTGACTCTTCCCATTGTAAGTACCATGACTCCTCCCACTGTAAGTACCATGACTCCTCCTACTCCAAGTACCTTGACTCCTCCCACTCTAAGTACCTTGACTCCTCCCAGTATAAGTACCGTGATTCCTCCCACTCTATTGTAACTCCTCCCGCTGTAAGTACCTTGACTCCTCCCATTGTAAGTACCATGACTCCTCCCACTGTAAGTACCATGACTCCTCCTACTCCAAGTACCTTGACTCCTCCCAGTATAAGTACCACGATTCCTCCCACTCTATTATAGCTCTCCCACTGCAAGTGCCTTGACTCATCCCGCTGTAAGTACCATGACTCCTCCCTCTGTAAGTACCATGACTCCTGCTACTCCAAGTACCTTGACTCCTCCCACTCATAGTACCATGATTCCTCCCGCTGCAAATACCATGACTCCTCCCTCTGTAAGTACCATGACTCCTCCCACTCTAAGTACCTTGACTCCTCCCACTCTAAGTACCTTGACTCCTCCCAGTATAAGTACCATGATTCCTCCCACTCTATTATAACAAATACTTTGACTCCTCCCACTCTAAGTACCTTGACTCCTCCCGCTGTAAGTACCATGACTCCTCCCTCTGTAAGTACCATGACTCCTCCCACTCTAAGTACCTTGACTCCTCCCACTCTATTATAACTCCTCCCACTGTAAGTACCTTGGCTCCTCCACTATATAGTCAAACGAAAGCAAGTGCCAAATGCAAGGTTTATACGAGGACATTCTTTGACGACCAACTTTATCGAAAAGAAGCATTCGTATGGAGCCACAGCGAAGAATTGTTGATCGGGGATCGAGGCAACATTAAAATTCGAGGAGGCTTCTCGGATAGCTGAGGAGTCTCAAACCAACCATTAATAGGGTGGCTCGCTGTGAGTTTTCCTGTTTGAAAATAAAATAATTTGATCGGGACATTGAGTGAATATCTTGTTTCAATCTAGGGTCGACACAGTATGGAGCCAGCCACACAATTTTTGTTAGTCATCACTTCACAAATATTCGTCCTCGTCTAAACCTAACCAGAAACAAAGTCCAGTAGACGGTCTAGATCAAAATCCAGGATAACAGAGAAACAAAAAAAAATCTGTTAGAGATTAATGCGAAGCGGAGTTTTAAAAATGGCGTAGACTAGTTACATTTACTAAATGGCAATGACAATGGAGCAGGTCCTAGTGAAGCTTCCAAGGCTGGGCAGAGTTGACAATGAAAATGACTATCCAACGTCACGTTCACTCAAGGTCAAGCTCAACGGTATCCGCTGACTCAGTGTAAAGCATCGCGCTGCAAACTTTATAAGGGAAGTTAAAAAATATCTTAATCTATGCAACATGTCAATACAGGTTTTTTGATTAAATAGACATCTCCCCTCATCTAACCAACTTTTACTGGACCGCCTAATACACTCCACAGGGCTCTGAAAAGAGTCAGGTATGCATTAGCTGCTTGGAAAACAGTTGTGGAAAAATCCCGGGCTCAAGCTGTGTTCTGAACCCGGAACCTTCCGCAGCAATGGTGAGCGCTCGAACCACTCAGTAACAGTGCCTCGCGCGGAAAAACTGGAACAGTCTAGATAACATGCATAAGTGATTTAACCTTCAAACAATGTTAATTAAAGCGGGTCCACCCATGTAATTACCTTCTCTATGGGTCGTATGTAACCAGAGAGTCTCCTAATGACCCACCCAGGGAAACATTGAGACCCAGTACCAATCTCTGCACCGTTCCTGACAGCTGATGTCTTTAGTCTCTGTTGGTATAACTTAATTGAATGCAAAATGCATGAGTCTTCAACAGGCTATGCAATGTATCAGTTTATTTTGTTTAAGGGTTACCCTACATATTCAAACATACACCAAGAGTACGGTTTCAAGATCCTTTAATCTAATTACCAAGGGGCAACCTTAAGAAGGTAGGAACAATGCTGGAGCAAACATTCTGGTTTGCTCAATGTAATGCAAATCTGTGATGACGTACTAATCCTAGTTTACTTGTGGGTATACGGTCTATGTGGTCTACTCTATCAGTAATTAAATTTACTTTACTGGACATTAATCCAATGATCGTAGTGACCTTGAGACTTCTGGCTGCTCACTGAACTTGGTTTTAGGCGTCTCTAGTTACATAACCCTTTTGATATCAGTGTACATGATTTAACTACCATAGAATAGCCGTGGCTTAATAGTTGGGTAATGATGGTGGCAGGAAGGGCCTCCAGCCTAAATTCGAAATTCAGTTATTCAAATTAAAGTGGCGTATCTATAAAATAACTGAACGGGACGCCATTTGTGTCTCGATTCAAAAACAAAACAGTAATTGAGTAAACTATGAAGTGTGTTATCATATGTAGTTCATTGCATCTAGTGGAGATTTCTGGTTCTTTAGTCCCAGATAGAAAATGTGCTGTCAGGACAAGATGTCCTACCCTCTCATTTGGGATAGCGGGATAGCTAAGTAGTAGAGTGCTGGACTCGTAATGGTGAGAACTTGGGTTCAAATCCCGGTCAGACTCTCGGGCTCTCAGTGTGAGCTCCCCACATCCTTATCTTATCTCAAAGCAAAAACGAACCTCACTATGAGGTGAAGCGTTAATACTGACCCGCTTGTGGTGCTCCTTGCTAAACCGTAACTAGTGGAAAACCGGTATTTAACCCATCCCGGCAGCTTCACCATAATGATGAGGATGTCGAACAAAAACTAACCTACAGAGTTTCCCTACATGCACCGTACTAGCCGCGTCACTGCCGAAATAGTTATCATTCTCAGCCGGTTAGGAAAGGTAGAAACCCTGCTCCGTATGATTTATCCTTCTTTTTGTTTGTGCAGATAAGCGGAAAGCAGGTATAACGCTCCCAGCTGACCCCATGTCCAACCATGAGTAGGGAGGCCTGCTTTGCGCAATCCGCGCTCCGCCGCTTGTATTATAAGCAAGTTTCCTCTCGATTGCGAGCATCAGGAATTCTTTTCAGTGACAGACCGGTCACTGATCTAATCCAACGTATATATTATATCAATGCGCATGAAGCTTTAGCAGATTTCATTCCAAATTGAGCCCTACAGAATAGTGTGTTCCTGAACAATCCTAAGTTGTGATATAATTTTGATTTGCGAATTTTTTTTGCATGGCTAAATAAAACCATGGGACTTTTTGAATATGAATATGACTATGAATATGAATATCTAAAATTCTATATAGTCAAGCTAACTCAGATGCCTAAAATAGAGCCCAATAAATGGTCTATTCCACACACTTAGTGCTATCAATGATTCGGCAAACAAACTTTCCTACCCTTTGTCCATTCCAATACAAAGTGTTTTTTTAAAGATTCAATTCACTGCTCATCAGCCATACAAAAGTAAACCAAGCATAAAAACAGCTGGCGTGTCTAAATTCTGCTCTGGTAAGAGAAAGTATGTGTCAGTCAGCCAGTATAGCTCAGTGGGAGAATAAATGTATTTCACAGTCTGTCCTCTCCGTGGCCGAGATCAATTCCTAGCCATGGCAAAGTATTTCAATGGATCTTTCTCTCACTGATCACACTCTGCCAACCCATCCTGAGCCAGCATGACAGAAAATGGTTCAATCCCCCCTCAATGGCACCACCCAACCTGTGGACATCGAGGAGGAATCCTGAAGTCCAACCATGGACAGACAGACAGACAATGGGTGAAAGGAAGACCAAGTTAGACTAGCGTCCCAGAGTTTCTTGATGTCACTGGTATAAACTATTTTTCTGTCGATGTATTCAGCGTTTCTGCTACAGGGTTCAGTGAACAAGCGAACTAACTATAACTCTATAAGTGAGTCACACCCAGAGGTAGAGGAACACGCAGACATGTCATCTCTGGCTCACCACCTCTCTCCCAAGATGCAGAAAATAGTGTAAGTGCCACTATTCCACTACTTACATAAGAAAAATGTGTAAGTTCCACAATTCTTCTACTTACATCAGAAAATAGTGTAAGTTCCCACCGCTTACATAAAAAAATATTATAAGTTCCCATGATTACGTGCGATGAATAAATTTGGGAGTTGCGTGTCCATGCATGTAAATAAGAAGGACCTGATATCGCAGTTATTCTCCGAGAAAAGGGGATAACTCCATGCCCAATGTAACATCATTGGCTCCCTAGTATGGTGTACAGCAACCTGGGCCTTGAACTCAGGTCCCTGATTTAATTACCAGTTCGGGCGACACTAGTTTGTTTGACCCTCGTTGAATTCAGATCGCGACGTTAAATAAAGGAGGCCCACCCATAGAATGTCAAGTTCCATCTCTATGGAGCAAACTATGGAACATTCTGGAAACAAGCCATTGGCCCAGTGATCACATCCATGTATAACAGGATGATCTCATCTTATCCTGAAATCAATTACAATATATTTGATTTTCCAAGACAGCTTCACGGGTTTTCAGACTATAACAGTCTGTAACATAGAGCCAGTCATGATAGCTCTGTGAGAGAATGAATGTTATATCATTCACCAGGTGTCCATGAGTCGAACTGATCTCAATCGATGGTACTGGCTCTGGGCCGAACTGAAAATGCGATCAGTTTCCATGATTCGATGTAGTTCCTGCTAGGAGTTGTCTTCTACCTATCAGGCATAATGTTGACAAATGTTAAAATCAACATCAGATGTTAAAACGTTTCAACACCATTTACTGTACCACAGATAACTCCAGTATATTTTCAAAATTAATCCGAAACAATTGTAACTCTTTGCAATGCTATCAATAAACAAAGAGATTTCATCGTCTGAAAAGTAACAAGCCATCTTTGTTGCAAACTTCAGCGGCTATGTAGACCACGAGTGAAGTATGGCACAAGTTTTTATCTCCAAAACCAAAAGGCTTCTATAAACGACGCAAATTGGGGCGAACCAGGTGTTTCCATGGTGCGAATCACCACTGAGTGTGCAACACCCAGTGCACCGAATGAGCTCGAACAAGAGTGAAACACTCCTGTTCCCAAGGGTCGAACCGGGTGTTCATCCATCCGGTTCGGCCCACGGAAACCCCGTGTCAATGTCTGCTCTCTCCTTTGTCACCCTGGTTCAATTCCCGCCTGTGATGGAGTAATTCAAGGGGTTTCTCCTCGGCTAATCACACCACCAACCCGTCGGGCCAACATAGCAGGAAATGGCTCAATCTCCCTTCAATGGCACCACACACAATACGTGGACATTAGAGGAAGGCCTATGTCCAATCACAGACAGACAACAGCTGGAAAAAAGCCAAAAAACAAACAAAACATTGTGTTTTAGAGGACTTATTATGTGCGTCATCGCTGGCTCATTCTTCGGATTAAATTTTGCTCCAGTGATATATGTGAAGAATCGCTATCCCCAGTGGTATAACAGCTGTACAGAGGATCCCTGCTATTCACGTGTCAGCCAGTCAGGTATGTAATGACTAAATACAGACAAGTGATATGGTAGGATAAAGATAACGAAATAACTCAACATACAGTGTAGTGCTAGGCTCACAGGTGTGAGGACCTTTTAGCTGAACACAAGCGCAAGCCTTACAATAAGGTTGAGTATTGGTACTAACCCACACAGTCAGTCCTTGGAAGGAACTGAGCTCGGCCCTCTATCGACTAGGTCCTCTATCACGGTCACGACGGGCTATAGATGTGACTGTGAGTTCCACAAATCAATCAAAACTCCTAAAAAGACACGCCTCATTATGAGGTGGAGTGTTGATACTGACGAGCTAGCTCATGGTGCTATATGCTTAACGGCAACTGGTGAAAAGACGAATATCTAACCTGACAGCCTCATCAAATCGGTGTAAGCGTCACACGAGAGAAGAGAGAAAGTACAAATGATTGAGACCTAGAGATAACTAGTTGGAAGTAACCTTCTCTAGAAGTAGAATAACTCTATGCGAGCGCTATAATTTAGCAAACAAAGGGAAATGATCTTTAAAAAATCCGGATCGGCATCAGCTTATGGTATGAGGGTCAATTGAAAAGGAGGTTTCGCTTATAGTTAATGAACCACAGAAATATATCAGGAATCACCTCTAAGTTTCGCCTGTATCCATGGCAATTGTCCAGAAATTTATCAGGACATGTATACTTGCCCCGTGATGGGCTGTAGCGGCAGTCAGCAGCTAATCGCTATGATGAGCAAATCCTTTCATTTAAATTAGAGAACACCTATTCCATTCCCGATAGAGCTCGAGTATCTCTGAGAATTGTTTTTGCCCATTACCAAACTACCCTACTATCATCCTGCCACCCCACTATCCTGCTACCCTGCTATCTCACTATCCCACTATGCCGCTATCCTGTGAACTCGCTAACCAGCTATTAAACTTTCCAGCAAACTCACTATCCCGCCCTGCTGCATTCAGAACCTGACTCCCCGGACCCCGAGTGTAGCATTGGGATCCTACCATCCCGCTATCCTGCTAGCCCGCTAACCTATCAACCTGCTATCTTGTCAGCCCACTATTTCAATACATGACTATCCTGTGAACTCGCTACCCAGTTATTGAACTATCCTGCTTTACCTCCATCTTGCTAATATGTTATCCCACAATCCTGAATCTCACTCACTAACAATCCCGCTACCCCATAACCGAACTCTCCTGCTATCCCGCTATTGAACTATCCCACTAACCGCTTATCCTGACATGCTACACCCAGAACCCAACTCCCCGGATCCCAAATATAGCATCAGGATCCTACCATCCCACTATCCTACTATCCCGCTTTTCCATTCTACGACTATCCCACTGTCCCACTCTCCGACTATCCCGCTGTCCCACTCTTCGACTATCCTGATATCCCCCTATACAGCTATTAACTACCCCGCTATTTCACTATCCCACTACCCAGCTATCCCACTATTGAACTATCCCGCTAACCCCTTATCCTGCCATGCTACACCCAGAACCCGACTCCCCGGATCCTGAATGTAGCATCGGGATCCTACCACCCCACTATCCTGCTAGCCCGCTACCCTGCTATCAGGGTGCTATCATCCCCTATACCGCTGTCCTACTATCCCCCTGTTCCATTCTACAACTGTCCCGCTGTCCCACTCTCCGACTGTCCCCCTGTCCCATTCTTCGAAGATCCTGCTATCCCACTATACAGCTATCCCACTATTAACTACCCCGCTATTTCACTATCCCACTACCCAGCTATCCCACTATTGAACTATCCCGCTAACCCCTTATCCTGCCATGCTACACCCAGAACCCAACTCCTGGGCTCGTACTGACAACGGGAACCCGGCCATGACTGGGACTCGAATTCATTTTTCACAGTTGCAAGCCTGACGCTCTTTGACTGAGCTTTCCCTCTGTGCCAGAGAAATGGTGTCTGCGAATTCGCTTCGCTCATAAGTTATCCAATGATAATATTTCTTCTGTAGATATAGACTACGTGTTCCCACATTTCACCGGAGCTGTTCTCACTAGTACAGTATACTTTCTGGTTTACTGTATCGTCAAGAGGAATAAACCGAGAGTTTACCCCCGCGTTATTCTGCCAGCATTCGGTTCTGGTAAGCCGATGCCAGGATATAGGGGCATTATACTGAGGGTTCGGGCTCAATCTAATCTGTGATTAATTTCTGTCAAAGATATGGTGTTGTGGTATTGTGGGTATGAGGTAGTTTTCGGGGCAGGAGTGGTTCAATGGTTAAGACTTTGGGCCCAAGATCTCAGGTTGATTT
>Ga0224501_10002098_pt1 | contig 15575 bp, 14 predicted proteins | sample SF_Oct11_sed_USG_4_FD_169105 | JGI IMG/M metagenome (GOLD analysis project Ga0224501, IMG submission 169105) | Sediment microbial communities from San Francisco Bay, California, United States - SF_Oct11_sed_USGS_8_1 | ecosystem: Environmental > Aquatic > Marine > Sediment | place: USA... | reverse complement strand
TCAAAGCGCGCTGCAAAGGTCTCTTCTCATCATCGTTTTAGCCTTACCCCTCCCATCATCATTCCAATCTCTTTCCTACTGAACTCTTCAGCCTTCCCAACGCCCAAAAACTCGCCGTCATAAATTACTGCGATCCTATCGCTCAACTGCATAACCTCATCAAGATCGGAGGATATTAGCAAGACGCCCTTACCTTCATCTCTCATCTTGATAAGAAGCTCCCGAATGTAAAGCGTGGATGCAATATCTAACCCACGCGTCGGATGAGCCGCTACCACCAGGGTCGGACGCTTGCTCAGTTCTCTACCGACGACAAGTCTCTGCTGGTTTCCCCCACTGAGACTTCTGGCGACAGTCTTCAAACTCGGAGTTATCACGTTAAAGATCTTCACGAGTCTTTGCGCGAAATCTGTTATCCTATTCCAGTTTAAACGGTCTAATGGAAGGAGGAACTCCGGTTCCCACTGTCGCCCGAGGATAGCGTTCTCTGAAACGTCAAATTCTAACGCTAGCCCGAACCTGCTCTTATCTTCAGGTATATGAGCGAGCCCCATTTTATACAGCCCCTTTGGGCCAACTCCAACGATGCTCATGCCATTAAGCTGAATCTCTCCGCTCCTCTTGGGCCTAAGTCCAGTCAAAGCCTGCACAAGCTCGCTCTGACCGTTTCCCTCAACGCCAGCTACCCCCAGAATCTCGCCAGCATTAACTTCAAACGACAGATCTTTGACGGCGACAGAGCCGAAAGCGCTTATAACTTGCAGGTCTTTAACCGCCAACACCGGTTCTCCAGCGGCTTTTCGCTCCCTAGTCACGCGTGGGACTTCTTTCCCGACCATCATCACCGCCAACTTCTCAGGGTTCGCCTTGCTCGTTGGTATTCTTCCTGTAACCAACCCGTTCCTGAGGACAACTATCCTATCAGAGATCTCAAGCACTTCCTTCAGCTTGTGCGTGATAAAAATGGTAGCCCTACCGGCTTCCTTCAGCTTCCGCAGGGTCCTGAAAAGTTCTTCCACTTCAATTGGTGTTAGGGAAGAGGTAGGCTCGTCAAGAATCAAAACATCAGTGCCCCGATACAGTACTTTTAAGATCTCGACCCTTTGCCGAACACCCAAGGACAATAACTCGACAGGGGTGTCTAGCGGAATACTCAACCCAGCTTCTTCAGCTAAGGCAACCAGCCGTTCCCCCGCGGCCTTTTGCTTGAGGAAAGACAAAAGTTGGATGGGAGAAACACTCTCGGCCTCTTGACCAAGGAGGATGTTTTGAACTGGAGTGTACGTTGAAACAAGAGCAAAGTGTTGGTGGACCATCCCTATGCCAACTCTCAAAGCATCTGAGGGATTGTCAAATTGTACAGTTTTGCCTCCCACGCGAATCCTCCCATCGGTTAGCGGGAGGAGACCTGAGAGAATTTTCATCAAGGTTGTTTTTCCTGCGCCATTCTCCCCAAGCAACCCGACGATTTCGCCTTTCCTCACCGTGAAATTTACGCCACGTAGCGCAATTGTGCCGTCAGGATAGACTTTCCTTACGGATTTCATTTCGATATACGGTTCAGAGCTCATTTTTTTCTCTCAAACTCTTAAACCTTGCCTACGCGCTTAAAGTTTTCGAACGAATCATTGAAGGAGAACTGTTTCAAATAAGCGTCATATTATTATGTACTGATGGACGGGTAGGGGTCTCGCTTTCAAAACTGTCAAACCTACGCCAAAAAGAGAATAAATACACCCATTGGCAATAAATTCTTAAAGTCAAGTAATTATACCTTGAGACTTCAGGATCCAATTACAAGAAGGTGAAATCTGAGAGGGCGTTGTTGATGAAACGTTTCAAGATCTCTGAAGTCCACATACGCCCTTTTATACAATCTGGTGTTGGTGTGCTTCTAGGATTATTACTTGGAGCGTTGTTAATGGTGATATTTCGTTACGACCCAATAATAGCATATTATTGGTTATTCAGAGGAGCATTCGGCAGCATTTCAGATATAATGGAGACGCTTGCTTTCGCAACGCCGCTAATGCTCACAGCGTTAACCTTTGCAATCGGTGTGAAAACGGGGCTCTTCAACATTGGTGCTGAGGGACAAATGTACCTAGGAGCCTTAGGCGCTGCTGCTGCTGCTGGCGCGATTACTCTTCCAGCAGGCCTTCATGTAGCCGTCGCCACAGCGTTTGGGATGTTTTTAGGTGCCCTTTGGGCAATTCCAGCGGCCCTCCTTAAAATGTGGAGAGGAGTTCACGAGGTTATATCCACTATCATGTTCAATTGGATAGCCTTCCACTTCACCATTTACCTAATAATCTATTATTTTGCGGAGCCGGGTAGAGCGGAGAAGACAGCCCCCGCCTTGCCAGGCGCTCGCTACCCTATCTTAATGGAAGGATCGAGCTTAACGGCGGTAGTATTCGTTGCCATAGCATTTTGCATCGGGATTTACATATACTTATGGGGGACGAAAGCGGGTTATGAGCTCAGGTTGGTAGGAGCGAACCCGGATGCTGCCAATTATGCGGGCGTAAGCTCCCGGCGTGTGATGCTCCTCAGCTTCGTCCTCGGGGGACTCGCCGCTGGACTCGCGGGAGCGAGTCAAATTATAGGCAGACCCCCCGCATGGTCCCTTTACGCGACTTTGGGTAACGTCATAACGTTGGGATTCGACGGAATTGGGGTCGCCCTAATAGGAAGAAACCATCCCATAGGCGGCATATTTGCAGCCGTATTTTATGGAGGGCTGCGGCATGGTAGCAGACTTATGGAGTATAGGGCGGGAGTATATTCTGAATTAGTGCGAGCCATCAGCGGTCTGATCGTTGTAGCACTCGCTATCCCAGAGATCGTGGCTATTATAAGGAGGAGATTTAAAAGATGAAAGCTCTCTCTGGCTTCAAAGGACTCGCGTCGCGTGCGAGGGTCGCCTGGCTTCTTGTTGCTGTAATTTTGGTCGCGTTTCTCTTTTATGTCATCGAAGAATTCGGTCTAAGCCCAGTTTCCCTCTTGGAAGGCGGATTGCTCGCAATGACGCCATTGGCTTTGACAGCGGTCGGGGAATGCATAAATGAAAAATCTGGAGTCGTCAACATAGGACTGGAGGGAATCTTGCTCATAAGCTCGGTTACGGGGGTTTTTGGAGCCGAACTGTTTGGAAATGGAATTCTCGGGCTTATGGTCGGAGCGCTGACAGGCGCTTTCATAGGATTCGTTTTCGGCGTAGTAAGTGTTTATGGAAGGGCAGATCAAGTCGTTGCAGGAATGGGCATTAACATATTTGCCCTTGGCTTCGTTCAGTACCTCTTGATGTCTATCTGGGGATTTCCTGGAATTCACCTCGTTCAAAAAAGGCTCATGGTACGGCCAATATACACTCCCATCGGGCAGCTCAGCATTGTGACCATTTTTGCGATAATTGCCGCCGGCTTAGCCCACATTTTTCTATATAAAACGGTACTTGGATTCAGGATAAGGGCCACAGGGGAGAGCCCAGAGGCTGTCGATGTGGCTGGTGTGAGAGTCGATCGAGTTAGGATTCTCTCAAGTACCCTTGGAGGAGCATTGTGCGGCTTGGGGGGAGCATTTATGCCCTTGGCTTGGTTCGGTGCCGCCGTAAAAGAAATATCTGCCGGCAGAGGTTTCATCGCGTTGGCCTGTGTTGTATTCGCGGGATTAGAGCCACTGTTAGCCCTCGCCGCTGCTTTCATCTTCGGCTTTGCCGAGGGCTTTTCCTTCGCTGTGGCAGTTACACCAGGAGTCAAGGAAGTCATCCCTTTTTATTTCGTGAACATGATCCCCTACATCACTACTCTTATGATCGTAACGATCGCGATCGGCAGAAAGAGGTTTCCTAAGGCTAGTGGCGTGCCGTATCGAAGAGAATAGCGCGAGCTAGGTTTAAGCGGACTGCTCCCTTGTTTTCAAGACGACCTTCCCGAATAACAGTTTCAACGTGAAAACTTAGTCATATTACCGACATCAAGATTCTTAAAACCAAGAACGTGAAGATAGTGCGCACGCGATTGTAGAGATAAGCCTCGAGGTTGATGGGCTTACCGAGAATCTCATTGATAGAAGGCACGTCAAGGCTTTCATGGCGAATATGGAAAGACTCCGAAAGTGACGTTTGACGTTGTGGCATCTACCGAGAGATTCCACCCCGGATCGTCAGACCTTTCACTTGGAAAAATTTATATGTTTTTGTGGGCACTGCTGTTTTCCTCGTCGATGAAGGTTAAACCATTGTCTGATGTTCTCATTAAGGACGGCACCATCGTAACAATGGATCCCAAGCGGCGCATCCTAAAAGATGGCTACGTTGCGATCGAGAAAGGAAGGATCATGGATCTTGGAAGGTCTGGGAAAATTAGGGCTGAATACAAGTCCGCCGAGGAGGTAATCGACGCCTCAGGGAAGGCTGTCCTTCCAGGACTCATTAGTGGACACACTCACGCCGCGCTGACACTATTAAGAGGGTTGACGGATGGGATGCGGCTTGATGAGCTGACGCGTAAGTGGTTATGGCCATTTGAAAGCGCCTTAAGACCAGAAGACAGCTATGTAGCGGCTCAGCTCGCATGCCTAGAAATGATTAAGGCTGGCATAACCTGCTTCGCTGACATGCATTTTAACATGGAAGATGTCGCGAAGGCTGTTCAAGATTCGGGCTTGAGGGCTTCACTTTCAGTCGCCATTATGGATCAAGGCGACGTACCCTTAACTTCAGAAGAAGCAGTTAGGCAGAACGAGGATCTTGTCAATAAGTGGCATCAAAAAGCGGGCGGCAGAATCACATGCATGTTTGGTCCGTGCACTGTGAGAACTGCGTCAGCTGAGCTATTTTTGAAAACCAGAAGATTGGCGAGTAGGCACAAGGTCGGAATTCACCTTCACCTATCCGAAGTAGAGGAGGATGTCAAGTTTACTCAAGATCATTTCAACAAGAGACCTGTCAAGTACCTCAACGACTTGGGCGTGTTGGGGCCTGATGTCCTCGCTGCCCACTGCGTTTGGCTTAACGATGCAGAGATGAGGATTCTGAAGAGAGCTAAGGTCAATGTGGTCCATAATCCTACAAGCAATATGAAATCATCCGCCGGGATCGCTAGGGTTGCAGAGATGATTGCATTGGGGATAAATGTTGGTCTCGGCGTTGATGCGGCGGTGTGTAATAATACGCTGGACATGTTTTGGGAAATGAGAGTGGCATCGTTAATTCAAGGTATCAGTCAAATGCACCCAGGGCAACTCTCTCCAGAAAAAGCACTTGAGATGGCTACTATGGGCAACGCAAAAGCGCTAGGAATCGAGAACGAGGTCGGATCCATTGAGGTGGGGAAGAAGGCTGACTTGATCCTCGTCGAACTAAAACAGCCTCATTTGACTCCACTTGTAGAGCGCCCAAAGTCTAACCTGTTGTCTCATCTCGTGTATGCGATCAGCGGCCGCGATGTGGACACCACAATTGCGGATGGACAAGTTGTCATGCGCCATCGGAACGTTCTCACACTCGATGAAGCCAAGGTCCTTAGGAAGGCGGAAGAAACCCTGTATAAGGTCCTAGATCGAAGCGGAATAGCAACTCGCACAAGGAAGTCAGGGTGATAAACTCAACCATAATTTTTGCAGCAACTTAGCCAAGCCACATTTCCAAGACTGTGTTCAAACATGCGCGCGCCCTGACAGAGTGAGAAGCGTTTAAGCTTGACAGGTCCCTTCTGAATATTGATGTGGGAGGGCAACATTATTCAAATGAGTTTTACGTTATCTATGTGGTTGGGAAACAGAATTGGATGAGGCGAGAGGCAGGAGGAAGCAAGCTGTTAGCTCATAGACTCGTATTCGTTGGACACGTCTCCGTTGACAAAATCGAGAACATTAACGGCACTAGGGTTCAGCCGGGAGGAGCCGCATTATACGCTGCAATAGCAGCTAGAACACTCTCAACGAATGTCGCACTAATCTCAGCTGTCGGAAAGGACTATGACTTTCCGGACGCCTTGAATCTTTTAGATTCTAAAGACGTGAAAACGTATAACATGCCCTCTACAAGGTTTCACATCAAATACAATAAGCGCTGGGAAGCCCGATACCTCAAAACAGTCCACGGCGCCGGCTCCAAAATAACTTCCAGAACAATTTCAGAGAGATGGCTTGGATCCAAGAGCATATTTCACATATCACCTATGAGACCCGCGAAGGTCTCTAGAATCCTCGACAAATTAAGGAAACTGTCGCCAGAAACCAAAGTTTCGATTATGGCGTGGGTAGACTATATAAAGGAGGGACGTAGAAGCAGAGAAACACTCAAGGATCTTGCTTTGAAAGCCGACTTTTTCATCTTAAACGATTCTGAAGCCAAAGCTCTGACGCAGACTAATTCCCTTTCGTCAGCCCTGAGGCTTCTCAAAGCTAAGATGCTGATCGTTACCCTGGGAAGCCTCGGAGCCATAATAAGCGGAGAGAAAATGGGAATGCAGATGATTCCAGCTTTGAACATACCGCCAGAAAAAATTGTTGACACAACAGGAGCTGGAGACGTATGGTGTGGAGCGTTTCTGGCCACATACAACTTGACCGAAGACTTAACAAAGTCTGTGAGCGTTGCATCCATTGTCTCCAGCATAAAATGTTCAAACTGGGGCTTCAACAGTCTCACAAATCTACGGTTCAAAGAACCCAACGACGTGATAGAATTCGTCATAGGACTGAAGGAGGGGGGGCTTCAAAAAAGAATACCAGACTACGTCAACGAGTAGACATCGGTCCAAATTATCGGGGTCACATGCGCGCGCAGATACCCTTAGATAAATAAAACTTTAAGCTTAAATTCATTTTCAACCTAGATAATTAAAACAGTCTGATAAACATGAAAGCTGTTATCTTTGATTGGGATGGAACAATTATCAAGTCTAAAAAAGCTAACTTTCATGCATTTAAGAAAGTACATGATGCGCTCAACTTGAATAGTGCTTTTACAATTAAAGAATTTGTAGATTGGTACTCCCCGAACTGGTATGTGATATACAAGAAGATGGGGATCCCAGAAGAGGGGTGGTCAAGAGCAAATGAACTTTGGAGAAATTCCTATCCTCACAATAGATCAAGACTTTCTCCCAACTCTGCCAGAATTCTTGCCAACTTGAAGTCAAGGAGATTTAAGATCGGGTTGGTCACAAGTGGGGATGAGAAAAGGGTCGTATCAGAATTAAAAAGGAAGGGGATTTTCAACATCTTCGACGTTGTGATATGTGGAGACCATGTGCCTATCGAGGAACAGAAACCTTCTCCGAGACAAATAATATTGGCACTAGAGAAACTAAACATAAAGCCAAAAGATGCAGCATATATCGGAGATACTTCGTTTGATGTGTTGGCTGGAAAAAACGCCGGGGTAAAAACTATTGCCTTAGCAGGTGGTCTTCATCCTGGTGGTAAACTAAAAAATTCAAACCCCGATCTTCTCGTTCATAACTGGAAGGAATTAGAAAACAAAATTGAGGAAATCTGGATGTGAATGTATGAGGGTAAAGGGTCAATCATATCACGAGGTAATTTGCGGGCCAATGTTTTCTGGAAAAACAAGGGAGATGCAGAGATCATACAGAATTTTCAAAGTATGCAATTTCAAAGTACAAGTTTTTAGAAGGGATATAGACACAAGATATTCGTCAACTGAAATTATAACACATGATGGAATTCCCTTTGATAAAGAAGATGTTTTCTTGGCAAAACAGGCCGAAGATATAAGTAAACAATTACAAGAAGACGCTAAGGTAATAATGATCGACGAGGCAATGCTATACAATCGAGAGCTTGTAAACAAAATTGATGAATGGGTAAATAACGGAAGAATTGTTATTACAACAGTATTGCCTACGGACTACAGGGGAGAAGTTTTTGGCATTGCCGGCGAACTTCTAGCAAAAGCAGACTTTATAACATCACTTTATGCAAGATGCATGCATAATGAGAACGGAACTTTTTGCCACGAACCTGCAACAAGAACGATGAGAAAGGTTCCAATAAAGGAACAAGTACTGATTGGAGGCTTGGAGTCTTATGAACCTAGATGCAGAAAACACCATTTCCTTTTGAAAGAAAAAAAGGACAATTGAAATTAAAGTGTGCGCGCGCAAAGCAATTTGGCAGCGCTGTAGCATTCTTATAATTTTGCTATCTTTGGTAAAGAGGTGGCAGTTCCAAAAAAAGTGTGTTTTGGGTTTTGGGTTGGGTGTGTGCGGGGATAAACTTTAAGGGTGCGCACATGCGTTGCAGATGAGCTTCAAGCATTAGGACTACTTCCGTCGCAGATCATCTTAACTATCCCTTACATACTCACGGTAGCAGTGTTGGCTGGCTTAGTCAGAAAGACTATTCCTCCAAGCAACTATAAGCTCTATGTTAAAGAGGGGCCCCTTCAAGTAGTTTTACTGCTTCGATAGCGATTCCAATTACGTCCTCGATAGCCTTTTGAACGCGCTCATCAAGCTCTCCCGTTCTCTCACCAGGTTCAAACTCACCTTTCTTTATCCCCTTCACGAGATTTCCGTCAACCGCCATAATGGCTCCGGACCTCAGTCCCTTCAACCCTGTGAGCGCAAAAATGGTGGAACATTCCATTTCGATCGACAAAACGTTTGCCTTGCTGAATCTCCATGTAGCGTCGGTGTTCTCGCTGTAAAAAGCATCTGAAGTCAAAACGATTCCTAAGTGGATCTTTTTCTTCATCCTTCTAGATGCTTGAAGCAAAGCAGAGACTACTTCCAAGCTCGCAACCGCAGGGTATTCAACTGGCAGATAGGATCTGGTTGTGCCGTCCGCCCGCACTGCAGCAGTTCCAATAACGATATCGCCAATTTCTATATCAGGTTGGAGGGCGCCAGTTGTGCCTACCCTAATGAAAGTCTCCGCGCCGATTTTCATCAACTCCTCTACAACAATCGCTGCGGAGGGACACCCAATACCTGTCGAACAAGCCGAGATACCTATTCCATCAACTTTCCCTGAGTAGGTCACAAATCCTCTATACTCCGCAACTTTGTGCGCCTCGTCGAAAAATGACGCAATTCTTTCCACCCTTTTAGGATCTCCGGGAAGTAGGACATACTTTGCAACATCTCCTATGCCGCACATTATGTGAGGCTGTATCCTTTTTTTCATCATCATCCCTCTAATCGACTTTCAGAAAGGTCTTTAAGCTTTGAGCTATAAATTCTGAGCGGTCCCCGTTTAATCATTTCCAACTTCAATCGTTCCTTCTATTTCGCATCATCTCCAATCAAAAGTATGCTTTTATAGGAGGGCGTTCATAAAAAGGGGAGTTTACGGAGATTATCGCCATGACCTCGCACAAGTCCGGATTATCATGACCATAGGAGAAGGAAAAGACTTGGGAAACGTCGTTATTTCCTTCAAAATTTTTCCATCCGAAGCAACGGTTGACCTCAACGTGCTGAAAGAAAAAATAAAGAAGAAGTTGCCAAAGTTTGCTTCAGTTCATGGATTCGCAGAAGAACCCATAGCCTTTGGACTCTCGGCATTAATCGTACACATCGTTCTCCCAGAAGACAGGTCGGGAGTGTTAGATGAAGTGGAAAGTTACCTCCTTAAAATCAAAGAAGTCAGTCAGATAGAAACAATAATGGTTCGCAGGGTCTAGTTTCTCTTTAAAGTTTATATAGGAAGCTCAGCCTTTCGAGATGTGAAAGCTTTCACGATCAACTATAAAGGAAGGAAAAATAGGTGAGCGAAGTTCAACTCAGAGTCGAAGACGCCAGACAACGCGACGTATACAGAGGAATCGCCAGAATCGATCAAAAAACCATGCAAAAGCTAGGCATCTCAGCAGGGGACGTAATGGAAATCGTAGGGAAAAGAAATACGGCGGCCATAGCTTGGCCAGCCTACTCTGAAGACCAAGACAGAGGAATAATACGAATCGATGGGTTTACCCGCAAAAACGCTGGAGTAGCGATAAATGAATACGTCATAGTTCATCCGGCAAAAGTAAGCGATGCGACAAGCGTTGTTCTGGCTCCAATCGACATGAAACTGAACGTAGACGACGACTTCACCAATTTTGTGAAAAACAGACTCATGGAAAGAACCTTCGTGGAAGGAGACACCACCCTCGTCATGATGCTGGGCCACGCCATACCCTTCACAGTGACCAAAGCCCGCCCTCATGGAATCGTAAGAATCACACACGGGACAAACGTCCAGATCTTAACCGAGCCAACCCCCGAAGCCAAAGGCATGCCCCCCACCACCTACGAAGACATAGGGGGACTCCACGAAGAAATTCAGCGAATACGAGAGATGGTTGAACTTCCGCTGCGACACCCAGAACTCTTCCAAAGGCTTGGGATAGAGCCCCCAAAAGGAGTCTTGCTACACGGCCCACCAGGCTGCGGAAAAACACTTCTCGCTAGAGCCGTTGCAAACGAATCAGAAGCTAACTTCTACTCCATAAACGGCCCAGAAATAATGAGCAAGTTTTACGGTGAGTCGGAGGCTAGACTCCGTGAGATGTTTCAAAAAGCTCAAAAAAATTCTCCCAGCATTATTTTCATCGACGAGCTTGACGCCATGGCGCCTAAAAGAGAAGAAGTGACAGGTGAGGTTGAGAGGAGAGTTGTTGCCCAACTCCTCGCTTTGATGGACGGACTTGAAGGAAGAGGAAACCTCATAGTCGTAGGCGCGACAAACAGACCTGAAGCCCTCGATCCCGCTTTGAGAAGACCGGGACGGTTTGACCGGGAGATAGAGATAGGAGTACCTGACAAACAGGCGCGACATGAAATACTGCAAATACACACAAGGGGAATGCCGCTGGCTGAGGACGTTGATTTAAAGAAACTTACCGACATAACCCACGGTTACACAGGGGCAGACCTGGCTGCATTGGGCCGCGAAACTGCCATGAAAGCCCTGCGTAGATATCTGCCCGAGATAAACCTAGAAGAAGAGCGCGTTCCACCCAACGTTCTAGAAAAAATGGAGGTTCGAATGGAAGACTTCTCAAACGCTTACAGAGAGATCACACCGACAGCCATGAGAGAAGTATACATAGAAGTGCCAGCAGTTCACTGGACAGACATAGGCGGTTTAGAAAACGTGAAAGAGGAACTCATAGAGGCTGTGGAATGGCCCCTCAAAAACCCCGACATCTTTAAGCGAATGGGCATACGACCACCAAAAGGCATTCTGCTTTACGGACCCCCAGGATGTGGAAAAACCTTGCTGGCAAGGGCTGTGGCCACCGAAAGCGAGGCAAACTTCATAACAATAAAAGGTCCAGAAGTCTTTTCAAAGTGGGTTGGCGAATCGGAGAAGGCTATTCGAGAGGTGTTTAGGAAGGCAAGGATGGCTGCTCCAGCTGTTATTTTCTTCGACGAGTTTGACTCCCTCGTGCCCAGAAGAGGAATGGGCTACGCCGACAGCGGAGTCACGGAGCGCGTCATCAGCCAACTCCTAACAGAGATGGATGGAATAATCACCCTAGAGGATGTGGTTGTCCTCGCTGCAACGAACAGACCTGACATAGTGGACCCCGCAATTCTTCGACCAGGAAGATTTGACCGTTTAATTTACGTTCCAGAGCCAGACCAGAAAACTAGGCTAGAAATCTTTAAAATTTACACCAAAGACATGCCCTTGACAAAAGATGTGGACTTATCCCAACTGGCCACCACGACGAAGAGCTATTCTGGAGCTGACATCGAAGCGCTTTGCAGAGAAGCTGCACTGAATGCCTTAAGGACGGATATAAAAGCCAAAGAAGTTGGCCTCGATGATTTCAAAAAAGCCACAGAAAAGATTGGACCAACCATAAGGCCGGGCATGGAGGCATGGTACAAGGGCTTCATGGAGCAGGTTCGTCAACTAAAGAAGCCCACAACACCAGTGGCGTAGGCTTATGCCCTTAGGAGCCAAAAAATGTCTATAAAAACTTGGAAACCTCACCCTCTCTACACGACGATAGTGGAGATTCTGGAGAGAAAGGGTCCTTTGACCGATGTCGAATTATATGACTTGGTGAAAGAGAGTTATGAGGGTATAGGGTTTGGAGACCTGAACAAGAATTTGATGAGAATGGAAATCGAAGGCAAAATCCATGTCTCAGCCCTCACCAAAGGAAAAAGAAGAGTTGAACTAATCGAAAGGAAAGAAGGTTAAGAGTGCCTTCCGCCTTTAAACAGATTAGCCTTTAATCCTGCCTTAACACAGTGGTGCAAAACTTTGGGCGTAAATTTGAGAAAACTGGTGCCCAAAACAAAGGTTGACCTTAAAAGTTTGAGCGGAAAGTCCATAGCCATCGACGCCTACAACGCCCTTTACCAGTTTCTCGCCATCATCCGCCAACCAGACGGAACACCACTAAAAGACAGCACTGGCAGGATAACCAGCCACCTAAGCGGCTTATTCTATCGAACAGCCAACCTCATTGAGATGGACATCAAAGTTGTCTACGTCTTTGACGGAGTTCCACCAGCCCTCAAAGAGGTAGAAATCAAACGCCGAGCCAAAGTTAAGGCAGAAGCTCTCATCAAGTATGAACGAGCATTGCAAGAAGGCAAAATAGAAGAGGCCCGAACCTACGCCCAAATGACCTCAAGGCTCAAAGACTACATGGCAGAAGACTCAAAGCGCCTCCTCACCCAGATAGGCGTGCCATGGGTTCAAGCACCATCCGAAGGCGAAGCTCAAGCAGCCTACCTAGCAAAAAAGGGCGACACCAGCTACTGCGCCAGCCAAGACTACGACAGCCTCCTTTTCGGTGCACCCACGCTTGTGAGAAACGTAACGATAAGTGGAAGAAGAAAACTCCCGAGAAAACCTGTCTACGTCGAGGTCGTTCCCGAAATCATAGAACTAGATCAGCTTCTCAAAGAGCTGAACATCACCCGCGAACAACTCATAGACATCGGCATCTTGGTGGGAACGGACTTCAACCCTGAAGGCGTAAAAGGTATAGGACCAAAAACCGCCCTCAAACTAATAAAACAACACGGAAGCCTCGAGAAACTGCTACCCACACTGAAAGAGGCAGAGTTTCCAGCTGAACCCCAAAGAATACGAGAAATCTTCCTCAACCCAAAGGTCACAGACAACTACAAATTGACCTGGAAAGAACCCGACGTCGAGGGCATAGTAGACTTTCTATGCCGCGAAAGAGACTTCTCCGAGGAAAGGGTGCGAAAAGCCCTCAAAAAAATGACTGAAGGCCTAAGAAAAGCCAAGGGAAAAGTAACTCTTGAAACATGGTTCGGCGCTTGACCATCAAGTTATGGTTTGAATCCGAGTTTCCCAATCAGAGGCACAAACGCGACTCCACCCAAATTTTCCTCAAAGACCTTTCCATCTTTTTTCCTAACTCGCACCAGAGTCTGGTAGAGGTGGAGACCCCCAACTGGAATAACCAAGATTCCTCCGTTTTCTAACTGTTCAATCAACGGCTTAGGAATTTCTGGAGCAGCCGCTGTCACCAAGACACGATCATATGGAGCCTTCTCTAGATGCCCCAAGGAACCGTCGCCACAAATCACGGCAACTCGATTCCCATACCCTGCCCTCTCAACGTTTCTTCTCGCAAACTCGGCCAATTCAGGAACCCTTTCCACAGTGTAAACATGCCCCCACTCTTCTCTTTTCGCACCAGCTGGAGCCACAATCTCAGCTATTGTAGAAGCATGCCAACCTGAACCAGCTCCTATCTCCAGGACCCTATGTCCCACTTCCAATTCGAGGGCTTCATCCATGATGCATACCATGTTTCGCCCAGTTGACCGCCTTGGATCAACTGAGAGGCGCGGAAATGGTTTGCCCAAACCCTATGGGAAGCGGGGAATCCATCGCCGCATGAGCCTCAACCCTTTCGGGAAGAAAGGAGTTACGAGGAACTCGACGCAGCGCCTTAATAACCCTAGGCGACCGGAGAATGCCCTCTCTGATCAGTCTTTGAATTAGCCCTTCCCAAGCCTGCTTCTCCATCTTTCATCCACAAGAATAACTGTGAATGTACGCCTTAAGACTTTACGATTCTATTTAACCGTCACCGATTTGGCTAGATTTCTAGGCATGTCCGGGTCGCATTTTCGCTCAATTGCCATGTAATAGGCAAAGAGTTGCAACGGGATGACATACGGGATTGGTGACAAAACTTCAGGCAACCCCGTCTCTATCTCAATGTAATCGTCAGCCAAGGATTTAATTTCCTCGTCTCCCTTTTCAACCACAACAATAATGGAGGCTCCTCGAGCCTTCATTTCCATAATGTTTCCCACGATTGTCTTATGAGTGTCATCTTTTGGACAGATGAAGATCACCGGAAAGCCCGGCTCAATCAGGCTGATGGGTCCGTGTTTGCTTTCTCCAGCGGGATAGGCTATGGAAGGAACGTAGGCTATCTCCATGAGTTTCAGCCTATCCTCAAGGGCGACAGCCGAGCTTATCCCCCTTCCCAAAAAGAAGAAACACTGTTTGCCTCGGTATTTCCTAGCGAGCTGTTTTACCTTCTCCTCTTGAGTCTGAACAATCCTCTCAACGATGTCTGGTATTTGCTCAAGCTTCTCTTCAAGGTTCTCAATTTCTACATGGGAAACCTTTCCCCTTTTCTTGGCAAGCCTTAAAGCAAGCTGAGAGAGCACGGAAAGCTGAGAGGTAAAAGTTTTCGTAGCCGCAACTCCTATTTCCGGACCTGACTGTTGACAGATATAAACGCGGGCAACACGGGTTAGGGTGGATCCGACAACGTTTGTAAGTCCCATAACCGTAGCGGCGCGTAGCCTCGCACATTCAACTGCTGCTAAGGTGTCAGCAGTCTCTCCAGACTGACTGACAACGAGAAGGGTGCTGTCAATGTTCACAGATTTCCCGTGCTGTTCGACGAACTCCGACGCGATAACAGGGTGGGTCGCTAAGAGCGCCAGTTTAGAAAACATGTAGGACGCTGCGAGACAAGCGTGGTAAGAGGTCCCGCAAGCTACTAGGAAAACTTCTCCAGCCCGATCAAGGAAGGTGGTCATTAACTCTAAAAATTGATCCTGTAACCTGAGCGTGTTTCTTAGGCACGAAGGTTGCTCATGGATCTCCTTTAGCATAAAATGGGGATAACCTTGTTTTTCAGCCATTTCAGGGGACCAGTCGATAAGCTCAGGTTCCCTAGTAACCTGTGTCCAATCGAGAATCTTCCTGATTTCGTAGCCTTCATCACTTAGAACAACGATTTCTCCATCTTGAACGATAACGGACCTATTCGTCATTGGGAGAAAAGCAGGAATGTCAGATGCACAGTAAACGGCGTTATCAGCGATTCCGACAACAAGGGGACTTTCTTTTCGGGCACAAACAATCTTATCGGGTTCTTTGAGTGAAACAACAGCGATGGCGTAGGAGCCATCCAACCGCCTCACAGTCTCGCGTACTGCTTCGATGAGAGTTAAGCCTTCCCTCAATTTTTCTTCAATGAGATGGGAAATAACTTCAGTGTCGGTTTTTGATCGAAAGGTGTGTCCACGCTCTTCAAGCTCCATCTTGAGCTCCGCAAAGTTTTCGATGATCCCGTTGTGAAC
>Ga0224501_10002097_pt1 | contig 15582 bp, 2 predicted proteins | sample SF_Oct11_sed_USG_4_FD_169105 | JGI IMG/M metagenome (GOLD analysis project Ga0224501, IMG submission 169105) | Sediment microbial communities from San Francisco Bay, California, United States - SF_Oct11_sed_USGS_8_1 | ecosystem: Environmental > Aquatic > Marine > Sediment | place: USA... | reverse complement strand
ATACAGGCTCCTTCTAACCATGGAAGGAGAGCTGATTCCCACTTGAACTTTTTCTGAGCGCAGTCGGCTGAACCTATGAGGGGTAGTCCCATGAGTTCTGAGAGTGGCCCCTCCATCTCCCTTCCAGCCCGATTCAGGATTAAAAGTGGATAGTTTTTGAATGATAGCATAGGGCTGCCTTGCGTATTGATGTCTATCTTGTCTAAGCAGGGGCACTTCAGTTGGTCTGTGGCAGTCTGAAATGGGTTGTCAGTAGTCATCTATTGATCCTGAATTGAGAAGCATTTCAATGACCCGGCAGCTAAAGTTGGCTTAATCGGCAGTGGCGCAGCAATAATAATACCATCACCCAAGGCTCAATCTGGCAGCGCAACACCCGTCTAGTTATTTCCTGCAGAAGACCTTAGCTAAATTGGTTAATTACATTGAAAGTTCTACTGATTGTAATCATCCTTGTGCAGGCGTACAGAAGCACCAGGGCCTTGGCGAACACTTTTAGCTACAGTACCAACTAGCAGTACTTGGTAGTTTCCATAATTACAACCCTCATTATACCATATAGGCTGCCGGTAATCCAAACTAGCGATATTACATGTATTAAGCCCAATTGTTTGTCTAGCTAATACAATTTTCTAAGGACCTATAGAGCTTTGACTGGCCTGTCAATGCCTGAATTGAGCTATGACGTAAAATGGTTGGACTAAGCGTTGGATACAAAAAGGCCTTCAGATTAGGTTTTCATATGGGCAATCAATAGTTCAGGCCATATACTCAATACTGGGAACTGATCAGTGTATATATAAAGCATAGATGCCATACCCGATACTGCAAAGACTAATGAACGCATTGCCAGTGCGCACTTATGCAAGGCACCCATAGACTTACATATAAGTTATATTCACGTGATTTCGGTCAGTCGGAATCAAAAAACTTTCAGTCGCAATCACGCCAACACACAGTCACAGTAAGAAAACTGAGGAAATTTCGATTGTATGAGAGTTATCCTCTCTCAGTTAAAGCCGAACGATCATTCGCGATTCGTTATTCCCACATAGTAATCAAATCTCTTTGCGGTAACCTCGATAATTCTGTTCGCATGATTTTAGTTGCAGTCTTCAAGATATTTTTAAAATCGCACTATTTGGTCGCAATTTTGAGTAAGCTGATACTGCGAGCGAAAACGGGTTCAGTCACAGAACACGTGAATAGACGTATGATCTGTTTATGATAGTACCCCAGCATATAGATATAAAACAGAACCACAATAGACGGTAAATTCAACTAAACAGCCAGGTAATGGATCTTGTCTTCCGAGCCCAGAACTATAATGCTGCGAATTAGGCTAAATCTCAAGAAATGGCTGGTTCCGAGCCTCGTGTGACAGAAGGAGGTCTTCAATGAGTGACAAAGATCAGCTTGACTTACCAACAGATACGGACATGGCTAACTCTTCCAGAAGTCGAACTTGTGACGACTTCTCATGGACATTCTTGAGAAGTTTCTGTATATATTGCCGGTGATCTCTACCCTGTAAGTACAGAAGATAGGAATATAGACAATTGAATGCTATCACCTTGCTGAATACTAATAAAGTCATGCTATCAGGCACCACTACAACAGAAGATAGAAAAAGTCTACACTTGGGAAAGTTCGTTGTGGATGCGATTCAGTACGACTACATTTAAATTACATCCTAACAGCTGGCAAAGAGTGGTTTCTAGCCCGATGCATGCACCAGAAAGTATAGCCTTCTAATTTTAAACATTTGGTATAAAATGTCTCCCCCCCAGTGTTTTCATCTATAAATAATCCTGAAACGAGCTGAACGAGCACCAACAGCCTGATATCTATTCACTACACAGAATTCCCTGCTTCGAAATCTGATCTTAAAAATGAGATCATTCAAAGGCATACGTGGAATTAGATTACGTAGTAGCATTTCAGTGTTTTCAGTTAGGGTACTGGTGTTTTCTCCACTTTCCATCTATAGAAACAGCTTGTTATAGGAAGGCAATGAACTGACCCATTGAATCGCGTGATGCTCAGGGAAGAGACAGCTAAAGTCGATCGAATTCGATCTTTAAGAATGTAGTCAATGTAGTAAGTGTTTTTAGTCAATTCTATCACTTGAGTAATCTTGGTGTCACATAGTGAAGAGGGTTTCGTGTACACAAAAACTCCATTTCACTAAAGTGAGTGTAGTAATATAGTCAGATGACTCTGCGACAGGTTTAGCCTTGACACGCGGTGGAAAAGTTGCCCAGAGACTGAAGGGTACTAGTGATTTGGTTTCAGTAGTGTTGAGTCGATACCTCGATAGTGAGAGCGGAAATATACTGGTATTAGATATAACATTGACACTGATCACCAGTAATTCTGTCATATACGCCTGTTTACTTCGACGAAAGTCTCTCAGGCGCGCTAGAGGCTTGAAATATATTTTTAGATGTATTGAATGTTAGGCATCAAACAATGGAAATATCCGATGTCATTCAGTAGGGATAGAATTACAGAAAAAAATTGAATGAGCGAGAGTTTAGCATCACACAGTCAGACACTAAGTCTGCAAGGGTGATCTGCTCCTTCTCCAAAGTAGTCTGTTCATCAGAGAGCCTTCTGCTACTTTACTGCGATGTATTCGCCTGTTTCATTACTAGCGTTTGATAGCGTAAGGTACTGTTAACCAAAATTCAGTTGTGTATACAGGCTAAATTTTTTAGCTGGTGTGTTTTGACATCTGTAAGATTGTAAGCTTTATGACAAGAGCGCATACCTAACCTCACTGATTAGTAATAAATTTACAAAGATTACTTTCGCCTAGAGTACAATTTTGCATTTCAAACTGCTAAACTAAAACGCCAAGGAAATAATTAAAGTTGGCCGGGAGCTTGATTAGTGTTATAATTACAGAGCGGAATACCATGGTGGGCTATTGGTAACCGCGGTTGAGGGGCCAATGGTAAGGTATTAGTTGCTGTATGCCTGAGTGGACAGCTGCCTAATTTCAAGTAACTAGAACGTGTTTGATTACTCTAGGATAAAATCTTAACATAGAATAGTGTGCTTTGAAATCGCTATGCAAATTTGAAACCGAAGTTTAAAGTATACCAGCAAACCCACAGCTGTGTGCTCAGTACACCTTCTGGTATTACCAAAGCTAACAACAGATAAATGGTGTAGGTAGGCCATACATAAGGTCACATAGGAGCCATATACAGTAGGCATATCAGAGTACCAATGCACTGCGGCACGAGTCTTTTCGCTCTCAGTAAGAGACTAAATCATTATATATCGAGACTGAATAATTGATAGAATACTATTCCCAAGTCTCTATAAAGAGTGCATATAGAGTCCAGTGACAGAGGGAAAGGCATTTACCTTTTGTTGAGCTATGAGAGTCTGGCTTGGTGAACCGTCTCTCACTACAAAAAACATATATACATGTATGATAAACGCTCATGAGAATGCGTATCTACACGAAAGAAATGATGGGAGGGGAATAACAAACATGGTTATACTGATGCTGATTTTGGTGTTTAACGCTAGTTATAGAACAGACTGAATCGGCGATTCATGCAGCTTCTGTCCCTCAAGATTGAAACTGAAGCCTTATAGAGATTGATTCACGTTATAATTATTAAGCAAATATCAACACACAGTGAGCTTATACAGATCTAGTTTACGTCTGGAGAGGAGCTCATCAAAAGTCTGTAGGTAGAAATTACCAATAGCAACAAAAATCATGAGTGGGGGCTGTACTTTATAGCCCTCATTAGTTCTCCTACACAACGTAGTACACGGTGATGCTGTACAGTTTTTATGCTATGTTCTACTGAAGTACAGAGACTCCTCAATGAGATGACCTCCACTAACACGAATTCTTGATTTGAGAAATGTTGAAACCCAGCCTCCTTGATAGCAAGCATTAGATTTCATATAAATGTGGATTCCATTTACGGGACATTCTATTTAGAGGCAGATTGTTGCAGATCCGATGCACCTTTTATACTGATGTGTTGTTGTATATTGTACGTTCATGACATGTAGATATAACATATGTCTATGTATGCGGCGTTTATAAATACAATAGTGATACTCTTCCAAGGGTTCGATGGGAAACTGAGCATTCTGTATGCCCATTTCATTTGTCTGTAGGATATTCAGTAATGCGGACCCACGCAATATCGCAGCACACACACGATTACCCCACCTTGGTGTCTTATAGCAGGTCAATATCCAGTAAGACCTCAGTTAATATTCACACAGTCTGTATGATATCAACTGATGTAGTATAAACCAGTGACATGTCACTGACTAAACTGAAGGAGAGGATCAATACGGACTCTATATCAATGCACCTATACACACCCATATACATACTGGTGTTAAACGGGAGATCATCAGAGCTGACTCACTCAGCAGGTGTTTTCTAGGAAACTTGAAGACACTAACGCTTTGCCGACTTTAGTTTTACAAGTAGCAGGCCAGGTTCGACTCGACGTCTCAGACTTATGAGTTGGAAGTTTCATGGCTCAAGTGACCACCATGATTGAAGCGAATAATTGTAAGAAAATGTCCAACTCCTCTTATACACAATGCCCTAACAGCAGCCCCATCTGTAAAGTTTTAGAGAATTAACAGATACTGCGTGGTAGAAAAGCAACAAGGAAAGAAAAACTTACTGAATACGGCCTCTCCATTCCGGCCAAGTATTTTTCTGCTCTTTCGTTTGGTTATAAGCCATGACTCTATCGTCTCCTCAGATATATAATTCTGTACATATTGCTCTAATAAAGATGGATTATCTTGGAGGTGGTCTATCACTGTGTCGTTGTTTATATCTGAAAAACAGAGACAATCATACTGAAAAGAGCAGAACGGGCAGGACGAGCTGAACAGACACTGGCACACATGGACACAATGGTACATAGTGATGGGAAGGAATGCCACTATACAGAGTATGATAATAACACGTGGATGCATGAAGAAAGGTAAAGGTGGTCTAGAGCCCTTTGGTATAGCCTCCTGATCACCGGCCTTCAAAAAGCAGACTAGAGAATTGGCTGGTGAACTTAAGTTTCCAGCTGCTTACTAGCAGAAACTATAGTTCCACGTCTAAGCTAGTAGGTGTCACCTATAGTAGTGAGCTTAGTGGTTATAAGCTGGAATGTTCCCAAAAGATAGAAATGCCATGGCATGGTGGCATGATTATCTACACGATTATCTACATGATTATTAATTCCTTGGTATAGGTAGGAATGAGGTCCAAGACATACTGGGCGAATAGGTACAACGACGCGAAAGAGATACAAGTTTAATATTGGTGACCTATATTGTGTGCCTAAATCTAGTTAGTGCATACCAATATCAACACCATCATCAATACAGAAGTGGTTCTGGTTGCCTGAAGTCCGCTTATGAAGGAACGAACGAACTGTTGCAGATAGAAACATTTGCACATATCTATTTCCTCCGGCGGGAATTTGCAGTCAGGAAAAACTATAGCGTATAGACGGAGTTCAATATAGCTAGGTTACGCCATGCTTTCGAATTACATACATAGCCCCTGACATAACGAACCTTTCCTAGTTCTGTCCATGACTGCATGTCTTCAGTGTAATTCCTTAGCATGCTATGCACAGTGGAGCGAGCTGTTGATATGTGAATAACTTGCAGCGTATTGGCGATTAGCAAAGCAACTGTATACAGAATGCTCAAAGCCCCGCACAATGAGTCAATAGAACTGGGTAATGCCTAGTGTCTGCATGATTAGGACGAATACAAACATGGCGCCTCAAAGCGTAATTATGAAAAGTGAATGCAGTATTGAGCATGGCTATTATCAGTGCAGCTTCAGCATTATCAACAGATGGCATACATGGGATGTCCTGTGTCAGTCACTAGAAATGCATCACTCCCGATTAATAGTCACAACATCTGTCCATACATCATCCCACCTCTCATACTAATAATAGGTCTATTCGCGTGATTTCGGTCAGACGCAGACAAAAACTTCCGACGGGATCGCGCGAACAGATAGGCGCAGTTAAAAATGCAAGGGTTTTGGATACAGTTTCGGGTGCATCGAAGTTGTCTGCTCTCAATGTTTTGCGTTTCTTGGGACAAAAAGGTTCTGTAGTCTGTTTCACGGTCTGTTTCGCAACAATGAAGCGACCATAGAATAAGTAAGCAATTGATAGCTAGCCTTGACATTTCACCAACCTTGACACTGTATAAATTAGCACGCCTACTTTCAGGCGCAGAAGTCTATTTGCATGATTGAATTCACTTTCAGATGCAGCCGAGGTACATGGTTTGTGAAAACGCACTTTTCGGGTGCATTTTCAGGCATTGGAACTGAGAATGCGTTTGAAACCCTGTTTCAGAACTCTATCACACGAATGCACCTAATGTAAACATGCGTCCTGCTGTACCATGGGAAAGGTTACCTGTATTAGACCTGTAGGTAATACATCGCATGTAAACTGCATGTATAGTTTGCTAAATCGCTGAGATAATTAACTAAGTGCATCTCAGCTTGAAATGATGCCCTAACAACAGTATACTATGATGTGGGCAAGAGCATAATCTAATTTTGTATCAACTAAGTGCAAACAACTCCAGTCAACTCAACTGAACAGTGAACTCGAGCGTGTGAGCGAGTTATCATAGTACACTTGTGTCCCCAATATTGTATAACAAGATTTATCAATAACGAATCGTTCTAGCATTGACTGTCATCCGAGAATAGATAAACTACGTCAATAGTCAGCTAATGAGGATGACTGATTGGGTCACCGAGGAATGGACCGCTCCCAAGGGTGCTGACTCCCGCACGCTATTTCCTAGAAATGGAGGTGGCCAAGGCGTCAAGGCATGATGAGAATAAAAAGCTCCAGGCGGATTATGGAGAAGCTAACTGAACAAAGATATGACCATGAGACTTAACGGAGCTATCAACAATGCTGGTTGCCTATAATCCTGCCGGGTGTAGTAGTTCTCGACCAACAACCCATGCAATCGACTAACCTAAAGCTTCTTAATGCACGCATGCATGCATGTATAGTTGTACCCTATAGCCAATCCAATTAAGAGAGACAGGGCAGTGACCTCGGAGGTATGGAGCATTAAAGCTTAAGACAATAGTTTTTAATAGACTCCATTACCCGGATTGCTCTAAAAGTTGACTGCAAGGGTGTGATCACATCTATTACTTAGGGTGGGAGACTGCTAATGCCAACGGCCTTGCATTGGGGCGGTAGGGATCTTCAAGCAAGGAATTGCAGAATAAAATAACCAGAGCATGAAACTGATTCATTCACACTGCACCGAACAGTGATAGCTCCGTGGCGAAAGCGAATGATCCTTGGGGGTAAAGCCTTGTCCAAGCCAGATCCGACCTTGATGGGGAGGTATTCTCCGGATTCTTCCGCCCCCTACTAGTCTTTCAGACAAAGGAAAGAAGTCTGTTCAATATGATGGCAGAGCGACCGCGTACAAAATAAAGCACATTAGGTTCATAGTCAATGTTAATCTGCTTAAACTGCGAAATTTTATACCAAAAGAGTAGAGTGAAACTGAAACAATGGCTATCTAAGAAGTGAATTCTGAGAGTTCGGATTGAAATACCTTTCTATTAGTTGAAAAATTCAAAATACCGACTGGCAAAATCTGTCTCATGTACAGATATGCTATGTCCACCATACTCTCCACCATCACAGAGCCACTAAGGAGAACAATTAACATTCATATGGCATGCACCCCTGCCACTGATGCCATCTGACGCACTTATAGCTAAGCACACAAGAAGTATATGCGAGATGCAGTGATCAATAGAGCCAATCCAAAAGAGTTTGGGTTCTAATAGTGTCGGATAATTATCTCCATACAGGCAGCGTGGTCTAAGTTACATGTGGCAATCATACAAGTATCTACACAGGCAAGCCGGTTCCACAGATTGTACAGATTATTTTCTGGTTTTTGAGCCAATAACTAAAGCCCCATCCTGGTTGGAGGCTTGATGTAACGAACCACCTGGCTCGGGGCTATGCGTGGTCTACACACATGACGTAGAACCACATTCTCCGGCTTAACTAGTTCGTATGCGTAGCATTTTGGGATGATCTGTCTGGGGTATGTGTAAGAAGCCTTGATGGAAGCATGTAAAATGCTAGTATTACACGCCCAGACAACTCATTAAGACATCCCACTCATTAGCATTAATATTTAACATTAATATCATGCCCAGCGCTTCAGAAAGATGAGATCTGTGTATAAACTGGAACATGAGGCTTTCAATGGCAATAGCTTCGGACGGTTATGATTATGACAAATACAATAAACTGCTACAGAATGCATCCTGGCTATTTAACACAATGGCACACCGAAGGGGTAAATCACAAATACAGGGCTTCTGAGAATACCAAGACCTTGAACGGCACTACACACGGGCATTAGCAAGCAACTGTCTACAGAATCACCACTCCTCCCATACAGGTCACAACACAAGGCTCAGTCATAGAGGGGTTTATGTTAGTGTCCTGTAGACTGCAGGCCATCATGCTAACATGGATGATAGTTGAATTCAGTGCATGACACGCACGCCACTAAGCAATCAAGTACATGTGATCTCAGAAAGTGCTGCAGTAATGAGAATGAATTTGAAAAGAAAGTTTGTGTAAGTTTCTATAAGACGCGTTTGCGGCATCATGGCTTATTAGATTGGTTCGTGAGCCTTGGTAATGTGTTCGTCATCAATTGGGTTCTTTCTATGTTTTTAACGCTCACTTATATGAAATCCAGGAATGCCATTAAGAGGCTAAACTGCGGCTACCAGCTCTCTATACAGTCATCACGTTCCAACATTGTGACCTTTAAAAGGTCACTGGCATTTTATGCGATTAGAAGCTTCATGATCAGTCATGACCATGACATTACTGGTGAATTTCAAGTATGACTGTTCGCCCTGCCCTGACCGAGTCAGTGCAAACCAAGAGGAGTCGCAAACAGCAGAGCAGGCATCCCGATAGTCACAACCAAATTCACTGTCACAGGTAACTGTGGCAGAAATGTAGTGACAGTTTAGTTTCAGATATGACGGCGGACACCAGCTCGGCATTACTGCTGCAGTAGTTATTGAGGATGCAGTTCACAACACAGCATACCAAATAGTTACCGTTATAGGCTAGGGTTGCACAGCACAGTTTCCGTAGCCCTGCAGCATACAGGGCATAACCATAAAGCAAGTACAACATTATTGTGATGTTAGTGGTCATATTCGTAGGGAGATGTACATGTAGAGTGTTTGACTCTAAACTCCCCAGAATAGTGATAGTAATGGCTTACCAGAGTCCAAGTTCATGATGTTAACTGCTTATCCATAAGGGCGCTGGTAGTCGTACTAGCCACGGTTAGTTTGCCAGTAAGCATAATCGTAATCAAGCAGCTTATTGATTTTTACAATGCTCACATTATAGTCGCAGTGAAAGTCATCAGCGCATGCTGCTCGATATGACCAATCTATTTCACATTGTCACCTCCTTACCTGCATGAGTTCCATTGTATTTATTATCCATCTTGAGTAAAAGAGTTTGTAATTTACCAGTTGCTCAGATTCAGCTTAGCTTGCACCCCATTGCAAATGAGTGGTTAAAGGTCGGCTTTAGGTACTCAATGGGCGAGAGGCTCAGTGTGTGAGATTAGTGGTGCATGGATACGCTCAAGGGCCACACATGTCATCACACGATCACATTCATCACTACATGATAAGCTAATCTCTACCGAGGGGAGACAATCACTAATTACCCACTCTGTGAACAGCTCGCTCATCTATGAGAGGGACAGAGCAACAAGACCCAGACCTTATCACAACTTAAAGTGAGTGATCGGAGATAACATTAAATATGAGTATCTTTTAGAATAAGGTAGATCCAGATCTTTCACATGATGCCAACATGAGGTAAAGACATGTTTTGTCACGTGCCATTTAAAAAAAAATTGAGTGGAATTCATTGACCGAGCATAATGAAGACTGGCAGTGAGGGGCCTGTACGTAGGCCTGATCGCATTACGCGATTAGCCCAGAGATAATCTCATTAAATCCCACCGAAATTCGTGGCTCGCACGTAATGACTACTCGAGCCTGAGTTCACTCATAAACACATCAATCATCACTGGGTTAGTTAACCAACAAATTCCCAGCAGCTCTTTGGCTGGTCGAGCAGAGAGCAGCTTATCACGGATTAACGGTGAATCGAATGCCGCAAGGCTTTAGCCTTACGCCATCAGTTGACATCATGTCAATCATTACCACAGGTATGTCATGTCACAATGATGAACTACATATTATTCAGATTGGATATATCGCATTCTATTTAGAAAATATACTACCACGGTCTCTTCCTACTGGCATTTTACATTTTTAGCAAAACACTGGGAAAATAGAGGCGACATTTCATTACTTCAAATCATACGTAGGGTAGATAATCATGGTGGTTAATGTATATAGTAGGGAGAAGATAGCCAGAGAGATCAGGGTATAGTCGTTTGTGTCAGTACATAGGAGTGGGCAACTCTCTTTGCTTTAAGGATATCAATATCAGTTTTTTCGTCAATATTTTAGAAAGAAGGAGAAGAAGAAGAGGAAGAGGGCGACACATGTGGGTAGGTAGAAGAGGAAACAGCGAGCACACATGCGCCAGTGAATTAATGGAGAGCAGTGATGATGAGCTGTAATGATGAGCTGTAAGTGAGGCATTTGGATGGGTGTATCGAGGATGATGCTAAGGATGTGGAGTAGCAGGGGTAAAATCAGCCTTACCAACAGCAAGACGCCACACTTGGTAGGATATGATCAATTACTTATAAGGGTTTTAGAAACTTACACTTGTTGGGCATCGCGAAAGTCCGAAGGGCCAAAAGCATAGAATTGAAATCAGCCCACCACATATTGCCTGAAGAATACCTTGCGTATTACAAACCAAAGGCAAAAATAAAACACAGTTTAACGGCACCGTTTAACCCAGTGTACCCGAGCGTCCAATATAGTCTATCAATAAAGAGGATAACTCTAGGTCTAGGTCTCTTGACATTTGAAATTACCCCCTCATGTTACAATTATCTTGTAGAGAAGACAACTCACACATATCATTTTTGGACGCGAATGTCGAGATTTCTTGACATTTTAAGTAAATTCCAGCGAGCTAAAACATTGATAGAAAGCGAAATACTTAAGACTGGCCATGCTTATTTTGAATGGCTGAACAGAAAGCTTCAGCTAGCAACAATCATCCCAGCACACTAACAGAAAAATCGTCTTCTTTGCTTGGGCACCAGGACTCCTAATGTGGAGTTGCCCTTTCTTGCCAGCGTCCTTTCATGGTTGCAATAGATTAAAAAGACGTGTTCAATAAAACGTTGAATTAGCGCGAGTCGTCATGCGCAGACAGCCCGAGTGCGCCATTTTTTCTTGTATGAGTTCTTCAAAATTATAGTGAAAAGTGCCGAGTTAGATATTTGTCTTTTCACCACCTCATAGTGAGGTTTACTTTTTGTTTTGGTTTGAGCTAGGATTAGTGCGATGAGCTCATACTCGCAGCGAGAGTCCACCAATGCGGGGATTTAAACCCAGGTTCTCATGGTTGCCTGCCCAGTGCTTTACCACTGGGCTATCCTGCTATCAATAGCGCATCATGTGGGCACAGCAGTGGGAGTAGCTACACAGCGCGGCAGTGTTGGTAAGACTGCCTCTGATGTTCAGCATGGTGAGCCGTGAAGTGAAGTTTAGGACTCCGCGATTTTGAGTTAGATAGCTAGAAAACTCACCGTTGATAAGGTCCCCCAGTGTGACAGTCTGTATTTTGCCATTGCTGGAGCCATTTGTCCACAACCTTGAAGCTGATACATGCCTCCTTCTGCCATTGGTACCATTCTGTGCAGACGGCTGCGTTAGCAGTCCACTGGCTATGAGAGAAGCAGCGGTTCTTCGACCATTGATCACGTTTGGTCGTGGATCACACATCTTCAAAAGCATGTTTTAAGTGAGGGAGCCGTTGTTAAAGGGGTTAATCTATGCCTGAATGTGTCTTCAATCGTCTGCAGATTTTGAAGCCTACCATGAACAAATGGGTCCAATACCCATCCCAAATGGAAGCTTAGATAGAGCCCCAACTATTGCGCGTACTTAGTGCCCTCAGCAACGCATCTTTCAGACCGTCTACATAACAGAATTGGCCCCTAGATACGAAAATTAACACGGAGCTGTTGGTGTTTGCATTGATTTCCCAGCTTATGGACTGCATGATGGGAAAATCTCTTGCAGGTGCATACCAGACTTTTAATTACACAAGTCTGAATAGAGAAAATGTGCAGCAAACATATAGAAATAGTGTTTCGCAGTGCAGTCTTTCACCGCTGTCAGCGAGCATTAGTGCCATTATTGTACAATGATAGAGAGTCAAACGCATTGGCCTCTATTTAGTGCAACGGGAAACCCAGCAAATCACTTCATATAATTTCATCTTTCTCCAATAATACATTCTATTTCGGGTTCTACTCTATGTTATGAGGGGTTAAGATCACTGGGGTTTTAAGTTTTAGTAATTATAGATGCAATTTTTTTTCTACTTGGCCTATTCGAGCCGTAGAATTTATTCGCGTCACTGATATTCGTGGTTTTGGAGAAAAACCCCTCGCTTTGGCTGAAATGAATACGAAGTTGCCTTCCTTTAAGAATGAGGAATATAACTCGGAAAGTGCATCTATCATCAACGGTGGCTTAACCCCTTTAGCCAAACCACCATTGTTATGCCAGACATTAGTAAAAGTGGCAGTAATGGAATTTGCAGAAGTTATCTGCACTTGTTATTTCAAGCGACTCCTCGTGTTCTAATGATGTATTTTCTGGTGCTGCCAACCCAAATTGTTTGAACAATCAATAAAGTTTTGATTTTCATTTTCGAAAGCACAGTCACCCATCAATTTAAATACACTTGGCTTTCTATGAAAAGTCCAATTTTTGGCCATTAAGATTCCTTTGGTAAGATCAAATATAGGTTTCAATTAAGCAGTGTTTCTGCAAGAATAATTGTTTTTTTTACGTCAAGTAAATAATTCAGTGTGACTGCAGGCAATATCAAAGGAAAGGATGAGAATGTGGACTTACCTTCTCATGCAGATATCTCTCAAATTTGAGAACCCGACTCTTAACTGACATGGATGCAACACCTAGAAGATAGCCCAATATTAAGAATGATAATCCTGGGTGGCTGCTCGTTCATTTTATAGGGAAGTACTGCACTCAATTTCCATGCCTCAATCATAGATTATCCTCAAGATACCTAAAACTACCTGATTCTTAGAAGTCGAACGCTGTGTTATTACTGAATTACAGAGGATTTCCTTAGACAAGGGATTTAGTGTCTTGAACCAATGGGTATGAACCCATTGATTCAGGAGACTAAATCCCAAAAACTTAGAGCCTCACAAAGAGTAAACCACCTTTACCAATAATGTTTAGCTACACTGAACGACTTACAATCTTCTGTTGCATTCAGAAAGCTAGGTTATCGGTTCGGTGTTGCTTACCGATCTTTTATAGAAAACCAATCAATGCAATGTCCCGATTGCCCTTTCGTGGGTTTTTACATTGTAGCTTTGCGCGTCACAAAATGGTCAATCTTTTACCAGTAACATCACGCCGGGTTGTTTGTGCGGAGTGTTGAGTTTTCAGCGACCGTTTCCGAGTTACAACATAATATCGATACATTTGTTCCGTTGTTCATAAAAATGTTAAACTAATGGCTTGCCGCTGCTACGCTGCTCCTTCTGGAGGACGAGCAGAATGATACAGAAAAAACACGTCATCGATGTGGTAAGGTCTTCTCGGCAAGGCCGACTATGGGGGCAATGATTGATTCGGTGCCTCTTCTAAGTAATGGTAACAGGAGACTGAGCCAATTTACCAACTACTTTTGCGTGGATGCCAGCACATTTGAGGCTCCAAGTCTTGCTGATTGTATGGAATCAATGTGTTTGGAATGCTTTCACAATATTTTCAATTCTCTATCGCATTCCTTTTAGTAGAATCCGTCAAAGACTGTCAAGCAGCTACAGGCATTCAAAGCTCATCTGTGATACTTTAAATTTTTTTTGTGTCAACAGTACTCAACTATGCGAGAAATCTCTTTTTATGAATTTTTGTAAGCATATTATCATAAAAATTGTGTTTTTAATTTCATGATTATGCCAGACATAATAAAAAGATACACGCACTAGTTTCTTCTGTATTTGTGTGACTGCTCCAGCATTTTTTTCACTGCAGAGAGACCAGCTGTACAGGGGTTTTATTGTGTGAAGTGGCCAGCCATCTTTCAAAAGCAGCAACGCGTTAATCGGGCATTTTGTAGTGCGACAATCAGCGTCACGGTTTCAGCGCATCATACCTGCATAGTGTCACCATTCCAATGGATGAAGGCTTCGAAGCATTACCACATCAAAAAGATACCTAATTAGTTTTTGCGTCTGGCTGAAATCTCGTCCACAAGCTTACATCAGGGTTGAGTATCTTAGGAATTAATCTATGTCTCAATTGAATCAAAGGTTTATATAATGACCCCTTGCTTAAAAGGAAATCACAGGATGGTAAAGGTCAAACCAGAAAGGTAAGGCAACCTGGTTTGACCATTACCATAACGCGCATGATGTTATTAATTGCTAAATTAACCCAAAAACTCTACTTTTTATTGGGGAAAATGACTTCTGAACCAATACAATTAGGCATACGAAGGGGAGTAGAGACTATACTCCTGTTGTATAAGTTTAGTTAGGAGATGAATAAGCACATTAAAGACAGCGAAATGGCTAAAGGTTGGTCTTCAGAGTCAGGGTCAGAGAATCTGCGGTAACAAAAAAAAGAGAACTAGCAGATGGGCTATAGAAAAAGAGGATGATCGCTACCGTTGTGCTGGGTAGTCGCCTAGGTGTCAGTGCATTTGTGTCTCAGCAAAGCCTGCTCGAAGTTGGCATGCTGAGAGTGGCCAACAATGGGTGGACAACACCGCTCTATTCACCTTGCGGCCTGATTGGGCACGCTCAAACTTACACTAATGTAGATGGATGAAGGTATCACTTAGGGAACAACAGTATCTAGATGTTGATGGGATCGCTTGAAAAACCACAATAGTTTCACAAGATAGGTAGAACTGCATTTGGTGCAACTTTTGGTGATAGACAACAGCAAAGATTATTACCTTATTCACCTCAGATGAATGAAACAAATGATGAGTTGACAGGCATGCAAACAGACAACGTACCGGAGGATAGGTTGAGAAGAAACGGCCACCGTTTGGTCTAGTGGCAAACTAAGCAGCATGAGTATCCTTACTTCAAACGCTTTGTGGGCTTGATGCACTTCGCGAAGGGTATGGGTATGGAGAATTAAAAAGATCGATCAAGTGTATAACCTTTTATTGAATTATGCTTCGAATGTGGTACAACTATTATTTAATTACAAAAAATACCCAGTAAGTAATGTAATATAATGGAATTATACAGCCTAGCCACCTTATTTTTTATCAAATTGAT
>Ga0224501_10002096_pt1 | contig 15582 bp, 12 predicted proteins | sample SF_Oct11_sed_USG_4_FD_169105 | JGI IMG/M metagenome (GOLD analysis project Ga0224501, IMG submission 169105) | Sediment microbial communities from San Francisco Bay, California, United States - SF_Oct11_sed_USGS_8_1 | ecosystem: Environmental > Aquatic > Marine > Sediment | place: USA... | reverse complement strand
AAACTGAAACCAGCAAAGCGCGCTTTAGGACTTGTTGAGGGAGTCCCGAGTGTCAATTTATGCTAGACTGTGGGCTCGCTCTCCAGCTGTTTATGCAGGGACTGCCTTTCAGAGTTGACAACAGGCGGATATAATGTGAGGAACAGACACTGGTGCCAGTTATCTAACAATCACGAACCCAAGCGCTGTAGGCACTGGACTAGTTTACTACCCAATTGGGTGCTGTTTAAATAAAGCCATGCCTGGCCACAAGCGAGTGCAAATTCAGTTCAGTCGTGATCATGGTATAATAGGGCCAGCGCTACTCTACTGAAATTGTGGGCTTTGGTGCAGTCATTGGAATTTGAATAGAATCATGTGGAATAGAATTCGGACATGTGGCCAAAATATGGCCAACTGGAGAAAATTATGATTGATATGTTGTCGAAATCAGTATAGGTGTAACAGTGGTATGGATAATAAAACGATTTAGTCTCAACTGAATAGGCTGAAATGAGATGGAACGACTCAGGGGTATTAAATGACCCATGCCAGCATATTCTGAAATCTGAATGATAAGCAAGGGATGCAGTAATATTTACAAACTACTAATTCTCACCTAGTAACATCAGCCATGGTTTTGGTAGATAGCAGACAAATAGGTATGTCAAAAGCATTTTTGGTATGGACAAGTTATAGTAGAATGTGAAATGTTCTACATCATCAAAGGGCAGACAGTGAGGACACAGTAATAATTTGCTGGTCATGCTCATCCATACGCCCTATACCTGGTCAATAAGTAGACTGCCTGTAACAAACAATCCAGTGGCCACTGATAGTTACATCTGCTTAGTTTGGCTGTTCAAGGCTCTGATACGAATTGGACTGTGCTCGACTAAGAACAGAGTATTTGCAATTTGTAAGATGCACGAGCAAAACTGGTGAAGTTCTCATTGTCAGTAGCTAATTGGAGAGAATCTTCTATGGCAAAAACAATATGAACGCATGTACTCTCAAATGCTGGTCGACTGTTTGGAACTGCATAATGTCGGGCATCTTCCAGCAAGACGCGATTATATTTACATCACGGTACAGAATATCAAGCTTTTAGCTAAATAATTGCGCGGCATAGAAAAAGATCTCATTTTGTATCAAGTGGTATAGCGGTAATGTAGTATTTACATAAAATTTACAATGATACCATTGGGTATAGTATTTCAGTGCTAGAAATTATAGTCTATGTCAAATACTTACTAGAGATACAAATCATACTTATTAGTGGTCTACCTTAACAGACTTTAACGAGTATTTTCTACACAGAAAATATGTGCGTCAACAGTCGTTTTATCCCACTTGACTTCTCAATTCCTTGATCTTTTGAACAAAAAGTTTTTCTACATTTTCCGCACAAGCAAAAATAGGTGATTCGCTAGAGTTATAGTATCTGGCATTGTTGAAGATTTTTGTGGTACAGGTTATAAACTCCTGAAGAGTCTGGAAGTCCCCATTAGCTAGCTTGTTCTGTAGAGTGGTCAGGTCTACAACAACAGCGAGTATTTAGGATAATCGGTCAGTGTGCGATAAAAATGCTCTAGTAGGAACAGAACAGATGATTCTCTTTTTTGATTGGAAGACAAATGAACTTACCCATTGGCTCTTTAATAACGTCATAGTAATCTGGCACGTCTTTGGCCTTAACTGGTTTCAGGAAAGGCCAGGCGTCTATGTGTATCTGTAAATAAATTAGCCAGTCATGTGAGACATTCACTCACCTCAATCCAATGTGATAAACCAGACCAGGTGCAGAGTTTTATTAAAGGGGTTATGACACAGTCGATTGTCGACGTACTTTCGGAGCGGTGTTCTCCATTCGTAAAGGGAGGCAGCTCCGCATTCATCACAGCGATAGCGAGTGGTCTTTTTCCACAAACCGAATATCGGTCACTCGAATAACTACGGCCCAAATGGCCCAAATAGAAGTAAAATGGGATCTAATTACTAAAACTTAGTAACCTAGTGATCTTCACCCCCTTATAACATCGAGTAAAACTTAAATTTGAACGTAAAATTGGAGAAAACTTACGTTATAAGAAGTGCTTTGCCGGTTTTCCCTAGCCCTAAATAGAGGCCGTTGCAGTCGGGCCTCTATAATTGCACAATAATGTCACTGATGCTCGTTGACACAGGTAAAAAACTGCATTCTGAAGCCCTATTTCTATATTTTTGTCGCACCGTTTCTCTATTCAGACTTGTGTAACTACAAGTCTAGCATACACATGCAAACGGATTTGTCAAACATCGGCGCGTAAGCGGAAATCAATGCAAACACCAACAGCTCTGTGTTAATTTCCTATCTCAAGGCCTATTCTGGTGCGTCGAAAATCTGAAAAGTACGCCGTTGAGAGCTCCAAGTATGCGCATTGAATAGGTATATCTAAGCTTTCATTTGAACTGGGCATTGGGCCCATTTGTTTATGGTAAGCTTCAGAATCTGCAAACAAGTGAAGTCATTTTTGCCCATGTCATAACCCCCTTAATGACAAACTTTGCTCAGCCCACAAACGCTGACCCAGAGATACTGTATCTTTAGCAGAATAACACCACACACACACACACAAGCAGCCTTTAAAAGCGGAGCTATCAAATGCAAAATCTTAAAAAAGATCACCGACATTGTGTTGCTGGGTAAATTAGCAAGCACAACCCTGATTGACGGAGATTACTAGAGACTTCTCATATCTAGTCTGAGAACTCAATCTAGTTTATATGAGAAACGGTATTTGCACCCAGTTAAAGACCATCTCAATACTTAAGCTGAAAATTTAAAGGGGTTATGACATGGGCAAAAGTAACTTCACTTGTTTGTAGATTGTGAAGCCTACCATGAACAAACGGGTCCAATACCCAGTTCAATGGAAGCTTAGATATAGCCCTATCCAATCCGCATACTTCGAGTCCTCGGCGACGCACTTTTCAGACCATCGATGCACCAGAATTGACCTCGAGATAGGAAATTAACACAGAGCTGTTGGTGTTTCCGTTGGTTTCTCGGCTAACGCGCTGATATTGGGAAAATCCTCTTGCAGGTGCACACTATACTTGTAGTAACATAAGTCTATATAGAGAAAATGTTCAACAAAAATATAGAAATAGGGTTTCAGAGTGCAGTTTTTGACCTCTGTCAGCGAGGGTTAGTGCCATTATTGCACAATGACAGAGGCCCGAACGCAACAGCCTCTACTTAGTGCTAGGGAGAAGCCCGCAAAACATTTCTTACGACTTCAGTTTTCTCCAATATTACGTTGTACGTTCTACTGGATGTTCTGAGGGAATAAGGATCATAAGGTTATTAAGTTTTAGTAATTAGATGCGATCTTTTTTCTATTTGAGCCATTAGGGCTGTAGTTATTCGAGTGACCGATATTCGCTTTTCGAAGAAAGACCACTCGCTAACGCTGCAATGAATGCGGAGTCGCCTCCATTTAAGAAGGGGAACACAACTCCGTAAGCGCGACTACCCTTGACTGTGACATAACCCCCTTAATACATGCAATAGCCTTTAAGTTGCTGCAGATCTAACTGAACTCACCCGGAGCATTTTTATGAGCTTTTTCAGTTCTGTACTGATCAGTATATCAATCTCAACATCAGACTGATGGTTACTCAGTTTACACGTAGGACACAGATACGTATCCATACTCTCAGCTACTTCCGCTGAAATTCCTACACATGCTGGATGGAACCAATCCTCACAATCGTCACATCCGACATAAAATCTGCAAAACAAAATGGGATAACCCACTTCTGCCTAGCATCGAGGAGTCATTTCTGGTTCATGAGCTCAGTATATCTAACCCCAACCCTTCATGATTCTCAACATAAAAGTCTTGGAGAAATGTAACTTACTGTGTATCATCGTATGGGGTTTTGCAGATACAGTAGACATCCTGGCCCTCAGAAATAGCAGCAGCCGTTTTCTCGGTTTTTATCTCCGAGCACGTAGCACATACATAGGATCTTGCGTCAGCACTGACCCCAATACATGAATGGTGAAACTGTTCCGAGCACAAATCGCACGTTGCATACAACCTAAAAGAATTATACGGATGTATTACTGTTTCTGTAACACCTCTTAAGTCCTAAAGCTCACTTTTAAACATCCATACTAAGGTTATATCTCAGTCATCCAACAACAATAAAGGGTACACATACATAAGATCACAAGAATCTGATAACTTACTGCAAAGGGTCGTATGGTGTTTGGCAGATACAGTAGAGCTTGTTCTGTAGTTGCTTTGGCTTGGTTATAGTGGTGTGCTTGACCGAAAGGAGAGCAGGAACCATAACCAAACTATGCGAAAGTGGGTCATAGTTTTAGGGAAGAATGACAGTATAGTCCCGCGGCTAACGCACTCTTAGTAAGACAGACGGTTAATGTCTTGCAAACCAAAATGTTTGAATGAATGATTTTGTCATACACAATTTTTGTGTGAATGACATTTATTCTGAAAAAGCAAAATATTTTCATTTTAGAAGTTTACATTACAATCAGCCAGGTGATAGTGGCTGTTTTGTGATGGGAGTTTTGTAGTAAACCCTTCACCGATCACCTCAGCATCTCAGCATTAATACGGATCATCGGCCCACCTTTTTCGGTGACGTCCGTTCCCGTTTGATTTTCTTTGCCGCTGGCGTTGCACTCTCCAAGCTGCCCGGTGATTTTCTTTTAGCATATTTACTTGTGCTTGGCCTTTTCCCTACAGAGGATGTCGACGGGGTTGTGAACGCACCAGCCTGGGCGGCTAGCAGCGCAGCTGCCGTTGGCATCTCAGACTCGTGGACTGGTGAAGGGACGGTCAGCCCAGTCTCAGTGAAAATCTCTTTCTGCAAAAATTAATAACACATCTATACAGACTGTTAAATTTGTTCAGACATCTGACCGAGTTTTCTAATAGTAGGATCAAGTGAGGGTAAACCGCATGGTACCTTCAATTCATCGCGAAGTTTAGCTTTTGTATGGTCCTTGTGTTCTTTGATCTTCTGCTTCAAGTGTTCCTTGTGCTTTTGAACCAATGAGGTGAGTCTCTTTATAGTCTCCTTGGCTTTCCTCCTCTTGTAATCCTCTTTGTTTTTCAGCTTCTTGACCCTAAGTTGCTCTCTGCATGGCCAAAGAGGTACGAAGTCATTACATGATACCCTCAGAAACCAGACTTAAGTTGTGATTACATTGCATTGGCATTTTATCTTGAAGGAGATGATTTGACTCACTGTTCCTCTGGAGTTAGGGTAGCTGGTTGGAACATCTCCTTCATTTTATATTTTTGATGCTTGGATGGAGAAAACTCATCATCTGAGCCGACAGGGCCCTGCTGACTATCTTTGGCTAATGTAATGGTACCCTGCACAGTGCTCAGCTTTTTTTGCATTGCCACCAGCTTGGACTGAATTTCGGAGTTGTCTTTGGCATTTGAGAGAGCTTGTGCCACCACTGTATAAAGACAAACTTATCATCATGTAACACAATACCTCATTTCAACAGTAGGGGAGATAATCTCATCAGGTTCAAATGGATTCACATGGTTACATGTACAGTTCATAAAGAACCATATACAGACACGGCCGAGAGTCATTAGTGCGTCTTGTCACAGATTGACCATTACCAACCTTTCTGCATGGTGTCCCTGCTCAGAGAGTTATCTACCTCAGTACTATCTTTTTTAGACGATTGGACGGCTTCCTCAGGGAGGATATCTGCAGTCGCTGTTGAGGAGGAGATCGGCAGATCAACTACAAATAACAATGGGATGAGAAGGTGCAACAAAACCGTTAGAGAAGTAATTTCAGCTAACGGACACACAGAAATGCAAGGGGAATCTAACGTATGTAAATATCAATGCTACCTAGACCATGGGTTTTCTCAGGCCGGGTATGGATTTGTCCAGGTGGAATTTTGGTCAGCCATGATTTTTACAAATAGCGAGGCCATGCAAATATTACCGGCTGAGGAATTCATCTTATCAGCGGAACTCGCTAGATTCTGAGCTTGCTGAAGCTGACTCTGTAGAGATGATGGGTTGAGCGAAGCCAAACTGTCAGCTGCAAGTACAAGTTTGATTGGGGTTACCAGGTAAATTACAATATCATTCAGCGAAATCTACGAATATAAAATATATGGGTAAATGAGATGGGATTATGTCTACTAGGGTGCCAAATTACAATCAATTCGTGATCGGTGAATGGCAGATTAAACCATGAAAGTGTAGCAGAGAATTAAAAAAACTCACAGAAGCCGTTGGGTCACCGAGTATGAGAAATAACATTGGTCAAAAACTAGCGCATCGCGAGGTTCTTCACAAGTATACTATTCATGAGTGAATGACTAGAGCTTTGCGAAATTTCAGAAACAATTTTTCCATGCATAGATTATGCGATGGTACGCACCATAGCGAAGGGCTTGCATAGAGTGCAGTGTAAAACAACTCCCAACTCCCGTTACTAAATAAACCATTGAGGCAACCCACATCCTGGAACTGTCCTTGTTTCGAAGTCTTTCTCTCCTGCGCAAGGTCTCCAATTTCGCTGGGTGTCCTCCTGCCCTTCCTCAATCTTTGTTGCCCCACTGACCGTAATAGCCCTAGACTGGCTTGCTATATGAGATGCTGGCATGGCGGGTTGGTGAAAAAATGTGGAAGGATAAAGAATGCATTGTGTTACCTTTAGCTTTGTCTAGATTGGCGGTCGAGGAGGATTCAGGCACACTGTGGGAAGCTACGCTACTGACTGGTGTCTCTGTGATTGGTTGATTAGCTGCCTTGATATCCGCTCTGCTGGCAATGGACATCGTACCATCTGTCAGCCGAACCAGCACCTGGCCTAAAAACATAAAAAAGTGTTTAAACCTCATTTGGCTGAACACATAGATGAATAGACGAGTAATTTTGTAGGCCCGAGAACCAAAAATGAAGATGTCAAGCTAGACAGACATGAAATCATCGTAGAACATTGAAACTCAAGTTTAAAGAGGTATATTTACGGAAAGCAGTATAATCTTTTGGCAGTACTGATTGTGTTCATCCTTACTTGGATTTAGCTGATTAATAGTGGTAGTCTTGCCATCCTTTCCTTTAATGACTAGCCTCTGAGTAGGAGGTAGGTTGATCGGTACAGCCCCGCGGAGTTTAGACGCATCGATGCTGGTAGGGAGCAGGCCCTGGTTTTGATCATCAGCTCGCTTAGCCTGTGCCGCAGCTCTCTGCACTTTTAGCTGCTCTTCCATCTGCTGCTTCACAGACTTGAGTTCCTGTTGAGTTTGCGGTAATTTCAGTGTGCTGAGACCAGGATCCAGAGGTACTGGTGGCTATAAGAATAACTGAGTTTATATCACCGTTACTGTATATATAGAGGTAGACTGATCAGGTCATTTTTGCATAATCTCGCAACCTACCAGCCTACCGATACAACAAAGTTACTGAAAACGAAGGTTTTCTGTCAGGCTTGGCAGGGAGGGTTGTGATTATCAAACGTTATTTGTGCTATTACGCAAATGATTGAGCTCTGTGACCAACTAGGTATACACATACATTATGAGATGATGCTGGTTGTGACTTTGGCTTGGGCATTATCTTCTTCTCCTTTTCCTTAGCTGTATTCACTTTGTTAAGCTTGTGAGCCTCATGTTTCTCATAAAAAGTTTGAATTTCCCAGAGTTCCAACCTTTCTTCTGGCCACCATGCCACAGTCTGCGTTGGCTTGGAGACCTGCTTCACCTGGTGCTTTTTACGTTTACGCAAACCTTCTCTGATTGGCTCGCTTGTTTCTACCAAAGAACCGGGCACTGTGTCAGCGAAATAAACTTAAAATGCTTTTATTCGAAGGACACATCTCCATAACACTTCTTTGAATTAAACTTCTTGGTTGATGGACTCACTGTCACATCACTTGAAATTACCAGGAGGATCGGATTTCAGTGTCCCTGAGTTTATCTTGAATAACATTCCATGAGAGGTCACCTTATACCTCCACGCCCAATGAGTATCCATGGATGAACATACCGGTCCGGTTAGGGTTCTCCATGAAGTCCAGGGGTATTACTATCGTACGGATCTTGAATTCTGAGCGAAGATTGTTTGGTGGTACATCTCGGCGTTCAAGAACCTCTCGCGTGGTGATATCCGTTTCTGTAGAGGTAGTATTTGTGCCACCAGCCGGTGGTTTGGTGGCCAAGTCATCCCAGCGGATACAAGCCCAAAGAACTCTCAAATGGCTGGCCACGCCATGTATTGAGCTGATAATAAATGAAACGCCATGAGTAGAATCAGAAGTATGGTACAGACAGGTAGGTACGCGTGACTCAAGCATCAGAAGCACCAAGAGGAAGTCTCAATGAATAATAACTTACGTGCAGTCCGTGGATAGACGATATTCCCAGCCAAGTTTAAATCTGGGTCGAGGGCACGGATATGGCCAGTAGCCGGGTGCATTCTTACATGTATAGTTGAAATAAGCAGCTTCATACATGCCGCCTTTTCTAGCCATAATAGGTAACTCCCATGGACTAAGCACAAATGGACTCAATCTGCCATGCCTGCAAAGACATTAATTGAGATATACATTAGAACCATAAAAGCTATATTAGGTTATGCGGGACACACCACATTTTATTTTACACATCGAAAACCTTGGAGGAATAAGTGAATACCTTGTTTTGAATTTATTGTTGATGATAAGTTTGGGACGCTTTGCAGGGGCTTTTTTGCTTCGTAGGCTAACCGTTTCCTTTGCTTTAGCGAGGAACATGCCGAGTGACACAGGCTGCTGCGTCATTCGGGCGCCGGCCAGAGAGGCAGCTGCTGGCCTTTTCTGAGGCGATGATGCACACACATCCACATCCATCTCTTCAGGCGCATCTGGTTCAGTTTTCTGTGCCTAGATAAGTGGCAAATACAACACGTTACAAGTGAGCGAATGAAATATAAAAATCATTGCTATCAGTGGAATAGCAGCAGGGACATCTTATTTTACACTGAGCTGTGGCATCTTGTCACTGTTTCACATACTGTTTTGCAATTTCTGCAGAGAGAGGAGTAGCAGGAGTATATGGTCGACCGTCCGCACATAGGTGAGTAGCAGTTATATGGCACAGTCCCTTCTTCATTAAAACCAGAAGGCGTATTCTACAATAAAAAAGCATGCAAGCGTAGAAAACCGGCTCTCGGGTTGCAACTGTGAAAATCTGGGTGTGAATCCCTGTTTGGGCTGTTAGTGTTAATGTTCTTTAATTGATCAGCTGTTCAAAACAATGTGTGTACCAGAGAACTTATTACCTTCTTCTCGAGCTGCTCTAATTTGAGCCTCCAGGCAAGCAGTGTGTCTAGCTTGGAGTTCGGCTTCTGTACAACAGGATACATGTCTCGGTTATCGAGGCTGCGACTCACATCAACCAGGTCTTGGGTCTTAGTTGAGTAGTCCTCTATAGCCTGAAATTGGAATTAGAGTTGTATACTTACCCACCATAATCTTGCCATAAACTGCCCATGGACAGTGATCACATCAAAATCAGACTGGGATGATAAAGGCGGAGAAACCCTGCACAAAGAATCAATCAAATCCCTGTGCGGCGGAAATAAGGTCACAATTACACCCGCGAGATATTGGATGACAGTCACCCGGACTAAGAAAGTGGGTTTTGCTTTTGTGGAGATTTAATTCCATCGACATATAATAAGGTAATGATGTTCTATAGTTGCTGTTCACTAACCGGATCAGCTATCCGTGCTTCTCGAAGTTTCCGAGCACAGTTCCTCAGTCCCACTCTATCCTGTGGCACATGGCGATAGAATCGCGTTGCATCCAACCACTGCCAGCCTTGGCCGGTTAGATCGGAGATACGATACTCCTCACCTTTCAACTTATGAATCTACAACAAATCATAACATGCTGTAAAAAGCAAGATTTTTATTCATCACATTGATCAAAGGATAAGAATCCAAACAGAATTCCAGCTACCTGGATTTCATATTTATAGCCTAGGACAATTTCACAGTTTTAGCGGGTTTGCTCACCTGGTGTTTAAGCCCTTTGGTGTATTTGATCATGGTGTAACTGTTTGATGCCTGTTGCTGCTCCTCTAGCTCCTGTTTCCGCTTGTCTATTTTCTCTTTCTTTTTAATCTCATCTTTTTCCGAAGCGGTGAGACGCCGTAGCGTCAGGTGACCTGCATAGACATAAGTTGACTAACATTGCTATTCGATGGAGCTTTACATGACTGACCACAAACCTGGATTACAGTAGTTACCTGAGATATGTATAGAAACTCACCGAGGGACTCAGCCCAGCAAGCCGTGAATACGCATGGCTTGATGTTGTTCTGCAGAACGTTTAACACTGTGCTGAAGTCCGACACCTTGGAGCAGGCTTGCGCGGCTTTCACCCATAACAGCCTATATTGATCCCAGTTCCCATGCATAAAACAGCTAGGGATCTGCTCCTCAAAATGAAGCATAGAGGACCTCAGCGTCTCCATGATTGTGCCGACTGGTCCATAGACGGGCCCAGTCCAGCTGAACTCACTCGCTGTCGTTAAACTGCAATAAAGGCACTTGTTAATTTAATAAAAAACCCAATGTGTTGAGTTCCATTATGTATTTCACGTACGAGCTTTGCGCGACTTTATAGAGGGTAGTCTAGTCCCAAATGAAGCCGCATATTTGCACAATGCCACCGGAAAAAGGAATTGAACCAAACTGCCGTAATGTCTTGGGTCAGGTGTAATTATAATGATCCCAAAAGACTATTTAGATAGAGGATGGCTACCTGAATTTGTAGGAGAGGTATCTCTTTTTATCTTTATCCTCCTGAGATTGTGACTTGGACAGGGCGAGTGGGTTTTCCGTATATTGGTTCACATAATGTTTAAATCCTCCTTCAGTACCTAAAAAGCACACATATATTGAAAAACTGATCTCACATCAAAGATGATATAGCAAGAAACTGGTATATAATGCATTTGGCACGGTGTACAATGAAAGATGACCGACAAGTTTCTGAATGCTACGTTAACATACCTAAGCGGAATGGACCCATTGGCTTTGGAGGTGGCTTTGGTGGCTCTGGTGTTGGTGCCCTGGCCAGTATTCCATCATCCACTTTCAATTCATCAGCCAATTTTTTTTTCTGGTCTTTTTGCAACTTCTGTGATATAATCATAAGGGTTAGTAATAACAATGTGCACTCATTGGGGCAGTGTAAAATGTAAATAAGCTATTCTGCATATATGTAAAGGTTCTAGGCAAAAAGAAACAGTATTAGCCCATACCAGTAAGATTTCTGTAAGCATACCTCTTGTTGCGCCTTATAGTTTGATATCATTTTGAGTCCACCTTTGATGTCAGTGACAGAGTCCGTAAACTTTTTAGGAGCCAGGTTTCCAGTTTTAGCTCTGAAAAAAATGATCAGTTATTTAATACTGTACATTGGCTGGTTATGAGCCAGCTTTTACATTACAACAAAAATAATGAATCTGAAGCTCAACAAGGGTGTAAACAGATACCTTGTAACGTAGTTCTTGCTGTCAACTCCTGATGATGCCGCTTTGTTAGATGCGAGCCCTTGCAGAGCACTGGCTGGGATGGTAATCTTTCCATTCTTGCCAATAGCGCTAGCTGGAATCTGTATTTGCGAACGAGTGCCATCTTTGTTGACGAGAATGACTGTCTGAGACCCTTGCTGAGGAGGCAGATTTCCCTTGGGTAGTATCATAGACTTGGTGTAGGCCACATTTCGTGCAACACTCGGAGAGGAAACTATCGCTCCTAGACAACAAACGGGTAAAAGGTAAAGGTTGTCCCCTAGCCAATGCCCTTAAGGAGAAGAGGTTTTTAGAGACCGATCTAGTACCGATAACGATATAACTGAGGTGGGATTGCCACCCCCCTTCCCCACTGCCTTCACATTCCTCAGTGCTGCAGAGAGTTGGGTACCCCCTGCTGGATAAAAAAGCTGTCTTGAACCTGGGACCGCCAGTGGTGAACGTTTCAACAGTACTTTCGAACAAATTGGAAGGGAGTACATTTATTTGTAATCAGGAATTATGGTAGTGGTAAGTTATGTCCCATACAGTGGGACTGAGAATAATAATACCGGTACCGCGCTTAGGCTTACCTGGTAAAGAGACAGTAGGCTTCCTCCCAATAATGTTAGGTATGCTGGGTGTCACTATCTTGCCTCCACCTGTTGAGAGTGTATCCACTTTTTGTCCTTGTGCATTCACGGTAACAATTTGTTGAGTGTTGAGCGAGGGGCCTCCTGTAGCATTGATTGTCAGTATTTGAGGGTTGGGAACCGGGTTTTTGTTGACTGCGGAGCTGATGGTTAGCAGTGGTCGACAGACAGCAGTTGTCGTCCCAATAATGGTTGATGTAGCACCAGACTCCCCACTAGTGATTGTGATGATTTGACCCATTTGTCTATTGTTTAACTGATTGCCTACCACACCTACAAGCATACAAGTTTAATTCAATATCACAACAAAAATGCAACCTTCGACAAAATACATGACAGTTGTCATTTAAACAGGCAATGATAGCCCTGGATCTACTTACTGGCATTGGACTGGGTGATGAGCTGAATAGCTTTAGAACCTGCAGATTGTGATACTATATTGATCGGTTTAGGGGCAGTGCCAGTCTGCGTAACCAATGTAAGTCCTTTAGTACTGCCTGCGCCACAAACCATCTGCTGTAATGTATTGGCGCTGCTGATTTTCACAGGCGTCTTATCGCCAATGACCCTTCTGGTGAGCAGACTGCCCGCCTTGGCAGGTGTGCTGATCAGCTGAGGATTTATCACAGTCAACTTGTTTGTATCGACATTTGTTGGTAGCAGAGTGATACCAGAGGCATTCGGAATGGTGGTTGGTTTGGGAGCTGCCGGTCGAATGGTGACTGTTGGGGTAGCAGCGCGTAGCGTGGTGCCAATCGTCGGTCGTATTGTTTGACCAGCGGTAGAGATAACTGGTGTCGCACTCCTCACTATGGTAGCGGCAGGGCGAATTGACCCGGCCTGTGGAGATGAAGAGATAATCCTGATTGGCTGATTTCCTATTGTTTTGAGAGGCATTCCTGTCACTTGACCGCCCGCACTAATGATTTTCATTGGTTGGCCAGTGGCTTGAGATATGACCTTGATCTGACCCGCATTAAGTTTGGCCATGGTATCAGTTGTTTGAAGGACCTTTAGCTGGCCTCCTTGAGTTGACAGTATCTGAATTCTCTGAGGTGTGTTAGGCGTGCCTGACTGAATAAGGCGAATGCCTTTCTGAACTGCAGTTGGGGTGGCTGTGACCGTGACCGCATTACCACTGCCTGACGCCGGAGAGGAAAGTACCTGGCCATCGTTTACAGACGCATTGTCTCCATTCGCTCCAGGCCCGGTTGGCTAAAAGAACAAATGAATGCTATTTTATTTCTGCACTGATGGATCAGCATAAGCCACACCAATCCACTAAATTATTTAAATTTAAGTTATGCAATAAATGGCTGGATTACATGACAATCAACCAGTGAGGGGTTGAGTTATGGAGTGGCATCCTATATTGGACACAATAGCTGCACCAGTAGAGAATGAAAATTGCATGACTATTGTGAATTTTCAAAATTATACATTGTGGTGGAAAAATATTGTCATAATTTAAATAGCGGGCTAGTAGATATCAGCGCCAACCTGACTGGAAATAATCTGTATAGTTTTTCCACCTCCTGACGTAAGAATGTGTTGCCGGGGTGTCGCGGAGTAAGTCTTTATTGGCTTGTTAACCATCGAACCGATGACAATCGGACTAGTCTTGGGTTTAGATGCTTCTGACTCATCCTGGAAAGTCAAATCGGTGTACTCATACATGTGGTATACGTAGAATGGATGCACAAAATAGCATGCACAGTTTACCGTTTAGGACTCACTGAAAATCGCTAATGTGCGAACAAATTTCATTCTTACTTCAGAATCAGCGGCACCATCAAGTTGACTCCTGATATCTAAAGTTTCTTCGTCATCGGAGGCGGGCACACGTACAAAATCTATCTCCTCCTCAAGAAGTTCCCCGTCATCCTCGTCCGCCTCGGGATCATACTCATCAGAGTCCTCGGGTGGAAGTGGGGATGTATCACCTCCTGGTCACAATAGATACAAGAAGCAAGTAGCAGTGAGAAGCATCAATGTCGCCAGGTTGGCAAAACAGACTGACTGTCGCCAGAGACCAAATTAGCAAACGTCTTCTGGAGGCTTTACCGCTCGCTAAATATAAAACTTCATCACCATGAAAATACCAACCAAAGGGATCTGAGGAGGCGAGATCATCCGCATATTCTTCCATTGAGTCTTCATTTCCATCCGCGTCGATAGTTATCTCCTCTCCCTCTATCAGCTCCTCCCTATCTTCCTCTATAAGCTCCTCTAATTTCTCATCTATTGGTTCCTCCCCATCATCCGCTATTAGCTCATCTCCTTTTCCCTCTAAAAGGACTTCATCTTCACCGGGTTCTTCCTCATCCTCCGCCACGACCACCTCTTGCACAATTGATTGCTGTTCTCCTCTTTCAGTTTCTACACATGCCCCTGCAGACGCCTCTTTGTTGTCTGTCACCTTGTCATCTTGGGATGTTTCCTCTTCCTGTCACACAGCAATAGGTAGTAAGATTATTACTGTCATATCAAATCGAATCAAAAGTGATGGTTTAGAATTTGTAATAATAGTATGCACACTTTACGGCATAATTCTGCAATTCCGTGATAAAATCACCATGTTTGCTTCTAACCTCACCGGGTTGGATTTTACAGGGTTTTGTTGATTATATCTAAACACCAGGTTGCCAATCCGGCAAGCATGAAACCAAATATGGTAGCTAAATTTACGAGGATACAACGCTGCTCAAGTATTGGTAAAATGTAATCACATCGTAAATTGGGTAAGCTTACAGGGGTGTTTGAAGCTGACTCAGAATCGCCAGCTGCAGGGTCAGCCGCATTGGGGGCGGTCTTGTCTGTGGGTAAACAAGCAATCTGAGCCTCCGGCTTCTCAGTTTCCAGTGAAGTTTTTGTTTTGCCTTCATCAGAGGATGTCTCAACTGCTTTAATGAGAATAAATAGTTCTAAAGGAGAGTCATTTCACTGAGAACCAGTTTATGTCATATCAAATTCAAACTCATTTGACAGTACCATTTCTTGTCTACTCAAGAGCATATACCAAGTTTCTTGATGAATGTCCTGATATTTGCCCAACTGAACCAACATGGACGAAATAGGTGTCTATTGGGAAGAAGGGAGTATTCAACAATACCTTTCTTTTCATCTAGAGAAGCTTTCGGGTTCAGGTTGTTGCCTTCTAGAGCAGTTTCGGCTTGCTTTACTCGATCTTCCCGCATCTGCTTCAGTCTCTCTGCAAGTAAGAGCAACTGTGTCCATTAATTCGGAAAAATTATTCTAGCAACTGGCTTCAAGGAAAATTCAGAGTTAACATACAAGATACATCTGAGCAGAAAATATACTCCAAAATTGATTATTACTTAATACATTGATTGCGTCACTATGTCATGTCACTAGGAAGCGCTG
>Ga0224501_10002095_pt1 | contig 15586 bp, 15 predicted proteins | sample SF_Oct11_sed_USG_4_FD_169105 | JGI IMG/M metagenome (GOLD analysis project Ga0224501, IMG submission 169105) | Sediment microbial communities from San Francisco Bay, California, United States - SF_Oct11_sed_USGS_8_1 | ecosystem: Environmental > Aquatic > Marine > Sediment | place: USA... | reverse complement strand
ATTGATGCTCTAAGAAAACCCACTTAGCCTTCTCATAGTTGGACTTAATCTCATTGATGCGTACGTGCATGTCCAAAGGCCAGCATACTGATGAGGTCGGCTAACGTTATTTGCCCTGCCCACATAGGAGCTCAAACTGAAGAGGCTCAGAAGACAGCAGCTAAATTGATTGCGGAAAAAGTCCTCGCTCCTTTCAAGTAAACTGAAAAAGAATCTGCACAGAAGAACGATTATCCTTTATTTGCTGTTTCGGATGAACGGAAGAAGCAGTCAGACAGTGGAATTTCCAAGTTTCGACGTTACACATGGATACGATAAATCTCCGTTCATACGAGCATCAATCGAACTCAATCTCGTTCCGTGGTTTTATTATCACTTTGATAGACTCATTTGCATCTGCAACAAGCTGGAAGCCCTTACTTATTTCTGCTAAACTCAATCGATGTGTTATCATATTATGTACATTCACTTTGCGAGAACGAATCAATTCCATCGCTTTTTCAAGATCATTAGGAGCAGCGGCATAGGTAGTCGTTAAAGTTATCTGTTTGCTCCAAAACTCATTGAAGGGTAGAAAAATATCGACTCCAGGCTTAGTAGGAGCAAAGAAAAGAATAGTGCCTCCAGCATCTATAGATTTCAAAGCCTGTTTGATAGCTGATACAGCTCCTGTGCAGACAATAACACGATCAGCGAGTATACCTTTGTTAGCTTCTTTTACACGGGCGGGTACATCATCTCTAGCATTGATCACATCGTCTGCTCCAGATTTCTTTGCTGCATTCATACGGTACTCGTTGATATCGGATGCAATCACTCTTTCAACGCCTTTGGCACGGGCAAGCTTTATGTGAAGTAGTCCGGAGATACCGCTGCCTATGACGAGGATAGTATGATTTGATTTTATGCTTGCTCTTCTTTGCCCTCTTATAACGCAGCCTAAAGGCTCGATAAAAGTTCCATCCTCGAAAGATATTTCATTGGGTAGCAAAAATGTTCCATATTCAACATTTATCTTTGGCACACGAACAAATTCAGAGAACCCGCCAGGATCAAAGTTCGTGTTGTGTAAGGTCTTGCATACAGTATGTTGACCGTCCAAACAATATAGGCATTTATTACAGGGGACATGGTGGGATACAAAAACTCTATCCCCAACTTTGAAATCTTTCACATTATCTCCGATTTCTTCAATTTCTCCAGTCATCTCATGTCCTAGGACTCTCGGCGCCTTCTTGATGCGATACCACTCCATTACATCGCTGCCACAGATGCCACAGGCCATAGTTTTTACCAGTAATTCATTGGGACCGATTTCTGGTTTTGGCATCTCCTCTATTCTAATGTCTTTATTGTTGTAATACATCGCTACTTGCATGATACCAGCAACTATCCTGTTTCTTCTTTCTTGAGGCTTTCAAACAATTCATTTGCTTCTTTTGCGGTGGCATTTTCGTGAACTACTGCTCTTATAGACTTGATCATTGCAATTGGGTAATCATTTTTCCAAATGTTTCTTCCTAGGTTTACACCTATAGCGCCTTTTTGAATACCATCATAAACAAATTCAAATACCTCAAGTTCTGTGTCTACTTTAGGTCCACCTGCCATAACGACTGGAACAGGGCAACCCTCTACAACTTTTTCAAAGTTTTCACACCAGTAAGTTTTTACTACTCTGGCACCCAGTTCAGCAGCGATTCTGCAGGACAAAGCAAGATAACGGGCTTCTCTTCTTCCCAACTCCTTACCCACAGCCGTAACTGCCATTACAGGAATTCCATATTCTTCAGCCTCATCAACGAGTCTGGAAAGATTTAGTAATGTCTGATGTTCATATTTGCTACCAACAAAGATAGAAAGACCCACGGCTGACGCATTAAGACGTAGAGCTTCTTTTATAGATGTGGTTATTCCTTCATTGGCCAGATTTTCTCCAACAATGCTCGTACCACCAGATACCCTTAGAATGATGGGTGTTTTACTATTTGGATCTATACATGAACGCAGTACTCCTCTCGTGGCAAAAATCGCGTCGCAATAAGGGAGAAGTGGTTTGACAGTTTCGCCTGGCTTTTCTAATTTTGTAGTAGGTCCTTGAAAATATCCGTGATCTATAGGCAAAAACAAGCAATGGCCATCAGGTTGTATTAGTCGTGCCAAACGGTTTCTAATTCCCCAACTCATGGTGATACCTTCTTTGGTTAATTGAATAGTTCTTCAACATCAAAAGGTTTTCTAATTCCTCTTTCGCCAAAGGAACCACTTGTATATTATGCGTGCGCATCTGAAGTTCGTCATCTCCGCAACCAAACTTTAAATATCGCTACAAAGTGTCAAATTAAACGGTGCCGCTGAAAAATAAAGCCGCCGTACACGCAACACAAACGTGGGCGAAAGCTCAGTTAGGTAGAGCAACTGACTTTGATAGAATTTCTATCAGAGGTTGAAGCTGTTAACCAGTTGGTCGACGGTCCGAATCCGTCCGGCGGCGCCAAAATTATGTCTATTCAGCCCTTGCTAATACTAAAACAACGCCAACTGCTATTAATACAAAGCCAGCGACTAAGAAGATGCCGGAGAAAGGCTTAACGTATCCCGAAGGGGGACTAGTATACGTAAAATAGATGGTTATCGCCCCTATGAGGATAGCTATTAACCCAGAGAGTTTCTCGGCTATAGTTAATCCGGTACCGATCTCTTCGCTCATGTCCTACCCTCTATTCTAGGCTTCAGGTTGTGAAAGCGTTATTTTAACCTTATTAAAATACCGATGAGTAGGGCACTTTACGAAGACCAAATCAGCTAGTCTCTTTCAGCTTCGCTGGCAGATATTCATCAACAATGTATGTTAACCCATATCTACTGAAAGCTTCTTGCTCGGACTTCTTCTTGATCTTCAAAAATTTCTTCACCTCTCTTTGCCAAAGCTTTCCTTTATAACGTGGGTCCTTCTGCAGTTCGTGGAGGCGTTTGATATCTATGTTAGTCAACGCATCACTTGGTAGCTTATAATCCACGATATCAGTTGCCCACATACCGCTCCAAGTGGCATCAGGAGTAGTCAACTCTCTGAGATGGGCTGCGTTCGCCGATCCTGAGATAATAACCATCGCAATGTGCATTCCCCACGGATCGCCGTCAGTGAATATGTGTACTGGGAGGTCTAACTCTTTGTTTAGCCTATGAATAAAACGTCTTGTAGCACGGGGGGCTTGACCTGCTGTAAGCACAAGGAGTGCATTGAATTTTTTGTGAACCGCCTCCTCTATGAAACGTGTGAATAAACCTCCTTTCTCAATAGCTATAACCATGTCCGCGCCAGTTTTGACGAAAGCTGCAGAAGTAAGCGCTGGGCCTATCATCATTCCGTCGGGATGCGATGTTAAATTTAGTTGTCTACCTTCATAGCCGGGAACTGTGTATTCGATGGTTAAGTCACCGAAGATGGCTGAACGTTCTTCAGGAAAAACGTTGAAGTCCTCCCGAGAGAAACCCGCCACGGTTTCAAGGTCAGTTATGATATTGTTGGATTCCGGTTGGTCCTTGAACGACATGTCATATGCTTGTGCCGAATAATACACATCACGAAGGGTAGAAGTCTTCTGACGCTGTGTAAGTTCATGAGCAAAGTAGGCAGCCCAAACCAGTTGCGTAAGAGGACGGATGTGACGTATATTCCGGGAACTTCTGCGTACAGCTTTGTCTCCTAAAATGTATTGCCGAATCTCTGGGCTGTAAAAGATGTTTTCGATGGATCGGCTTGGCATCTTTATCCACGGGAAAACACCTTCTTCCATCTGGCCGTAAAGTTTTGCTCCAAAGTTTCTTAGGCCGGTTAAAGTTTTCTTTCGCTTGTCCGTAACCGAACTTTCATTTTCCTTCTTCAAGTTTTCTCACACTACTTAACAGTTTTTTAATGTCAGGTGTTTTTTCTTTTCCAGCCAGTTCTGTGGAGAACTGGGCGATTTTGGGCAAATACTTGGAAAAAACGGATAGTCGCCTTCTTTCTTTCTCAACGTGTTCTCGCTTCGTCAAAAAATGTTGCAGTTGACGGGATACCTCGCGGATACCATTCAGAATTTCCCTACTCACTTCTGGTCTGTCCGCTATAAACTCTTTACCTACAGTTTTATAGGGAACCTTCGTGCTACACACATGTACTAGAATAGCGATGGGCATGTCAGGTAAAGCCTTGTATCTTCGCCAGTTGATGGATCTTATAACTTTTACTGAAACGTCACTAGCTTCGTCATATAACAATGGAATCCTGTTAGCAAATCGATATACAGGAGGATCGTCCTTCTTCGGGACATCTCCCCCATATGCAATCGCCGTCTCCACAATGAAAGGATGCCCAGAATAAGTTGAGGGTTTGCGTTGGAAAACCGCAGTGAACTCTGGTTTCAATTCTTTAAGAATTCCTGCCTTCAACAGTTCTTCACCTAACGGAGCCAAGCAACTTGCATCTGGAGGAAGGAAGCCCTTAAATTTCTTCATCATTCGTACAAGCCTCACGATTTCCTGAGGCTTCAATTTTTTTGGATTTTTTTTCTCGCTTATCCCAGCAAACTCTAGAAAGTGATGTGCGATGTTCTCGCCGACCCTGTGGAAGTGTGTTTTCATAAAGTCGAGCATGTTTCGGCACGAAGTGATTCGTATGAGGCGTTGGATAGTTTCCACATCAACTCCATATGGATGAGGCAATGTTTCTTTGGGTGGAGGTGGCATTTTCGTTGTGGCACGGGTGAACTTATATAAACGTCCCTTAGGGCCGATGAAAGTTATATTTGCGTACGGTGTCACTAGTGCTGTCTGTTTCAAATATTCCAAGATTTTGGGCATGGCTCGGAGATAGTCTCCTTCCAGCCAAAATTCAACGGTTGTTCCATGCCATTTCTCCTTGTTTATCTGGATTTTGCGGTCCAGAATGAGGGGGCGGTTTCTTTGGATGTCTATCATCAACTTATACTTGTAGATTTTGGATGTGCCAGTGCTTGAGGCAACGTAAACAGGTTTGTGTGTGGTAATTTGCCCGTAGAGTATTGCCATGGTACCTCCGAGGCCGAATGTGCCTCTTGCCTGCTTTAACTTGTATTTCGAACCGAATAAAACCTGACCGAATGCAGAGGGTATGTGACGAGGCGGGATGCCGGAACCGTTGTCTTCAACTCTTAACGTATAGACGGTGACTTCTCCAAGTTCTGTCTCTTCCTCTTGAGACAGTCGGATGTATACGTCTGGAAGTACGCTGTATATGTCGGAGGCGTCAAGGGCGTTTTCCACAAGTTCTCTTATGGATGAGAAGACTGCCCTTGCTGGATTGGTGAAGCCAGCTATATCTCGATTGCGGTAAAAGAAATCAGCAGCGCTGATTTCTTCAAAGGTTTGTGCCACCCATCCAGCCCCCTATAACCCCTCAAGTTCCTAATGGTTACACATCATCCTCTTCAAAATACTGTTTCCCACATTTTAATTTAACCACACTAGAAAAAACTGGTGACTGAAGAATTGAAGTGAATTCACAAAAAACACATGAAAAATTAGAATTTGCATTATTTTTTTAGCCTACAACTATTAAATGATAACAAATGATGTATCGAAGAGAATAGAGGTTCTTTTCACTCACGCTTCCAGTTTCTCATGTGACGGCTCCCAGAGTTCCATCTTCTTTTTCTTCAGTTCTCTTCTCTTTCGATGCAGAAATCGGTACACTGTACGATGTTGGCTTCCTCTAAGGAACATCTGAATAGCCTCCTTTGCCGCTTCAGCCTGTTCCATGTCCCCAATGATAGAAATAGTGTGCCCAAATACAGAAACGCTAGCTTCAGTCAACTCTTCAATGATCCTTCGGGTTTTTCCTTCCTTTCCAATAATTCTGCCTTTTAGTCGCTTTATGTCAGACTGAGATTTGCCGACAATCTCCCGTAAATCAATGACTTCCAATACGGCTTCGTCGTCTCCAATCAGCCTAAACGCACGTTCCGGTGAAAAGCCTCTGCCAATTGCGGTAATCACTTCTTTGGCTCTGAAGAGAAGAGACGGGTCTTGTGTAGTGGGCGTTAGTACTATTTTGATGTCACCGGTTTCACTGTCGACTTCAAGACTAACCAAGAGTTTCTTCTCGATAACTTCTTTCACGCGACCGTTAGGACCTAAAAGTGCTCCGATGCGTTCTCGCGGAATTTTCACGAACGTGCTAGCGCTTACCACCCACAACCCTCCTGTACATTTCATCTACGGATAGTACATCTACATCCAGTTTTTTGAAGTATCGGTAGAGGTTTTCTAAGTCTCTTCGTAGAAATTGGTGAGCCATTGGATGTTTGAAGGACACCGCTTGTGAAACATCGAACAGAACGGGCTTGTTCTTCCACATCATAACGTTGTATTCGCTTAGGTCTGCGTGAACCAGTTCAGCCTTGTGATACATCTTCTTTACGTAGGCTAGTAGCCGTCGGTAAACTCGTTCTGGACTCTGGGGAGGCACTTCCTTCATGACAGGAGCGCTGACCCCGTTTTTCCCGATAAACTCCATGACGAGCACGTTTTTGCTGACAGCGATGGGTTTAGGAACCTTGACTCCAGCCTCGTGTGCACACCGCAAGTTTTTGAATTCTTTCCGAGCCCAAGCGTAGACGAGAGACCGCGAGTCTCTCCGAACATGGGCGAAGCGTGGGTCACCCTCGATGTAGGGAAGCATGCCTTTCCTGAACTCAGATGAAATGGTTAAGTAGATCTTGATCGCGAGTTCTTCTCCATCTGAATCTTTTCCCCAATAGATTCGAGCTTCCTTTCCAGCTTTCACAACACCATATATCTCGTCGATTGTTCCCTTGTTTAGAAAGTCGTAGATAGTCATGAGCGTAGAGCGGTCAAAAACTTCTTCCAAAACATCGAGTTCCTCGCTCCTTTTTTCTTTCATCAGCCTCTTGACTTCATACATCTTCTCCTTGCGGAGTAGCTTCTTATCCACTTTTCTTCGAAAAGACACTATAGCTCCCCTCGTTAAATAGAATTATATCCGTTCTTTCGGAGCCATTCAGCCTGAGACTTTCTGTAACGCCAAATAACGCCACCACGTTTATGAGATTGGAAATCCCACGGAGAAACGAGGCCTACGTTCCTTATTCTTTTCCAAACTCTCCTCTTCATTTTACCGCGAATTCTACAGAGGCGTTCATGACCATCTTGGCATTTCGCCAAAACTCTGTCAAAACCTAACAGTCGCGTAGCTATACTGAGCGCATCGTTCGCGACTGGAAGCACTATATCTTGGATTTCTTCTTCGCTGATGACTTTCCTTTTTCCCAAGAAGCCACCTCAAAGACTTATTCTTTAAAAAGGGAGAGGAACCTTGCTTAAATAGGTTAAGAGGACATCTATCATATTTTGATAATCTGTGCGTGTGGAATGCCTGAGATCTCTAAAACTGCCTCTGGATGAATCAAGCCATTTTCTATTGCTTTCTTAACGATATTTTGTCCAACCATGTTCACCATAGTGGATTGCCTCATGAGGTCGATAGCTTCCTCTACACTCATTCTTGGTCCCATGTAGAACTCTTTTCGTACCTCGAAGACAACGTTTCCGTCGTTTAGGATTTTTCCTAGTAGTTCAACGTCGCATGTGGCCAGAAGCGTATGTTGCCCGCGTCTTTGCACGTTTACGTAGACTTCCAATCTGAGCACTTTATACTGGTCTTATAGATGACTTTGCTCCGCATGCCTCACATATTAAGAAATAGAGGCGTTTCTCTTTAATTATTTTCGTATCTGGTCGTTTACACACTGGGCATATAACGAATTCGTCAACGTATCTCTTGATCAGGCGCTCAAAGGTGTCATATCTGAATTTCCCTTGGAAAACCACACGTGACCTGTCCATAGTTCCAGCGGTGGCCATCTCTCTGGAAAGAAACTTCAGCAAATGGCGCGAGTCTCGGTTGAGAGCATCACATATTTCTTTGTAGTTTCGAAAGATTGTTCGCATGCCAATAACATGGCAGCTAGGTCTGGGGATATCGAATCGTTTGTGTGCAAGCACTTCCGGTGGAAGTTGCGAACGTGCACGCTTCAGCATCTCCTCGTAATTCATCTTCATTGGTTCATCATCCCATACAGAGTTGTCAAGTTGATAATTGACTGACTACTTTTAGGAGTTTCTATTCTTGAGTACTTAAGCGAAGCGGTAAAATTCGCTGACCCTTGCTAAATGTTTGATCGTCTTAGTTTGGGATTGCGTGAGTGCTCAAAATGATGGGAAAACTACAAGCTCGATGGTCTCTGATCATTCTATTCTGCCAGGGTTTTAACAAAGCTTAAAGAAAACGACTTAGAAATAGTCTTAACTTTCAGCGGTGAAAAAGTGTGGCTAAATCCTTCATTCATCCTTACATTCCAAACTCTATTCCAAAAATAAAAGAGGAAATGATGCGGAGGATTGGAATCCAGAGCATAGAAGAGCTTTATGCGGATGTTCCTCAAAGGTTTAAGCTAAAAAGAAGACTTGACCTCCCTAGCCCAAGATCAGAACAGGAAGTTAAAAGACTTGTTGAAACCATCCTATCCAAAAACAAGACTTTCAAAGACATGCCTATCTTTTTAGGCGCGGGTTGCTGGCCTCACTACGTGCCCGCAGCTGTTGAAACCACTATTCAACGAACAGAACTCTTCACATCTTATACTCCATATCAACCGGAGTTTTCCCAAGGAATGTTGCAGGCACTCTTTGAGTATCAAAGCATGATCTGCGAAATCACTGCGATGGAAGTGGCCAACTGCTCTATGTATGACTGGGCGTCCGCTCTCGGTGAAGCTGTACGTATGGCCGCTCGACTAACCCATCGAACCAAAGTCCTTATTCCCAAAATTATTCATCCTGAAAGAAAAGCGACACTGGAAACGTACACCGAGCCTATGGGAATACGCATCGAGTCTGTCGGCTATGAGTCAGAAACTGGGCAACTTGATGTTGAAGACTTGAAAACAAAGATTTCAGAAAAAACCGCCTCTGTGTATGTCGAAAACCCAGCATACCTTGGTTCTATTGAAACGCAAGCTGAAGACATCTCTGAAATAGTACACGGCCACGGGGCATTGTTCATCGTTGGAGTTGATCCCATCTCCCTTGGGGTATTGAAACCACCAGGTGAATACGGCGCGGACATTGTGGTCGGTGAGGGCCAACCGCTTGGAAATCCCATGAACTATGGCGGACCGTTACTTGGTATATTTGCTTGCCGGGACGACATGCGACTAATCAGACAACTGCCTGGCCGCACAGTTGGTATGACGAGTACTGTTGATGGAAAGACAAGAGGATTCTGTATGGCTCTACAAACCAGAGAGCAACATATTAGAAGAGAGAAGGCTACATCCAACATCTGCTCTAACGAATCTTTGTGTGCGGTTGCCTCTGCGGTTTACCTAGCCTTGCTTGGCCCCAGAGGCATGAGAGAGTTAGGTGAAGCAATCCTGTGCAAAGCACGTTACGCGATGCAGCTTTTGGCGAAAATAGATGGAGTCACAACACCTATGTTCAAATCTGCGCACTTCAAAGAATTTACAGTGAATTTTGATCAAACGGGGAAAACCGCGCTCGACGTACATGAAAGACTTTTGCAACGTCAGGTTCACGGAGGAAAAAACATTGCGAAGGAGTTTCCCGAGTTGGGTGAAACCGCGTTGTACTGCGTCACCGAAAAGCATTCTAAAGAGGATATTGATCGCCTCGCTTTGGCTTTAGAGGCAATTTTGGAGGAGAAATCGTAAATGTTTAGGCAAGCACGTTGGGATGAACGAATAATCTTCGAGTTGGGGCGCTCTGGAAGAAGAGGCTGCACTATACCAAAAGTTAAGAAAGAAATTCAACGCGTGGTCGGAGACACAAAGGCGTTTGTGCCGGAGAAGTTGCGAAGGAAAACGTTTCCAAAGTTGCCCGAACTTTCAGAGGTAGAAGTGGTGAGGCACTACGTTCGTTTGTCTCAAATGAATTTTGGTGTTGACTCGGGGTTTTATCCGCTAGGAAGCTGTACCATGAAATATAACCCGAAAATCGATGAAGTCCTCGCTAAACTGCCTTCTATAACCTTGATTCATCCATATCAAGATGAACGAACGGTTCAGGGCGTGCTTGAAGCGATGTATCGGCTCTCTAGATGGCTGGCAGAGATTACTGGCACACACGATGTGAGTTTGCAGCCAGCAGCTGGGGCTCACGGAGAATTCTTGGGTACGTTGATCATGCGGGCTTATCACAAATTGAATGATGAGCCTGAAAAGAGAACTGAACTTATTGTGCCTGATTCGGCGCATGGCACGAATCCTGCGAGTGGAGCTATGGCAGGGTTCAAGATTGTGGTTGTTCCTTCGGATGAGGATGGTTGTGTCGATCTTGAAGCGTTAAGAGCCGCTGTTTCAGAACGTACAGCAGGGTTGATGTTAACAAACCCGAACACACTAGGGATTTTCGAGAAAAACATTGAAGAAATCGCAAAGATTGTTCATGAGGCTGGCGGACTGCTGTATTATGACGGCGCGAATCTCAATGCGATTCTTGGGAAGGTGAGACCTGGGGACATGGGATTCGACATCGTGCACATGAATATACACAAAACTTTTGGGACTCCTCATGGTGGTGGAGGTCCGGGAGCAGGGCCTATCGGAGTGTCTGAGGAGCTTGAAAAGTTTCTGCCGATTCCGAGGATAGTGTTTGATGGTAAACGGTATCGTCTGGACTATGATAAGCCCTACAGCGTTGGGAAAATCAGAGGCTTCTATGGAAACGTTGGGGTTCTGTTGAAGGCGTTCGCTTACATTCTTGGCTTAGGTGCGGAGGGGCTTGAAGAAGTGGCGGAGATTTCTGTGCTGAATGCTAACTATATTATGAAGAAGCTGGAGAAGATTCGTGGGTTTTGCCTTCCTTATGCCCGGGGCCGACCAAGAAAACATGAGTGTGTCATTAGTGCCAAGAAACTGTATAAAGAGACTGGGATAGGTGCGCTTAACGTTTCTAAGAGGATTTTGGACTATGGCATGCACGCGCCAACAGTGTACTTCCCTCTTATAGTTGATGAGGCGTTGATGATTGAGCCGACTGAATCTTTTGAGAAGGAGGAGTTGGACAGGTTTGTCGAGGTGATGAAAAAGATATCGGATGAGGCATATTCAACTCCTGACGTTGTTTTGGAAGCTCCAAAGAATGCGGCGATAACTCGTTTGGACGAGGCTAAAGCTTCGCATCCTAAGACTATGGCTTTGAGCTGGAAGATGTATCTAAAAAAGTCAAAAAGGTAGAGAGGTCAGGGGACTTTTATACCATGTATGACGACGGTAGATCGGCATAGAAACTGCTACACATCCACATGACCCCTCTTCTGGACCTAGATATACTCGTCTCTGTCTCTCGCCTTTCCTCTATACGTAGACCTCTCACACACGCACGCCACATCAAATAACCTCAGCCTCCAAATAAGTCGGAAAAACTTTAACCACCCTAACATCCACAAACCTCCCAAGCAAAAACTCATTGCACCTAACCACTACGGGCTTGTAAGCAAAATTCCTCCCAACCCACGATGCCGGTTTTTTCCCTTTCTCGTCAATAAGTATCTCTCCTTCCCAACCCCTCCAAGCCTCGTTTTTCTCAAACGAAACCTTTCTAGCAACCTTAGCTATCCTTCTGCTTCTCGCCTTTACTTTCTCAGGTGGAAGCTGTTTCATTTTTGCAGCAGGCGTACCTGGTCTCGGGAAAAACTTCGAGATATTGACAATATCAGGCTGAACTTCCTCAACAAGTTTCACTGTATGCTCAAAAGCATCTCGACTTTCACCCGGAAAGCCGCAGATAACATCAGTAGCCACAGTTATCTTGGAAAACTCTTTTCTAAAGCTGTAAACAACCTTCTTAAAATCCTCCACAGAATAGAAACGATTCATAAGCCTCAAAACCTCATCGTCTCCACTCTGAACAGGCAAATGCAAAAACTTGAAAATCTTCTTATTCCTATAAGCCTCGATCAAGCCATCTAGCAATTCCAGCGCACAATTCGGTGTCATCATTCCAACGCGGACAAAGAACTTCTCTTTAATTTTGCAAACTTCACTAAGTAAATCCACGAGACTAGTTGCTAGGTCTTTTCCATAACAAGCTGTGTCTTGAGAAGTCAGCCATATCTCATTAACGCCGGAAGCAAGATCGCGTTGCACCCTTTTAACGATCTCAATTGTTGCATAACTTCTCAAATGTCCCCTCGCAAAGAGAACACAACAATAAGAGCAAGACCCCGAACAACCATAGTTAATCGGAACTATTCCAACAGCTTCGTTTACGGGAGTTTTGGGGAGATCAAGGCTTGGCTTCGAATTATACTTCAACTTAACGACATTTTGTCCGTGACTTACCTTATTTACAGCTTCAACGATTCCTGAACCAGGAGCTGGTCCTAACATACCATCAAACTTGACTTGAGCCTTCAACCTCTCAAAATTTATCAGAGGCAAACAGCCCGTTATGATGAGCCGTTTATCTTGCGAAACTTTTCTCAAAACGTGTATCATCCGGTTTTCCGTAGGAGACTTCACTGCACAAGTATTGTAAATCAAGATGTCTGCAGCCTCAACGTTTTCAACAATTTCATAACCGACCCGTGAAAGACAACCAACAATGCATTCCCCATCAGCAATATTTGTCGGGCAACCAAAACTCTTGACGTAAACTCGTTTGCTCCTTCTAGTCATCAGTTTCTGTCCACTCCACTACAACGATCCTTCAAAACATAGGAACCTACACATAAGACATTATTTTAGTCATGTAAGAAAAGTATAAAAAACGTTCCGAAAAACCGTTGCCATTTTCACACAAAAACGCAATGGGCTAAAAGAAGGTCGTGGGCAAACTTTATAAAGGCATAGTTTTGCATGATCGTAACATATTTATTTATTAATATATAGCAATATAACCATCTACGAAGCCTTTCTTGTTTTCACAGATGTTACTGAACAGGAGGGATAAGAGACGAGATTAATTACATTATATCTCCCAGAGCCTTACATCCGGGCGTTAGATCGTTTGGTGAAAGAAAAGTTTTATCCCAACAGGGCTGAGGCTATCCGAGTAGCGGTTCGAGATCTTCTCAGCATTGAGGCATGGGGGAGAAAGGCAAATGGTTAGATCAGGCAGTGAGGCTTTGCAGTTAACTTGGCAAGACACCGTTCACGAGAACCGTAAACCTGGTCACTGCCGCATCGTGGTTGTGGGCGTGGGCGGCGCAGGGAATAATACAGTTACTCGGCTTATGGAGATGGGCGTCAAGGGTGCGGAGTGTATAGCCATTAATACCGACATGCAGCATCTCAACGCGGCGCGTGCCGCTCGTAAAATATTGATTGGGGAAGAGGTGACTCGAGGTTTTGGAACTGGAGGGGATCCAGAGATTGGTAGAGCTGCGATTGAGGAGTCAGAGAAGCGGGTGGAGGAGATTCTGAGAGATGTTGAAGTAGCGTTTGTTGCGACTGGTTTGGGTGGTGGGACTGGAACTGGTGCAGCTCCGATGGTGGCGAAGATTGCTCGGCGTAATGGGGCGATTGTGATCGGTGTTGTTACCTTGCCTTTTAGAATTGAGAAGGGTAGAATTGAATGTGCGGCTCAGGGGTTGACTGAGATGCGGAGGGAGTGTGATACTGTGGTTGTGATTGATAATGATAAGCTGATGGGGGTCGCGGGTCATGTTCCGTTGAATGATGCGTTTAAGATTGCTGATCAGGTGTTGGCGAATTTGATTTCGGGGATTGTGGAGACTATTTCGGCGCCGAGTTTGATTAATTTGGATTTTGCAGATTTCAAGACTATTGTGAGGGAGGGTGGGTTGGCGGTTGTTGGGGTTGGTGAGTCGGATGCTCCTGGTAGGGCGGAGGAGGCTGTTCGTAATGCTTTGAGGAGTCCTTTGTTTGATATTGATTATGCGGGGGCTTCTGGGGCGTTGATTCATGTTTGTGGTGATGATCAGATGACTGTTGAGGAGGCGAATAGGGTTGGGGAGATTATTACGGAGATGATGAAGAATAATGCTACTGTTATTTGGGGTGCTAGGGTGAATCCGAGTTTGGCTGGGATTTTGAAGGTGACGCTTGTGATGACTGGTGTGCATTCGCCGCGTTTGCCTAGTAGGTTTGGTACTATAGCGCCGAATCTGTTTAATATTGATCCTTTTGCGGAGCCGGAGAAACCTCTCTTGATAGATTTGGGTTTAGATCAGCTTGAAAACTTTGAAAAGTAGCGTTCTTTTGGTTTATGTGTATGTGTGTGACGGTTTCTACCCCCCCTATAAATAGGGTTCAAATGATTTGCAAATAGGTTTGGCTTATTTTTTGGGTCATAGTGCGGTAGTGACCTCTTAGTGCTTGTTTCTTTTCCCTTTTTTGTTTAGAAATCGGTTTTTAATATTTTGATTTTGAGTTGATAGATCTGGTGCATAATTTCTAGTTGGTTTGCTGTAGGTTTATCTAAAGGCGTGTAATGCATGTTTGTGGATGAATCCGCCTTGAGTAACGAAGTTTGCAGAGAGATCATTGGACGTTTGATGAGGCTTCCAAGTCCGTCGAAAGAAGATGTCAACCTAGTTAAGATGAAAGTAGCTGGTCGGTATAAGTTGAAGCGGGTTCCTTCGAGCTCGGAACTGATATGTTGCCTGAGAGCAGATGAACGAGCTAAGCTGTTGCCTTTGCTTCGTAGGAAAATTACTCGCACGATTTCCGGGATCACAATAGTTGCTGTGATGACGAAGCCTTGGCCTTGTCCTAAAGCTGTTCCATGTGCGTATTGTCCTGGGGGTCCTCCTTATGGTGCTCCTCAGAGTTATACTGGTTATGAGCCTGCTGCGATGAGGGGGATGCAGAATGAGTTTGACCCGTATAGGCAAGTTAGCCATCGTATTGGGCAGTTGGAGGCGATTGGGCATGTGGTTGATAAGGTGGAGCTTATAGTGATGGGTGGGACTTTTCCTAGTATGCCTGTGGATTATCAGGAGCGTTTTGTTCAGAGGTGTTTGGATGCGGTTATTGGAAAGAATTCTGGGTCTTTGGATGAGGCTAAGAAGCTTGGGGAGACTAGTCGGGTTCGTAATGTTGGGGTTACGGTGGAGACTCGTCCTGATTGGGCTAGAGAGGCTGATGTTGATCACCTGTTGTCTATGGGTGTGACTCGTGTGGAGCTTGGTGTTCAGAACGTGTTTGATGATGTTTATGAGTTGGTTGATCGGGGTCACTGTGTTGAGGATGTTGTTGAGGCTACTCGTGTTTTGAAGGATTCGGGGTTGAAGGTGGTTTATCATGTTATGCCTGGTTTGCCTGGTTCTAGTTTTGAGCGTGATTTGGAGGGTTTTCGAGAAATCTTCACGAACCCCGACTTTAAGCCGGATATGATTAAGATTTACCCCTGTCTCGTTCTCAAAGGGACTAGGGTTTATGATTGGTGGAAGAGTGGAGAGTATGAGCCGTATTCTACTGATGAGGCGGCTGAGCTTGTTTTTGAGGTGAAGAAGTTGGTTCCTTCTTGGGTTCGGGTTATGCGGGTTCAGAGAGATATT
>Ga0224501_10002094_pt1 | contig 15592 bp, 17 predicted proteins | sample SF_Oct11_sed_USG_4_FD_169105 | JGI IMG/M metagenome (GOLD analysis project Ga0224501, IMG submission 169105) | Sediment microbial communities from San Francisco Bay, California, United States - SF_Oct11_sed_USGS_8_1 | ecosystem: Environmental > Aquatic > Marine > Sediment | place: USA... | reverse complement strand
GGTGCTGTCATAACCACTAAGTTAGACGATGGAACTGTAACTTCAGCAAAAATACTGGATGCAACAATAAATGCAGAGGACATAGCAAGTGGTTCCATCATCACTGTTAAAGTTGCGGATGACGCTATCACAACGGCTAAAATCGCCGACGATTCTATTAGCACAGCCAAGATTGCAGACGGCGCCATAGTCACTATTAAGCTGACTGATGATGCGGTTACAACATCTAAGATTGTGGATAACGCTATTGTAACAGTGAAGTTGGCTGACGGTTCCGTAACTTCAGCGAAAATTCTGGATGGAACAATTGTTGCAGCAGATCTGGCTACTGGTGCGGTAACCTCAATCAAGATTGCCGACGGTGCAGTTACAACAAGTAAGATAGCTGATTACGCAGTTACCAATCTCAAACTTGCAGCAGGCGCAATCCCATTCAATTCCACATATAGCATATTTTCCACATCAACAACATCAACGTCTTGGGTAGATATGCCCGGTATGTCTGTAGGCTTAACTTTGGATAGAAACAGCAGTGTGATAATTATGTTCAGCAGCGAGGCCTATTTGGCTGTAGGTGGAAACTACTTGCTTGTGCAAGCTTTGGTCAATTCAACCGTGGCATATCCAGGCGCTGGAGCTCTCATATATCTTACAACAGCTACAGCCACAAATGCAGGTTCCTATTCTTACATCTTCTCTCTACCAAACGTCAGCGCAGGCTATTATACAGTCAAAATACAATGGCGGTCGTTTACTGGAACCGACGGCTATGTTGGGGATAGAACATTAACCGTCATGGCATTACCAGCATAATCGCAGAAATGTCATAAATGCAAATCTCACCCATTTACTCTTTTTTTCAAAAAATATCAAGTAAGATGAAACACTATCTCTTCAGTTTATTAATCTAAGAAATTTCTTATCCTTAAATTATTAAGTCTAAGATTTTTCTTAGATAGTGACATAGATAATGACTTTCTATGGTATGAAAAAAGGAAAAATCCTCCTCTGTGAGTTACTCAACTTAATAGAAAGTCGGTTGTCAACAAAAAATTTATTCATGTTATGCAAGCAATTAGGATTGAACCTTAGGTTCCGCGAAGTAAGAGGTGAAGAAATGGCAAGGCTGGCGCAATTAAGGCTTTCTATGGGAACGTCTATACTGTTAGTTTCAGTAATTTTCGCCGCTTTTCTGGCTGTAATAATGACGCTTTTACATCTTCCTCTCATATGGGCTCTAATCATAACTGTCATTTTCATACTAATTCAGTATCTGATAGGCCCAGCAATAGTGAGAGCAGCCACAAATCTTAGGTACCTACGTCTAGGCGAACATCCATGGCTGGAATCTACAGTTAAGGATCTAGCCCAGAAAAGTGGGATTCCAATGCCTAAACTGGCAATTGTTCCAGATAAAACGCCTAACGCCTTTGTTTTTGGAAGAACAACTAGTGACGCCACGTTGGCTGTTCATGAAGGTTTGTTGACTCAGCTTAACCAAGACGAAGTTCGAGGGGTGCTAGGACACGAACTTGGACATATTAAGCATAGAGACTTCTTGATAATGACAGCACTTTCTTCTCTCCCTCTTCTGGCTTACTTGATATTTCGAGGTACATTTGAAGCTGCATGGATTAGTGGAAGAACGTCAAGGAAAAAAGAGGGCGGAGGCCTTGCGGCTGCACTATTCGTGGTCGCCATTGTCTCCTACGTTGTCTATATTATTTCATTGTTATGCGTCATGAGGCTAAGCCGTTTGCGAGAGCATTACGCAGATTCCTACTCAGCCTATGTAACAGAGTCGCCCCGCCAACTATCAAGTGCACTTACCAAAATCACCTATGGACTGTCTTTGTCGCCGAAGCCTCCTCATGGCGCCAGAATGTTTTACATAGGCGACCCAGCCCTTGCAAAACAGGAATGTCAAGGTTTGTTGCAGCGAAAAGAGGAATATGACCTCGACAAAGACGGTGTCTTAGACGAGAGGGAACTTGAACTTGCCATGGAGAAAGAGGCCAAATCAAGGTGGACTTCTATCAACCGTTTGTTTCATACGCATCCGCCAACTTTTCAACGAGTTCTCTTGTTGCGTGAAATAGAAAAAGAGATGGAAAGCGGCAGATACACAACCGAACGCCTATACGCTCATGTTTAAAAATGCAACGTTCGTTTTGAACCAATTTAAAAAGTTAGCAATTTCATTTCTCTCATTGCATGTTTGGGATCCATCTTTAGCATTGTCTAAGTAATTTTTCTCCTAACATTCATTTTTTATAAGAACTAAAGCGGAGTTCGTTTACATAGTCGACGGTTTCTTTCTTATTCATGTTAACCACATTTATATGTTTACAATGGAAATTTAAATCAAACAAGAGGATGCGTTAGAAGAATATGAAGCACGTCAAAATCACCGCTTTCGACCTTCCAGATGCTTGGTATCAGGTTTTAAGTAGAATCTGGGAGGAAAGTGAAACTTTCGTTGTGAGGTATGGTTCTGAAGTAACCGAAACCAAAAAGCTTGATGTAACCATTGAAATCGTTCATCCGGAAAACAGACCGCTGGTGCATGAAAAAGCGCCTTGCGACAGGAAGTATGTTATGAGCTATTTCATGGAATACCTGTGGTTCGGCGAGAAAAAACCAGATGAAGCCTATACCTATTCTAGCCGACTCCGGAAGCCTGTTGATCAGATAGGGAATGCAATCGATAGGTATGTGGATGAACTTTTTGACAGGCAGGTCACTCTAGTTATAAGGAAACCGGAAGATATTTTCAAAGAACTCGAAGGAAAACCACATGAGCCCCCGTGCCTTACAATTCTGGACACAGAAATCACAAGAAATGAAGAAGATAAGAAGCTCAAATTTAGTCTGTTTGGATATTTTAGGTCTTGGGATGCCTACGCTGCGTTACCCGCAAATTTGGCTGGACTACAACTTTTCAGTGAGGAGTTTGTGAAGCAGCTTAACCTTAAAGGAATCAGGAAGCGTGGGGAGAACTGGGAACAAGTTCACATTGGAAGAATGATAATGCATTCTAAAAATTGTCATGTTTATCAACGGCAATATTCTCTTGTAAAAGAATTGTTGAAGGTGAAGAGACCTACCTTTGGAGAAAGAATTCAAGTTTCTAAAAATTCGAAATAACCATTCAATTGTGCGGAGTAGAAAATACACTTATGAAATGGTAAGATCCTTCAATTTTCGCTTACTCCATGCCTAGGCCAGTTAACGTCGCTCTTCTTGTTGGATGATGAAGTTCAATATGGATTTCGGATTCATAATTCATTTATGTTTAGTTCTCTCAGTAAAAGACTCGAAGGATGAATAAAATGTCTATCGAAGAAATTAGCGTCAAGAATGAAAAAGAACTAGAAGATATAGTTGCCAAAGAAACAGAAAGCATCGAGAAAGGATTAACCATCATAGGTAATCAGATTCCGATAAATGCTCACACAAGACTTGACGTTCTTTGCCACGACGAAAACGGGCAATTGGTGATTTTCAAGCTAAGCACAAACGAAGATGACATGATGCTCTTCGAAGGACTAAAAGCCTTAAATCACCTTGACACAACCAAGCATATGCTGAAGTTCTACTATCAAAACTTCAAAATAAGCGATAAGGAACCCCCACGACTCATTCTTCTCGCACCAACTTTCTCAAAGAATCTGCTTACAATAACAAAGCACATAAGCGGAATAAGAATCGATCTCTACGAATGGGAATACCTAAAATTCGGCGACAATAAGGCACTACGAATCAAACCCATTTCTCTCTCCAAAGTCACGGAAGAAAAATTAAAATCGACAAGAAAGGAACGAAAAGTAAAACCTCCAGTAAAAGCAGAGAAACAGCAAGCTCAAGAAGTAACAATGGAGCCACCAGAACCAAAACCCATATCTCCAATACAGCCAAAAGAGGAAGAGAAAGAAGAAAGACCCAAGAAAAAATCTCTTCTGCGCTTCTAACTTCGCATGTTCTCTAACAAAAATAAATGCATTAACAATCCCTCTAGACTGTTCTTTAACGAAACCTAAAGCATCTGTTCTAGTTTTAAGGAATTTCAATCAACTATACGAATATGTATGGAGTTTTCATAAATCATATTTTTAAGACCTGCGCTGATAGTATCTGATGCAGTTTGGCAAAGCTAAGGTTTAACAAGCCTCCGACACGCTTGCTCCTTCTGTTTCACAGTTTGGGTTTAAGTTGCCTTGGAGGAGCAGTGTTTCTTCAAGTTCTAGTTTTCAAAGACATAGCAATGCAAGGCTATTTTTTGGGCATAGAGACCAATCCAGTTATACTGCAGCTAGAAATCGCACTTACAGTGTTCGCGCTCATTTACCTTCTATATTTGTACATTTCCACGATTCGTTCAATTCCATAACAAAAACAGGTTCTGTGTTCCAGCAAGTTTTAAATATAACATAGCAAAAACCTTCTGAGCTAGGTGATGTTTTTGAAAAGGAAAATCGCCGTTACTACAATTATATTAGGAATTTCCTTAATGATGTGGACGGGCTTAGCATCGGCTCAAATGGAAATTGAGCTTTACGTGTACACGGATAAATCTTTCTACGGATTTGGAGACCAAGGAACGCTCTCTGTCACAGTATGGAACAGAGGAGGCGCTGTAGACCTGAAAAACATCGAAGTAAACTTCCCATGGGAAGGATTATATCATGAAACTTGGGCTGGAAATCTCACTCATGAAATAGACACAGCTCTCGGCAAAGGAGAGATGACAACCTATGAGATTAACTTTGAAATTCCTTCAGAATCAAGGGACGTATGGAGTGGGGGGGGAAGTGCAAAGGTCACATTAAACTATGAAGCGGCCGGAGAACAGGAAGACGAAACACGCTACATTCAAATCAATATGGCAATACCAGTTCACAACGAAAACATAATGCCCATTTATTACCTGACAGCAGTGCTTACCACAGCAGTTATCATTGTCATCATTGAGCTTTACTTTGTCTGGAAACGCCTCGGAAAACTAACCCCTGCCCCAGCAACTGCCTAGATTACCATTCCACTTTCCGTCTGAATGCAAACATTATTCTTAGCATATGTTAGTCGGTTTCTTCTCAGCCTTCCTTTCGGCGTTGTGCTTAAGTATTTGAACATGAAGAAGATATAGGGAGGTGCCAGAAACTCGAAAAAGTCATTGTTACAGCCGCTTTGATATATGCCAATGGCGAGGTTCACTTAGGTCATATTACCTCCACTTATCTTCCCGCTGACATTCTTGTCCGATATTTTAGGCTAAGAGGAGACGAGGTTATCTACGTTCATGCAACCGACGATTTTGGAACTCCAATTCTAATTGCGGCTGAACAAGCAGAGAAAACTCCAGAGGAATATGTAGCTTACTGGAACAAAATTGACCGGAAAGATTTCGGTGATTTGGGAATTTCGTTTGACATATTTTACAAGACAAGTTCTAAAGAGAACATCGCGCTAGTGCAACATTTTTTCAAAAAGCTCAACGAGAAAGGTTACATCTCTAAGAAAATAGTTTCGCAACCTTATTGTAACAACTGCAAGAAATTTCTGCCAGACCGATACGTGAAAGGCACATGCCCATACTGTTACGCGTCAGATCAGTATTCTGACAGCTGCGAAGAATGTGGCCGAACGTTCCAGCTCGGAGAAATCCTGAATCCATACTGCGCCATCTGTGGATCAAAACCAGCAACCAAACAGAGTGAACATTACTTTTTTAAGCTTACGTTATTTTCTGACGCTTTGAAAAAATGGTTGATTGAAAACGAGAATTTGCAATCCGAAGTAAAAAACTATGTGCTAAACTGGATAAAAGAGGGGCTACGCGATTGGGACATTACACGAGACATAACTTGGGGAGTGCCTATTCCGTTAGAGGAAGCTAAAGGAAAAGTGCTCTACGTATGGTTTGACAACCATCTCTGCTACATCTCCACTGCCCTAAAATACTTTGCAAATAGAGGTGTTAATGGAAAGGAAACTTGGAACTCCTCGAAAATCTACCATTTTATTGGAAAAGACATAGTCTATCACCATTATCTTTTCTTGCCAGCTATGCGCCTAGGTGAAGGAGAATATAAACTTCCAGACTACATTCCAACAAGAGGACATCTAATTCTCGAAGGACGAAGTTTTTCAAAAAGCCGGAAATGGTACGTAAGCCTAAGAGAGTTCCTTAATCAATTTCCAGCTGACTATCTAAGATATTACTTAGCAGCAATAACACCAGACAGCCAAGTAGACGTAAACTTCGACTGGAAAGACTTCAAAAACAAAATAAACAACGAACTGATCGCCAATATCGGAAATTTCATTCATCGAACCTTAACTTTCACATGGGCAAACTATGATGGAAAAGTGCCCGAGCCCATACAATATGACAATTTGGACCATGAATTCAAAAACAAAATAAAAGCTGCAGCCAGCGAAGTAGGAGAAGAAATAGAAAAGATAGAGTTAAGCAGGGGCTTAAGAAAAACGATTGAATTCTCAACCTTCTGCAATAAATATTTTCAAAGAAAACAGCCCTGGACCAGCAAAGAAAAAGCCAAAACCTGCCTTTACCTATGCATAAACGCGGTGAGAAGCCTAACCATTCTGCTTACGCCTTATACGCCGTTTTCGACTGAAAAACTGTGGCAACAACTAAACCTAGAGGGCTCTGTTCACGAGCAATCTTGGAGCTCAGCATCTGAATTAAAAATTCAAAGCGGACACAAAATCAACAAGCCAAAAATACTTTTTAGAAAGATAGATGAAGAAGAAATCAAAAAACAAAAGGAAAAACTGCAGAAAATAGCTGCAAAATAACATTTTGCAAAGCCATAAAGCAAATAAGGTAAGGCTCCTTTCCAACAAGAGAAGCAGCAATGGAAGTTTGAGCCATGTCCGAGAAAGTGATAGGTTCCTACGAAGAATTTTCAAAAATGAACTTGCGCATCGAAAAAACAGTTAAAACGGAGCCCGTTCCGCAATCTAGAAACCTCATTAAACTCTCCATTGATGTGGACAAAGGCGAACATCCAGTTGAGATTGGAAGCCAAATAAAGTGAAACTTTTGCCTCTAAAGATTGACCTTCACGTGCACACATGTTATTCTGATGATGCCACATCCTCTTTGGAGGAAATCATATTTTACGCTAAGAAAAAGGGCTTAAATGGAATAGCAATCACAGATCACGATACTTTAAAGGGTGCTAGAAAAGCATTGAAACTTGCCAGCAAAAGAGAGTTTATGATAATTCCTGGAATAGAAGTAACAACATTGCAGGGTCATGTATTAGGCCTCAACATCACCACATTTATACCGCAAAACCTAAGTCTCGTCGAAACTGTTGATAAAATCCATGAAGCAGCCGGAATAGCTATAGCCGCTCATCCTATAGTGTTCATAAAATCCCACATAAAACAACGAATAGCATCAGCCTCAAATTTCGACGGAGTTGAAGTAATTAACTCTTCAGCTTTCCCCTTCTTCCTTTCAACACGTCTAAGCCAAGCGTTGGCGGAACGGCTGAAACTTCCTCAAACTGCTGGAAGTGACGCTCATCATGCAAGCGAAATAGGAACCGCATACACGATGGTTAAGGCTGATTCTGATATTGACAAAATCATTGAAGCAATAAGAAATGGAGCGGTTACTCCTTTCGGAAAGGCTATTTCGTGGGAAACAAGAGTTAGAAGAGGAGCCTCTAGCCTAAAAAGGTGGATTTAGGAAAGGCTTACTCTTGATAGTCTTCGATCTGGTCTAGGCCCAAATCCAGCGGCAAAGATTTTTCTGGCTCCGAGTAGGAACATTCAACATCATAGAGTTGTGACATAATCTTTCCCAACTTACCAGACACAGCCGATGAGGATGCCTCTTGAGCTTCTGCTAATTCGGTTCTAAGCAAGCCTTCACGAAGGACTCGAGACTCTGCAGTCTGCAAGACGCTGTTAGGCGGTTTAGCCATTAGGCTTTTGTCCTCCAAGCTTCCACATTGAGCATGTCTTTAATTGCTACTCTGATGGCTTCGGCTCTATTCGGATAGAACCGTTCGTTTACCAGTTTGTCCAATGCCTTAATATATGGCTCGGGAAGATACAGTGTTATTAGCTTCATATGCACCTCCTCCTAAAAGGTAGAATAAGAGAACAACACGAAAAGTTATATTGCCTTGTATTAAGAATAAAATATGATTAAAACATGTTGAGTTGTCGCTTTATAAAAGTTTCTACTATTTTTTCTGACTTGTTGCTGTTTCATGTTAATCACAAACTTTTCGGAATGTTTATGTTTTTCTTAAGTAATTAAAAGTTTGATACTATGCATAATGGGTTTATCTTTCGTTTGGGACATGCTTTGCGGTTTGGTGAATGAGCTAAATGAGCAAGCAGGTTAACCGAGTTTTCGTAAAGAGTTTTGGGTGTTCGTCGAATATGGCTGATGGCGAGTTTATTATGGGCTGTTTGTTAGCGGAAGGCTATGAAATTACTGACAGAATTGAAGATGCAGATGTTCTGGTGTATAATACTTGTGCAGTGAAAACGCCTACGGAAAACCGTATGATTGACATCCTGAAGAGGGCACCGAAAACAAAAAAGGTCATCGTGACTGGCTGCTTGCCTCTAATAAATTTTGACAGAGTGAAAAAGGAAGTTAGGTTTGATGGAATTTTGGGTCCTGCTCCAAGCCTAAAAATAGTTGAAGTGCTACGAAGAATTGCTCGTAATGAACGAGTTATATTGCTGACTGGTGGTGCCAAGCCTGGTTTAGACCTTCCGCGATGCTTTAAAAACTCGATTGTGAGTATTATTCCAGTTGCCTATGGATGTTTAGGAGCTTGTTCCTACTGCTGTGTAGTTTTTGCGCGGGGTCGTCTGCGAAGCTATTCTATCGATGAAATTGTTGATAGAGTGAAAAGCGATGTGGCTTCTGGAGCTAAGGAGGTGTGGTTAACCTCACAGGACATGTCATGTTACGGGCGAGACATAGGAGCAACTCTTGGCGATTTATTAGAAAAAATCTGCAACATTGAAGGAACCTTCCTAGTTAGGATCGGGATGATGACCCCAAACCATACATTAAACATTCTTGACAGATTAGTTGAAGCCTACCAACATATGAAGATTTTCAAGTTTCTCCATCTGCCAGTTCAGAGCGGAGACAACGAAGTGCTAAAGCGAATGCAACGCTTCTACACCATAGAAGATTTCAACCAAATAGTAGAAATGTTCAGAAAAGTCATACCGAAAATAACGATTGCGACAGACGTCATCTGTGGCTTCCCAGGCGAAACAGCTGAAGCCTTCGAAAAAACTATACACATCATAGAAAAGGTGACGCCTGACATCGTAAATGTCTCCAAATTTTTCCCAAGACCAAACACACAAGCCGAAAAATTGAGACCCAAGATCCCGCCGAGCGAAATAAAAGAACGAAGCAAAAAAATGGCTGAGCTGGTCAGACAGATCGCATCAGAGAAGAATCAAGCTTGGATAAATTGGAAAGGACAGATTCTCATCGATGAAAAGGGGAGAAAGCCAGATTCATGGATTGGTCACAACTTTGCGTATAAGCCAATAGTTGTGAAGAGCAGAGAATCATTGTTGGGGAGAATTGTAAATGTTCATGTTGTGAAAGCTTTTCAAACATACCTCAAGGCTGAAATTCTAAACAGGTCCGAAATCTAGAAATTAGAATAATGCCCTCTCATTTGTCTGTGCGTGCGTTTGGGTATTTTTCTCTTATTTTGGCGTCGGTTATTCTTGCAATCATCGCATTGGAGATCAGTACATATTTGACTCCTGTAAGTTCAGCCAGATTCGCCGGTTTCTGATCCTGTGTCACCAGCAGCAAGTTGTTTTTCTTTGCATACTTTATGATTTCCCTGTCTTTTGCACCCTGCAATCCTGCGTCTTGAGCAGTTAGTATGTCCCATCCTAGAATCTCAAAATATTCTTTCAAGCCAGCGTACATTTCATCAAGGAGAAGCTTCAACAAGATCACCTCATTACGTTTATCCGCGCTGTCTCCGTTATTCTGATTGGGTGCTCTGCTTTAAATCTTACATGGTCGACGCGCGCTTGAGCATGGTTCTTGGGTGAATAACCCACCTAACTATTAAAAACATATCGAACTTCGGAATAATCACTTTATTGCTGCCATTTCTTCAAAGTAGTTACAGTTAGAGAAAGGAGAATGACCTCTTTGCCTAGTGGCACCGTTGTCGCCAGTCTAGATGTCGTAGTACGCATTCTTGAAAACCCAGATTGGAACAAGAAAGCTAGAAAGGTGAAGACTTTGAAGGAGATGCGCCAAATAATCTTGGACTTCTGTGAGGCCAACGGAATAGTAGTGAAGACAGACGAAGAGACAATGTGCACTTAACCATAACATTCACGCGAAAAGTGTTTTTCTGCGCAGGCGCCACCTTTTTCTATAGATTTTGTGGAAAGCAAGCGATTTCTAGCTGACGTGAACAAGAAGCCTTGATGAAAACGATCTGTGGAACTTTCTTTTCACCTTTTCTATGGGTTCTCCCAGCACGGTTATCTCTCCCAGGTTGCATGTCCCGAGTCCTTTCTTCTCTGCCAAGAGTATGTGTTTAACATCGGTTGGTGGTATGCCCATCACTGCGGCACCAACGGCGTCAACTGCCACTGGGTCTGTTCCTGCGATGACCAGATTCATCTCTACAGGGTTTCCGCTGGTTTCGTGTCCTTCACTTGCAATTATCCCGTCGACGACTGATATGCTAGGTCTTAGAATAGATGCTAGGTCAGCGATTTTTTGGCTGAGTTTCCCCGTGTGCATGGAGCCTTTAGAAGCTAAGGCACCCATCATGTTCTTCAAACTTAATGTGACGGTGGCTATTCTGTGAGGCTTAAGCTTGGGAACGCTGATTATGGTGCTTTCCAAAGCTGTCTTGGCAACTCTAACCTTCCTAAGCGACAGTGGATTAGGTGGGTTGACTTCAACAAATTCGTCTTTGTTAAGGTCAACAAGTTTCACGCCCCATCGTTCAGCGACTGCATCAACACCTGCAACTTTGAAAGCTTTAAAGGTGTCTGCAAAACCGCTTCCCTCACCAATGATAATTTCTTCTATTTTGCGCTCTCTCAAAAACTTGACAATCCCTTCTATGACTCTGCTGTCTGTTGTGATTCCGGTTGAAGGGTGCTTCGAATTTATGTAGTTGGGCTTGATTAAAATCGGCTTCTTCTTGGAGAGGACGCTATCTACGTCAAACCTTATCTTTTCAAGAGCTTTAACGGTTGTTTCGACAGGGTTTGTTCCCTTTACAATGGCAACTCTGCTCATTTGAAGCACTAACCATGTCAATACAATATGCAGATTTGAACTTATCCTTTATCCAGAAAAACAGGGGAGTATCAGTGGAGGTTGTGGTTAAATTTGGTCAATTGGACACTTGGGGCAAGATTCAATTATCAGAATTTGTATTCTGCTTAATTGTGAACGTCAAAACTGTAATCGGGTCAATAGCCATCGCGGTTCTCTTCTTCTTCGGCATAATGTTTGCTCTAGCCTCGGTTTACGCGCCTACAAGACTAATCGTTGCTGCCCTGTTGTTTGTTGTCGGCTTCGGAATCGCCTACTATATAACCAAAAAGCCAAAGACGATAGTCCAGAAGTTGGAAGTGTCAGGGCAGATGAAGGCAGTTGCGCTCAAGTGTCCCAACTGTTCGGCTTCTGTAAACGCTAGCGAGATTAAAATCGTGTCTGGTGTGCCATACGCAACATGCCCCTATTGTGGACAAACATTTGAGATAGCCGAGGAACCAAAATGGTAAAAAACCGATGCTTATCAGTGGTGCTGATCGGTTTATTCATTTTCATGGCACTTGTTACTGCTGGAAATGCACAGATTCAGTATCACCTTGAACACGAATGGGTGAAGATTTGGATTAAGCAGAACGGAACAATTGATCTGCTATACGACATAAGTATAACATGCGATTCGGGCACCATCCACTATGTGAACGTGGGGCAACCCAACAGCGACTTTACAATAGGAAAAGCTCAAGACGAGTCTGGTCACACGCTGACCGCCACCAAAGCAGGTGAAGCAAGAGTGCGCGTCAACCTATACACGTCCATATCAAGCGGTCAAACTACACGATTTAACCTTACCACCAATGTTGCCCACATGATATGGGAAGACACACAAAACCCTGGCAACGTGGGCATGCAGTTCAAGCCGACCTGGTGGGAAGACGCAAGCGTGCTCGACCTTCGCGTGTTGATTGTTTTGCCTTCCGGAGTCACTGCAGATGAGGTAAAAACATCAGTTGATTGGGACAATGTTTTGACTGAAGATAGTCGATTGGCAATTTACTGGGAAAAACAAAACCTTTTGAAAAACGAGCAATTTCCTGTGGGAGTTTCATTTCCTAAGGAGTATGTGCAGAGTTACGAGACACAGCCGACAGGCGTAGTTGCCTTTTTGCAGCAATATGGACCTGCACTCTTGATATTGGGAGTCTCTGTTGCGGTAATAGGCGCCGTTGTCTATGTGGTTCGTAAGAGACCATATCTGCTGCCTAGGATTAGCATGGAGACCCTTGGAATAAGGCATGGTTTAACAGCCGTAGAGGCTTCATACCTCCTTGACGTAAAGCCGAAAAGAATAGTCACGGAAATCCTCTACAGTCTCTTACAGAAGAGAGCCATATGGGTTGAGTCCACAACTCCCGCGCTCAAACTGAAGATCATGCAGCCATTTAAGAACAAGAAACGAACGCTGGAAACGCCTCTCCGATACTATGAAATAGACTTTCTCAACGCAATCAAGAAAGACGGAATCCTCGACGAGGAAAAACTGGCACAAACAATTATGTTTCTCAGAGACAGTGTTGAAGAAAAACTGCGTGGATACTGCAGACGCGACACAATCGACTACTACAGAAAGATTGTGGCGAAGGCTTGGGAACAAGTGGAACAGGCAGGCACACCAGAGTTAGCCTCGAAAGCATACGACGAACAACTGTTGTGGCTTTTCCTCGACCCAAACTATCAATCGCGCACCCAGACAACGTTCCGCGACAAGGCATTTGAACCGAGCCCGTTCTGGCTGTGGTACTGGTACAGCTATCGACATTATCATCCTAAACCTACATATAAACCAAACATAGAGGCACCAACAAAAGCGGCAAAGCCGCCCACAATTCCTGGCGCAGATTTTGCAAACAACATTGCAACGGCTGTAGAGGGCACCTCAAACAAGATTGTTACGAACCTCGAAAAATTCGCCAACGCGATCGTGTCAATGCCAGCTGCAAAGGCTTCCACAAAACCGGCTCACCATGGGTCCAGTTGCGTATGTGCCTGTGCGGCCTGCGCGTGCGTGTGCGCCTGTGTATCATGCGCCTGCGCCTGTGCGAGTGGAGGAGTGGGCTAAAAGGGGGCATTTATGGATCATGAGCTTTGTACGTAAGGTGTTTCATGCTTCTAAGATTCCTCAAGGCCGCTACACTTATCGGGGAATAGACAATTTCACAGGTTTGGCTCTACAGCTTCGTGTGGAGCCAGATGGTCAGGGACTGTTAGTCATCAACGCCAACACGGTTCTATATCTAAACGAGACAGCTACAGCACATGCTTTCTTCTTCATGCAAGGCATGACGACTGATGAGGCTGTTAAAAAAATCAGGGGCATGTATCGAGTGAACAAGAAAACGGCAAGGGATGACTATGAGAGGCTAATTTATACCGTGAGCACGTTGGCGCAGACCGAGGAAGTTTGTCCCATATCTTTTCTAGACGTAAAGAGCGTGGAACCTTTCACCCAAGAGTTTTCGGCACCCTTACGCGTGGATTTGGCGCTTACTTTTAGGTGTCAGAACAACTGTGTTCACTGCTACGCTGGCGGACCACACGAGACTTCTGAGCTTACGACAGAGCAATGGAAAGAAGTGATTGATCGCCTCCATCAGATCGGCGTGTTTATCTTGACCTTCACTGGAGGCGAACCGACCCTGCGTGAAGACTTGCCAGAATTGTTGCTTTACGCGCAAAACAAGGGGATAGTCACCGGACTTATCACCAACGGCAGAAAACTAAAAGACAAAACCTACGTTGAAAACCTTGAGAAAACTGGATTAGACTTCGTTCAAGTGACCCTTGAATCACATAAGCCTAAAATCCATGATTTAATGACGGCAACCAAGGGAAGCTGGAAAGAGTCTGTAGCTGGAATCAAAAACGTCATTCCAACACAGATCTACGCGACAACAAACACCACTCTGAGCAAACATAACGCCCCAGATTTTTTGGAAACCATAGATTTCTTGAAAAAGCTTGGAGTTGCTGCTTTTGGATGCAATAGCCTGATCTATTCTGGAAGGGCCAATGCGATAAGCGAAGAATTCGTCTTGCCATTCGAGACACTGAAAGAGCTCTTACCCAAGGTTCATGAAAAAGCGAGTCAGATCGGATTAAAGTTTCTATGGTACACTCCTACTCAGTACTGCCGCTTTGATCCCGTTAAACTGGGTTTAGGCGTCAAATCATGCACAGCGGCGATGATCAACATGTGCGTTGGTCCAAATGGCGACGTTTATCCGTGTCAAAGCTACTTTGAGAGCCTAGGTAACATCCTCAAAGATGATTGGCAAGAAATCTGGAACCATCCGCTTGCAGTGCAAATAAGAAAGAGAGAATACGTGGAGCCAAAGTGCAAGGACTGCCTGCAACTGCAAATCTGTGGAGGAGGATGCCCACTGGAACTACAGAATAAGAACTACATCTGCGCCGAAGCTCAGTAACTTCTGCAACTACTCAAATATGCATCTGCACCCGACGATTATTCATTAAGATATATGGGGAAAAGTTATAGCAGAACCAAAGGAATCAGTAAATATCTAGAATGGGTGATGGACTTGGAAGTGACTATTAGAGAATACGCATCTACTGACTCTTCCCGAGTTAAAGAACTAATACTGAAAGCAGAAAACTTCGGCGAGCCATTCCTAGAAACCGAACTATTGAATATTAAGAAAAACACTTCGCAAGGCTTGGGCAAAGTCTTCGTTGCAATGTTGAAAAGCCAAGTCATCGGCTACATTTCACTGGGTAGGAGGATTTTTGCGTTGATGGTAGATTCCATTATCGTCGACCGAAACCATCAAAGAAAAGGCGTGGGCAGAAAGCTGATTGAAAAAGCGAAAGAGTACGCAAAATCACAAGGTTTTCATGTACTCCGAACTGATACAGGGACTTTCATGGACTACGCCATCAAGTTCTATCTCGCCTGCGGTTTTGAGCCATGTGGCTACGTGGAACATGACTTCAGCCTCGGCTCAAAGCAGCTGCACTTCTACATGGATTTAACGAAGGAAAGAAGAGCCAATTCTATCTGAAAGGCTGCATGCACGCGCATTTGAATGGAAAGAAGGAGTCACTTTTGCCCTAGTAACAATTTGTGACTACAACTTGTGTTTTCTTGTGTTGTTCTCAACTTGCAATGTCTGCGCGCGCGGGGCACTTCCGTAAGAATGATAAAAGTGGGTTTTACTTCTTTAGATTTAGCCTCCGCCTACTGGTGGTAGTATGGCTATTATGTCCTTTTCTTTAAGTTTT
>Ga0224501_10002091_pt1 | contig 15600 bp, 6 predicted proteins | sample SF_Oct11_sed_USG_4_FD_169105 | JGI IMG/M metagenome (GOLD analysis project Ga0224501, IMG submission 169105) | Sediment microbial communities from San Francisco Bay, California, United States - SF_Oct11_sed_USGS_8_1 | ecosystem: Environmental > Aquatic > Marine > Sediment | place: USA... | reverse complement strand
CATTTAATTCTCCTCCTCTTTGTTCGAGAGTCAAATGAAGGTCGTACTGAGAAGTGCCGAGATCCGGTTCCATTATTCCAAAGTTTATGCCTTTAACTTCACTTCGGACAATTTCCGGATCGCGCAGGTCGAAGGCGATTTGGAACAAAGGGGATCGGCTGGTGTCGCGTGCCGGTTGTAACTGATCCACAAGCCGCTCAAAGGGTAGAGCATGATTGGCATAAGCGTCCTGAATTGTTTGGCTGAGGTTATCCAAGAGATCTATGAAACTCATGGACGGGGTAATGTTTGATCGCAATACGACCGGGTTGACCAGGAAGCCAATCAAATTTTCAATTTCGGGGTAATCCCGGTTGGCGACCACTGTACCTATTAGGACATTCTCATTCTGAGAATAGCGAGCCAACAGGGCTTTGAATACTGTCAGCATAAAAGTAAATAAAGTAACCCCCCGGCTGGAGGCCATTTTGCGTACTTCCGAATATAATCCCTCTGAAATGCAATGGGTTACACGTGCGCCGCTATATGTCTGTATTTTGGGGCGGGGAAAATCTGTCGGCAGGGTAAATCCGGAGAGAACATCTTTTAATTTTCCGGACCAATAATCTGTTTGCTTTTCATACATACCTTCTTCCAGACGAGACTGTTGCCACAAGGCGTAATCGACGTATTGAATGTCGAGGGCTGGCAACTCATCGGGCCGGTCTCCAGAAAATAGTCTTGAGAATTCCCTGAAGAATACACGCATCGACCAGCCATCTGCGATGATATGGTGCAGAGTCAGCAGCAGAATGAAACCGCCATTACTCTCATTTAAAAGGATAGCTCGAATCAGGGGACCTTCTGATAAGTTAAAAGGCTTGGCCCCCTCTTGAATCATAAAATCTTCCTTGGATTGATCGGGTGAGAGGCTGGCTTGATGAATTTTAATCTGCAATTGATCCAGAATTTTCTGTTCTGGTATGCCATCTGTCTGGGGAAATATTGTGCGTAACGATTCGTGACGCGCAATAATCGAATTCAAGCATTTCTCAACAAATATTGGATCGGGAGTGTTTTGAAAGTATATGGAACCAGTAATATTGTAGGCGGCTGATTCCGGCTCTACCTGGTTCAAAAACCAGAGGCGCTGCTGGGAAGTTGATAATGGAATCGTTAGATCTCTGGATATGGCGGGGATGGAGATTTTTTCCAGTTTTCCACTGCCGATTGCTTTATCGATAGCTATTGCCTGATCTTCTATCGTTGGGGCGCTAAAGATGTCACTTAAAGTCCACTCCACCGCATACTCAGCGCGTACGGCGGCAATCAGGGATGTTGCGATAATCGATTGTCCACCCACCTCAAAAAAGTTCCAGGCGATACTGATAGAATTCAATCTCAGTATTCGCTGCCAAATTTCAGATAATTTTTGTTCTGTGGCTGTTCTGGGAGGAACAGTCAGGATATTCCCGTGTTCTGCCATCAGTTGTAACGCGGAATAATCGATATCACCCTTTTCGTTGTGCGGGAAAATTTTTACTGCCTTGTTTTTAACGATAATCTCAGTTCCGAAGACGTCCTGAGTTTTAAGTTGTGAGGGTGTTTTATTATTTTCGGTTTCATAAAAAGAATAAATAGTACTTAACCCCCTGGTTGTTGGCATTTGTTGCTGGATGCTTTCGCTTCCGGCATCCAAGCCGACCGCCATTTGTCCTGGTGATTGGCCAAGGCAGATACGAAGACTGGTTAATGCCTGCTCAACATCAAGCTCGTATAAGCCGCGCGCCCTCAAAGCATCGCCAATGAGATTACCCTGGTTCATTCCTGTTTGCCGCCAGGCTGACCAATTCAAGCTGAAACACCGGTAACCTTCGGAAACCAGTTGTGCGGTAAAAGTGTCCAGGAAATTGTTTGCGGCAGCATAAGCGCCTACATGGGACCCGCCTAAGACAAAAAGGCTGGTGGTCGATGAAAAATTAACCAGAAAGGCTTCGGGGTTTTGTTTGATGATTTCAGACAGGGCTATTGCGCCCTCAATTTTTGGGGAGAATACATTTTTTAGAGAGTCTGCGGTCTCCTCAGCCAGGGATTTTTCGTGATAATTGCCAGCAAGGTGAAATATACCCGCCAAAGGAACCTCCCATTTAGCGAGTTGGGTTTCTATGGCCTCTTTTAAACTTCGAGCATTGGTAACATTAGCGGGGATATATTCGATTTTTCCCGGCAGCTTCGCGAGAACCTTTAAACGTTCCGCTTTATCCCCCATTTCTTGGGTATCAAGAGTGCTGCGACCAATTAGCAGGACATGTGAGTTATGAGAACGCAACAAATAGTCGGCCAGTTTTACTCCAATGCCGCCCAAGCCGCCTGTGATCACAAAGCAGGCGGGATGGTTTGGATTCAGGGCGTCGTCGACCACTGGATTTAAAATTGGGGATTCCAGCCCGGCTACCCATCTCCTTCCAGCACGCCAGGCAACTTCTTTGTTGTTCCAGGTATTTACCAGTTCTGTAGTGATTGCGGTACAGCAGTCCGCGCCATCTTTCAGATCAATATCAAGGTGTAAAAAATCTGCTTCCGGACTCTCGTGCTTTAGAGCTTTAACCAGCCCGGCAACCGGGGAGGATAAATAATCAAAGCCGCTTTCGCCTCTAACATGTTGAGCCCGGTTTGTTAGTACCAAAATACGGGGTTGGATTTTATCATCTGCATTGTCTGCCCATGTCTGACAGCATGCCATTACCGCCTGTGCTGTTTGTACAGCCTCTTGGGTATAGTCTTCATTCTTTACTCGTGTCGATTGATCGCTGATACAGGACCACATACACACCACGTTGCGTACGATTCGTCCTTGTGACCGCAACTCATCGATTAATTGCTGGTAGTCAGATTTGCATTGGGGACGAACCTGCCATTCGTTCGCATTTGTCGAACCCGGTATCTGGCCGGAAGTAACACGAAAAGAATTCGCGCCAGCGGATCGGATTTTCTCTTCTAAAAGTGAATTCAATTCAGGGTTTCCGCCGACCAGGAGTACAGTTTCGTAGGGCTCAAATTGGAGGTTGGCCAGTGGATTGCTTTGCTGCCAGGTACGCCGGAAGAACCAGGGAGGGAGGCAATGCGTTTCGCTGAGAAGTTCAGAATGTTTTATTTCAGCCGTATATTTACCAGCTTCAAAATTGGTTTTCAGTTTTTCACGTTGTATCTTGCCTATCGAGGTTTTCGGTATTGATTTTTCACCCAATGGAATTAGATAGTCCGGGCTGATACCAGTTTTGCTGGCCAGCTTTCCTCGGATTGCTTTCAGTAAATCCTGGAGTTCCTCATCATCGTCAGTTTCGGGAACGAAAAAAACAGCCAGGCTTTCTCGGCCCCCCTGGCGTGGATCGCTCACCGCGCAAGCTGCAACGTAGGATCGCGCAATACCTTCAATTTCTTCTACGACCTGTTCAATCGCAGGGCCTGAATAGTTGATGCCGTTAATAATAATGACATCCTTTATTCTTCCCGTAATTGTCAAACTTCCCTGATCTAATCTTCCAAGATCCCCTGTCTGAAACCATCCGTCGTCGGTGAAGGATTGGTCCGTTAGGTCCGGGGCGTTATAGTATCCGGATGTTACAGCCGTTCCTTTGACTTGAAGGATACCTGTGGTTCCTTGGGGAACGCACTGGTTTTTATCGTCAACAACCCGAACCGCAAACCCCGGGATGGGTCGACCCACCACTACATGCGGGGCATCATCCGAGGTCGATTCCAATCTGAATGCGTTATTGGAAGTTACGCCTGAGCAGGTCTCTGACATACCCCAGGAAGGTAGCATTGCTGTGGCGGATAATTTGTGAGGTGCTAATTTTGTCAGAAAGCGCCGGGCCGTTTGTGAAATAATCGCTTCCCCTCCGTTGAGAAGGTATCGTATGCAGGAGAGATCCCACTGCCGTTGGTTGAATTCATGTTCCCTATCGCAGACCAAACCATAGGCAAAATTTGGGGCCCAGGTATTGGTAACCCGGTGTTGGTCAATCATATCGAGCCATCGAAGGGGGTCTGATAAAATATATTCCGTAGGAGCGTGAACCTGCGAACACCCCAGAAGCATGTCACGCAGATGCCACATGACAATGCCGCCCACGTGGTCGAGTGGCATCCAATTGAAGGTTACATCGCTACGACAATCTCCATTAGCGAGGATCCAGCCAGTCGAACGCGTTAGAAGGGCACGGTGACTTTGACAGACAGCTTTCGGAAGGCCTGTGCTACCGGAAGTAAGCAGTATTAATGCTAGATCATCCGGTTGCCCCATATGCACCTGAGCAAGCTGCTCATTTTTTAGGAGCTCCTCTATTGATTCGACGCGGAAGCCTTGAAGAATTGTCTTTTGAAGATTCCGAAGTACAGGTATAAGTCGTTTATCGCTCAAAATAATGGACTGCTTCAGCAGGCTTCCTGTATCAATAATTTTCTGAACGGCCGCGCTACTGGCGGTGTACTGGCGGGCTATAGGCATAGGTACCGGAACAAACCCGCCGAGTTGGCAGGCCCAGAATCCCCTTAAAAAATCCCGTGATGCCTCCAGTTGAAGTATGATTTTGTCGCCAGGTTGTACCCCTGAGTTTTGTAAGCCTCCGGCTATCCGTCGAGACTCCTCGAGCAACTCGGCATAAGATTGTGAAATTTCACTGCCATCGGATTGAATATGGAAGATACGATTACCACTCGTCTGCTCCGCGGAACCAAGCAGAACCTGGGGCAGAAGGGTAGGGGAATTGGGATCAATTGGAATTTCATCGCCAAAGGCAATAGAAGAAGCAAAATCCTGCTTGCCCGGAAAGTCTTGGGGAGATGCGGTAGTCTCCCCAGAATTTAACCATTCATTGGAATCATGGTTGGATTGCTTGTGGAGTTCGGTAGAGACCCGCTCTCGATCATTACCAGGACTCGCTTCATAAGTGGATGATTTTTTAAGCGGGGGAAGCAGATCATCCAGATATAAAGGTTGAATTTGTTCTGTTGATGGTCCAATGAAAGAGACGGCATTACTAGCCGCATGGTTGGCGAGTGCCAGGTGTTCGACTTTTTCCAGCAAAAGCTCATCAACCAACGGTAGCTCGGCAAGGGCAGGAATATCCAGTTCACCGTCCTGCTTGAACGGCAAACGGTTAACGGGGCACCAGAAATCGGGTGTCTTATTTTCGGGGAATTCCTGAGCCAGCCGTTCTTTCAGCTCTTTGACCGAATATTGCCCAGAGGGAACAAAATATAGGATCGACCGGTCGATGTGGTCCAGGTCTTTCCTTGAAACAAGGCGGCAATCGGATATGGAGGGGTCTCTTCGAAGAAAACCTTCAATGCTGTCATGAGTATTTTTCATATGGAATTGCTGACTGAGAGCCATTCGTCGAATTATCCATATTCTTGCCGCTCTCTTAATTTGTTAGAGTTACATTGTATCATCATGTTAAAGGGTTAATGAACTCTATTTCTTCAGGTGGATCGGGGGTTGCCCCCCAATCCTTATTTTCCAAGATTCTTTCCATGGCGGAATATCCGAACCGCTTTTCAGGTGAGTTGAGATATCCTGTGCTTGGAAATCTGAAATTAGCCATTGATCTCACTATCAACACCTTTCGATAGAGATTCCCAGGCAATAAATCAATCTTTTACAACGAGCACTTTGTTTCTCGGTATATTGTTGTAGGTTTTTAAGATGCCTGAAGGCATTCTTATCTGAACTTTAAATATGGGGTCAACTCCCGGGCCTAAGCCGAAATGTGCGGTTACCTCGTCCTGGGCCAGGAAATTCGAATTGTTGTTCACCGCCCAGAATTGCTTGGGCCCCCCATTTACCGCCTGTAAGAGAATGCGTGCGCCAATATATTGCTCTGTGGTCGCGAACTTGATACGTAACCACCCATTGGCATTGCCACCATCATTCCGGTAGAGGATTGGTTTTCCGAATGCATTAACAATGAAAATATCCTGATCGCCGTCATTGTCATAATCAAATTTCAGAAGTCCTTTACCCGAAGCCGAATCAAGCAATCCGACAGAGGAAGCTTTTTCGGTAAAGGTTCCATCGCCATTGTTTTCAAAAAACCGCGTTTGATCATCCCACCAGCAGACATTGAAGGGATTTCTAGGTGCACGAAAGCCATTGGTATGGACGAGGTCCTGATCGCCATCATTATCGTAATCGATGAATGTTGCGCCCCAGCCCCATCCACCATCTCGGACTCCTGTTGCGGTGGTCGCATCTGTAAAGGTTCTGTCTCCATTATTGATGTACATTCGATTTCCGGTGGTACCAATAACACCCGCTCCCTGAGCGCAGGTAGCATCCGGATCGTAAATGGACGAAATGAACCAATCCATGAGATTATCTCCATTGATGTCGGCGAAGGTGCTACCCATTCCATTTTCATCTCCGGCATCTCCACCTACTCCCGCCGCGGCGGTACCATCAGTAAAGGTGCCGTCCTTGTTATTCCAGAACAAACGACTTTCTTTTGCATCCGCCGCAATAGTCAGGTCGGGATAACCGTCGTTATCCAGGTCGATAAAGTGGGAGGTAAAAGCAAAGGTTCCGTTGGCTGTTCCAACGACTCCGTCCAGGGCCACGCCTGCAGACTGCGTGACATCCTCAAAAAACCCCGGGTTACCCGCACCCATGTTTCTTAATAGTTTGGAGTTTGAGGGAGCGCCAGTCGTGTTTTTCTCATCCTTGCGCCATTCATTGGTATGAATATCGAGATATCCATCTTTGTCATAATCACCGAAAGAGACACTGAAACCATCATGAACATCGGCGCCTTGGATAGAGGCTCCGCGAATAACCGCTTCTTCAGAAAACCCGGCAGGACCATTGTTGATGTAAAGATAAAAACGAGTGTCATTTGTCGATGTGACGTATAGATCCAAATCACCATCGTTATCGACATCGCCCCATGCGGCGCCATTGGAGCCGTTGCCTCGGTTGATGCCTGCTAATTGAGTAATATCGGTGAAGGTACCGTTGCCGTTGTTGAGGTAGAGGATGTCGGGCGCATCCATGCGGGTCACATAGAGGTCGACTTTGCCGTCTTTATTGAAATCACCCGCAGCCGCTCCTCCAGTCATAGCGGTTGGAGGACCGCTACAGGGGGCGACGCACTGAACATAGTCAATCCCGGCTTCAGCCGTCACGTCTTTGAAAACCACAGAATTAACGCTTATCGAAACCTTTGCGGTATCGGTATTGTTGTCTCCATCGGTTACTGAATAATTGAATCGATCAAAACCGGTATATCCTGCATTTGGTGTATAAGTTAACGCATCGCCATTCTTCGCTACAGTTCCAAATGCAGGTTGAGTGAAAGTGGTTGTTGTGATTCCAATTAAATCATCGTTGTTCAAGACATTGATTGTGACCGGGGTATTGAGATTAGTGGCTGCGAAATCGTCCTGGAGAATGGGTGCGTTGTCTACTTTAAATGTTATTATTCCCGCGGGAGGAGTCAATCCATTGATGTCAGTCAGAAAATACGATCCGGTATCCACGCCTATAAAATTGAGATTCGGTATATAATTCAGAATCCCTGTAATTATTTGCCCACTCAAAGTCCCATTGGACGGCGGACTGTAGCTTCCACTGTCCCACGAACCGGTATCATTCATCATCAAATTAACCGAAGCGGATGTGTTGGGCCGGAGATGAATTGAGTCATTCTGCACATCGGGGGCGTCTTTGGAGAGAACGGTGATATTTACTGTACCCACTAAAGTCGCTCCATTGGTATCAGTGAACCGGTAAGTGTATTTATCATAGCCAAGGAAATCGTGATTGGGCGTATATTCAATAAACCCGCCACCCAATCCCACCGTCTTTCCATGAAGGGGTTGGGAAAAAGTTCCTTTGACCCAGTTACCATTGTCATTTGCAGCTACATTTATATTGATCTTGGTATTCCGCTGGGTAATTCTGGAATCATCCCGAACTATGGAAGCTGGAGTCGTGCTCACGGTAATGGTCACCGCCGCCATGAAGGAAGGGCCGGTACTATCTTTAAGTGTATAGGTAAAAGAATCAGTCCCGGTAAAATCGGTGTTGGGTGTATATTTAATAACGCCTCCGCCCAGTCCTGCTAGAGTTCCATGTGACGGTTGTGATAGGGATCCGCTGATCCAGTTTCCACTATCGTTAGCAACTAAGTCTATGGAAACCGGCGTGTTTACCAGGGTCGTTGCGGAATCGTTTTCTACGGAAGGAATGGCAAAGCTCAGCACAGGGAACCCTAACATCAGTACCCAAAAGCAAAAAGCAATCCAGATACTTGTAAAACCCGAATCGGATTTTGATTTTTGTCCCATAAGTTTGGTGCCATTAATGTAATTCATTATTTTCTTTTGCCTCCGAATAATCCTAATTATGCAAATTATGTTTACTGTTAATTCAAAGTTAGTATGAGAAAATTTTGTTTTAATTAACTTAATTGAATATCTTTTTACTGCTTCATCCCCAGGTCGGAAGGTCCAATAGTGGGAAAATGCTTTTACCGGGTATCAGAGAAGTTATGAAATAGACTTTCCGGCAAAATTTAAAACTCTGTTGATGAAGTTCAGTAAGGTCGAGTTGTATCTCTTCCAAGTTTTAAGAAGTTTTTTTGAATATACATAAGGCTCAAAACGGTAACAATACCCCAAAAGGGGTAAATTACATTGAGGTAATTAAGTGTAAGTGTAAACAAGCAGGTGCTTGTATAACTAGTTGAATAATATGTGGATACCTTGTTTTTGAGTGCGGTGCTCTCAGGTACAGCGATTTCTGCGTGTTTTGCTTATTAATCATTGGATGCCTTTGTTTACTCTGAATTTTGAAATCTAATTTAAATAGCGCCCACATAGGAAAATTAAGTTTGGATGTGAAATATCTGAGATCTGTCAGGAGAGTCGAAAGTAGTTTGGAGGGGAGGCACTGTTTTATTGAAAAGTCAGCGGTATCTATTAATCCTATGCATATATTCATGAAATTTGGAATGGCTGGGTTGAGGTAAAAACTTAGAGGGTGACTTGAGTCTGTAAAGATAGAAACTTGACCATACTTTCCTCGTCTGGGTCCTTTCCTGGCTGGTCTTGAATTTTGTATCATGGCATTGTTTCAAACCTATCATCAGTTAAACTATTACACAGATAAAAACATGAAGCCTTTTGCCAGTAATAAGCAATTCCATAAATGGATTTAAAAGCGAATTGGGATATATAAAAGGTAAGGAGTAAAGGAAAGTTCAAGCTATTTCAGAATTATAAAAACAGGCCAGGCGGTTGATAAGGTAAAAATGGAAGAAGCAAAAACAATAGTCAAGTATGGTCGAGTATATGGAGTGGCAGAGGTCATTAACCGGATTGCCGGTGTTCTTCTTATCCCTCTTTATACGCATTTTCTAAGTGTAGAGGATTATGGAGTCTATGCCCTCGTATACTCAGTAACAGATTTTGTAAGTGTTATTGTTGGAATGGGCTTAGCCCGGGCTATGAGCCGTTTTTATTTTGATCACGCAGAAAACCCTGAGATGCGTCATAAGGTGGTTAGTACGGCGTTGCTTGGATTTTTTGGGATTGGCTTGTTTTTAGTGATCTGCTCGTATCCTTTATCGCTGGTAATTGTAGAGATCTTTTTTGGTTCCCCCGAACATGTATTCATTTTTGCGCTGGCTATCAGTGCAGTTTTGTTTACTATTTTTTTAGAAATTGAAGTGGGCTTCTTTCTTATTCAAAAGCGGGCCATGAAGTACCTCTATATTTCGATAGGAAAGGCCTTGCTTTTATTGGGAGCAAATGCCTTTTTTTTCTTTTATCTTAAGCTGGGAGTGCTAGGGATTGTAATTTCCTCAATTACTGCTTTTGGGGTTTTATCAGTTACCGTAGGAATTATGATTTTCCGCGAAACCGGTTTCGGTTTTTCCAATAGTGTTTTTAAAGAGATGTTGTTATTCGGTTTACCATTAATTCCCACCGCGATGGCAACTGCCGGAATCCATTTGACACAGCGATTTTTTTTGAACACCTTGGAAGGACCAGCGGCGGTAGGTATCGTTGCTTTAGGTACGCGCTTGGCATCTTTACTGCAAACATTTATCGCGGCCCCGTTTTATAAAATCTTTTTTATCCGCCGTTTCGAAACCTTGGCTAAACACGGAGATCAGGCGAATTTAAATCAAATCTTACTTATATTTATTGCCGTAGTTTGTTCAGGAGGCCTGTTTTTAGGTTTATTTGGTAATGAAATAATTTATCTCATCGCGCCTGAGGAATATAAAATCGCAGCATTATTTATTCCCTTGTTGTGTTTGTCGGTTGTTATTGCTGTTATTGAAAGAAATTTTCAGGTGGGTCTTTTGTATCAAAAGGAGACGAAAAAACTTTCGATTATTTCAATCGCAGCCCTTGTCGTCAGCATCCCCTTAAACTACCTTTTAATTTCACTTTATGGTTCCCTGGGTGCTGTTTTGGCATATTTATTCGTTTGGATTATCAGGTTATTTATGATTGTAAGAGCCAACAGTAGAATTGGGGTTTCTAAAATTCAGTTAGACTGGCTTAGGGCCATTGCCATCCTTGCGTTGGCTTCTGTGGTTAGTACTTTGGGTTATTATTATTGGGCTCAAGAGATAACGGTTCCATTGATAATTTTAAAAACCGGGTTATTAGTGGGGTTTGTCCTTGCTCTCATTGTTTCACCTCTGCTGGATCCATCCTCCCGGAGAATCATTGTCTCTCTTATGAAGAAAAAAACTGAAAAACATTTGGCGTAGCGGGAATATTAAATTAAAACGTTTGGTTTGTAAAATAAATGGACGATTTGATTTTCATTAAGTGGAAATGATTGATCTTTGCAATGCTGTCTTTTAACTATATTGAAGGTTTGTTTATTAATAACTTATCGGTCAGGCGCTAAAAACTTATGATTTACCCGTTGAGCGGCAAGCATTAAACCTTTGTTTCTTTTCTTTTGTTCGGAGTTTGTTAGCCTGGTTCTTAGTCTGGGTTATTTTGCTTTCTATGAAAAACTCATAGGAACATTAGAGAGATAATGATTATGTGATTTGTTTTCATAGTGGAGATTGACGGAAAATGAGCAAGCCAAATTTTTTTATAGTTGGAGCACCTAAGTGCGGAACGACATCTTTGAGTGAATATTTACGGAGTCACCCCAAAATCTTTGTCTCCACGCCTAAGGAATTAAACTATTTCAGGGATGGGTACATCGGTCAGTATCGACATGCTGAAACATTAGATGAGTACCTTGAATTTTTCAAGGATTGCAGTTCGGAATGCTTGGCTGTGGGGGAGGCCTCTCCTGTTTATTTGTCCTCCCCGGCAGCACTGAAAAATATTCGTGAATTTGATGAAAATGCGAAAATTATAATAATGCTGCGTAATCCTGTAGATTTGGCTTACTCGCTCCACTCGACGTTAAGAGTAGTTTTTTTTGAGGACGAACCCGATTTTGAAAAAGCCTGGAGATTGCAGGATTCAAGAAAAAAGGGGGAAAATATGCCCAAGACTTGCCCAAATCCATTTATATTGCAATATTCAGATCTTTGTCATCTTGGAAACCAGGTGGAGGAAGCATTCAAAATTTTTCCGCGTGAACAAATTCTTTTGATTGTATTTGATGATTTGATGGCTTCCACTCAGAATGTTTATGAAAATGTTTTATCTTTTCTTGGAGTTCCTTCAGACGGGAGGACCCAGTTTAACAGAGCTAACGAAAGTAAAAGGGTGAAAAGATGGTGGCTTGGTTATTTATATGCTTTGGTTAGAGAGACTGAACCGTTGAATTCAGTTATAACCTGGATTAAAAAGTCTCTTGGATTGAAAGATTTGGGTATTCGGGCATTAACCAGAAAAGTAGTTCCTGTAAAAAGGCCTCCCCTTCGTCCTGAGTTCCGCGCCGAATTAGTGAGCGTGTTTAGGGAAGATGTTGATAAGTTGTCCAGGATTATTGGTAGGGATTTAAGTCACTGGCACCAATAGGCCTATTACTTTATAGGGATAAGTTTTGTTATCTGCAGGGTTGATCTTTCGGTGTTTTATAAAAGTTGTTTCAGTGATCTTTGTCGATAAATTATTTTAATGCGTTTACTGAATTTGAGAGCCTTTTATGGATTCTTGACAAGATTTTGTCGCAAGAAATGCATTATGAATATGGAATGCGCAGGCGCAGCTCCAACCCTTTTTAAAACTTATCCTGGGTAATGCAAATTTATTTTGATTCCCAACAACAAGTTGACGCTCAAACGTGAAAGCGGAAAGGCATCCTGATGAGCCAACGACCTCCTCTGCATGATTGGTTCGATTGTTTGACCTTCCATACGGATATGCAAAGGTGAGTACTTTTTGTTTTAAATGAGACTCTATTTCTTTGATGGAGTTTGCAATCTCTCTCTCCAAATCCCCTGCATCCGCTTTACCTAAATTCATATGAGAGGCACTATGACCTCCAATTTCAAATCCTTGCCGGGAAAGTTCTTTAAGTTGATTCCAGTCCATTAATGGGAATTCTCTGCCGGTCGTTGGTCCCTCGATTTCAAGTATCTCTTCAATGATTTCAATAATCGGGTCTATTTCCCGATGATGGCCTTGTTTTAATAGAAGGCAAAGCTCTGTGTGTGTTTTCTCGCGTGTATGAAAATTGTTTAATTGGAATTCATCGGGTACATCAGTGTGTTTCCAGGAATCTGGTATAAAAGGTTTTGTCAATAAAGAGGGTTTGTGAGTGGAGCGTAATATATATGCCAGCCGTTCCCACCAAAATACTTTATCGGTGCCCACATAATCGCTAACGACATAAAAGGCCGCAGGTATTTCAAGTTTTTTTAAAATTGGAGCGGCCACTGAGAAATTGTTTTCCAGACCGTCATCGAATGTGACGGCAAAGCGGGGTAGGGGATTATCATCTTCCAAATGGACTTGCGAAGGTCTAACCGGTCTAAAATAACGAAGCATGAATTTTAGCTGAGCTTCAAAATCTTTTGCCGTTATTCCTTCTTCAAAGTCGAACGAATCGTTTCGTCCCAATTCGCAAGTAACGTTATGGTAGCAAAGTACTGCTGTGAGAGGCCGGTGTTGGGCATATCGGTACCACTGGCGCCGGCTTGAGCCGCTTAGGAAATTAATTGAGCTGACAACTTTTTGAGTTATGTTTTTTAGTTTTACCATTGGCGGCAAGTATAGCCTTGGGATAAAAGAAATATCAGATTTTTAAAGAAGTTTAACTCTATGAAGTTTTAGCTAAAAATAAGATGATTCTTTGTCATATCGGGAGTAGTTTTAGGATACGGGTTAATTGTTCTATCTGGCAAATATTGATTTTTGCAGGAAAAGATTATTGTCGCCGTTTTTAGGATATCAAATAAATGGAATAGTGCAACATTAGGGGCACCCTTTTATTTCTGGGCTTATAATCTCGGTTATATTGCGGAATGGAGTTATGAGAAAAAACTAAATTTAGCAGAGCCTTTAATAGGCTTCCCTTTTGAGTATTGCGGGTATTGTCATTATCAGAATCTTAATATCGTAGAGAATGGACCAGTTTTCTATGTAATAAACATCATGTTCGATTCTGGCCCTCATTTTTTCAGGAATCTCAGTTTCGCCGCGCAGGCCATTTACCTGAGCCCATCCCGTTATTCCCGGCTTTACCCGGTGGCGGGCAAAATACCCGCTAATGATCTTGGAGAATTCATCATCCAGTGCGATCGGATGGGGGCGAGGTCCTACCAGTGACATGCTGCCATTGATGACATTCAGAAGCTGCGGGAGTTCATCCATACTGGTTCGGCGGAGAATCCTTCCAATAGAGGTTGTGCGGGGATCGTCTTTTGTGGCCTGTACCATTCCAACTTCAGGGGGACGGTTGTGATACATGGTCCTGAATTTGAATACGGAAAAGGGCTTATTATTGAAACCATGGCGTTTTTGTCGAAATATGACAGGTCCTTCCGATTCAAGTTTTATTGCCAGGGCAATCAGTAGCATGAATGGAGCCAGAAGGATCAATAGAAGGGCTCCAAGGACTTTATCCATTGCCAATTTGGCGACATACCTCCACCCATCCAGCGGCTTATTCACCATGTCCAGCATGGGTACGCCACATATAGAACTGAAATTGGACCCTAATTTAGAAAAGCCTGCCAGATCGGACCCCAGGCGTACATGAACCGGAAGCTCTTCAAGTTTCCGGACAATCTCACCGATCCTTTTATCGGCATTCCAGGGTAAAGTGATAATAATGTCATCTACGCGATTTTCTCGAACATAACTTAAGAGGTTTTTCAAGTTTCCCAAGACAGGGTATTTCATGAAAGTAGGGGCGATTCTGTCTTTCCTGTCATCGAAAAACCCGAGAATATTAATCCAGGGCTCTTGGGTGGATTGGAGTTGCTCAAGAAACTTTTGGGCTTGTTCTCCCGTTCCAAGGATAACTATTTTTCGGGAAAGCAATCCAGCATGGGATAATCGTAAAAGAAGGAGATGACAGAGGGATCTTCCCAAGTAAATAAAAGTGGCGGACGATAAAAACCAGGAAAACACCCATAGCCGGGAAAAGTCCTCTGAAAGTTTAAGAGCAAACGCAATCGTTAGAAAGATTAAAAAATTAACAGATAAAACTCCCAGGACCTTGTGAAGTTGGCCTAGAGGGCTGCATATTGAATTCATCTCGTAAAGGTGGGCTTGATTGAGAGACGCCACGACCGCTATACTCAGGCCGATGATCGCCATCACATACAGACCGTGGTTGGTACCGCCCCAACCAACATAATAAGCGTAAATGGTTCCCCCGGTTACCAGCAATATCAGTTCATCCATCAAGGCAGCCAGACCTGAAGCCATATTCAGAGAAAACGACTTTTTCTCTTTGGGCAGGCCTAAGGCAATTCCTTCTATGATTCTTCCACGCATGACTCTATCTCACTAACTACTCAAATTAAGTATTGAGGTTAAACTTTCCAGGCGATTCCACTTGGGTACTTAAGTAATTCCACTTAATATATGGAAACCCTAGAGTTACTGGGTAAATCTAATTGTTTGATTTAGATTAACTCTCCTAGTTACAAGCTTTTTCCTCATTATTGAGGGATACTACTTTAATAGCTATTCCCGCTTCAATACCCCAATCGGGGTAAATTTTAAGGGTTTTGCTAATCAATACTTTAGGGGGAATCTCGGATATTGGGACAAGTGATGAATGGGCTATATCAAGAAAGTTGATTCTGAATTCATTAATTGTATTTGGAGAAAAAATGGAGGAGCTAATGTCCAAGCATTACATTTTTTAAAAACGATAGGGGATAAAACAAATTGAATGAAGGTCTTGGCTCAAGAAATAATAGAAAAAGTTAAGTTATGGTAAGCTTAATAGAATTTTGGTATTTAAACTCATTATCCCCAGAGCTTCTTGAGGCTTAATAAGTAAACTCCAGGTATGAAAATTCGGAAAATTTGTAATTTTATTTTTTGGCGATTATGAAAATATTAGTGACAGGCGCAGCCGGGTTTATTGGTTTTCATTTAAGTAGACGATTAATTGATCGGGGTGATGATGTTGTCGGCTTGGATAATCTCAATGATTATTATGAT
>Ga0224501_10002090_pt1 | contig 15603 bp, 3 predicted proteins | sample SF_Oct11_sed_USG_4_FD_169105 | JGI IMG/M metagenome (GOLD analysis project Ga0224501, IMG submission 169105) | Sediment microbial communities from San Francisco Bay, California, United States - SF_Oct11_sed_USGS_8_1 | ecosystem: Environmental > Aquatic > Marine > Sediment | place: USA... | reverse complement strand
TGACAGAGGAAGGCCATGAGAAACAGAGCGTGAGAATTATTAAAATTATGAAAAAATTTGGTCACCTAATCAGGTGACATGCTAAATATTCTGCGATTGAACCACTAATCCAGTAACACTGAGTGCATTGCAGGGCCCACTGCGGTACTGAGGGCACGTGTGGCTGGTCAGAGCCCTCCTCAGGGCTCTGTCACTGGCCAGACCTGACTGCATCATCGTGTGAATAAAGCGCATCTGGCTTCACTAGGTTTACATAAACCGAACCCCAAACCCGACTTGAAGCAAACAGACTATGTCATGTAGTCTCCATGTTTGTTTGATTGACCATCTGCCTGAATTTGATGCATGTTTTGTATGGGTACATGTATTTATACAATGTATATAATATATCGTTCAACCCCCCCCCCTGGGTTATTCTGAGCCAGTAAATATAGTTTTTATATCTCACTAAATATGTACAGTTTGTTCCCAAAAAACCTAAACAATTCAAAGAAGCAGAGGCGACGAGCTGTATTATCGACATGAACTGTTTTTATTTTCTTAAGATTTGTATGGTTGGTTACTTGTTAACAATATTTTTTATTTTTATAAACCAATGAAGTGGAAGGTTTTTCCCCTTCCCCCATTCACATCACTACAAAAAAACAATGAATCGTGCGAATGAAATCAAAGACAAGTGACCGAGATGCAATGAATCATCAGTTCCACATCTTATACACCTCCTCAACTGGCCCAGAAAAAAGACAGAAAATATTTCATAAGAATTTTTGACTATAACCAGAGTTTCCAGTTTATATGGATAAAAACTCCAGCTCATCCAATGTTGTATATTGCTAACGAACTGGTATCAGCAGCTGCCAATAATTTCTGAGGCAATCTGATGTAGCATCATTGAGCTATCCTCTATAGTTATAAGCAAAAGGTAACATTATGGAATACATGGTGAACTCAGCCAGTGCATCCACAGATAAGGTGAACTCTTCACCTTCATCAGCTTTAAAGCCTTTTTGGAAAGGCTCTGTGATTTTATGACAAAGACATCAGAGACAAAGGCTATATGAACTGACATGATGGTGGGGGGGATTAAACTCAGAAATATTTCCTGTTACACTTTTGACACTAGTTGGTGAGTGCATTGGTTGGAGACAGTCACCAACAGTCTAACCAAAGTACTTCGCAAATCTTATCTCAATTAGCATATTAAAAAACGTGGTCAAATTTTACCCAAGGATGCACGGCGTAAACTGATGTTTACTAAACGGTATCACATGCTCAGAAACTAGATAGGATCTCTTTGTGATGTAGCTAAGATACCATCAAGGATTCATGGGGTACCTCTCCAAAATTTACCATAGTTTATCTTCCTCACGATAGATGTGGTTTGTAATAAACTCATTCACCATAAAAATTTAGTGACCACAATCACCTCAGCTACTAATTATTCTGCCTTCCATTGTATTATTATAAGAACTAAAAAATGATCACAAAACATTCCTCCTTTCCAGAGAAGAGTCAGTGAGTCAGTGAGATATCTTCCAAGGAATTCTGCGGGTATCATAGAGTTATCCTCCTCTATCACTAAAACTGACCGCATCAGAGTGTGAGTGTAGCTGACTGTATTTCTGGCTTGGTTTAGCAATCCTGACTGATTTTGCTGACATTTTTATTATGAAAGCTTATTGATCCTTAACTTGTATCAATGTTTCTAGTGTCACATCCCTAATCAATCTCTAAACTAGCACCGGGTTTAAACAGATGCTACAAGAGTCTAGTCTTAGAATAGGTGAATAGAAACATGTACTGATAGCGGTGTCATTTCGCACTAGCGTACAGTTATCTCTGTGGTGACAAGCTGCAAACACCTTCTTGCCCGCTCAGACAAGATGATTAGCTTGTCATTCATTTTGGTGAATCAGCTCCATTGATAAACATACGGTTGAGTCATGCTGCGGTTGGAGTATCACTTTGGTCATTAGTTTGTCAAAAACTAAACTGAGTGTGGCGTACTAATTCATCACCCGCGAAAGCGTCACAGCTGAGAACTCCCTAACCCGTCCGCATTCATTATATACCAACCCTGACATTGGCACATGGATTGCGCGGAATGAAATATAACGGACCTTGACACTCCACAGATCAAAGAGGGAGTCAGTAACTCAGGGACTGGCTCCGCTAAACCACATATGTCAGGTTTCTCGTATGGTAAACCTAAGCCTCTATGACAGTTCTTGCAGTTTATATTAATTTATTTCACCATTAGACATAATACAGTATTATGCAGATGATATGGATGTGATCTAGTCAATGAATTAACCATTTACAGGAAGTTATATGCTTTGACTTTTGCATTGGAACCTGGGATTCCTGTATCTTTTATTACAGCTCCTGTCTATTCATCAATGGCCACCTAGGAAATAGCTCTCGTAGGACTAGAATAAGACACTCTGTAGGGACTATATTAGTATCAATAGTTATATTATAGCCGAGCCAATGATGGCTATCACTTTCATACAACCTGAGTCTGAATTTCCTGCACGTATTCAGGTATGATACTCGATTATTGAATTTTCGTGTAGCCGTAGATGAAGTGTTGCTATACAAAAACAATACGATTACTGAGTGGTGCCTGGATATTGGGCCTATATCTGCAGGGATATACACTATCTAATTGTAGGTTGTGCAGGTCTGAGTAAATTTTCTCATGATTCTCTGCAGGAAGTGATGTCGCGACGTAATGAACCGTCTGCGCCAGTCTCCAATCTAGCTCTCTGACTGAGGACCTAATCAGCAGTAATTGATAATCACCATGCATGGACTCAGGCAGTCCACCTACGCACTCTGACAAGCTACCACCGAGTCACCCACTAGTCACTACATGGTTAATGGCGTCCATCAGTCTTGGCAGGAGACCATGGTATAGATTCTAGAAAAGCTACAAGACTGAACAGAAATTGGCACCATGTGAGTTCGCCATGTCCAACTCTGCTCTCCAGGAACTGCATTAACTTAGTAGGGAGCATTGGACTACAGTACTGATCAGATAGTCCTGGGAGGTAGGGGATCGGCCAACTTGAGCCATTTTTAGACAACGCCCATCGAGAATTCAAGTTCTACTCTTAAAGGAGAAGACAGGAGTGGATTATCGAGATCCTTAAATCCACTGGTTTTAAACTCAATTATTTACACCGTGGTGATCCGAAACCATTCCACAATTACTACGTCCCGAAAACCCGGCAATCATCAAGGGATTCTATGAGAAAATAGAGAGATCATCCGATAATTATCAAGACCCATCATCATATTAAACTGTCACACAGCCTTCCTGTTATAAGGTGCAATATTGAAAGTGTAATCTGCTGAAAACATGTGGATTATAACCTAATCTGCATTCACTTCATAGTAACCACTGACACCACTCGATTTGTTTGTCTCTATTATTTTTAATCATGTGTCAGTAACCTGTAAACCAGTAAATTACACACTATCTCTGACTACCTCACAGGTGGCTAGGGCTCTTATCATTTTTTACCCAAAGAGCGGTCAGTGATATATCTGTAAACAGATAGAAGGCAATTTACCTAGCAATTTGGCATTGGGAGGCCTAACATGAGCCTGACTCACCAATAAAGGGCTCTATGTCACTAGGTAGATCACCGGCAAAACAATAGGGATCTATCTATCTAGATAGAAATCAAACTACAAGGAAAGATGACTGATTGCTCCCCCATAATGAATACGAGTGAAGTAGGTTAATTCTCTCTTTAAGGGAAGGGATAACTCTACTGTCGTGTGTCTTAATTATCCTGCAAATATGTCGTAAAAGGCAAGTTCAGCTGTTGCGGTATGATTGTGGAACAAGTGGACATAAGTATGGATTGTACAGCAATACAGTTTAAAATTTTTATTTTCTCAAAACAGCTTCTGTGAGTTCCATTAGGCACTGAAGGAGTCCTTGAGGCAGTTACTAAAGTTCTCCTGAATCATCCTCGGAAACAACAGCCTGGTCAGTAATTTTCAGCTGATTATCACTGAATTGAGCAGTAGATGGTTGCCATTATACGCATAGTCCGGGTGATAAAAGTTCAGTTTCCCTGCTCCATGCCAAGCATGTGAAAACAGATCTCGCGAGTCTACGAACTCAACTAGGTCATTTCACACTGACGCTGGTTTTATAAATGGAAAAATGCTTTGATGGCAGGTTTAGTTTTCCAATCCATATAGCTTCATAGCTTCTCTGTATCTGCTCTGTACACTGACCTTGCTAGTTAATAATTATGACCTTTGTCACGCAGTTTGATACCACTTTTTGTAACTCTCTTTGTGTTCCATGCACTTATTGATGATGTTATGCGAGAAGGGAAGGATTATTAGCCAGGGTATGAGGAGATTATAGCAGGACAGTTGGAGTATATCCTTTTTTTGCGGTTTGCTTGGTGCAGATTTGAGGTGACACAGATTGCTGGAGTCACTTTGTGGTAACCCGCTGGGTTTTCTCACCTCATAACTGCACAGACACTCTAGGAGAACCTACTATAATAATGTCCCATCCATTACTATGTATTGTTTTATCTAGTGCACTCAGTGGGATATCCACACTCCCGGTATCCGGATGTGATGGGTGGTGCACCCTAAGTAAACTGACGGTACACTGGTTTGAATTTGTAAATGGTCATTTTGTCATCAAATTATAAGATGAATATACATAATTTGGAGTAGACCTTTCCATGCTTGTGTGAATCAGCGTCCTGGTAAGGAGCAATTATCCACTTCATAACCTGCCTGGGTGCAAGCGTTGACTCATGATTATATGGTAGAATGTAGTCTCTCCTTGGTAACAATCATCTCACATGGGAATTCAACCTGCACCTGCGAACATCAGCCTTGTTTGCTTGAGGGTCACTGACAGATCATCTCAAAGGGTGTACCAAAAACCCTCGATTCAAAGGCCACTTTACTCCAAAGATTGTTGTTTTGTGGGAAAGAACTTTTGCCATGCCACAAGGAGTGTATTTTCTATAGTAGGTTATGGAGTTTGAGGGTGTTTTTGTTTGGCATTCACTGATAGGTCATCCACAGCATTATCTTTTAGGTCTCACAAACCAAAAAAATATGGAGAGAAATGTCAAGCATAAAATACATATATAGCTCCGTACAGAAGGTCAGAAAGAAAAGATACTATATCATACTATAGTAAACAAGAAATACAGGGGTCAATCTAGCTCATGCATAGAATTAGTCTCTAACTCTATGAGCTCATGTTATACCATCGCATTTGGGACAGTTATTTCAGCATGATAAATGAATCATGTTTGAAATATGACTGGACATCAAAATAAAATCTATGATATGGTTTGTCATCCATGATGTACTGTGACAGGCACGAAGTATTGCATAGATAAACACAGGAAATACACGTGCATGTACTTTGACCCCTCAATTCAAAGGAAATTCTATCCCATGTTAGCCTTGTATGTTGAGTAACTTCAATGATCTCGCAATTTAAAGTGCATTTTTGGGCTAATAAATTATTCTGCTGAATGCTACTGAAGACAAGACCTCATCATGGATATTACCAGGGGTCATCCATTCAAATAGTGTTTGGCAAAATCGAGATTCCTTCAAGTACACACAACTCATTGGCCGTATTTGGAACATGGACGAGGCCCTCTTTGTTCACAGGGGCACTATGAGGGCCGTTATTTACAGCTGTCACTTAAAGACCAGAGCCAGGTTTCCTATATGATTGCAGCTCTTTTATCTTTTGTCATCTCGACATAATAAATTTCTGTATAGAGTCACTCTGGTACCTGATTTTATTGAGTCAAGCTTAGATTACTCCTACCCTGTGGTTCTTGGCTTGTCTCAGCCATGCATTTGAAGTTGACTAATGGTCTGGCTTGTCTAATAGCAAGGGTATGTTAGCTTTGAAGGTAGCTGTCAGAATTCTTGTGGTGTACATGTCTACTGCCAAATGAAAGAAATGGCATCTACTCTGAAAATAAACATACCCAGCACATTGGTCTTATTGGTAGATTATTTCTGGAAAGTGGTCGGAGTAACCCGCAGTATGCAAATCTTTGTCAGAAGATCTTGGACATGTCTGTGTTGAGTGTTACATAATTCACATGTAGATGACACCCATATCTGCATGTAGATAACACCCATATCTACATGTAGATAACACCCATATCTACATGTAGATAACACCCATATCTACAGGAAATATGGCATAATATGCATAAAGACACTGTATTGCACCACTATGAGAAACTTCGCTTCACTTAGCTGTCATAGGCAGCGAATATATTTTTTATCTTCTCCTCTGCGAGTACACATCCATTTAGCAGAACCCCTGAGCCTGAGGCATGTCAGAGCATTAGGAGCTAAAAATTATGTGAAGAGTTCATTCTCACTATGGACAATAAAGTTAGACTAGGAGGATAACTGTGGACCCTCAGCATGGCTACGAACTGAACTCAGGATCTTTGGATGTTGACTCAAGCGCTCTAGCCTCTGAATTATCTCACCATCCTAAATGATTTATACTGGCAACAAAACATCCAGTAATGAAAGCTGGTCTCAATATTTACATATACGATTTTACAGCCTTTGTAATGAGGATTCTGATAATATCAAATTTCCCTTCATTAGATACATTTATGACAGTATGGTTAAATGAATTCAGGTTTGTATATAATGCTTTTCATTAGCTCTGTTCATTTAGAGGATGCGTGTAAGGACCCTAAAAGCATGCACCGCAGCTCCTTCATTTAAAGACCAGTTATGGTTTGATCTAAAAAAAATTTTCACCAAAGAGAAATTCTTACAGTATGATACCTGAATGATCAGACTTAAAAAGCGAGAGCACTTGGGTATACATCAACACCTACAAGTCCCTTGCAAAGTGTGTTGCTGCACCAAGACGTCGACAGTAGACACAGAGGCCTTACCAATGTACAGCCCTTAGCTGCGAGCAGTTTCTGTATCATATTATCTCAATGGGGCTATTAGCCAAGTGGTCCTCAGCTTTCACCGCTATGATGGACGAGGCAAATTAAAAACAAATTCATATGTCTTATGTCATACTGACTTGTGGCTGTACCAATCCATTCTAACGTTTGATACATATCTCAAATACCATAGACCCTTCAACTTGTCGGCTCTGACAGTTATAACATGTGCTTGGTGCTGTATTTAGACAGTTCTAGAAGACATAGAATTCTGTGAAGTGATGTATGGTCCTCACTCTCCAATATACGAAATGGACCTGATGCATTGAATCTTAGTAGCGAGTTCTTCTTAGGATTATGGTTTTTCTTATTACAAGTACAGGGTTTACTGTCTAAGCCTCTTAACTCTCTAGACTACTCAATAAACTGAGCTCAAGTTTAGCTTCATGCATCTATATATAATATGAGCGCATTCCATAGGAAAAAAGCTAGAAAAACAAACAGCATTCACTGACTAGATATTAGACGGATCAAATATCAAGTGGCCAGTACAAAGGACACATTGCTATCATAACAAACTAATTTAAGTAAGCCTATAGATCTGCTGTGATAAAGACTGTAGCTGCTGAATTATAAAAATTGTTTTAATACCTAATGGTTATTATTGCCATGGGACCAGTAATCATGCTGCAATCTTCACTGATCAAACCTCTCAGTTTGCCATTTTATATCAGGAGGCACTTTTGATCTCACATTATCCAAACTTTACTATATGTATATGGGTCATGCATAAGTCCTCCATGGAAGTTAACTATATGCGGGCCATGCTAGTGTTATTGAGCCATAGAGTTATCCGGCCTTTAGATAATGCTATGAATTGGGCTAAATTGTGCTTTGAAAGAAAACACTTTCACATTACTGTCATGTAGAATGTAATGATAATTTCAGCTATCTCAACGTTCTCTAGCATTCCGTTAGATTTCCATGCAAATATAATGAATATCTTTGGTTTGAGAACATGCAACAACATTCTTTCTTCAGTTCCGTAGGTCGATCCGTGTACAGGTCATCCGTATAGGTCGTTCCGGTATCCGAGTGATCTACACTGGCAGGTTTTGAGAGAGTCAATTGACCTTCTTTTGGCTGATTCTCTTGTCCCAGTCGAACTGCCCATCGCACTGATCCTTCGAAGCTTGATAGAAACCAGTTTTGAAGCCATATGAGCTAGAAGGTATGGCTGCAGGGAAGCACCCCATTATGTGTAGATATTTGAATTAAATCCCACATAAACTAGGCTGAGCTGACCCTGTCCCCTTCTGAATGACCAGTAACCAGGGGCTATTTGTCATTGTAGAAAGGGGTGATATATAAATGTTGACGTCTTGGTCAATACTATAAATAGGTGACAGCAAATCTATTGAATACTGCAGCCTGTGTGTCCGCTAGCAATTCACACAAAGGGGCATATTGATAATTCTCCAGCAATTTGCAACCCTCTTGGCTCAAATTAACACCTCTTTAGCAATTTCCTCTATAGTTGACAGATTGACAGAAAGACCATCTTTCCCCTCCTGTTTAATTATTTACTCACCAACAGATCTTGCATCTCTCTGTTAGTTTGAACTCAATCTTTTGTTCTAGTTCCTAATAGGACTTTTGGGGGTCATCAGTTCCAAAGATCATCTATCACGCTTATATTACCTTATTATATTCATAATATTTGTGGAGACTCCGGCTCCAAATCCAGGAAAAAGCATTACAGCGTTGTTAGTAATTTGTAAGAAAATTCTATAATTTTTTTTACTTTCCGAATGCAAAAAAATGTAGAAAGTTTCGGTCACTAGGTCAAAAAGCCCAGGTGTGTAGATTCATTCACACAAATAGCATCATTCCTGGATGGACTTGCCATACAGACTGTTTCATCAGGAATGAAAGTGATTTGCATATAAAGACTAATGAGTTTGGGAAGATCTCATTATAGTGGGCTAGTTGGCTCATGGAGGCTGGGTGTAAGTATGTTATTATGTTAGGTGTTTGAATCACGATGTTCCCAGATCTCTGTAGAGGTACACACTTGCGCAGACATATACACTTCTGGAGAGCAAACATTAGGCTTCATAGACCATACCCAACCAATAAGGCTCTATCTAAATAACAGCTATGAGCTTCTACTTTGGTAGGATCAATGACATAAAGGACACTGGTAGGACGCTACTGCTAGCTGGGACCTAATTACATTGTGACTCAGGCAGATAGGTAGCCGAGCAAAGTTCAGACTCTCCAGTCGGTTTCATTACCAAGATCCACTTAAAAAAATAAGGGACATTTAATCCGAAGGAGATGATCTCTAAATTGCTGGGTAGTTGATTGTGCTGCTGTTTGTCAGTTGTACTACTGAGACCCAAGATCCCGAGACCAGTACAAGAACACATGAGAATTTTGCTCCACAGGACATTATCTATAAATTGATGGGTGGCTGATTGTACTTCTATTTAGTCGGGACAGCAGACAACCCGAGATGAGGCTGACTCTTGTGGAGGTGAGAGAGTGATACGGATTATAAAGACAATCCTAGCCAAGAGGCTCTCATAGTGAGACTGAGTCGGCTCAGTCGCTTGTTCTACAGTTAGTGTGATTGGAAGCTCACTAATCCGAGAGTCAAGTGTGGTTTATTCTTTTAGACATGCACTATAACTAATACTGAAGTACCATCTCTTCATCTCACCTCTACTAGGTGTTTGCACTGATTGTGTATAAAACAGTAACGCAAACATGGCTGACTCCACTCAGATAGCAGGCTAAAGCCCAGCTGGTGACACAGTTTGTGGGTTGTGATGAGAGTGCTTGGTAGCTGGAATGAGTCTTATTACCTAACTATTGTTCATTCATAGAACCCGCAGGTGGTCACTTGATTCTGCCCATGACACTTTTAGTACCCACTAGGCTAGTTTTGCACTGAGACAGACTTCAACTTCTGAAATTTTGTCTTTCTTCAGGCATCAGTACTTGTTTAGATGCAAAAACATATATCCCATTATCACCTTGCATGCGTTGGTTTCAAATGCGCTTGTACATGTATATAATGACGCTTGTCTATGCTCTGAAGCTCTACTCTGGCCTAAATGTGTCCATATCCAGTGCTGGACGCCCTATAACCATGACAGCGGGTTATGGTATGATGCTGCCAGATGTTTTAATCACATTTTAGATAGAATAGATTGGAATTATGAATATAATTAGTGAAACTCTTCCCCTCTTATCCAATACCTATCCCATGAATAAACCATTAGGCTCCCGGTTCTCTATACGGTTCTCTATACGCGCGTCTATAAATGCCTATAACCATCTATTGACCAATCAGGGGGCACTTATCCTAGTCTAGCTGTAAAGCGCTTGATTGAATGGCAATAACAGATTAGGCTTCGCCAGGGTCAGACGGGATTTTCCATCTCTCTCAGGACAGTATTAGGCAATCGTCACATCAATTCATCCTACACAAGAAGTATATACTAGGAGTACTCGCCTCTCTGGACCGCGTTACATGACAGCGTATTCAACTGGATGCACTTTTATATAAACACAGGTAGGCAATGGCAGAATGGTTGTTATGACAGGGCGGCATTCTGTTTTTTGGATCGCTGATCGGTGATCGGAGTGAGAAGATACCTTGGATCTATAATTCATGAAGATTGTCCTGACTGTCAATCAGGCTCATAGGCAGCGGATAGACCCCTGATTATTGATGTAGGTAAATGCACAGCAAATTAAGTGCTGCCGAGAAAGTATTGTGTGGGGAGAGTAGTGGGTTCAGTCAGTAATCTTTACAGTTACATCTACTGAAATACCAGCGCATAACAGACGCATGTTTGCTGTCGAAAGAATCCAAAGTACTAGAGACGCAACTTTAAAATGTTTATTTTAAACGGCATTTGAATAGAAATTCCTCGGTAATTAAGTGGAGCTTTATAATGAAGAGGGGTACAAGCATTGTGCTATCTGACATGCGTGCGGTCTATGAACCTGTCTCCAGTATGTTTACGTTTTCAGCCAAACCAAGTGCCCAAGGTGCCCTGTTGTCTAATTAGCAGTCATTGTATATACACAGTATGGTCAAACAATGCTTCTAATCCCCTCAATATTATCCTAATCTCTTAGCCGAGGCATCACTATCAAGACCGGAGGTGTCAGTCTGCCAATGCATCATTATTTTGGTCAAATTACTGTCATCATTGGATGCCGGTATATACAGACTCTGATGGTTTATCAAATTAAACACCGCAAAAGCGCCCTTGATATCTCTATGTTCAGCTTCACGTGTTTTTATGGCGATTACGGCAACCAAACCTCTTGGGGTTACGGCTTACATCAAAGGGTTTGGATGCGATGGTGTCACATTTTTCTGGTCCAGTTCAAAAAGACTTTGGTAAGCTCTGGCGGCAAGAGAGTACTTGACATTGTCTGACTATGTTGTTGCATGCAGAACCTTTGTGAGTGGCTCTTGGTACATGCCTCGGATCCACCAGACTAGTGTCTTATCTGACAGGAGATAGTGTGGTGTATGTTATTGGCCTGATTAGTAATGCCAGTCTTACTTACAAGGCCAGAGTGTTTACCTTTCATTGATATCTTGACTCTATGATCGCTTCAGTCAGTGAACATATTCCTTTTTATCTACCTGGTTTATTTGCTTAACTGTAATGAAGCTAGTCTTGCAATAAGTCACGCTAATTACATTTTTCTCATGACGAATTTGCCTGTGGGGTCGTGAAGGGAACCCGAGTCATCTTGACTAGTCCCGAGTGATTATATACATTCCTGGCCTAAATACATCAGCATCACTGATCGTTCATTTACTGAATCAATCAGTGGCAAAGCCTCGATATAAGGGTGGTAAGATACTTTAACTGCATTATACGGCTTGTCGATTACATAATGTGAAGCTTATTGCTTCTACACATTGTTAGATTAAATCTATTGCTGAATATCTGTGTTTAGATTAGAACAAAATTATACAAGTGACACAAAGACTGCTCTAAGCAAGCTGTCATATTATGTACATTATAGAAGCCCAAGAAAGCCCCATGTTTGCAGTATGAAGTTATTAGGTGTAGAATCTGTGTACCTAGCTGGGGGGAAATTATGGTCAATCGAAGCCTTGCCGCCACAGACTGACACTTTACTCATTATTCTGTGTAACAACCAAGAGTCAATACTGAACACACATAGCAAGCCAGTGTATACATATCGTCGAGTTTCGCAGAACAAGTTTCTGCAGCCAAACATGTTCATGGTAGCCACTACTAGCCTTGGTTCATTTCAGGGGATTAATTGACACAAGTGTGGAAAGGAAAACTGGATTTAAAGACACTTCAACTAGTATTGACAAAGCAATGAAATAGCTTTCTATCCATGCCTATCCAGTCTCAATAGCTTTGTCCCACTGGTTGACTTTTGTACCCTGAGAGCTACTCTCTTTAAGAGCCTGTCCCAGGAGTTTACTGTGAAGTCAATAAAATTCTCTTATCAATAAACTGCGCTGGTCTCTGACCCAAGTTTATAGAGGCGAGGCTTTCAAAATCTAAAGATGGATTGGACCAATTGCATGGCAATAAGTTATATAGCTCTTTGATGTATGAATTTATTACTATGGATTTGAAAACATGAAGGGATGACACCTAGCGATCTATATAATTTATCTCCTCCATTATATAAGCTTCCCATACACAGAGGCTATAAACTCTTATCATATTTCTGTAGCCTCTGATTCTACCAACTAAACAGGAAGTCAGACTTGCTACAGTGAGCCTCTACTGACTGCATCAAGTTAAAGCCCTCGTCGAGACAGCATGTCACTTGACGCGGTGGCGATATTGCTGTTGGCAGTTTCGGCAGCAGCGTGCCCACCGGGCTGTTTCTGCCCGATGACCACAGTAACCTGTCCAGCACAAACGATAACCTTCATACCAGGCAAGTAATGTGTATAGTCACCCAACATCCATAACCACTAGCGCTGACCAATTACCTGTTAGTAAGTACCAAACTAGCATTGACCAACTGCCTGCTAGTAGATTCCCAACTGGCATTGACAACCAGCATTGTGTCAGCTGCCAGTCCCAGCGCCGTTATCGATGTTGGTACAGATTACTTACTAACAGTGTGAATCTTCCATCTGGTTCATGGTTTTTCTTCATCCATTGAGTGATGGACATCCTGTACTAACAGCGAGTGCATTTTGTAGAAATTGAAAATGATGTTCAAACGCTGATCATTCGAAACAACCAGTTCACAAATCCGATTCTAGAGCAACGTAACTTCACCAATATGGCTAATCTGGAGAAACTAACCCTCAAAGGCTGCGGGATTGAGGCCATAAGTTACAACACTTTTGTGTGTGAGTAGTCACTGTTGAAAGCGGCAGGGCAGCAGCGGCAGGGCAGCGGCAGGGCAGCAGCGCAGCAGCTGATGCCTCTAAGCTTGGTGCTTCTAACCACTTGGAGCATGTCCTGTCAATCAAACTCTGAAAAATGTGAACTTTCTTTGTGGTCAAATATTGAGTTGGGTACAAAAATATGATATAGCAATTTGGCAGGGCAGCACCCTTTCCGGTGTCTGTCAAAGTATTTCACAAATCCTAATCAGACCTACATAACGCACACCCAAAGGGTTTCTATTATTGTCTATTAATCGGCCTGCCAGTACAAGGAATCAATAGAAAAGACACATGTGTAACCATTCCCAAGCTAAAAGAAATCGAAACACTTTTAGTAAACCATTAACGGGATTTTGACAAGATTATCTGACTGATTCATCTAGCCTAATGAGCACAAAATTTACTGCACACTTGGACCGAGCCATGGTGTTCTGTCCCAGACAGTTTAACTTTTGAGAGATGGGTTGGCTTTAGGGCTGAAGGAGTCGGGGTGTATGTTTTTTTTACACCTGTCCTCCATGTCCAGACTCACAGGTGCTACCGGAAGGCAAAACCTCTGATTATTGTCTGAATACTAATCATAATAGTTTCGGTACTAGGCTTCAAAGTCGTATAAATGCTCTGATTTTCAATCCGTAATCTGTGTCTTGACAATAGGCTCTTATCCTGTATAGCGTGACGAATGCAGTTCCCCAACATTATAATCAGACCCCTATCATATAGTCGGGGACTAGTGACTACTGAATTGAAACCCGAAATTATCTGTCCGTAGTCTGAAATTACACTGAATCCTTGGGTATGGGCAATTGTGCTCATCACTGAGCTCAGCAAGCCTTATTTAGACGCCGTTTCGAGTGTACTTGACTCGGAAATGCAGATTTCATGTAGTTTGGGCTCTTGACAAAATGTTCCCGAGGCCAAGCGGTTACTCCTGGTGATCAGATTGAGATAATTGATATTGAATATTCATAAGAGCAATCTATGGCAGCTAGTTATGCACATTTTATTCCCCTTGAGTCGGGTCGAGAGTGACTTTGTCTCCCTCAAGAAATTGTCCTGAGATGATCCAACTAAACCAGACAACACAACACCCGTAATATGAGACAGGAGAGCTTTGCGGCAAGGGAGTCGGTGACAGTTTAACTTTTATAAGAAAGCATTCTCCTGTGGCCCCTTTTGAAATGTGATGAATACAATTGAAAGAAGAAATTATCATCTTTTGAAATAGCAGAACCGAAATAACTGGATAGGGATCAACGGAGATTAAATTCCTTTTTTCACCTACTGAAACCTGATAGACATCTTGAACAACTCGGTTACTGAGAAAATGACTGTGGCTGGTGCGCATCAAAGAAGATGTAAATTCGCCGACTTGTACCGAGATATTAATCAGATAGTAATCAGCAATAATCAGGAGCTAACCATGAGATGGCCAGTCATATGCGGATTTATTAGCCTTTTGTAACACCAAAGTCGCGTGACAAATTAGACTAAGAAGTCGCAGTTCAATCCTAAACGATTGTCTACTGGGAGAGCATAGTAGTCTGTAGACAAGGCTGCATGGTTTGATCATATGTTTAGATATGTTTAGTGCCTTTATGAAAGATAGAAGAAACCTCGGTACTTCCTGAGGAAGGCGATAAGATAACTAACGTTACTAAGTATTACTCTGATGACCTTCATTATGAATTATCATAGCATACAGTGGATTGGTAACTCCCAACCCTGATGCATTCTCCAGTTTGTTGCCCCCACAAGATGGATATTATTGAATGTCATTGCTGATCCTCTTTTCCTAGTACTGTGCTACAATGTACTGGTATCATAGATTAAGGTTACCTGAACTGAGTGGTAATGGGTTGTCCAATTCCCACCCAGTGCAAGTGCAACTGTTGGATCAGAGGATGGTGTCGGCTTACATAAAAAGCATTTAAATAATCATTGAAGAATTCTCCTGTCTGTCTAAATCATTTATATTGGGTGTGACATGTCAAAGCTTGCTTTCTGTAACGAGCTTTCTATGAACCCGCAAAGGGTGCCCAAAGTGTCACCATTAAAGCCTAGTTCGTGGCCTGGCAAACACTACTTACTAGCTGGGTGATGACTCCCACATGGTGTTTACCAGCTCTAGTCATCACTTCAGGGCATGACCTGTAGGATGATGGCTCAGTGATGACTTCATTTCAATATGAAATCACACCCCTGCTGTTTTCTCCCGGTGGC
>Ga0224501_10002089_pt1 | contig 15603 bp, 14 predicted proteins | sample SF_Oct11_sed_USG_4_FD_169105 | JGI IMG/M metagenome (GOLD analysis project Ga0224501, IMG submission 169105) | Sediment microbial communities from San Francisco Bay, California, United States - SF_Oct11_sed_USGS_8_1 | ecosystem: Environmental > Aquatic > Marine > Sediment | place: USA... | reverse complement strand
GCGTTCCTTGGTTTGAAGCTTTGGTCACTCACTGCCTGTTGGTATATCAGTTTGAAATGTCTATGCGTTCCTTGGTTTGAGTACCTGCTTTGTTCTAAACAGGAAAATGACTCCTCTAAGGAAATATGTGATGTATGTATATTCTTATAACTGCATGTCCACATCCTAACATGCTTGCAACATCTCCTAGAACCTGATTAGTGATAGGAGGTAGTCTGGGTAGGATACAGAGGCCGGATTTCTAAAGTATTTGGTCAGGGCGATGCTAGGTTACGAGATTCGCTTTCTGGTAATGGTTCAGTGGGGTGAAGCGGCAGCCTAATGAATAGCGTACTGGGCTTTGGACCCAGGCCATTAGTGCCCATGAAGCGAAGAATCCGCTAATCAAAGACATTGGTCCGGTAAACAGAGTCCATTTGACAGTCCTGGTCAGCGTTGAAAACATCTATATCTTGTGTATCGCTTAATTACGTAGCCGAGTCTTGAAATTATGTCAAGTTGTTGCATTTAAAAGATCTTGATTAAAAATGTTCCAAAGTCTAGGTGCTGCGACATTAAAAGCTAAATCTCCAGTCCGATTGAGCGTCCTGGGAACGTCAAGAGAGTTTCTTATATTTGATCTCATTCTATAACCCAGTGTTGAGGCGGGTACAATCATGTTCATCAGATACGGAGGCGCGTCTCCAGTAACAGTCTCATAAGTCAGTATACACATATGGGATCGTCTCCGAGTTGCCAGATCAGTCTATTCAGTCTGGTGAAGTAAATCTGCAATATGATGAGATTTGGCACTAGAAGTGGGTATATTATGAATACATCTTAAACCTCTATCTTGAATTTTTTAAAGTGCATTTTATGATTTGGAACCACAATGTGACCAAATTGTGTCTGAATAATCCATTACTGATTGTACCAAAGATGTGAAAACTATTTTGGATTGTTTAGTGTCCAGAAAATTCCTAATTTGCCTAAAAAAGTATAGCCTGGAACTGGCTTCAGAGTGCACATGTTTAATGTATTCTTCCCAAGATAGATTTTCATCAAAAACTACAAGATATTTAAATTTTTTCACTCTGTCAATAGTTTCACCACCAATGTTTAAAACAATATCAGAGAAACGTTTACCTAGAGATTTGATACAGTAGACCATTAATTTAGTTTTTGATATGTTGAGACTCAGTTTGTTCAAGGAAAACCAGGTGTTAATCGCGTCTAAGTCAGAATTTAATCTATATATTGTATGATACTAGGGTTGTCAGAGCTAAAGAAAACAACATGCAGTATCTTCGGCATACATAAGTACTTAACAGTTTTAGGTAGATCATTATTGAATAAGATGAAAGCTAGAGGCCCAAGAACTGAACCTAGAGCACCAATAGTGACCGGAGCTGGAGCACACAGCTGACCTCCAATACAAACCTGTTGAGTTCTATTTAAATATTTAAACCAATCATAAGCAGTGCTATTTATTCCTTGAGTTTTAAGTTTTACCAAAACCAATGCATGGTCTATGGTCTTAAAAGCTTTGGCAAGATCAAGGTACGCTGCAGTTGTTGCTTTTCTGTTACCGATGTTGCGATAATTCTGATCAGGAAACCAAATTAAGGCTGTGATCATTAAGTATTTTGGTCGAAACCCGGATTGGCTGTCAGAAATTACTTTGTTTGAGTTAAGAAATTTGTATAGCTGATCGTGGACAGCTTTTTCTAAAACTTTTGGTAGCGCGGGAAGTACTGTAAAGGTGCTTTTTCACTCCATTGGACTTTGGACCGGACGCTCGAGACGGACGTCCGACCCCCCCCCCAGAAATGGAGTGAAAAGGATTCGTCCGATCGACCTCGGACACTCTCGCGTCCGACGGATCTGTTGGGAGTGAAAAGGGGCCTCGGATCCAAGAGCTGACACCAAATCAGACGCAAACTGCGTTCGGTCCGAGGCGGACCGGACCAGACCCAATGAAGTGAAAAAGCGCCTTAATTGGTCGGTAGTTTGATGGCTGAGAACAGTCACCTGATTTGTGAAGAGCAGGTATCTTCCTAATTTTGGAAACAGATGAGAAAGTCCCGGTTTCTAACGAGTGATTGAGAATTTTGGTTAGAGGTCTAGCTATGACTGGTGCTGCTGTTTTAAGCATACGAGTTGATATTTTGTCGACCTCAATTGCTTTCCATGGGTTTAGATTTTGCAGTTTAGATAATACAAAGCGTTCCTTTATTAGACTGAATTTAAACTCAAGTGTGTGTTGTTTGCAAGAGCCACATTCATGTCAGAAAACTTCGAAAGCTAAATCGGTAGCCGCAGTTGAGAAATACAGGTTTCGGCAATCTGAATAGGTGTTGACGCAATAGTACCAAGGGCAGTTTTGATAGACGCAATGGGAGGCTGGCTGCGAGTTGGGCAAAGCTTATCAATTGTTTGTCATAAACTCCTGGGATTTGATTTGTTTTCACTAATGATATCCTTGAAGTAATTCTTTTTACATTTTTTGTTTTAGTTTTGCATTGATTCCGTAATTGCTTATAATCTTGCCAAAGGTATTCTCCGGGTATTGAGCGACTTTTTGTTTGGTCCCGTCTCTACGATAATACAAAACCTTTAGCTCAAGAGTTATCCAAGGAGCTGGTTTAGATCTTATCAGCTTATTTTTTATTAAAATATGCTGTTGCTCACATATCTAAACATGGATTTGAGGCAGAAAGCTTAGTATTGACATTGTCTATTGTGTCCAAAACATCCCAATCGAGGTGATTCAAATCATCAATGAAGTCAGATTCCATAAGACTTTTGTAATCAACATATGAGACTTGCGGGGTTCATATTTTCTGCCCTTTCTGCATGCTGATTGTCACAAATTTCAAATCGTGTTCTGATAGACTGCACACTTACACTCCTGATTCAAGAGCTAGACTAGGGGATGACAGGTAAATATGGTCAATGCAGGAAGATGTTTTGGAAGTGACCCGGGTTGGCTGTCTAATGACCTGGCTGAGACCCAAATTTTGGGTGGTCATGCGAAATTGAGAGCTGCTACCATGTGCCAAATCTAGGGAGTCAATGTTAAAGTAACCGAGCAGTACCAAATCAGACGGTGTATCAGATAAAGTGTTGATCAAGTTTCAAATTCATCAAGGAACATGTTCAAGTTGGACGATGGTGGTCTGTAAATGGCAGTAATAACAATAGGTGGCGAATTTTCGTAATTGATACTACTACCTCCAAATCTATTTTGATCTTTCCTAACCATCTATCTCAATCTCAATATAAGAATCAGGGATTTCCTAGGAAAGGTGGCTCTTTGTGACAGAGAACACATCATACTTATCTTTAGTGCTGATTTCTGATAGCTGATCAGTCTTCCAAGCTAGGCTGCAGATGATAAGATGTCCTATTTGTAGTCCATTTTTGTGGGGTGCAGATAAACAGTCCGTTGGTATGACCTTAGTGTCCACCATTTCCTCCATCATCTCAAGTTCATCCTGAAAGGGGAAAATATGACCGGCAGTATTGGAGTCCAAATGATAGGGCCCAGGGTTCATTTCTACATCACCGGCTAACAATGAAATGCAGTACTAGCAAGGTTTTTGGCTGAGGTGGAATTGCAGACAGAGTTTTTCTATAGCAAAAGCTGTAGAGCATCCTAAAACATCAACACATTTGAACAGAATGGAGTAGTCAGTTGTATTTGTCTCAGTCAAGTATAGTCTATCAACAGATTTAAATACGAATATGCACATATTGCTAGGCATACATACCCCTCTCAAGCATGCCATTGTCCTTGATAGGCAGTTAAGTTATTAGAGAGCTATTGAAACACAACCTTACCGCTCGAGCTCCAATTAGCAAATATCAAGGTTCAGTTTCCAGTCCAAGCAAAAATGTCGTCTTTTGCTACACCCTCATCAGTTTCAGATCCCGATTTTAAATAAAGGAGGCCCTCCCATAGAGTTATTTTCTCTATAGAGCACGCGTGTGCAAGCAGAAAGTCTCCTAATAACGCACCCTGGGATACGCTGAGCCTAAGATTCAGTAGGCTGATTTTTACATCTTTCCTGACAGCTGTTCTGTCATGGAGGTAAGAAGACAATGGCATAATAATGGAAAGCGGGAGTCGTTTATCCATGCTTGTATAATAAAGGCAAAATGTAGAAACATCTTACGAATCACTACTTAACAATCAATTGAGCAGTGTTAATGAAAACGGAGTCGTTGTCTCATGTGCAAGGTCTCCGTTCTCCCTGAACTGAGGAGGAATAACTTGAAGATTATTGGTTGCACGCACACTGTCCATCTATTTGGAAAATATTACTCATAGATCACTTCACGGTTGTTAAACATCTACCTTTCCCTTTTCGAGAAAAGTAGCCGAGTTTCGGCGAGTGTTGTGTAAACTGACTTTGGTCGACTAACCCCTAACTTGGAAGGTTGATACCAGCCCGCACGTGATGCTCCGTGCTAAGCCGGAACTGGTGGAAAACAAGTATCTAACCCGGGAGAGGGGAGTATCTAACCCGGCAGCAGGGGAGAGGGGAGTATCTAACCCGGCAGCGGGGAGAGGGGAGTATCTAACCCGGCAGCGGGGAGAGGGGAGTATCTAACCCGGCAGCGCTGCCACACGCGAGAAGAAGTCTCATAGAAACCTAATACCTAGCAGGCGTCAATAGCCAAAACCAGTTAGCACAGGGAAAGTAACTTATCAGTCGGTAGTAAGTAATGAGTAAAAGTGTGGTCCAGCTTACCATTGTTGGGTAGATCCCCAATACTCTCACCCGGGCCCCACGCCAGCTGCGAATGAAACAAAAATAGGGACAGAAAATATTATTTAGTATATATTTTATTTCATAGCTTAGCCGAACAAGTTAGTAAATCCTCATAGTACAAAATATCTGTTCTCAACATAAAACTGGTATAAAAAACTAATAAATGTGGTAGAAAAAAATGGCTATAAAAGTTAGAAGCGCAAAAGCATATGTAATAAAATTTGTTTGCATTGGATAAAGGTTGAATGGCACATCTTTAAAGATCACCACAGCTGCTGACTCAATTTCCACCCTGAAAAAGGGGTTGAAGTACTGAACTGCCATTAATTGTAAATTTAAATGGGTCTTTTTCAGCTTTCTATAGCTTCTATCTCAAATTCTTAGAATTAGCATTCGATTCAGAGCCCGAACCATTAAAGTTGCACCCACTCATTACTGAGTATGGGGGTTATCTGGCAAGGCAGATAACAGCTGGGACGAAGGGAGTTTATGGTGGAAGTTAGCTTGCCCGGGCCAACTCACACTACCAGGGCAACCGTTAATTCAGTGTGAAGAGCTACAAGACTGAATGGATGATCCTGGGAGGTTGGGGGTCAGTCAACCTAAGCCGATGGTTTAGCCATATATTCATGTAGAGTTGTGTTGCTCCTATTTGCCATGCGGCACCTCTATTGGTGCCGCGCAAACACAGTTGAGTGCCTGCTTAACTAGCACAGGCTCATAATCCCAATAAACTCTGCGTCTTCCTGAAATCCATTTGAACGAGCAGGATATCTTCTGTCGAAGAATCATAGTAAGATGTTGGTAAGGTTGACAGGCATACATGGTGTTGGGGGCCAATGGACACTCGTCGAGAAATTGTCCCCCTGCCGTCTCCGTCTGGCAACATTCAGTTGTCTTGATTGTCAGTGGATAGATGGGACGACTCTGCTCATTGGTCCTATTAAGACCCAAGGTGACACCAGCCCTATAGAGAGATGTCATAGTATTAAGTTAAGTTGCAGCTGGGGAACACACGCAGTCACCCACCAGCTAATATTTTTCTGTTCTATATGGGCACTTGGTAATTCCATGAATAGGGTTCCTAACTCTGAAGTCTGAAGTGGTAAAATCCTTAACTCACAGCGATTGCCCTTAGCTCTTTAGGTCTTGATCACTCTTGCTGCCGTTTAAGAATTTATTTTTTGATCAGTAAATCATGATCAAGAAACAAGGACTATGTTTGAACTAGCCACTAGCCCTCAAAGATACCTTGATGGACCTAACCGCTTTCTCTTTGACCCCAACAACACTATTAAATTCCTCAACTACCCAATCCAGTTTCCCACTTCCCCTCCATTATTTTACAGATCCAGAATTTAGTCTGGGAAATGGGTCATCTGGGAAAAGTACATTGAGTCATTACTCCGGGCACTCATAAAGGTCTATCATGTTCTTGACAAAAGGGCGCTGGCAAAAACTGATGCAATTCATGCAATATTGACAATCTGAAAATAAACCTAATTGTAAACATCTAAATCATAATTGTGTCAGTGGATTTACCTTACTGCAGCTATAGGGTACGAAGGTCAAGTAAAGGCTCTACTCGATATTCCATAACTAATAGAAATTACTACAGTACGATCACAGGAAAAACCATTAGGCACTAAATAGAGTGTAATGAATAGTATTAGTATTAGTAAATGTATCATAACAATCATAACATCAGCCAATAGAAATTCCTGCATGTCACTCACTGGTTTTCCATGACACTACCCTCCTGCCACGCCCTGCATATATAACAACACGTATTGCTACAAGACTTTACAAAAAACATTAGGGGTTTCTGAATGTCACTAGCTGGGCCACCCTCCTGTCACACCCTTCTTCATATCAACAGAGTTCTAGTCTGAGATGTCTACCTCACCGCAGAAGCAATTAACATTGTTTGTAGGCGCTTCTATACGTGCCCATGCTATCAACGAAATATACCGAGCTGCTCATTTTTGCAGTGAATATATAGCTTGCGATGAATTTGCAAAACCACGCTATACATGAGAAGTTATCTCGGATATTGCAACAATAAGACATCCGTATGGTTTAGGCTTTATGAACAATATTATTTGGGGTACCAGGATTGATCAATGGCCAGAGTGTTTGGCTCAACATTAAACGATCCTGGGTTCAAGTCCTAGTCATACTGAGTGGCCACTGTAAGAAGGAGCTCTTCACGTAATTCCTAGCTCTTACGACTCTCACTACCACAGACTTAGAAAAGGCCCATTAAATAGGATACCAAGTGACCAAGTACAAACAAAAGCTATTGTGTCAAGATCTTACCAGTTGCAGGCTGATCTAAATCTCATGTAATTTTTTGTATACTCGGTCTTCAAACAGGTCTCCGCATGCAGCACTTCCAAATCCAAATCAGTTAGCTCGATAATGGACGTTGGGGTTGTTCGAGATCTCTCGAGCTGTGCATTTAGGTAAGCTACAGGTGGTGTTAGCGCTTGGCGTTTTATGCACCTTAAAGAACAAATCAGAAAGAATTGAATGAGCTTCACAATTAGTTATACAATAGTCTCTGGCAGCAAGTTGAGGTGCATTCTCCTTCCCTAGAATAGTAAAACCTGCTACAGTAATGTATGGAAACCCATGGAAACGTATTCTTGAAGCCTTCTCGACGGCTATCGTCATGACAAAACAATAACAATTTTAGTGATTTTAGTTTAAGAGCGCAATGATAGACAGGAGTCAAAATACCATGTTAAACCTTAAATTTGGTTGATGAATTGTTACAGAAAATATTGTAAGTTTCAAGGATCACAGTGATCACGATGACAACTTAGGCTAATTGCTTGCAATGAGATTCTGCAGAAATCCCTCTGTCATAGCCTTATTAATAGATACACTAGGTATAGCGGGATAACTCATTTGTAGATTGCTGAGTTCACGGCCGTAAAAACCTAGGTTCAAATCTCGGTCGCACCGGCTGCCGTTATGAGTTTGAGCTCTTCACTTTAACACAAGCTCAAAATAAAATCTGAGCCTCACTGTGAGGTAGAGAGTGTTGTTACCGACTCACCCATGGTGCTTCGTCATACTCCTTGACTGACAAAACAACAAGTGCGCAGCAGCTTCACTATAACGGTGAAGACGCCACACGGTCCCATCATCAAGGCTTCAAGAATAGACCTGATAATTCTCTCGCAGTAATTACATTTATAACATAGAATAACTCACCAGCCACTAAGCTGCTGACTTAGACTTATTGCTTGTACTAGAAGAAGTGACGACAATAGTAGATGAAGTTCCATGTCTACGCTTCGCTATCTATCTGCCTTGTCTGATGTCTGCGACTCCGCGACATGACTTTATATACAGGTTTCCCTCATGCAGTGATTCGTAGGTTGTGTCTCATATTTACGTCACATCTACTTCAAATCTAAAGCTACCTCAATTAATTGGCTGGTTTCTTAAACCAATGAGTTTAGTCTTAACAAAAAGCTTCCTCAATGGGCACGATTGACTAATAACCTTGACTATACCAATGGAGAATGTGAATGCCCCCCTCATACACCCATACATTGTTTAAATAAACAACACCGCCAACCTCTTGACCTGATTTTAAGTAAAGCAGGAACACAATACATGACTCCCACACAACTCTTCCATGTTTATGGGCTCGTTGAAACACTCAATTCTGGAAAAAAATGTTAAGCCTGAAACGTTCAGCACCATGACGAGTGCTCTACTCGCTCAGCCACAGAACTTTCTATTGATGTATATGAGGACATTAAACCCTCTATTCGAATGACCTGACCGACTTAATACTCCGCATTATTTATCCCTGTATGGGGCCATGTAGTTTGCACCCTGGCTTCGTTGAAGCTCAGGAGCGAATTAAGGTTGGTCCCCCTTCCCGCCACCACCATCAACTTCTCTGAGATTCGAACCCACGACTCGCTGTGCCCAAACCGTGTATTCTAAGTAAGCTACAGCTGCTCCCATAAGCATCCCATCCTTGTTGCAGGAAAACTGTGGTGCTTCCATTTTGAGTATAAAATGACTGGTGATGATCAAGGCACTCTCAATGTCTACCTGGTAGTCAACAAAAACTTCCAACTCAAGTTTACCAAGACTGACGATGTGGTTTCATTTTGGACATCTGAGAATATTGAGATAGACGGAAGACAGTTTCAGCCAACAGATATGGTTGAGGTGATAAGATAGGCTTTATTTCTTTTCCAAAGAAATTATAGGAGTTTTTGGACAATCTAACACTAGTTGCATGTTGCCCCGCTGCTAATCCGATGCCCTGGCAATGCCTCGGACATCTCGAGCATACACATTTTGAGTTTTCTGCTCGATCAAACAACCTGCTCAACCATATTTGGAACGAGGTGCGCTGGGCAAATTGTGCAATAGCAAGCAAAATTCACTGACTCTCTGTCGCGTTTGTTTGCACAGACAAACCCACCAGAATATTGCTCTTTAATTAACACAATTTCAGTCTATTTTCCTAGCACCCAGGCCGCCCACTCAAAAAAATAGTAGAGCCCTCTTCAAATTCAATTATTCACATGCAATAAATCTGTTATCTGATATAGGAACAGCAGGATTGCTCAGCGGTAGAGCGCCGGGCTTGAAACCATGAGAACCTGAGTTTGAACACTGGTCACAGCTGGCGCTCCTTTAGAAAGCTTAGGAGGTCCTTTAAAATGAATGGCCAGGTGCCTGAGTAGAAAAAAGGACCACATTTATTTCCATACCTCAACCCATAAAAATAAGGCTGGAAGTCTAATGAATCTCTCTAAGTACCATCATCATACATAGCGGAGGCAAATTTCCTTTAAAATTGCTGCTAAATCTACCAAGCGGCACAAACAGGAAGAAATCCCCTTGATACGCAGTTATAAAGTGTAAAACAGAATTGTAACGGGTTTGTAGATTGTGTTTGAGACCATGTATACAGATGAGAATACAGCAGCTGATAGTATAGAGATAGACAACGTTCACTTAATACCAGAGTCATGTCCTGGTCCATTCGGTAAGTCAAAATGAACCTGTTAGAGAGTCCTGAAACAAAGACCGGTCATCATTTTTAGGGATAGTTTATTTATTTTTTATTAAATTATTCTATGCAGACGATGGATTATCTTTTTTCATGGACGTCCCAAGTCCAGCGCTTGTTCTGGGGTGAAGAATCGTTCGTTCAAAGTGGAACTTTTTGATTTTAATTACATAACACCAACTTTTATGGCTCTCACATTTTAATTTGATATAAGTCCGTCATTTGGAATCCTTTTTCAACTAGCTTATGAAACTCCGACACCCTAGGCCAATTCTGAGTACCAGAAGCTAGAGGTACCGTACAAGATAAGACAAATTTCTTTGAGATGTAGCTGAAAATCTCACAATGGGGGAGCCGAGTTACTAGTCACTGACAACTGGTGTTGTTCCCGATTACATTTCTTGTTGTTGATTCATAAAGAAGAGTTTTTCACTGATTATTGAGGAGTAAACCACTATCACCATCACTAAAATATTGAGCCGAGCGCTATAGCCACCGGGCTATTCCGCATTACACGTATCATTACCAGGCGATCCCGCAGTATGCGTATCATCGCCAGGCTATCCCAGAGTATGTATACATATATATATCATTGAGAGGATATCCCATGCAATATACCGCCACTCAACAGGGAACCAGGAAGAGATTATATTGTGTAGACTGTAGAGTAACATCTCAACGCAAGCATACTTCAAAGCGAGGTCATTCATGAACTTTTAGGGAATGTTACTTTTTCCCTTATATGATGAACCTGTTTACATTGCCTGATGTGTTTTTATCATACCTGGTGAATTAGCAAATAATTAACTCATCAGCCGCACTATAATAGGGTTGACTCAGTAATGGGGATATCTTCTTTAAACTTCTATTGTTCTACTGAACAGACTTGATAGATCTCCTAAGCTTATTTAAGACTTGCTGGTGCAGTAAGAGCTAAGAATTATCCGAGGAGCTTATTGTCACAGTGGGCCCTCCGTATAACTAGAACTTGAACTGAGAACATTCGAGCTTTAAACAATTAGCAGTCTGGGCTCTAGCCATTGGGCTATCCGGCAATCTCAATGAGTTCTTCCATAGATACCTCAGTACAATTGGCACGCTGTCAACTGGGTTTCCCAGTGCACCCATCTCATCCCCCCCCCCGCGCGCGCGCGCGCGCGGGCATCCTGTTTAAAAGCAGCGAATAATGTGTAGGAGTGAAAATCCCGTTTCCACAAATAACTGGTATGTCATGGGGGTTCCCCCTAGCACTCTGTCTCAATTGCACAATAAACAATTTACGCTCAGCCGGCTTGGCTTATTTGCTGGCAGCTGATTGGATAGCCAATCAGCCATTCATCTGCAACTATATTAGGATGTTTCACTGGCTCACTATGTTATACGTCAGTGGTGACCTCTGATTTGTGAACCCATGCACTAACCACAGTCAATCCATTAGCTGGCATCCCTACGTGAAATGAATGCCTGAAATAAGTGTAGAAGTATAATAAGTGTATGTATAAGTGTATGCCGGAGGACTGCTAAACCCATGAGTTGACCTATTTCAATGGACAGGCCCAAGTACAAAAAGAGTTGGTCACCCTTGTGTCATGTGATGCTCTTGCGCTATAATTGCGTTATTGACATTTTTTCATTTAATAGTACATGTATTTTCTCAACCTGTTGATTTCGATGTCCTTCGAAAACCAATGGGTACTGTACCATTCAAGTCCGTGAAAATGTTTGACACTTTTAATATTCAAGACACATTTATGTTTCTGGACAAAATATGGAAACAAATTAGAGTTTATTTCAGCCGTTGTCTGTCCATGGTTGAACTTCTGTCTTCCTCCTCGATGTCCACAAGTTGTCTGGTGTCATTGAGAGGTGCTTGAGCCATCTTCTGCGACGCTGGCTCAGGACGGATTGGTAGAGCGCGTGTGATCAGCCAGGGAAAAACCCTTTGCTTGTTTTTATAGATGCATGCTCAACATTCCCATGTGGCGAGGCCAGTTGTGAAGATCATAATGGTAGTCCGTACTGCCCCTTCCCCGATACCGAGATACGCTGTGACTTTGAAAAGGAAGAGAACGCTTGTCATGGCCTCCTCACGTATTCCGGAAAAATGGCTACCGACGATGACGCAGATTGGACGATTCATAGTGGAGCGACACTTACAGAGAGCACAGGTAGCTTAACCTCTGGTATGATGATGGTGATGCTTTTTTTGTTCCTTAGCCAATGCTTGTGTGGGGAAGTGGCTGTTAGAGAGCCAATTTGTACCAGCAACGGTGTAACTGAGGTGGGTAGCCACTTCTCTTCCTCACTGCCTTCACTTTCCCCAGCTCAGAAGAGAGTGGATATGCATTTCCTGCTAGATAAACAGAGAGAGTTTTTCAAAAATCCTGGGTCCTCCAGTAAGAACAGCGAGTGCTCTCATCCCTGTCTGATAATAGAAAATAACATACATGTATACACCTCGTTGGTAAAGGGACGGGCTGACATGAATATTTAACTCACGTCCAAAAGTTGATAGATGAATCCCGATGTTGGTATCGGGTCGTGTGGAGGCACAAAGTCTTGAAAGTGCTAGTGCTGCTTATTGTTTAAACAATAATGTAAATTAAATGGAACCCCCTTCTTAAACTATGGTGAGCCAGTTAATACCTGTGATCGTGGAGAGTTGTGTTGTGCTGGGCTTGAACTCACACTCTACTGGAGTACCCATTGGTTTTAGTGCGAAGCATGCATGCTGTAAGACAGAGTGTAGACTCTAAGCACTCCCGAGTCAGTCAGTTCGCTGAATGATTGGCAGAAGAGGTGATTGTCTCTCACCCACAGCTCACTGACATTGCTAACTGTAAATTTTGTCACCGATCTCACACCCTACCAGAGTACCCGCTGGCATGCTTAAGTTTAGTATTTTGTATGCTGAAAAGGTAGTCTTTGACCACTTGGATTGGTTCAGTGTGTTTACTTACTGTCTTTGGGAAGACAACACTGTTTCTTGACTTGAGTAATGGCCATCGTGTAGATACAGTAACAGTTTGTGTACCCATTGAGCTTATACTACAAACAACAAAACAAAAGCAAAATTATTATTTGTTCTGCATATCTACATTTTCTCAATTGTTTTTGTTTAATCTGGAATGTATTTTAGGTAAAAACTGAGGCCTGCCCAGTCACTTTAAAAATTTTTTGTCGGTATCTGTGAGGACTAGAGAAGAGCTACCTTGATTTGGGAGTCGGTAAAACAGTAACGCATTCTAAAAGTCACACAATTTTTAAGCTCAATTCCCATCCCTAAATATAAAGGTTCTAATCTAATGATGGATAATCCGTTTACAGGCCCATCTCAGGCAGCAAGAGGGTTGAGTTATTTGTATGTGGAATCCAACTTCCCACCAGACCCAGCGGGTAGATCAATACGTACTGCATATCTGCTACTTACACCAAAGCGATCTGCAAAGAGATGCTTGACCTTTAAATATCACATGTTTGGAACATCGTAAGTATTGCAATTCATAATCTTTATGGCCACGTTAAATGACCGAGCAGAGAGGTACACTTCTTGGCTCGATCGTCCAGCGCTGTTTGTAGCCATACAACCAAATGCTCTGATGTGCCATTTTTATGCATACTCATCAACTGCAGACTGCATGGCCATAGGCGAAATAATTAATATGTGGCAGTCTGGGGCCGCTGTGTTTTGGTATGGTTTTGAGATCAACTCTGAAATTGTTGGATTTTGTCCAATCTTATCCCACAGTATTGGTACGTAATGTGAGTTCAGGATCGAATTGTGCTCCAGGAGACATTAAAAAAAATTGCACGTCATACGAATAGTAAAAAACTCTCCAGTTAATATCAGAAATATGGCAGGTAACCGCTAGATCCTGCATAATTTATATTTAAAAGTTCAAAAATTCAATGATGGAAGTAACGAATTGGGTATATTCCAGGTGATCAGTCAGGATAGCTCAGTGGGAGAATGAGTGTATCTCATTGTCTTTCCTCTCTGTGGCCCGGGTTCAATTCCCGGCCGTGGCAGAGTATTTCAAGGGATTTTTGCCTGGCTGATCACACTCTGCCAACCCGTCCTGAACCAGCAAGGCAGAAAATGGCTCAATCTACCCGCAATGGTACCACATAGCCTGTGAACATCATTACATAGACTGTAGACCAACCATGGACAGTCAATGGCTGGAACAATAACAATCCATGTGTTGCAAATGCGCGCTCCATACATACTCACCAGTTTTGCCAAGAGTTCATGGTATTCCGACTAACAGCTGTTATCTGGGAATCATATAGGATTAGCGGGATAGCTCAGTGGTAGGCGGTGGACCCGCAATCTATAGTATCGAATTCTGGTCATGGCAGGATCCCATTGGGAGTATGAGCTCCTTGCTAAGAAAACAGACCTCAGTATGAGGTGGAACGTTGATATTGAGTTACTGACAGTTTGGGGTGCTCCATGCTAAGCCGTAACTGGTTAAAAAACAAGTATCTAACCTGACTGCTTCACCATGATAGTGCAGACGTCATACAAAATAAAAATCCTATGTGTGTTGCTTTGTAGGATTGTAAGATTGGCCGTGTTAGCTAAAATCTATGCCGGATTCAGCCCTACTACTCGCTCAATCTGGGAGTTGAATGGAGCACAAGGAGACGAATGGAAAACGGCGACTATAAATATCCCTGACTTCGAGTACAGCCCAACAATTAAAGTGCAGGTGTGTTTTGTATGTTACCGACAGGAAGTTATTCGAGAGGCCTTTCTAACTTATGCAGACAGTTAGAGACTCGATTCTACTAGAGTGAAGGGTCTAGAAAACGAGGGCATTGCATCAATGCAAAAAGGTGAATTAGTTTTCAATAGTTTCATTGCCAATCAATGCATCATTTGATGCGGTGCTTCAGAGTCCAATTGATATGAGGAATTGATGCAAACCGCCGAATAGGCCCCAAGTCTGTGAAAGCTCGACTATCTTATCAAATCTTTGCTAACCAGGCATCCATGTTGGATCTGCCAGTTTAGTCTCTAGGACACAGTCATAGTCGAATCTGGCTCGGACACTCGGGACAAATCAGAGAGCGTTTCTTTATTATTCATTTTCCGTCTCGAAGATTCAATCCAAGTCAGATGCTCGAGACCGCCTGGAGTGTGCTGTTCACCCTAGTTTTTGAAGGGTCGGGCTCTTCTCGAGCGGTTGAGTCCAGTTGGATTGACCGCAGATTGGAGTGAACAGCACCTGAATCATTTGCTAGAAATGTCATGAATATGTCATTCAGTAATGAGATTTCTATCTTACAGATTGAGATCATTGCCAAAGGTGAATCTAAGTTCTCTGATATAGCTATCGATGACTTGTCTTTAGTGCCAGGAGAATGTGTGGTCAACAAAGGTGAGCATTGTTACGGATAGCAGGACATCCCAATGGAAGAGCACTCGAGATCACCTGGGTTCAAACATCGGGTTTGACAGACTCCTTGTAAGAGTTAGCTCCTTACATCAACCCTTGCTTGAAACCTAACGATCCAGCTCTCCTATCATGAGGTGGAGCATTGACATGAACCTGTTTACATTGCCTGATGTGTTTTATCATACCTGGTGAATTAGCAAATAATTAACCCATCAGCCCACCATAATAGGGTTGACTCAGTAATGGGGATATCTTCTTTAAACTTCTATTGTTCTACTGAACAGACTTGATAGATCTCCTAAGCTTATTTAAGACTTGCTGGTGCAGTAGGAGCTAAGAATTATCCGAGGAGCTTATTGTCACAGTGGGCCCTCCGTATAACTAGAAC
>Ga0224501_10002088_pt1 | contig 15603 bp, 12 predicted proteins | sample SF_Oct11_sed_USG_4_FD_169105 | JGI IMG/M metagenome (GOLD analysis project Ga0224501, IMG submission 169105) | Sediment microbial communities from San Francisco Bay, California, United States - SF_Oct11_sed_USGS_8_1 | ecosystem: Environmental > Aquatic > Marine > Sediment | place: USA... | reverse complement strand
TCCTTCTCTGCTCTGCATGATTCGAACCAAGGATCTTCCGATCTTGACCCACACGCTCTAGCCATTGAGCTGTCTCATTATCCCATCTACTTAAGCGCTAACCTTTTTCTGTTGGTGCTGTAGTCAATGGAGATACCATGGAGTAGCAGCGGAATCATGGCCATGAAGCCCAGATACATCCAAGCATGGGCTGACAGGGACTGCACACATCTTGTGCATATGGACTCCTCCGAGCGATAGCCCCAACTACAGGACTGGTAATAAAGATGCCAAGTGTTAATCATACAGCTTAAACCAAGAAGAATTTCTACGTTTTTAAAATTAATTATTGTGAAATTGTGTTGCAATCTTATAACACAAGTGATTTCCTTGGTTTAGTTGACTTGATATTATCAAGCCACTACTACTTTGCCATTCTACAACCTCACCCACCTGCCCTTGTTCTACTTACACCGCATTCCGAGGAGTCATTTTTCAGTATGGTGATCCCACAGAATCCCTCACATTCCATCACAAAACAACTATCTACAAAGTTGAGAGCTGAAAACGAGCTTCCTTGCGGTAAACCATACTCGATTCAAAAGTGGTTTGATCAGCTATTCATAAATACAATATTTCCCATATATTAAAAATAGGGTGCTTACTGGATGCCTAACTTTAGTAACAACCAACATACTCGAAAAGCCATCTGTGTCGTGGTTATTGATTGCTCAACTCACTAAGTTACCAACTTAGTCAGTACTCATTCAGCAAGTGATGAGTGAAAAACATATGGTTGACCCCTTGTCGCTAGTCTAGTTAACCATGTGTGACTGTGACAACTGTCACCTATGAGAGGGTACCCTCATGTGAATCTGAATCAGTAAATCAGTGGCGTAGTTTTGACGACTGCGATCTGACTCCTTGTCGTGTCGGACTCCCGAGTTACTTAGGTATCAGGGTTACGAAGTAATTCTATCAACTCAGTAACCATACAACACTAACTCACTGTAAGTGTAAGACTTCGTCCATGGTCATGGAAAGAGTGATGAACAGAATTTAGTTGAGACTAGATTAATTGGACACTCAGTCAGAACCCGGATACTAACGAGAGCTGTACGGGTTTACTTTATGATCACCGGTCTGGCCTGGTCAGGTGAGTGCCGAGGTAAAACTAGAACTCACGGTCGCTCTAGCAACCCTCATCAAATTACCTATTATGATGACGTAACCTTTTTATGTTCGAACTGGCGGTTTACTTAGATACTCGTGGTTTTCTCTTCCACGTTTAAATATACCGTTTACTTCCTATGGAGAGATAATAAGCGAGGCATACTACTCACTCAAAAACAAACCAAAAATCAACAGACAAGAAACATTCTGGTTTAGTTTGAGTTCCGCTCTTTGATATGAGGCCTCAGTCTATTCGCTACTAGTGAATCGTCTCGCCTCTTAAATCACCCGATTTAACAGTAGAAATGATATATATTGAGTCGCTATCTAGTTGCGTGATGGCGACTGTTGGTTCAATCCCCTAACAGAGTATACTACTAATACTAATTCTATGGAGTTACCTAATAAATTAGTTATCTCGTCCAATTTTAACCATTTCCAGATCTATAAGTCATGCCTAATGCTGCTGCCCCCTCCAATCTATTGTTATGAATGTCAAATCGACACATTTGGATTGTTTGTACCCCTGACATAAACATGACATGATAATATTCAGACGTGTCTCCGGCTCTGGCCTACGGAAATGGTTTTTTCTATATAGACTTGTGAGGCTCATGTCTCTTGCCTTTGTAATCCTTCAGAGTATCCTGAATACTCCTCACAATTTTGATTATGATGACAATCAATCACTTTTGGCTATATGTTTAATGCGCATAGGCTGACTTGGGATATGATCAGCCTGGGATTATCATCAAAACACAAATTGGAAATAAATATGTTATTAAATCAAAAGGTCTGTACAAAATGTTCAATGCGTAAGGAAGGATTGGCAAGAAAACCACAAAACTAAAAGCCTTCTTAATCTCTCTGCGCTACCATAGCTAACTTAGGTGATCAATATCATCAGAGCGCCATGTGATCATGTGACCTTGTGTGCGGTAGGGAGCATGGTATTTTCACATCACGGAGACCACAGCTAGTGGACAATAATGAATTAGGAATTCCCATGCACTCATCCTGTCACATTTAGAAAAGCTCTACGATATTATTGTGGTATTGTGTAGAGCTCATGTATATCTCCCCATTGGAATTTTGATTCAGGGGTATGGATTACGGGTTATTGACAGCAATGGCAGCCGCCCAATTGCCTCTGGGATCACAGTTTACCTCACTCTGGTTCGTATGACCTGCTGAGGAAAGCCAAATTTGATTTAGGATTGACTATGGGTAACTCACTTATCTCAAGTGGTGGGGAATACCTTGGGATTCCCCTTTGTCTATCCAGCGTAGGTAACTCCCGTGTGTAAAGCTGGAAATAGATTCTGTATACGTCGTTCCATTTTCCACAACCGTGGGTAGAATTTAGGCTCTACAAATAATTTTAGCCGATTTCAGAGCCTCGTGAGACCCACACAGGCTTCTATCCAGGAGTGTCATAATCAAGCTATGACGGGCCTGCATGTCTGATAAAAATTCTCTAAGCTATCATTAATACATCATTACAATTACTGACTACTCATTCTATGGCCAACTCCCCAATGGCACTGTCTGTGTCGGTTGTTTACTCATAAGAATAACCCACACAGCGCTAGGTGGTCATCAACACTTTGGCTACGGTGGGCTGTATCAAAATACACGGACGATCATTATCACAATCTTTCATTGACTTCACCTCCTTTTGTATCCTGGCCCGCATCAAGGGCGTGCAGTAATTGGCCTACTGAGTCTTTTGATTCAGTGTTTCCCATGCAGGATGCACCATTGGGAGACTGTCTGCTTGCACCCGTGTATCCCATAGAGAAGATCACTCTGTAAATAGGCCTCCTTTATTTAACCGGCGTTGGTGTTGGGAAGGAGAAAGTTTTTACACGAATTCAGAATCGAGTCACAGACCTCCGGTTCGAGGCCCAGTAAGCTATCCACTTCAGTGACAACCTGGTGCTGGCAACTTTCTACCAGTCGCAAGCCTAGACAAGAAAACTGAGGCACGGGTATTTGATCATAGGAAACTCGGTCACCTAACAATTCACTGCGCACAAAATACCTATGTGCCCATATCCATACCTTGTTTTCCGCAACAGGCATTCATAAAAAAACAAAAAAAGCAAAATCAATCAATCTATTCATATATTAATAAGAAACACTTGCCATTGACTTATGAGCATTAATAATCATGCTGACATTCGCAAAAACCTCCTGCTGGTTTGCTATACAGCACCATCTCAGAGCCTCACGGCCACATATGTTAGATCAGACACAGGCCTGAAGCAGAGAAAAGAACTTGTCAACTAGAAGTTGTCTTCTCTCGCCCATGTAAGGTCCGCTTTGACGTATACGCAATATGATAGGATAAGATAATCGTAGTGGTTTTGGCTTGACATACTCTCAGATTTTCATTCAGCAAAAGTAAAACTCTCTCTTCACAGCCGTTGGTGATTTAAATTAATTCATAGTCAGTCGATTTAAGCCTGTAATGCAGCTCTATGTACAGCAGAACAGTGACGCGACACAGTGTCACTGAACAAAAGTTGTCTTTTAAAACCAGTGACCATAGTCATAAATGATGAATATTTAGCAGTTTTTTAAAACTCTTCACTTGTATATGCGTATGGGACTACACTCGATGGGAATTATGAAATTAGATATGCTGTATGGTGGTCTATCTTTTAGTGAATCAGTTCAGAAAAAAATTAGGTTACACATTTATGCATAGAGATTCACACCTCAGGGCAAAAACTGGGAGGTATCAGTTCAAAACTATGGTTTTCACTTGAAATTCAGAGTGCATTTTATAACTTAATAAACCAAGCAAAAAGTCTTATAAAATGTCCAAATGATTTTAGACAGCTTTTCTCTTATAGGCACAGAATGTGTACATGACGAGGACGGTGTAGATTTTCTTTGTTTTATCCTGCGCTGATTGAATGTCCACAGTGCAGCTGGGTGTGTCTATATAGGTAGTCTTAATGATAAGGTTTTTCCATTACCCTAGAACTGTTAGAATGATGTTGAAATAATTTTAGATTGAGATTACTATGGACAGTGTTACCCACTACATACTTTATTTATGGCTGTTTTTATACATTGCCTGTTCCGCTAGTTTACTGGTTTGCTGGTTTACCAAATATATTCAAGTACACACAGCAAAGTGCATATCGCATTTGGGTAAGTTAGTGAAAGTCGAATACAGAGACAGTAAATATACCACACCCAGGTTTTCTCTTCTTTCTTAACTTCTTTGCCAACACCTGGATGCTCGGGGTGAACATTTTTGCGCAGAGTCGAATGTACTCAACACTTAATTTGTTTTTTTCGATTTTTCCTGCTCCGCTCGGTATTGGTTTTCTGTGAACATTTGTCCTGATCCAGGAATCATCACTTTGGTCTATAAATCTTGGCTCCTGACTCTGATTGGATCCAAGCTGAACTAAATCAGGCATTGATTGGCTGGTTAGACGTTAGCTGTCAGATTATTGGTGGGTGGGATTGAGTAGCATTATAGATTGCCTATCGCACACGCTCATTGGTATATATAGAGCAGTGAACAAAATTCAGTTCATTAGACCCATTGTGACTATTCAGTAGCACGTGCTACTGACTTGTAGCAATATCAGGATTTTCTTCTCTAGCTGTTGAGGGATTACGCAAAGTTTCGGATCATTCACATCACAGTAAGTAACTTCGATTTATTTAGCAAATTCTAGTATCTTATTTCAATACAGAACAGATTTTAAAATCTGCTGCCATCAGCTTATATTCAGAGTCCAGTTTTACCATTTTGGTGATGAACTCATAGTTTACAATCGGTCTCTGGCGTTTTGTAGGCATGATGGCGAAACGCATAGCTGTTATAGGCGCCGGTTGTTCAGGGTTGGCTTCCATTAAGGCGTGCTTGGAAGAAGGTTTACTACCACAATGCTTTGAGATGTCAGGTGACATTGGTGGACTCTGGAACTACACCGAAAAAACACCAGACCAGGATCGCAAACACGCCAGTGTGTACAAGTCCTGCTCAATTAACACGAGTAAAGAAATGATGGCATTCTCAGACTTTCCTATTCCCGTGGACTTTCCTCCATTTATGCCTCACAACAAGGTGCAAGAATATTTCAGAATGTACGCAACACATTTCGATCTTCTCAAACACATCCAATTTAACACTAAAGTGGTCGCCGTACGGCAAACTGCTAACCATTCCATTACTGGCCAATGGGAAGTCACTGTACAAACAACGAGGAAACTCATCTCAGACACAGAAGCTGACCAAGAGATGACAGAAACAAACACCAGCATTTTCGATGGAGTGATGGTATGCTCTGGGCATCATAGATACCCACATATGCCAGTCATGGAGGGAATGTCACGGTTCAAGGGCAAAGTTATGCACTCATCAGAATACAAAGCTCAGAAAGTCTTCGATGATAAGAAAGTGCTTGTTGTTGGTAAGTTGGCACTTCACTCGCTTATTGCGAACAAAATAAAACTTTCGAAATGCACTAGCTGATAGCAAGGGAGGGCTAAAATAATTTCCATAAATTACTGGAAACCTGTTTGATGTTGCAGACTCACTCACATATCCTTATGCCTCTAATTGAAGATTAATATGTCTGAACCTGATAGGTTATGGTTTTAATTCTAAATGTCTTCTGCAGGAAGCTTGCTAACAGTTGAATAATAATGCAACGATTTCCTTTATAGGTATGGGTAACTCAGCCGCTGACATTGCTACAGATGCCAGCTACAGTGCTCGACAGGTAGGTGCACTTACCATTTACCCGCCAACACCAAGATCAAAGGTTTTCCGCTTGATTATAAAATGCTGGGCGGTTCTTGGCCAGGGAATAATAGACACGCCCCTCCATGGTTACAATACTCATTCTTTGAGACAATAGGTGAGATCATTACTGGAAACCGGCTTACATAAACACCAGACATTGTCTTTTATATAAACAGTTTGGTTATACAATCATACCTCTGACCACTGTGAATGGCCAAACAGTTGCCTAGGCAACGTGATGAATAGAAGTGTCCATCAATTCTCTGCAGACAATTTCCTCCCCTGATAATCTCTATGCAAAAAATTTACTTATCACATGGTTGCAGACAAGCGTTAGAACCATAACTTAGAGTCTTGATTCCTAGACCGGGTGTGAATGTTCATAGGAAACCAGTAACTCCCTGAGTATGATCATGGCTTTTTCTTACAGGTTGATGTAAGCACTCGTAGAGGGTCGTGGATATTCAGCCGATTTTTCCCTGGAGGTCTGCCCGCTGATTTTCTCGCCAATACCAGGTTTATGATGAGCCTGCCAAGACAAGCCTTACAGTGGATGGTTGAGCTCATGGTAAACTTCAAATACAACGGCGAGACTTACGGACTACACCCATTCCATAGGTAAGTGTGACTCACAGTTAGAGTGAATTCGAGGTAAAGGACAGGCAAACTCATTTGAATTTTAATTGGTGCCAGTCTGTAGTAGAAGTACCCAAAATATTTTACTGATGACATCATATCCCCACTTTGAATCCATTAGTTTTCCAGGGCCTATCTGTATAAATCATTTGTCAAGCTTAGTGTAAAGTGAGTTTAACCCGCTGAAACGATTCTCATAGAAAGCTGGCCCATCCCCATATGATGGGTCCATGGTCTGAGACCATAATCTGAAATTGGATTTAATATAATCCGTAATAATTATAGTTTAATCTGATAGGTCCGTTACACGTCTGGAAGTCGTGGTTTGAATTATGCTAATAGATAGGATTATATGGCCACATCTTACTGCACCTTAGCCATCCTGTTTTCACAACGAGGCATCCAATCAGCTGCTATAAAACCCAGCGTTAACCGGCAGGAGTTTATCTTTATAGAGGACTAGAGGCTCACCCAACCATCCACGATTATCTTACTATCCGAATAATGTCTGGCTATATCAAGATGAGACCAAGCATCACACATTTCACTTCGGATGGAGCGGTGTTTGATGATGGTCATTTTGAGGACTACGATACAATCGTCATGGCTACTGGATACGAATACAAATTCCCTTTCTTGGAAGATCAGGTACAAATCTCTTATAAGAATGATTTCAAAATAATATATGGTATACATATGTTTTATTTTTTAAATGCTCATGGGATTTTATGTATTTTAAATCAATTTGTAGATTGTCTTCAATGGTGGAAAAAGTATAAACGCTTATAAGTTCACCTTCTTGCCACACTTGGTGCGTTCCGAGTCCATCTCATTTATTGGCTTGGTGCAAGCGATAGGAGCAGTGATGCCGATAGCTGAACTGCAGGCGCGATGGCACGCTGCTATACTCTCAGGTAATTATCTACTTCGGGAGCACTCGGTGCTCAAAATGATAATCCCCCGTTAACGAAAGTCGCTTCCGTGACATTGTCTTAATCCCTCGTCTCTAATAGAGATTGATGGTGGTCGCAAATGATGGCTATAATTATAAAAACCACTCGCGGCAGAATAATGTATGTGTAGTTCGCGGAACGAATTAACAGCATTATTATAGTTTCAATGAGAACTGCATGATTCATTAATAACAGGTCATGAGACCGTTGTTTATTGTCGAATGCTTTTCTTTAGGAAAAAAGTCGTTACCAGCTACAGCCAAGATGTATGAGTACATAGAGAAACGAACCTCAGAAGTAAGAGAGCAATACATCGACAGCAAACGCCATGACAATCTGGAGGTACGTAATTTCGCCGTACCCATCCTGAGTGCCCATCCCATCACGTTTACATTAATGTAGTGTTTGTTTCTTGCTTGATTGAGTCAGCTAGTGTAACGGAAGGGGGAACTCCCATTGATGTAATCTTACAAACACACAAATCTTCACATTCTATTCTTGGCAGTTTGTGTACATTCTTGGCAGTGTAGTATCGTAATCTGATCGCTTTAGTGAAAGTACATTGTCATTCAATATTAACGAAATGTACTTATTGGGTACATAATCGGGCTCAGAGTACCAAAACAGACTTTGTTTTGTCAGTTTGAACTCTGGCATGTCTCGATGAGGAAAAGTGAAAATTCCTATTGTGAAATGTGTGGGCGATCCTACACTGGGTGTGGTTCAAAGTACACATTACTAACACTGTTAAAAATGGTGCTCACACTTTCGGTTTCTTGTAGACATACTGGGTACCAGTCATGGATGACATAGCCAAAGAGATTGGAGCGAAGCCTGACCTGACCACAATTGCCATGGAGGATCCATTGTTTGCAATACGATGTTTCTTCGGTCCGTGCGTACCGGCGCAGTACCGATTAAACGGACCGCATAGCTGCCCGACGGCGGCAAAACGGGCGGTGGAAAATTGCTTTACCAACGTCACTCGACCTACACAAACGAGGAAAGTCAAGGTTTCTGCTAAGAAGAATCCCGCTTACACATGGTCACAGAGACTCATGTCAATTAAAGTGTTAGTTTACACTTTAGCTTTCGTTTTTCTAGCATTCCTTCTCGCGCACATGCATTTAATATAAGTATATCACCAGATTAGCTGCTACTATACCAATAGGGCCATCAGGGTTTCGCTTAGACAGCATCTTCAAATTAATAATTTGTAACTTGCTGTACAATCATTTTAGACAATAATTATAGATCTTTATTTTTGTAATGATGGACGAGGTTGTAACTGAAGCTCCTTTTCAGTTAAATGTATCAGCAGATTCATTCCTTGGAGATATATTGCTTTGTTCACTTGTATCAAACACAAGCGCTCTTTATTTATGTATTTTAATCAAATCACAGCTTTAGTATTTCTATGAATGTCATGAACTATTTATTTTTTGTAAGGTTGTTTCCTGGAAAATTAAAATGTTATTAAAATAATACCTACAGCAGTACTTATCTACATACTGAGTTACACTCAGGACTCTAACTACTATTAATAGTGAGTGAGTGGTGACTCTAGCTGTAATAACATACAAAGCCATGTAGTACACTACAGTGTATATGTGAATCATACCGAGATTCTAAATTGGCAGAAACATAATCATAGTTCTAAATATAGAGTTTTATAGCTCATCGCTATCAGTTTTTAACAGATGTCCAGAATGTTCAAATTTACAAATAGAAAACATAACGGAGCAGACATAGCAAATTTTTTATCTTTAATAGTCAGAGTCTTAGACAGGTGCATGGGAAAGGGCAAAGGTAGAGCCTTGGGCTCACAACCATGAAAACTTGAGAAGATCGAATATCAGGCATTATGAGGTGGAGCCTTGAGACTGACTGGTGTTCCATGCGAAGTAATAACTGCATGGTGAAAAAACAAGTATCTGTAAGACCTGGCAGCTCATAACAGTGATGACGTCATACAATAAAAAGTTATAGAGTCCTTGAAAAGAAAGATGAGCTTTCACATAAACATAAGTTGTTGATTTAAGGACAAACTGTCTGTGAGAGATGCAATAAATAGTATGTCTCACTCTCAGTAGATCAAAAGTTTATATATGTAGTTGAATTTCTATATGGTAGAAACAATCGACCACAGAGATGGGATTTAGTTGCGGTTTACACAGTGCCATGAACAGGTCAATGGTCAAAAATAACAATTTTATGTATAATCTGTACATCATAAGTGTATGTGTGAAAATTTAAGTACGTATATACTTGGGCGCATTGCAGCATTGTTCAATTCGATCAGTTGGTCAAGCACGAAATGACTAGTAATGGGTGTGGATTGGATTGAATCGCAAAACACACCTCGTAGCTTAGAGGTGCATTCTATTTACTTAGGATTATGCTACATGCCGGATTCCAGGCATCGAAGACAAAACTAAAAAACCTTAGATCTTCTCCAGTCAACCCTCTACGCACATTCCAGGAGGGAGGTATTATTAGAAGTTTGCTAAGCCCCTAAGGCCTTAGGCAATGCGCTAAATGACCTCTTTCTGGAAGTGATTTTGCCATATAACAAATTTATAGACCAGATTATTTTTAAGTTGAGGTCGTCTGAGGTACAGTTATATACCAGTGGTGGTGGAAATATGAAGCCTGATCATGATGGACAGACTGCTAGAGCAAAGGGTGAAAACTTCTGTCGGTTGGGCATTACATCCAAACTATAGTCCTCTCCACAACATAGGCACATGGGTATACATTATGGGGGCGCTAACAGTTCGTGCGATAAGAATATATTTTGTTCAGCTATGAATGCCACTTTCGATAGGGGCTCTACTTTTGACGCAGTGTGGTGCCTTGCTCATAGTAGCCCATGGTAGCATTCAAACAAGCTGTAATTTAAAAAACTGGAATGCAATGGAGCGCTGCCAATAAAAAACACTCGCTATCCACTTCAAACAAATCTAAATAGGGCATAAACATGTGACAAATGATGGCCACCTACAACTGAATGGTAATCGAAAACCCCCGCACCCAATATACTACCGGAACTCGTTCCTTTCCAGATGCAATATCGATATCCAGGCATTCAAGAATAGGACAAACACTGACCACGCAGATGGTCATCCTCATTCGGTTTCGATGGAGTTGTACTAAGTTTGCAAATAGCATTCAGGATCCTGACAGTGTAATGAAATCCCTGAAATCGAAAATGCTGGGACAGTAATTCTATCAGCTGACAATCTATATTTGCATTTCTATTCTAATAGCAAAGACAAGAAAAAACCTAAGCTAAAAATAGGTGCAATAAATTTTCATTGCAAACAATTCAAATGGAAGCAACAAAATGGCTCTCTGAAAAAACATTCCAACATACTGATATAGCAAACCTTCTGAGAAGATGGCGGGATCTACCATTGCCACCGAGTTACCGATGCGAGGGGGTGTATGGGACGTCTCTGTGAGGAATCAAACCAAACAGTTAGAATTTTTGGTTAATGTGTATCATTGCATTATATGGCCTGTGTATCATATAACTAGAGATTATTTAGAAGATGAGGAAAATAAATAAAATCTAAAGAGGATCACATTATAGTAAAAGAGCTGAAGTGGTACCACAACACAATGTCGGTAATCTACATCAGGAAGTTGCTACCCTCAGGCTATCTGGGTACGGGTAAACAGGCCTTGCTACAGTTATGCCACTCGTTCCAGGAACAATCATGCTGAAACAATCCAATCACATATTTCAACGAGCTCCATATGTGTAAGGAGTCGCGGCATATTGTTTGGCACACAGAAGGTCATTAACCGCTGCCGGATCGCTGACTCTGTTGACTCTCTAGCTGGGTACAGTTTTAGTTCCGTTGCCTTGGAGAAATGAGTTATAGATAGTAGAGAAGAGAAGACTCTGGGATTCCTGGAAGCCGGTGGGGAGATGGCGAGCGTGCCAACACGATTTATAACTTTCTTTGAGAGCCAGTAATCTATAAAGAAATGGAATGGCGATACAACTTAAATCAATGACACAGATTCAGACACAGCGGGGTTTATGCATGGCAAAGATATTGTCACAAAATGTCATTGCTAAAGAACTTGGAATTTGTTTCCTGAAGATTACAGCAGTCCTGAGAGAAAGGCTACTTTTTCTATGAATTAATACAGCAAAAAACGAAGGTGAAAAATCGAGTTAAAACAGCAGATCATCTCAAAAGCCATTCAGTCAGTGCTGGATTCGGAACTACGTATCATCACATCAGTTTTGTGTTGCTCTAAGTGTCTTGAGGTATATCAAAACTAATTATGCAATTAAAGCCAAAATATGATGTTAATAATACGCTTGTTGTATCATGAATTATTTACCAGCTATTTCTGATAACAAACGTAGAACTCTGAATGACGTACTCTTGGGCAGAATACTGTTTTCTAACTCCTGGATTACAAGATAGTGATATAAGTCATGTTATGTGCGTAATGAATCGAATCAAGAAGATATAAAATAATCAGTGTGTAGCTAGCTAGTCTAATGCTAGTTTTGTACGCGCTGCACGCTAGATAACATGTAGGCAGCTCATGGCCAGCTTCCGTTATGGTTTGTAGTGCTGATAGTGATAGATAGCAGACTTAAATGACAGAAAAAATTGGTTTTCCAGGAATTACTCCTACTGTGAGCTCCACGAGGCTAACAAGGAGCAGACTGTCTGACAGTAATTACAGCCTTCACCGAAACAACAGTATATGGCTAGCAGCTATCACCTGATGAAACGATCCGGAATACATCCAAGTTCCAGTTATCAAGCACTGGGTCCACCCGGCAACACACCATGCTGACATAGAGTTTACCCCCAACATGCAGAGAGGCTCTTTCCGTCAGAAACGCTATAACAGCTAGAATGAGGGGATAATTCAAATAGAAACTTTATACAATAATAAAACCAAATTGATTACTGTGCCCTCAAGTGGTAGCGTAAATTGCATCAAAAGAACGGCCATCATGCAGATTTGGTTCGGAAGCACCAATGCAGCTGACCTCCGATTCCTGGAAAATTTATCCCAGCCAAGTATTTCCGATTTCTACGAACTGCATACGCAATTAGTTCATTTTTTCTGCACCTTTGCAGGCACCTTTTTCATCACCCGCTAATATTGAGACATACATATTTCTCGTACATTTCCCAAATTGACATCTCGGTCGGTCGGTCGACAGGTTTATACAGGCATTCCAGAAAAGCCTTCTAATCTAAAAGTGACCTGCCGAGCGTAAGAACTCCTACACCTGTTTGCTGGAAAGATGGAGCATGCCGACACCTACCAGACAAATTCATTTGTCATATGGCAATGTATTGCATACCACTTGAGTTTGATGTATGGCCGTAAACCTAGATGTACACCTCGCGGGGTACATGTTCCAAAACAACAACCTGCTGTGTTGGGCAATGTGTTTGCGCCTTTGCGGTCTGCCCCGTTTGGTTTGTTTTCGAGTGAACGGGTGGGCAAGGGGTTTATCAGGGATAAGTGTCTGTATTATATAGAGTCTCGGCTTACAGAGTGTAGAAAACACGGGGTATGTTGACAAACAATCATTGATAACGTAGGTTGCGATACTCAACACCGGAGTGAAAAACGACTGATAATAATCTTTGACTGCGCTTGCAAAGTAAGTGTAATGTTAGATGGATATTATGAAGTATATACTACGTGATCAAGCCTGATTGACTGCGTGTTTCACATAAAAGCAATCTACCGTCAACAGGTTAAAGTCCAGAAAATTATCCAGCATGTTCTGAGCCGTATTCATTCCATATATGAAGCTTCCCAGCCAGAAACGGGGGATACTCAGCCCTCTATTAGGGCTACAGTTTGGCAGTAGTCTGGCAGCAGGTCCCCAAGGGCGGGGACAGTGCGAAGGAGTTTCTAGATGGGTGCGTGGGCAGGGATAGAAGCCAATAGTACAGACAAGTTGAATTAAATCCCATTAACGTAAATATTTACGGAGTCTGTGCCAGAGCAAAAACCAACGCCCATCCAACAGCCTAAGCTCACTAACAGAGTTTTTCTTTGCTTTATCCTATCGGTCAATTCTATATTTATATATTCAGCACCTGGCTCCTTTTTATAAGTTACAGGGACCTAACATGTTAAGAAAAACCAACTAGGTTCAGTTTTTTATGTTTTATCGCGACTTATAGCGGGTTCATGGGAGAGTGGCGAGGCAGCAGTGAGAGGCAAGCGGCACAAAAAGCGGGAGCGCTGGAGTGTTTACACGGGCAGCACCATTCTCTGCCGCTGTCTGTACCGCCCAAACGGGCATCAACTTCCACCAATCCAGCGACACAGTGCCGCTGTGAGCCGCATGGACGGTTTTTTTAAAGCGGCACAGGCATGGCGACCAACTAAAGCATCGATCGCATTTACCTTCAAAAGGTTTCTGCTTCCCATATATCGGTAAAGGACGAAATCAGTAGTTGCCGATTGCTTGATGCCGGAGAAAATAAAGCATGCTGGATTGGCGTCCTGCGCTGGTTCACAGGAAGTTGGCACCCATTTGGCGGCCATTTTGAGCGGTTTTAAGCGGCTACCGCTCTTGTAAACTCCACTTTACAAACAATGCATCTGCTGGGTCTCCAGTATTCACCATATAATATGAACGATGGGAGGTAAAAACGTGGAAATAGGGAAGTTTCACAAATAATTTTGGCGACAAATAGGCAGACAGATGCCAACAGAATTGTGACTAAACACATCTGTCGTCAGTCGCATGCAATGGTCATTCACTCCACTTTACAAACAATGCATCTGCTGGGTCTCCAGTATTCACCATATAATATGAACGATGGGAGGCAAAAACGCGGAAATAGAGAAGTTTCACAAATAATTTTGGCGACAATAGGCAGACAGATGCCAACAGAATTGTGACTAAACACATCCGTCGTCAGTCGCATGCAATGGCCATTCACTCCACTTTACAAACAATGCATCTGCTGGGTCTCCAGTATTCACCATATAATATGAACGATGGGAGGCAAAAACGCGGAAATAGAGAAGTTTCACAAATAATTTTGGCGACAAATAGGCAGACAGATGCCAACAGAATTGTGACTAAACACATTCGTCGTCAGTCGCATGCAATGGTCATTGAACCCACGAAAAGAAATACCAGGCATTTCTCCTGTGACAAATTGAATGAATCATCAATCACACTACCCTGAGAAGTGAGTCGGAATTATTCGGAAAATCACCAATTCGAATTCATCTCTCCAACAGATCCGCGGTGAATCTGAGGCTTAAAACAGGGGCTTTATTTTCTATCATTGGTTATTACCTACGAATCAAGCAAATATTTCTAGAATGTGTGGACACATCGCACAGGTCTGGGAATGTGTGGAGTATATGTTTAGCACGATAGCTCAATGGCTAGAGCGTTTGGCTAATGATCCTGGGTTCAAGTTCTAGTCACGCTGAGCGTCTTCTGGGACAATGAGCTCCTCACATAATTTCTAACTCCTATCGCTCCAACAAGCCTGAGGCTTAGAAGGTCAACAAGCCTGAGGCTTGGGAGGTCCGTTAAATAGGATGGCCAAGTGAGAGAGAAGAAAAAATTATAGTGTGTTCATCATATAGAGTTTTTATGGGGTTATCATTCTCTTGTTCAGTGTTTTAAGTGCTTATGTCTAACTAACATCACACCCCCCCCATCATTAGCTCTTCAGACCAGTAGCTATGGCGTTTGTGCTATTATTGGCATTTGAAAGAATTTGGAGAAGACAGGGAGACCAGATGTTGTGGTAGTGACAAAACTAATTAGACAGTATGGCAGTCCAACACCTTATCCAAACATGTCTGCTCAAGCCATGACAAGTGGTATCCATAATCTTTAGCTGGAACTTGATGAGTTAGTTATAAAAAGCCACCGAAGTTATTTCCCAACCTGCTAGCCAAAGATAACATACCAACTTTGCAGTAGAAACCAGACAGTATCGATATTACTAAGTATATGGGGGAATGGGTGATGAGGACACAACAGAAGAGACATACGTTTATGAATCAGTGGAAAGTCAAGGGCATCTGTGAAACAAAAACCTAGTA
>Ga0224501_10002087_pt1 | contig 15604 bp, 13 predicted proteins | sample SF_Oct11_sed_USG_4_FD_169105 | JGI IMG/M metagenome (GOLD analysis project Ga0224501, IMG submission 169105) | Sediment microbial communities from San Francisco Bay, California, United States - SF_Oct11_sed_USGS_8_1 | ecosystem: Environmental > Aquatic > Marine > Sediment | place: USA... | reverse complement strand
GAATCCTTCGCCATGCTCAATGGTACTGTACCGCTGGAACAAGGCAAGTATTCGGCCTGTTGGGTACCGGCGGTCAAACACTCAGCCTGGATCTCACCCTCCGCCTGCACCATGGCACTTTCACGTTGCATGGCTCGCCCGCTCGTCGTATGATGTGCCCTGCTATGGATGCCGTTACCCGCATCAAGACGAAAACACCGAGTCCGTACCCCATTATCGCCATCGAGACGGACACCTACGATACAAAGACATTCCGGTTCGGACTTCCCGCTGATGCGACGCTGGACATGTTGCCCGGCGACTTTCTCAACATCCACGCCACAGTCAACGGCAAGACCATCAAACGGGCCTACACGCCTTCTTCATTGCCGGGAGTGACCGGCTATTTCGACGTCACCGTCAAACGGTATGAGGCCGGCGTGATCTCGAAGTATCTCCACGACCTGCAGGTCGGCGACACCGTTCTCATGAGCGGACCGAACACGGGTGGCCATTGGGTGGACGGGATGGCCAAGAAGGTGGGATTCGTGGCGGGCGGCACCGGGATTACCCCGATGATCTCCATCATCCGCTGGATCCTGACCAAAGGAGTCGAGGCGGAGCTCTTTCTGATCTTCGCCAACAAGACCGAAGCGGATATTATCTTCAAAGACGAATGGGAACGGGATGTTCGGGACTATCCGAACTTCCACTGTTATCACCTGCTGGAAGAGCCTCCGGCAGGATGGACACAGGGCACCGGCCGTGTGACACCCGATGTACTCCGCCAACACCTTCCTCCCCCAGGCCCCGACACTTGCGTGTTTCTCTGCGGCCCGACCCAGATGGTTGACGCACTGGAATCGACGCTCAAAGAGATGGGCTATTCACAAGACGCCATCATTCTCCCGTGATTAGGCATTGAACACATCCGACAGCGGCGTTCCTTGAACCCGTGAAACGTGAAAAGTGAAACGTGAAAGGTACGGCAAAGACTTGCCTTATGACGTGGTCCAGAATGGAGGATGAGGGACTTTAGGATGGTCTCTCGCCGGTGAGGTCTTTCAGGATTCTGGAGGCGGTGAGGGCGCCGTCGCGGATGCAGTCGGGAATCCCGACGCCCCGGTAGGCCGCTCCCGTCAAGGCCAAGCCAGGATAGCGGCTTACGGCCGCATCCAACTGACTCAGCCGATCGAGATGGCCCACCGTATATTGCGGCATCGCCTTCCACCAGCGATTGACTTCCGCATACACAGGCTCAGATTGAATCCCACACAGAGCCGCCAGGTCCGCGCGGACTTTGGCCAGCAAGTCATTGTCATCCAGTTTCAGAATGGCATCCCGTCCGATACCGCCGACATAGCAACGGATCAGGACTTGATCTGTCGGCGCCCGATGGGGCCACTTGAGCGATGTCCATGTGGCGGCAATCAGATCGCGTTCTTCCACACGAGGCACAATAAATCCAAATCCCTCTACCACACTCGCAACCGTCTCTGCGGGATAGGCGATGGAAACCGTGCCCGTCGAGGCATAGGGAATCATGTCCAGTAATCCACCCGCGATCGGCGTTAACGGACGCAACAGCTCCGCAGACACATAGGCCGGCGTAGCCAGCACAAGGCTTTCTGCAGAAAGGGCCGATCCATCATCGAGGATCAGGTCGTACATCCAGCGACCAGCCTGATGCGACCTGACTCGCAGGGCCTCGACTCGGCAGCCCAGGCGAAGCTCCACCCCTTGCTGAGTCAATCGCTCCGTCAACGCCGTCACCAGATCGCTCAGTCCGTTCTTGAGACTGACAAACATCGTGCGCCGCGGCCGGCCGGAAGGAGGCGGCGGTGCATTCTTTTTGGCGGCCATCATGCCGCGAATGATGCTGCCATAACGCTGTTCCAGTTCAAAAAATCTGGGAAAAGTAGCCTTGAGACTCATCTGCTCGGCGTCACCGGCATAGATTCCGGCCATAAGCGGTTCCAGCACACGTTCAAAGGCCTGCGCGCCGAATCGTCTCCGGAAGAACGATGCCAATGATTCATCACCATCCGCAGGACCGCGTGGAATCACGGTATCCAGTCCCATCCGAGCCAGACCCGTCCAACTCAGCAACCCACTGCGCAGAAACGGGCCCATCTGCTTCGGCACGAACGAGACCAACCCTTCAGGTAATTCGTGAAGCCGGCCTGCGCGCAAGACAAAGGCTTTCTTCCCTGTCTCATTCGTGTTGATGAGCTGATCGGCCAATCCCAGTTTTGCGCAGAGTTCAAGGCCGGCCGACTTCTGAGACAAAAACGAGTCGGGACCGGCTTCGGTGACCAGTTCGCCGATCCGGTGGGTGACGATCTTCCCCCCCCAGTAAGATCCGGCTTCGAGAACGGTGCATTGGAGTGAGACCCCCTTCGCCGCCGCTTCCTCCTGCAGGGCAAAAGCGGTCGCCAGACCGGAAATCCCGCCGCCGACGATAATGGTACGGAGACTACTCACGATGGAAGGGATTGTGTGGATTCGTGCGCGGCCAACACGTCGAGCAAGACGTCGACTAATGCCGGCTGATCGTTCAACATGGCCATCCGCTCAAGCTGCATGCCCTTCCCGGAAGCCAATTGTTTCAACTCAATATCGATATCGAACAGGGTTTCAACGTGATCGCAGATAAATCCGATCGGAGCCACCAAGACATGGCGGTGCCCGGATTGATGCAGGGTATCCAGCATGGCTTCCACGGTCGGGCCCAGCCACGGCTCGTTCGATCGTCCCTGACTCTGATAGGCAAAGACCGTCGGCCGGCCGCCCAAGTGGGCGGTCACCGCCTCGACAGTGCCCTTCACCTCCTCGGGATAGGGATCGTTCATGGCCACGATCCGTTCGGGAAGACTATGCGCCGTGAACAAGACCGGCACGGATGCCCGCACATCGGCAGGAAACTTCAACAGAGTCTCTTCAATTTGATCAACGATCGCGGCGATCAGTTTGGGATGGCGGTTCCAACTTCCGACATAACTGACCGGCACCGCGTTGTCAAAGACTGCGCGCGCCTCTTCTACTTTCTTCTTGTAAGCACCGGTGCTCAGCGACGATTGCTGCGGCGCCATGCACAGTCCGATGACCTGCTCGGGATTGGTCTGCAACAGCTCGCCATAGGTGTCTTTGATGAAGGGATGCCAATGGCGCAATCCCACATACACCCGGTAACGCCCATGACCTGACTCATTCAGCCGCTGCTCCAACTTGCCCGCCACCGCCTGCGTAATGCCGACAGCCGGTGATTTGCCGCCGGTGGCCCGATACCGTTCCCGAATTTCTTCGACGAGCGCCGGCGGTGTCGGCCTGCCTCCACGCACATCGAGCAAAAACGGCTCGACATTCTCCAGGCAATCAGGCCCGCCCATGGCCATGAGAAGCACTGCCGTAGGATGTTTCGACTGATCCGTCATGTATCACAATACGTTTTGAGCTGTACGTTCTGAGTGTTGAGCGCATCACTCACCATTCAACACTCACAACGTAAAACTATCGTTTCTATCGCTGGCTGAGCTTGTGCACCATGTCAATCGTCGCGGCGACGTGTTCGACCGGCGTCGTGGGAAGAATGCCGTGCCCGAGATTGAAGATGTGGCCCGCACGCCCTCCGGCTCGCCGTAAGATGTCTTCGACACGGCGTTCGATTTCGTGAAGCGGGGCAAACAACACGAGCGGATCCAAGTTCCCTTGCACCGCACGATCATGCCCGACCATCTCCCATGCTTCGTCGAGGTGGATGCGCCAATCGACGCCGATCACGTCACCACCCGCCTCACGCATCTGCCGAAGAATGGCGGTGGTCCCGGTGCCGAAATGAATCAGCGGCACTCCCTCATGTTTGAGCCCCTCGAAGATCAGCTGCACATGCGGCTTCACATATTCCGCATAATCACCCGCCGAGAGACAGCCGACCCAGCTATCGAACAGCTGAACTGCCTGTGCCCCCGCTTTGATTTGCCGCTTTAAATACCCGGTAATCACCCGGGCAAATTTATCCATCAGTTTGTGCCAGGCCGTCGGATCTCCATACATCAACTGTTTGGTATGGAGATAGTTACGCGATCCGCCGCCCTCTATGGCATAACTGGCCAAGGTAAACGGTGCACCGGCAAACCCGATCAAGGGCACGCGCCCATCAAGTGCACGCCTGGTCTGCCTAATGGCCTCGGCCACATATTCCAGTTCTTCGCCGTCTCCGACCGTAAGCTGCTCGACCGCCGCTCGGTCTCGGATCGGATTATGGATCACCGGACCTTCACCTTGGGCGAATTCCAAATTGAGCCCCATCGGCTCCAACGGCAGGAGAATGTCCGCGAAGATAATCGCAGCATCCAGGGGAAAGGCCTCAATCGGCTGCATGGTGACCTGAGCGGCCAACTCGGGCGTCTTACACATTTCGAGAATGGAATGTTTGGCCCGCAATGCCCGATACTCGGCCATATAACGTCCGGCTTGGCGCATGAACCACACCGGGGTACAATCAACCGGTTCGCGCCGGCACGCTTTGAGAAAACGATCGTTCTTCATGGCGCGGCATTGTAGCAGGGTCGCGAAAAACTATTCCAGCTATATTACACACCACCGTATTGTGAAACAGACACAAGGAACCCTGGTGACTCCCTCTCGCCCCTCGCCCCTCGCCTCTCGCCCCTCTCTAGCTCACCTCATTCACTTCAGCAAGCCGCCGGACGAGACGGGTGATGCTGATATTCACACCATGTCTGCCCCCATCCGAATCCGGCATCATCAGCCGCTAAAAGAGTAGACAGAGCAAGCCATTCCTGTACAATGAGTGAACATAATGTCAGAGGCCGGACAAAGGCGTTTTACTTTTCGGCAGTTGTGTGTATAATGCCACGATATCAAACAGCTTATAGTACATTCATCCTCTGCGGCCTGCCTACGTTCTTCTCAACTCAAGCGCCGCGAGATCTTTCAGCATAATCGGGATTTCGGTGCAATTCCACCAATGCTGCACCGATCCACGACCCGGAGGTAATTGCATGTCCGATGTATCGACCACCCCTTCACAGACCACAAGCCGGGAGAGCTGGTACTCGTTTATCCGTTGGTTCGACTCATGGGCCGGCCTGGAGAACATGAAGATCGAGGGGCCGCCGAAATTTGATTTCATTCGCAGCATTCCCTTTATTGCGGTCCATCTCATGTGCTTCGGCGTCTATTGGGTGGGGTGGAGCTGGACGGCCGTGACCGTGGCCGTGGCCTTTTATTTCATCCGGATGTTCGCCATCACCGGATGGTACCACCGGTACTTTTCGCATCGAACCTTTAAAACCTCACGTGGGGTCCAGTTGGCCTTCGCCATCCTCGGCGGAATGTGCGTGCAACGTGGTCCTCTCTGGTGGGCAGGCCATCATCGTCACCACCATATCGCCTCTGATACGCCGGACGATGTGCATTCCCCGCGGCAAGGAGGATTTATCTGGTCGCATATGGGATGGTTTACCTCTCAAACACACTATGCGCCGCGGTTCAAATCCATCATGGACTTTTACAAGTTTCCCGAATTGCGATTCCTTGACCGTTTCGACGTCTTGATTCCGATCCTGACCGGCTTCGCCATGTTCGGATTTGGTTCGCTGCTCGAACTCTGCGCTCCCGAACTCGGCACCAACGGCCCCCAGATGCTCATCTGGGGTTTCTTTATCTCGACCGTCGCGCTTGCACACGGCACCTTCACGATCAACTCACTTTCACATGTCTACGGGTCACAGCGGTATGAGACCGGCGACGACAGCCGCAACAATTTCATCCTGGCCCTCATCACCATGGGAGAGGGTTGGCACAATAACCACCACTACTATCCTGCCTCTACGAGACAGGGTTTTTATTGGTGGGAGATCGATGTGACCTACTATTGCTTGAAGGTCTTAGAGTACCTGGGGCTGATATGGGACGTGCGGGGAGTACCCGAACACGTGCGCGAAGGAAAGACCAAGCAGGAATCGGATCGGGTCACGATCAAGCGGCCGATCGACATGTCGATTCCGGTCCCGACCCAGGCTGAAAATATCCCGGCCTGACCGGGGCCCCGTGAGACGTGAAACGTGAGACGTGAAAGGATTCGGAACGTCACATCTCCGGAAATTCTTCACCTTACCTTTTACGTTTCACGTTTCACCATCTTGCTACACCCACTGTGAGTCTTCATCATCTGACCTTGGCCGTTCAGGCATCTGAACCGCCAAGGTTTCGCGGATTTTCCGACTCTCCTGATCAATCGAATCCAACTCGGCTGTGGGCACAATCCAGGCGTCCTCGGGGTTGAGCTCGAACCGGTAATGGTCCTTCCGTAGCGTGAACCACTCCACATAGGGATGCGGAACAAGGTTTGGATGGGGGTCCAGTGAAATGACATAGGCCGTCCCGATCTGGGGATTCTCCATATCACCGATCACCTGCACTGCCGTGTCATCATCTTCAAATCGACTATTGCGAAACTGGATGACTTCTCCCGCAATATCCGGCTTAAAGTCCCCCTTCAGATAGAACTCCACAGGCCCGACCGCGGCAAAGACTACTCGACCAACAATCGTTCCTTCCACGCGGTTATCGAGAAATCCTTCATGCACCCAGCGTCCGTTTCCAAATTTTTGCGCCATATCGCTCCTTGTCTGGTTTATTTCGTTTGCTTGGTGTATTTCGAGTGAGCCTGCTCCTCAGGCCGGTTCTGTTACCCGTTCCGGTGGTGGTTGTGGCGGATTCACAAACGCTCCGATGACCACTGCCGATACGATAAGTCCGCTCCCGACCCATCCCTGCCAATCCAACGTCTCACCCAGGAAGTACCAAGAAAGCCATGCGGCATACACCGGTTCCGAGGCAAATACCAACGCGACCTGTTGAGCCGGAACAAGTTGCTGAACCCACATTTGCACGGCAAAGGCTCCGGTCGCCAATCCCCCCGTAATGCCAAGTCCAATCAGCAGGACGACGGTCGGGGCAAAGGCCCCATCCGACGTCTCCTCCCACCACACACTCGGGATAAACAGCAATGTCGTGGCGATCATCTGCCACGCCAATAGCGACGGTGCATCGAACTCGCGGGTGAACCGCTCAAGACAGATGATATGTCCTGCAAACGCAACCGCGCATCCGATCGTCAACAGGTCGCCGACGTTCACACCGGCACTCGGTTTGACCAACAGCCAGAGTCCTACCACCGACACCGCGACGGCGAGCATAACCCGCCCGTTCAATCTCCTGAGTAACAACGGCACGAATACGACGTATAGCGCCGTAAGGAACGCGGAATTTGAGGCTCCGGTATGGCGCAGACCGACGGTTTGGCATACATAACCGAGAAAGAGAAAGACCGTAGCGATCGCGCTGGCCACAAGGATTCCGCGATCACAATGGAGACGGCGCCTGGCCAGCACCAGCCACGCGCCGACAAGCACGGCGCCTAACAAGAATCTCAATAGTAAGAACGATAGCGGTGGGATTTGCTCAAGCGCCGCTTTTGTCGCCGGGAACGTCGCACCCCAAATCAAGGTCGTCAAGAGAAGGGCAAGACGCGGCATAATTTTCCAGTGCTGAGCATTGAGGACTCAGTGCTGAGCAAGGGAACCCGATCTCTTTACTCGGAACCCAGCACTGTTCACGGTTTGCAGAGGGGGCACCGCCGCTGATCGTTGGGGCCGGCCTGCTCCATGGCGCGAAGCGCCCGTTCCTTGTCGGGATAATCGAACCAGCCCCCTTCCCAGAAATCACTGGAAGTGGCATTCGACGGCACTTCGGAACATCGATCACGGTGTAACGTCACCCGGTCAATCGATCGGGCAACATGAATCCAGTAGGTCATACGAAATTGTTACCAGATGTGAAGGAAGGGGTGAGAGGTGAGCAGAACGATTTCACGCCGTCCCGTCACCCTTCACCTGAAACCCTACCCCATTTTTCAGCCGAATCAGGCGAGGAGTTGCCACTCATCCTTTTCAATGAAGACCTTGACTCCGGTCTCCAACTTCTTGACATCGTTCTTATCGAAGAGACGCATGTAGCGTTCGATCCGATCCTCTTCATCGATCCGTTCTTCTTGCATGACCCCGTTGTGCCCCTTATATCGTCTAATCAACACTGACATCAGAAACCTCCTGTGACACTGGCAGTTGACCCGGTGAATTGTGTTAGAATAAACGGAATATTATGGCTCGGTCAAGAGCATCACGAGGCATCCTTCCCTCAACGGACAAACCCATCATCAATCCAGCAGGAAGAAGGAACGAAGATTATGCCGCTGTACGAATATCGTTGTGAAGGCTGTTCGACGCAGTTTGAAGTGACCCAATCCGTTCATGACCGGGTTGAAGATACGGAATGTCCTTCCTGCCACGCCAGGCAAGCGACCAGGCTGCTGTCGTCCTTCTCTTCGAAAGTCGTCGGCACACAGAAACCCGGCTTCACAGAGATGAAGGCCGCCGCCATGAACAACGAACGGATGGAGCGGTTTGCCAAGTTGCCGCCGTTGGATGCCATGCGCAACATGCCTCGTCCCAATGCCACGGTCGGATGGGAGTCCGGCCAGGGGGCTGATTCCACCGCCGATTCATAATATGGCCTATCCAGCTTGCTCTCGCCCCTCGCGTCCCCTCTCCTCAACGTGTACCGTTCACAGCTTGAGAACGCAACGCCGCGGACTTGTTCACCGTCCTGCTAAAGGAGATCCTATGCGCCCCCACTGCTCACGATACTGGATCATCCCGCTCTGCTTCCTGTTCTTCACATCGGCACTGGCGCCGTTGAGCCATGCGGAAGAGGGAGCGATCGTCGAGGGAGCCGGCTTTACGCTCTATGATGTGCAATCCATTCATGGGTCCGATGACAAGACGATCCAGAAAGACCCGGTCTGCGACCGCAGCAAACGGCCCAGAATTTTGGCCGTGGAACCTGACGAAGCCAAACCGGGAGAGAAGGTCTCGATTAAGGGGGAGAACTTCGGGACAAAAGAATGTTTCCACGGAGTCGCCTTCAGCGCCGCAGGTCAGACACAGATCGACTATACCTTCATTAATGAGACGACTATTGAAGCCACGGTACCCGATGTCCGTTCCGGCATCTCATTTATTGATATCGTCGCCGGCGGAGGAAACGCTCGTTCCAAAGGCTTCTTAGTCTTAGCCAAGTAACGAATGGGCGGCACTCCAGGCTTATACGAAACACATACATCGGAGACACAGGAAATACGACCACAAACCAGCGCGCAAGGTTTCTATAGACAGTGACTCATGACCATTGACCAATAACCCGTTTTGTCCGCTCATAGTAGGATTTCCAGCACCACTCTCCCCCACCCCATCCCTCCATCACTAGCACACCGACTCCACCAAGCCATTGAATCCACGAGGTTTCAATCCCAGCCTCCCTCTTGCACCCTCGTTTCACCCTCGACAGACCTCTGGGTCCTGTGCTAGCTTACGCCCTCTCTTTCCAACCTGCTATGGAACGCCATGTTTAAGAAGATTTTGGTCGCCAATCGTGGTGAAATTGCCATGCGCATCATTCGCGCCTGCCGCGAATTGGATATCGCCACAGCTGCCATCTACTCCGAGGGAGATCCGACCGGAATTTATGTCAAGAAGGCGGATGAAGCCTATCTGGTCGGCCCAGGACCGGTCAAAGGATTTCTTGACAGTCAACAGATCGTGGATCTCGCCGTTCGTATCGGGGCTGATGCGATCCATCCGGGATACGGATTTCTCTCTGAAAACGCGGAGTTCGTCGGGCTCTGTCGAGCCAGCGGCATTACCTTCATCGGTCCGTCTCCCCGCGCCCTCATGCAGATGGGCAGTAAGGTCAAGGCTCGTGAAATTGCGAAAGCAGCAGGCGTCCCGATTGTTCCCGGTACGGAAGGGGCCATCACGGATGTAAAAGAGGGACTGGCGTTTGCAAAGAAGGCCGGATACCCCGTTATGATCAAGGCCAGTGCTGGAGGGGGCGGACGTGGTCTCCGAGTCGTACGGTCGGACGCCGAACTACGCGAGAACATGGAATCGGCATCGAGGGAAGCCCTGGCATCCTTCGGCGACGGCAGTGTCTTTATCGAGAAATATATCGAGCGACCGCACCATATCGAATTCCAGATTCTGGCGGACCAGCACGGCAATATTATCCACCTCGGTGAACGTGATTGCTCGATCCAACGTCGACATCAGAAAATCATCGAGATCGCCCCCTCACTGGTCTTGACGCCGAAACTGCGGGAAGAAATGGGCGAAGCCGCCATTGCCATCGCACGAACAGTCCGGTACGACAACGCCGGAACCGTCGAGTTTCTCCTCGATCAGGACGGCCGGTTCTACTTTATCGAAATGAATCCGCGCCTGCAGGTCGAGCACACGATCACCGAACAGATCACCGCAATCGATATCGTACGACATCAAATTCTGATCGCCGCAGGCCATCAGCTTGATATCAAACAGCAAGACGTGATCATGCTCGGACATGCCATCCAATGTCGGATCAACGCAGAAGACCCGAAAAATAATTTTATGCCCTGTACCGGAACCATCACCGCCTATCTTTCCGCCGGAGGAATCGGGGTGAGAATCGACGGCGCAGTCTACAGAGACTATGTGGTTCCGCCGTACTACGATGCACTCTTAGCTAAACTTACGGTCCGGGGTCGAACATGGGACGAAGCCGTGAGCCGCATGCGACGATCGCTGGAAGAATATATTCTCCGTGGAGTGAAAACGACGATACCATTCATGGCCGGCATCATGAAGGAGCCGGACTTCAGGGCCGGGAATTTTGACACATCCTATCTCGATACCCATCCGGAACTGTTCTCATACCATGAAGTCCAGCAACCGGAAGATTTGGTCTTGGCAATCTCTGCCGCCATCGCGGCCTACGAAGGGCTATAGCCGAACGAGACAACACACACTCAACCATAACGATATCGGACATCATGGCACCCAAACGATTTTTAAAGAAAAAACGTCCTGTTCCTAAACAACGACTCGCTCCGGTCGTCAAAACGTCGAAAACCACTGCCCAAGACAAACAAGAGTTTGCCATCGAACCTGCGAAAGGGAAGAAGCTCTTGATCACCGATGTGGCGCTACGCGACGGACATCAGTCGCTTCTGGCCACACGGATGCGTACCGAAGACATGTTGCCTATCGCACAGAAGCTCGACGCCGTCGGATTCTGGTCGCTTGAGGTGTGGGGAGGCGCGACATTCGATACATGTCTCCGGTTCTTAAAGGAAGACCCGTGGGAACGACTCCGAACTCTGCGCGCCGCTATGCCGAATACCAAACTCCAAATGTTGCTCCGTGGGCAAAACCTTGTCGGCTACCGGCATTATGCCGACGATGTGCTCGAACGGTTCATCGAACGGTCGGCGGCGAACGGCATCGATGTGTTCCGCATCTTTGACGCGCTGAACGACGTGCGCAATCTTGACCGGGCGGTGCGCGAAGTCAAAGCCTGCGGCAAACATGCTGAAGCGACCATCAGTTATACGGTCAGCCCCGTCCACAGCATCGACCGCTTCGTGGACATGGCGAAGAAACTGGAAGATCTCGGCACGGATACGCTGTGCGTCAAAGACATGGCCGGACTCCTGGCTCCCTTGGACGCCTACCACCTCATACGCCGCCTCAAGGCCGCCGTGCGAGTGCCGATCCATCTCCATTCGCACTACACCTCAGGCATGGCCTCCATGTCCTCACTCATGGCAATCCTCGGCGGCCTGGATATGCTCGACACCGCCATGTCGCCGTTGGCAGGCGGCACATCCCATCCGGCAACGGAAACCGTGGTGGCCTCATTGCGGAACACCCCCTATGACACCGGATTGAATATGAGAGCCTTTCTTCCGATCACGGAGCATTTCCGAGAGGTCCGGCGTAAATATCGCCAATTCGAAAGCGACTTCACCGGTGTCGATGCGGAAATCCTCACGTCGCAGATTCCCGGCGGGATGCTCTCGAATCTCGCGGCGCAATTGAGTGAACAAAACGCACTCGATCGGATGAAAGAAGTCCTCGACGAAGTCCCGCGCGTCCGCAAGGAAATGGGATACCCCCCGCTCGTCACACCGACCAGCCAAATCGTCGGCACACAGGCGACGCTCAATGTCCTGACGGGCGAGCGCTACAAAGTTATTACTACCGAAACGAAAAATTACTTCCTCGGGCTCTATGGCCGCGCTCCTGGATCGGTAGACAAAGAAATCATGGCCCGCGCCATCGGCGATGAAGACCCGATCAAAACCAGACCTGCAGACCAGCTTGATCCTGAACTTGAGGCCATCAAGAAAGAGCTGCCGGATTCGGCCTCGTCGATCGAAGACCGTCTGTCGTTTGCGCTGTTCCCCGCCATTGCGAGAGACTTTTTTGAGGCTCGCGAGAGCGGAGACCTGACGCCTGAACCCCTTGAAGCAGGTTCGGCTAAGGTCCCTGCCGTCGCCCACGAACTCCACCTGGCTCCGGCTGAGTTCAACATCACGGTTCACGGCGAAACGTACCATGTCAAAGTTTCCGGATCCGGACGCAAGACTGACGGGCGTAAACCCTACTACGTCAGGGTGAACGACAAGCTGCAAGAAGTATCACTGGAACCGATTCAGGAAGTACTGGCCGGCGTCCCGGAGGCTCAGGAGACGGTGACCGGAGGAAAACCGAAGAGACCAAAACCGTCAAAGCCGGGTGATGTTGCCCCCCCCATGCCAGGCCGCGTTGTGAAAATTCTCGTGGCCGCAGGCGACAGTGTAACGTCCGGTGATCCGCTGTTGATCATCGAAGCGATGAAGATGGAAAGCCAGGTACCGGCTCCGATCGACGGGACGGTTACGGCAATTCTTGCCGCTGAAGGGGATAATGTGAAGCCGGATGAAACCGTCATCCAATTGGAATAGTGCATGCCTTCCGTCACCTTCGCCTGATCACACGCGTCGGCGGTTTCGGTTGCTCCTCTACAGCCTCTTGTTCATGGGTGTGATGCTCACGGCCTGCGCGACCTCACCACCGATTCCCTTGCAGTTTGAAGCATTCGAACGCATCCCCATCCAAACCGTCACGGTCCACGAACAGCGAATCGCCTACTTGGATATCGGCACAGGCCCCCCGGTTATTCTCATCCATGGATTCGGCGGATCAATGTGGCAATGGGAACACCAGCAACATGCGCTGTCGCAGCACTTTCGCGTCATTACTCTTGATTTGCCGGGCTCAGGCTTTTCCGATAAACCGGACATTGAGTATCGGCCGGATCAGTTCTTGGATTTTTTTACCGGCTTTATGGACGCCCTGCACATCCCCAAAGCCACGCTGGTCGGTAATTCACTAGGTGCCGGGCTCGCGATTGGGATGGCACTGGAACATCCTGGACGAGTCGCGAAACTCGTTCTCATCGGCGGATTGCCTCGACACATCATGCAGAAACTGACCAGCCCCTCCATCCGAAAGGCCCTGGAGACTCGCGCGCCCTCTTGGCTCGTGTCATTGGGAAATTGGCTGTTTGGTCGGCTGATGACGGAATCGGCGTTGAAGGAATTCGTGTATAATCCGACACTACTCACCCCGGCTGTCATTGAGCGCTCCAATCGCAACCGTCAACAACCCGGTATACTTAAACCCCTCATGGCGATGAAACATGTGGTGCCGCTGTGGGAATCAGGATTGGCCATGCGACTGAGCACCGTCACCCACCCCACGTTAGTTATCTGGGGTGAACAGGATCGGGTCTTCCCCCTTGCCGTCGGCGAAGAACTACATCACACCATTCAGACATCGCAATTCATCACCATCCCTGACGCAGGCCATATTCCTCAATGGGAACAACCGGACCTAGTCAACCGATCACTCATCACGTATATTGAGCCATAATCGGTCCTATGAACCGACCTACATCCAGGACGAACAGCGGCTCACTCATCCATTCACAAAGGAGACCACCATGTCCATCATTCGTCGCGGATTTTTCGCATCAGCCCTGAGTCTCTCGATCGGGCTCGCCGGCTGCGCCGGTATGGGAGAATCCGGTTTTCTGTATAAAAACCTCACGGTAGCCGATGGCAGTGCCACCGCGGGAGAAGGCCAAACAATCCTCTTCCAAGGCAACCCCTTGATACTGGAGGGAACCGCTATCACGACAGGGGACTCCTTACAAGATGTGCAGGTGACACAGACAGACCTATCGCTGGTCAACATCACGCAGACCAAAGGCACCGGGAAGGTCAGGATCATCAGCATTGTCCCATCGCTCGACACCCCTGTCTGCGAGCAGCAAACGCATCATCTGAGTGAAAAGAATAAGGGGCTGGACAAGATGATCGAACTCATCACCGTGAGCGTCGACACGCCCTTTGCCCAAAAACGATTCGCCGAGGAAGCAAAAATTAGCAATGTCACCTTTCTGTCAGATTACCGCGGTGGAGAATTCGGCAAGACACATGGACTGTTCTTAAAAGATGTGCACATTCTCGCCAGGGCTATCATAGTCGTTGATCAGCACAATACCATTCGCTACCTTCAAATCGCGCCAGAACTCACCAATATCCCCGATATGGAAGAGGCGTTCCGTTTCGCCCGTTCGTTGATTACGGCAAGTTAACTTGCGAAAGGATCAGGTTGAGGTTACAGTTTTAGGGTTATGGATCAGCTGTCGTAAGTGGTCCATAACCGTGACCTCAACCTAAACCCTGTTCGTCTCTATGGCCCACTACGATTTACTGGTTATCGGCACCGGTCCCGCAGGCCAAAAGGCCGCAGTCCAAGCAGCCAAACTTGGGAAAAAAGTCGGCATCATCGAGCGGAAGCACGTTGTCGGGGGCGTCTGCATCAATACCGGGACGATTCCCAGCAAATCTCTCCGTGAAGCGGTGCTCTACCTATCAGGATTCCGCCAACGCAGTCTGTACGGCGCCGAATATCGATTAAAGAAAACCATCACCATTGAAGATCTGGCATTTCGGGCCAATCATGTCATCAAGAATGAAATCAGCATCGTCCAGCATCAGATGGCCCGTAACGGCATCGACATGTTTTTTGGCTCGGCTAGCTTTCTTGACCCACATCGTCTGCATGTGCAGTCGGATCGGAAGGCATTCGAGTTAACGGCGGATTTCTTCGTCATTGCAGTGGGAACGGAGCCGGCCAGACCCGAAGATATTCCCTTCGACGACACCACCATCATCGATACAGACGGCCTGTTGACGATGAACCGGATTCCCGAATCCATTGTCATCGTCGGGGGAGGAGTCATCGGGACCGAATATGCGTCGCTGCTCGCCGCCCTTGGAGTTCCCGTCACGCTCATCGATAAGCGCCCACGCCTGTTGGAGTTCGTCGATGAAGAAATTATTCACGCACTCCAGCAGCAAATGAAGGACATCGGGGTGACGCTGTACCACGATGAGGAAGTCGTCGCGATTGAGAAGGCAGGGCGCCACTCCGTTCATGTCTCCCTCCGTCATAATCGGCCGATCACATCCTCGATGTTGATGTACGCGATCGGACGTGTCGGAGCCACTCACTCCTTGAATCTCAATGCGATCGGACTCAAGCCAGACCATCGAGGACGACTGACCGTCAACGATCATCTCCAAACATCGATTCCGCATATTTACGCT
>Ga0224501_10002086_pt1 | contig 15605 bp, 9 predicted proteins | sample SF_Oct11_sed_USG_4_FD_169105 | JGI IMG/M metagenome (GOLD analysis project Ga0224501, IMG submission 169105) | Sediment microbial communities from San Francisco Bay, California, United States - SF_Oct11_sed_USGS_8_1 | ecosystem: Environmental > Aquatic > Marine > Sediment | place: USA... | reverse complement strand
ATCGTAGCAACTCTCAACACCCGCACCGCTGTGCTCGCAGCGGCCAACCCAAAACTAGGCAGGTTTGAGAAGAATCTCACCATTGCGCAGCAAGTTCCCCTAGATCCCGTGATTCTCTCTAGGTTCGACTTGGTATTCATTATGCGCGACGAACCGCGCGCCGATCAAGATAGGACCATAGCTCATCACATCCTAGAACTGCACAGCGAACGCAAGAAATTAATCAAGCCACCTATCAACTTGGATTTCTTGCGCAAAATCATCATCTATGCGCGCCAGAATCTCGACCCGAAACTCGACAACAAAGAGGTCATGAAGACGATCGAGGATTTCTTCGTTGATTGGAGGGGGGTAGCTGAGCGAGGGGAGGCACCACTACCGATTACGGTGAGGCAACTCGAAGCTATTGTACGGCTGGCGAAGGCAAACGCCCGAATGAGGTTAAGCGATCGTGTGACCATTGAGGATGCAAATCGCGCGATCATGCTCATCAAACGTTCCTTGCAGGAGTCCGGGATCGACACCGAAACGGGGAAGCTGGATATCGATGTGCTCATGACAGGCAAGCCGAAATCCCAGCGAGATAACATCCGCCGTGTGTTGGATATCATCAAGGAGCTTGAGGGCCAGTACGGCGGGGCAGCGCCGGTCGAGGAAATAAAGCGTATCGCCGAGTCTGAGGGAATCAAACAGTCATTTGTGGAAGAGCTGATTGAGCAAGAGAAAATGAGGGGCCACCTGTACGAGCCGAAGCAGGGTATGGTCACACGAGCGGTGAAGTAAATGAGACGCGTTCGAGTCCTTAAGGATTTACCAGCGATAAAGTTGGTGGGCAGGCAGCTGGGCCCACTGGCGGAGGGGGAGGAAACACAGCTTGAGGCATGGGAGGCCGCAGTCCTTGAGCGTCACGGGATTGTGGAGTCCCTCCAGAAACTCACGCCAGCGGAGTTCCGGAAGCTCCTCTTGGCGGAGGAGCGTGAATCTGGGCTCACGCCTCTTCCAGATGATTTCTATTCGTCGGTTGTTCAAAAGATAGCATTTGCACGGGCGGCTGGGCAGCACGAGGAAGCAGAGGAGATCCAGACCCAGGTCTCAACCCTGATGGAAATTAGAATCCCAAAGTTGGTTCGTTTGGCGCTTTCTCCAGAGAGCGTTGGTCCCCTGCCGCCCCAAGAGCTATTCCTGATTAATCGCTTGGCCGTGGCACTAGATAGCTGGAACAAGCGATTGAAAGAATCATTTGAGAAGGTAGGAGAGGAGGTAGGTAGAAATGAGGAGATCGGAAGGCCTGTTCGACATGCTGTTGGAGACGAGGCCGATATTCAAAAACCGGGAGTATCTGCGACCGAGCTACACACCCGAGGAACTACCGCACCGGGATGAGCAGATTCATCAGCTCGCGCGGATACTTGTGGCCCCCCTACGAGGGGAAACGCCGTCGAATCTGTTCATCTACGGCAAGACGGGGACTGGGAAGACAGCTAGCGTAAAGTACATGATGAAGGAGCTGAAGCGCGTGAGCGATCGTGCGCCTCGGATGATTGAGCCGGTTTATCTGAACTGCGAGATAGTTAACACTCAGTACAGAATTCTCGCGACGCTTGCGAACATCTTTTTGGATAAGCTTAGAGAGCGCTACGGTAGGGAGTATGTGAAGTCCCTCGATTTTCCCGAAAGCGTTCCTATGACGGGCTGGCCGACTGACGAGGTCTACAGATGTTTCTTCAGGACGCTCGATCACGACCCACAGCTCGCGGTGATCGTGCTTGACGAGATCGACAGGCTCGTGCTGAAGAGCGGAGATGAAGTCCTCTACAATCTGACTCGTATGAATTCAGATCTGATGAAGGCAAAGGTGAGCATCGTGGGCATCTCCAACGATTTGAACTTCGTTGGCTACTTGGACCCCCGCGTTCGGAGCAGCCTTAGCGAGGAGGAAATCGTTTTTCCCCCATACAACGGGCTTCAACTCAAAGACATATTGGAAAGAAGAGTGGCAATGAGCTTTGCTGATGATGTGCTGGGTGAGGGTGTGATTTCGCTCTGCGCAGCCCATGCAGCTCGCGAACATGGTGACGCTCGACGAGCCCTCGACTTACTTCGCACCGCGGGCGAACTAGCCGAGCGTGAAAGTGTGGAGCTGGTCACCGTGGCCCATGTCAGGCGGGCCTTCGAGAAGATGGAGAAGGACAAAATGGTAGAAGTCGTCAGAACACTGCCATCGCAGTCGAAACTGGTACTTTTCAGCGTCGTGCTATTAACGGAGAAAAACTCGCGCAAGATAGTGACGGGTGATGTGTACACGGTATACCGCAAACTTTGCGTACAGGGTGGGTTGGACGTGCTAACGCAGCGCCGCGTCAGCGATTTGATTTCCGAGCTCGACATGCTGGGGATCGTCAACGCCCAGATCGTCAGCAAGGGTCGCTACGGGCGGACCAAGGAAATAAAGTTGAGCATTCCGCCAATCCAAGCTAGGGCGGCAGTTCAGGAGGAGCATCCCATCGGTATTGAAACGCTTCCAATTCCGCGGCAGCTGACGCTCGTGTAGTGGGTTTTATGGACGATGCCTCGTTGGTTCGCAGGTTCATGGATGCGGATATGCAGCTGACGCTGGATGCGCTCGACGCGCTGCGCAAGCGGGAGGACACGGGGGCCGCTGCCGAGCGAGTTTTGGTTAGCCTTAGGGAAATGGGAGGGAGACCCTTTCTAATAACGGCTGACCTCATCACAAAAATTCTGAAAGAAGAAAATATTGAAACAGGCCCCACACCCTCGGTTCCCCCAATCAGACCGAGCGTGCCTGAAGTAGAAGCTCCCACAGAGAGAGAAATTGCAGAAAAAGCACCTGAGTTCGCCCGCACAAAAGTCAAATTAAGGGCCAGCGAATTCGAACCCCGCGTCGAGGTGTTTAAAGATATCACCGGAAGGAGCTACACGGAAGGAAAACTGAAAGACTTTGTGAACGTGTTCAGAGATCGTTATGAGCGCTTGAGTCGCATCCTCCGGAAGCGCGTCGATCTTCACGACTCGGTCCCGATCAGTAGCCTGAAAAACTTCGAGGGAAGGGAATTGGTAAAGGTTATTGGAATGGTGTCGGAAAAAAGAGATACATCAGGGGGCCACGTAGTTTTAGAGATAGAGGATTTGAACGGTCGGGCATCGGCGTGGGTCTTCAAAGGGCAGAGGAAGCTCATGCAGAAGTCGGCTGAGGTGGTCGTGGATGAGGTAGTTGGGATTGCGGGGAATGTGCGGAGTGGGGACCGCGCCCCGCGATTGTTTGTCAGAGATATCATCTGGCCTGATCTACCTATCGCGCGCGAACTCTCCCGCGCTGAGAATCCTGCCTGCGCGGCGCTGATATCAGACCTGCACATCGGGAGCGAGATGTTTCTCGAAGATGTGTTCATGAAGTTTGTGAATTGGTTGCAAGGTGAGACTGGCAACGCCCAACAGCAGGAGCTAGCGAGCAGAGTCAAATATCTGGTTGTCGCAGGCGACATAGTTGATGGGGTTGGAGTGTACCCCCAGCAGGAGGAGGAGTTGCTCATCAATGATATCATCAAGCAGTACGATGCTGCAGCTAAGCTCCTGGCTCAAGTGCCCGAGCACATCACTATCATCATAGCACCTGGGAACCACGATGCCGTGCGTCCCTCCGAGCCTCAGCCGGCGATCCCAAAAGATATCGCTGGAGGGCTCTACGATTTGAACTCGGTTATGGTCGGAAATCCGGCGTGGGTATCGCTTCATGGTGTTAATTTTCTAATCTATCACGGCAGAAGCTTCGACGACTTAATAGCAACGATGCCCGGGTTGAATCGGCTGAAATCCACGCCTTCCATGATTAAACTTTTGCAGAAGCGACATCTTGCCCCGGTTTATGGAGGGCGCACGGCAATATCGCCAGAGCAGCAGGATTACCTCGTGATAGAAAAAGTACCCGATGTTTTTCATTGCGGCCATATGCACGTTTACGGATACGAGCGGTATCGCAATGTGGAAGTGGTTAACTCGGGAACCTTTCAGGAAACGACTATCTTCATGCGGCGGCTCGGGGTGAAGCCTACGCCGGGAATCGTGCCCGTCCTCGATTTACAAACCCGCAAAGTTAGGGTGATTCATTTTGCGTGAGCTCACTCAAGTGGTCGATAGAATTTCGGTCTTTATCTTGGACATGGACGGCGTGCTTTATCTCGGTAAGACGCCAATCAAGGGGGCTGCTGAAACTATTAGATGGCTTCGAAAGAGGGGCAAAAGGATAGTTTTCACCACGAATAGTTCGGCTGAAACCCGCAGAGCTCAAGCGCGAAAGTTGGCGCGCATGGGAATAGCAGCGCGCGAGTCAGAAATAATAACATCCGGATTTGTGGCTGCGCTTTACCTCAGAAAACGCTCGCCAAGAGCCAAGGTTTACATCGTCGGTGAGAAGGGGCTAAGGTTAGAGTTCGAGCGAGCGGGTTTGAAGCTCGTACCGTACGAGAGGGCCGAGGAGGCGACTCACGTGGTGGTAGGCATAGATCGTAAGGTGAACAATAAGAAGCTGACTGGAGCTCTGCGTGCTCTCCTAGGGGGGGCCAAATTCATCGCGACAAATGCGGATGCAACCTATCCAACCGAGGATGGGCTCCTCCCGGGGGCTGGGACGATGATCGGCGCACTCGAAGGATGCTCGGGCAAAAAGCCGAGCGTTGTGTTTGGCAAACCATCACCGCGAATGATAAAAATTGCGCTCGGAATCCTCCATTCAAAACCAAGTAAAGCGGCAATAGTCGGGGACCGCCTCGATACGGATATAATCGCTGGCAAACTCGCAGGAGTAACTACTATTCTCGTGCTTAGCGGCGTGAGCACGAGGCAAGATATTGTGAAATTCAGGAGGATGAAAATTATTCCTGATTTTGTTATTGATGGCATAAAGGATTTGGTGCACAGATGATAGTCGCTAACCAAGAGATGAAAGCTTACTTCAAGGAGCTAGAGCGGCAAATTAGTGAAATTTACGAGATAGCCAAGAAGGCTCGATCGTTAGGCCACGACCCAGAGCTGGAGCTGGAGATTCCCCAGGCTGAAGACCTCGCCGCGAGAGTCGAGAAACTAGTTGGACCTCCAGGCGTGGCGGAGGTGATACGCGGGCTGGAGAAAGAGATGCCGCGCGAGGAGCTGTCGCTGAAGATAGCTGAGATGATTGTTGACGGTCACTTTGGGAGATTCCAGGAGCAGCAAGCGGCCGAGCAGGCAGTCCGGACGGCGCTCGCGATAATTACTGAGGGCATCGCTGCAGCGGCGCCGCTCGAGGGCATAACCCACGTCGAGATAAGGAAAAATTTTGATGGTTCGCGTTATCTCGCTCTTTACTTCGCCGGCCCGATTAGATCAGCGGGGGGGACCGCAGCTGCGCTCGCTGTGCTCGCTGGGGACTTCGTGCGGCGAAAGTTGTATCTGGATCCCTACAAACCCACCGATAACGAAATCGAGCGATTTGTAGAGGAGGTGGATCTTTACGCCACCGATGTTGCCCACCTTCAGTACACCCCGCCGTCCGCTGACGACATCCGCGCCGCCGTGCGCAATATTCCCGTGGAGATAACGGGTGAACCTACCGGACGAGATGTCTCGGTAACCGCTTACCGCGACCTCGAGCGGATAGAGCATAACCTCGTCAGGGGAGGAGCGATTTTGGCCTTGGTGGAGGGGGTCCTGCAGAAAGCGCCGAAGATAATGAAGCACGTGAGCAATTTGAACATCGACGGCTGGGACTGGCTCTCCGAGTTAATTGCCAAAGCACAGGCAAAAGAGGAGTCCGCGCTGAGTTACCCCAAGGGAGATAAATATCTGGATGAGATAATCGCCGGCAGGCCAGTTTTTTCTTATCCGAGTCGGGAAGGAGGATTCAGGCTTCGCTATGGGCACGCTAGAAATACAGGTATAGCTGCGGTCGGAATCCACCCCGCGGCGATGACGATGTGTGATGATTTCATAGCAATTGGAACCCAGCTCAAGATGGAGCGTCCGGGCAAGGGCGGCGCGGTAGTACCCGTGGACTCAATCGAAGGGCCAATCGTCAAGCTCGACGATGGCTCAGTGGTTCAGGTGAATTCGGTCGAGCAAGCGCTTGAGCTCAGGGATCGAGTCAGCGAGATCCTGTCGCTGGGGGACATCCTCATTGGGTTTGGTGAGTTTCTCGAGAACAACCATCCGCTCATGCCAGCTGGCTGGAGCGAGGATTGGTGGGCCCAAGAGGTCGAGCAAGTGCTTGTGGAGAAGAAATTCGACGCGGACCTATCCCCTTACCTTTCACCCCCCTACTTAAAGCCCGCTCCATCACTAGCGGTGGAAATATCCGAGAAACTTGGGGTCCCGCTCCACCCCGCGTACACATACCTTTTCCACGATATCGGCATCGAGGAGCTCCGGGAGCTGGGCGGTTGGCTAGCGGGAGGTGAGCCGGAGTTCGAGGAGGGTAAGCTCAAGGGGCTTCGCTTGGTCCTGAATCAGACACCCAAGCGAGTGCTCGATGTCGTTGGGGTGCCGCATAGGGTCAAGGACGGGCATGTCTTGATTGATGATTGTGCCCTGCCACTCTGCAAGTGTTTAGGTCTGCTCAACGGGCAGCGTTTGACCAGCGAGCGCCTCGAAGAAACTTTGCGTGAGAACCCGGCGAAGGATGTGATGGAAATAATTCAAATTCTGGCTGGGTTCTCTGTGAGGCGGAAGGCCCCAACGCGCATAGGGTGCAGGATGGGTAGACCGGAGAAGGCAAATCCACGGTTGATGAGGCCCCCGGTGCATGTGCTTTTCCCCGTCAGCTTGCGCGGGGGGGCGACGCGCAGCGTGATAAAGGCGGCTGAGCGCGGGGAAATTTATGTAGAGGTGGCTAGGCTGGAGTGTCCGAAGTGCGGCACAGTGTGTTTCACACGAAAGTGTCCGAAGTGCGGCACGATTGCAAATTATAAGAAGGTGTGCCCCCGTTGTAAGCAGCCGATGAACGAGGAGCGTTGCTTCGCGTGCAATGTCCGCACGGAGTACTTCGACCGACGGAGGATTGAGCTGGAGCCGCTTTTTAATGAAGCACTGCAGCGATTGCAGGAGGAAGCGCCACCAGAGGTCAAAGGCGTCAGGGGCATGACGAGCGCTCATAAAATTCCCGAGCCTATCGAGAAGGGAATACTGCGGGCGAAGCACCATGTCTACGTATTCAAGGATGGCACCGTCAGGTTTGATGCGACCGATGTCCCGCTCACCCACTTCAGGCCGCGGGAGGGGGGCATGTCCGTGGAACGGCTGCGTGAATTAGGTTACGAGCGGGATTACAAGGGCGAGCCGCTGGAGCGGGATGATCAGCTCGTTGAACTAAAGGTGCAAGATATCGTACTATCGAACGCGTGCGCCGAGTATTTGCTTCGCACATCAAAGTTTGTCGACGATCTCCTTCAAAAGTTCTATGGGTTAAAGCCATATTATAACGCGAGTAGGCCCTCAGACTTGGCGGGGCATGTAGTCATAGGTCTCGCGCCACACACCTCGGTGGGCATCGTCGGGCGCATAATCGGTTTTACTGACGCGAATGTGGGGTACGCGCACCCGTTCTTCCACGCGGCGAAGCGTCGGGACTGTGATGGGGACGAAGATGCAGTCATACTTTTGCTCGATGGGTTACTCAACTTCAGCAAACGCTTCCTACCCTCAAAGCGCGGAGGAATGATGGACGCTCCGCTCATTCTGAACACCCGCATCAACCCTCGCGAGATTGACAAAGAAGCGTATAATATGGATGTGATGGAGCGTTACCCCCTCGAGTTTTATGAAGCTACACTTCGTTATGCGAGCCCGAGTGAACTGACGCAGATCATGGAGACAGTCGAGCGAAGGTTAGGGAGCGAGGGGCAGTATTGTGGGTTGAAGTTTTCGTTCGACACAAAGGATATCGCGGCCGGTCCTCGCGTGAGCCGCTACAAGACGCTCGAAACGATGGAGGAAAAGGTCGCGGCGCAGCTCGGGCTAGCCAGAAAAATTATGGCGGTGGACGAACGGGATGTCGCCGAGCGGCTAATCGAGCACCACTTCATCCCGGACCTCAAAGGGAACCTGCGGGCGTTCGCGAGCCAGCAGTTCAGGTGCACGAGCTGTAACTCAAAATATCGCCGTGTCCCGCTGAGCGGCCAATGCACGCGATGCGGGGGGAAGCTCATCCTCACCGTCACGCGCGGGGGCGTCGAGAAGTATTTGCAGGTGGCGATGCAGATAGCGCACGATTACGAGGCGAGCGATTATACAAAGCAGCGCCTAAGACTGACACAGCGAGATATAAAATCCGTATTCGAGAGCGATGCGCATATGCAAATGAGTCTTGCTGATTTTCTATAGCTAGCTGGCGAGGGGGTCACTTGAGGTTTAATCTGTATAATCAGGAGGGTCAGTGCGAGCCGTTGTGCTACTCATCTGGGAAGACGCAAATCGACTTGGTGGAGGAGATCTTGGAGGCCTTCCGCGGAAACGAAATCGTTTTTCTGAAGGGGACTGTTGGGAGTGGAAAATCCGTTGTTGGGCTCAGAACCATCCTCGAGTTCGGAAGGGGGATTGTCTCGGTACCCACGAAGGTCCTCTCGGATCAATATGCCGCTAGCTACGAGAGGGACAAGTACTTCATGAAAGATGGCGGACAAAAATCTAGGATAGGGATACTGAAAGGGCGCAGGAACTTCCGCTGCATGTACCAAGCGGATAAAAGAAGAGAAATTACGTGCGACAATAGCAAACTTCCTTGCAAGAGACCTGTTGACTGGGAACATGGGGAGAAAAGAATTGACGCCCTGCGGGAGTGCCCCTACTGGGGATTCATTTTTTCGAGCGGTTTGGCTGATTCTATAAAGAACGCAGAAAAGGTGTCCTATCAGGGAATAACGGGGAAGTGGACTTGGTGTAAGAGAGGTGAATGTCCCTACTGGAAGCAGTTTCAGGCTTACGTGTTTTCGGACGCCATTGTGATGAACTCCGCGAAGTGGGCCTCGGAGGTTAGCATAGGGAGGCTGCCAGAGGTATCTATCACGGTCATCGATGAGGCGGATGAGTGGTTGGACTCACTCGCGGTAAGGGTTTCGCTAACTGTGAAGACGATTGGAGGAGTGAGAGAGAGGATCAGACGAAATATGATGCTAGACTATGGTGATGAGGAAAAGGAGCTGCAAGAGAGACTAGAAGAACTTCGAAGTCTGTGGTCGGAAACCCTTGATGGAAAGGGAGACCCTCTGAAGCTGGTTGAGTTTTTGACCGCTCTGCTTGAGGAGATTGACGAGACCTCTGGGAGGTTGTACTGGAGACTGAAGTCGGTTTTGGAACACAGGGATCACGCGGAGTGGGAGATTGGAGAAAAAGGGATTGTCTACTTCGTCCCAGACCCAAAAATTGTTCTCCAGAGAATTCTCGAAAAGGTAGGTGGCAAGTGGCTCCTGATGAGCGCTACTACTCAGAGCAAGGATGTTTTGAACGATGTGTTCGGGATAGCGCCAACTTTTGTGGAGGGTGAAACCAAATTCCCAGGGGAGCTCGTCCAGAGGAAGCTCGGCTCGGAAGAGGTCATCAATTATCGAAAATGGATGAATGACGGTTTCAAGCAAAGATATTGGAATACTCTACGTGAAATCATGCAGGAGGCTAAGCGCCCGGGTTTTGTGCCTGTCCACGCCCACAAGTACCTTCCCCCGAGTTTGAGGAAAAAAGTGCTGGAAAGTGGTGATGTTTGTTATCACAAAGAGGTCATGCTCAGCACCAAAATGGACAGAGGTGCCGACCTCAAGGGTATGAAAAGCGTCATCATTTTGAAATTTCCGTACCCCGATAGTGAAGACCCGTTATTGAAAGGAATGCAGCGCCGCCTCGGTGCGGAACCCTTTCGGCAGTACTACAGGGACATGGCCGAGAGGGAATTCGTCCAGCAAATTGGAAGGACGTTACGCTCGGATGATGATGTGGTCGAGTTCTGGAGCACAGATAACATGTGCCATGTACAGTTGAGGCGGTTGTGGAAAGGTTCGATAGTTGTGGAGTGAAATAACGGTGAATAGATTTGCACGTGGTCTATCTACCACCTATTGATTTTTTACCACGAGGAACAAAAACTTGGTTGGGCCGGGGTGGCAGAGTCAGGCTAATGCGGCAGCCTCGAGAGCTGTTGACCCTTTGGGTCGTCAGGGTTCAAATCCCTGCCCCGGCGCCATCAGGACTTTTAACGACGTTGCCGCACAATATCTAGTGGGCCGCCGTGGCTCAGCTGGTAGAGCGATCGCCTCGTAGCCTGTCGGGATAGCGATAGGTCGTGGGTTCAATCCCCACCGGCGGCTCCACGCTTTGAGTGCAAGGTCCACACCCGGAACAGAAAGATTGGTATTTCGTTGAGGAATATAATTCTGGGGCCGGAAAAAAGAATCCAAGTTGGTTTTAAAGCACCAAAAGAGTTTCCTAATCCCTAACGAGTAGAAGTATTTATCTCTCGTTGGTTTTGCATGAAAAATTAATTTATAAACGAGTTATCACGTTACAATAGCTGGTAAAAGGCGATGATAAATTGAGTATTTTACAACCATTTGGAAAATTCATCGCTCGTCATTTGGTTGTCAAGTGTAAAAAATGCGGGAAAGAAAAGCTGCGGTCCGCTTTCGATTACTATGCAGGGAATGGTGGTAAACAATGCATTAGCTGCAGGCTAACTTCCAATCTAATGAAGCCGTTGATTCATCGGTTCTTTAGTGAAATGTCCGTTTCTGAAAAAGTTACTAGGCAACTGGTGAGTGATTCCCGGATGGCCAAGAGCATGTTGAATGCTGTTAAAGGAGTGGCGAAATTTGGTATCAGAAAACCTCAGCCAGCCGGAGTGCCAGTAGTCATAGTTTGGAATTTTACAAATCAATGCAATCTCAAGTGTTTGCACTGTCATCAAGACTCGCGTCCCATGCTGAACCGATTAGAATTGACCACTTCTCAAGCCTTGAAAGTAGTGGACAATATGGCAGATGCTGGAATAAGCATTTTGACTTTTTCAGGTGGCGAACCCCTGATTAGACCAGACCTGTATAAAGTTGCGAAATATGCTACCGATATGGGTATTTTTTGCTCGATTTCGACTAATGGAACACTCGTTACACGTGAGATTCCAGAAAAATTGTACCGAGCTGGTATAAAAAGCGTAGAAATTGGATTGGATGGAGTTAGTGCAAAAGCACACGATTTTCTAAGAAATACTCCCGGTAGCTTCAATACAACCATCGAGGGACTAAAAAAATGCGCAAAATTTGGAAAATTTCATGATATCGCAATTGCAACCACCCTCAACAAAATGAACGTTAAAGAGATTCCACAAATCATAGATCTTTGCGAAAATCTTGGGGCGACAAAATTTTATTTAAATAGAATTATCGCGGCGGGTAGAGGAAAAAATGCGACCCATCTAGATGTTTCTCCCAAAGAAAAGATGGAAGTGCTCAATCACCTTTATGACCGATTTGTTCTGGCTGTGCATGGGAACGGGATTAGGTGTTATACTCGGGGGATGACTTATTTTGCTCGCCTCTGCCATCAACGCTCAAACGGGAATTTTTTCCCAGTTAGCGAAGTTCTTTCTGGGTATGATACAATATTTAAAGAGGAATGGTGGAGCGAGATATCCAAAATTATAAAAACTTTTGCAGAAGGATTCGGAAGTTGTTCCGCCGGGCTCACATATGCGGGGCTGAGTGCTGAAGGAGATCTCTTGCCGTGCGTTCCAGCACCGATAAAATTGGGTAATTTATTGGAAGAGAAGCTGGAGGATATCTGGACCTATAATGAGACTTTGAATTATATTAGAGACAGGCGATCATTGAAAGGAGTATGTAGTAAATGTGCTTATAATGGGCTGTGTGGCGGGTGCAGGTATACGGCCTACGAGGGTGTAGGGGACTGGCTCGACACGGATATATCCTGTCCTTACGGTGCTAAATCATCCTTTCATTAATTAGTATTAAGATTTTATCACTCAGCGGACGGCCCCACCGGCGGCTCCAGAAGTATAAAAATAGAAGATTATACCCCAAGACTCTAAGATTGCTTTCTCTTTTTAACGAACACCACGGCCCCAATCCCTATGGCGACGATAATAACCGCAGCTGCGATCCACAAGATTGGAGGCTCTGAAACCTCGGTGAGTTCAATCGTTGCAGAACCACCCGTCGACCCGATATATGTGCTTCCTACGTATTTTTCATCAGAGGTCTTGAAGTAGATCGTTTGATTGGCGAGTTCGGAATTGTCTATTATAATTTTCCCCTCGTTGTCCGTTGTGCCCAGATAGTTAGTTTCTTGGCCACTTGAAAGGCCGTAATAAATTTCGGTGTCGGTGAGTAGACTTCCGTCGGGCGCACAGAAAGTTAAAGTGGCAAAATAAACGGTTGGTAACTTTCTACTAAACAAATAGACTTTACCAGCCCCTATTGCTGCAATGTAATTACCATCGGAAGAAATTGAAACTGTTTTCCTTTTAAAGAGATAAGTAGGGGCAATTTCATGACTCCAAAGCATGTCGCCTGACTTGTCAAAGAGGTAGATCTTGTTGTCGTTATTTTGGGTAATTATATAGCTCCCATCTGAGGAAATTGATATCCATCTGATTGGGCCCCCGACCTGATGGACCCAGAGTGGAGCTTCGCCCGCGCGACGAGAGAATAGACCGACTTTGTTGTCCCCGCTCCCAACCGCGACGTATGAGCCATTTGAGGAAATCGCAACTAATATGGGGGGATATTCAAAATCATTATCGTTAAAGTTCTGAAGTGGCGCGCTACTTGAGGGTGAAAGCAAAGGGACAAAATTGCCGCCCCAGTGGAAGACGCATGAACCGTCCGAAGACATGGACAGGTTGTAATACAAAAATGTGTGCCTAGTACGGTACTTGTAAATCGGAGTGTTGCTCGTGCGTGAAAACATGTAGAGACAACCATCTTCACTCCCTGCTGCCACGTAGTTTCCGTCTGATGATATGGCAACCCAAAAAACACTACCGCCTGTCTGGTAACTCCAGAGTGGCGAGTTGCCGGAGTTGTGGAACAAATAGACATTATTTTCAAGGTCCCCCGCCACGATATAGTTACCATCAGAAGAAATCGCAATTGATTCGGTCTGCCCCCCAGTTTCGTAAGACCATAGTGGAGTACCACTTGACCTACTGAAGAGGTAAACCCTATGATCACCAGAGCATGCAACCGCAATATAATTGCCATCCGCAGAGATTGCCACCGAGCGAATAGTATAGTTATCATAAATCCATAACGGGGTGTTATCCTCCTTAGAAAAGAGGATGAGTACACCCGCAGCACTACCCGAAACTATGTAATTCCCATCAGATGAGATTGCTACCGATTCAATTTTATCGTCAGTCTCGTAGCTCCACAACGGCTGCTGTTCCTCCGTTGCACCTGCTTGCGGCACCGAGCCAAGGTAGGAAAACACGAGCACGAAAACTAACCCACTGATAATTGCTCGTTTCAAGTCTCAGCCTCCAACTTTCTATCCGCGTTCCCTTAATAAAAACAGGCTCGAGTCATGGCGTTGTTATCAAGGCGTAGGATGTGGGGTCTTTTAAATGTCTGATTTTCTACTTTCATTCCGAAGCCCACCGGCGGCTCCATTTTTAAAGTGCGCTTGGTCATCTCGGGAATGCAGGCTCACCCCTAACCCCGAGCTCGCTGCAGATCGACTCGATCTTCGAGCATACGCGACGCCAGTTTTCCGGATCTCGTGAGAGGTTAGGGTACCTTTTTACCAGTCCTGGACGCTTTTTTTCAAGCACTGGCGTAAGCCTGTCGAGTACCCATCGCCTCAGGTTGAGCCGGTCGTAGATTAGCCTGCTATTCGTTCGTTTGGCAACCTCGACTACTCGTCTGATGTTTTCCTCGCTATCGTTGATTTCCGAGATAATCGGCCCTAAAAAGATCCACGTTTTAACGCCGCGTGCCGAGAACTCTTCGAGCACTTGTGCACGTGCATCGGGTGGTGAAGCGTGAGGTTCAAGCGCGCCTGCTAGCTCGGTATCCATTGTCGTTATCGTTACCCCTACTTCAAAACCTCCGGGCTTGATTAGATCCTCGTCACGTAAAACCAAGTTGGATTTTGTCTGGATGCATACATCGAAACCCCCCTGTGAAAGTAGTTCGATACATTTGCGGGTGAGTTCGAGTTTGGCTTCTAGTGGTTGGTAAGGATCGCATATCGTGCTAACCCCAACCGTGCCGTGTGGTTTTTTTCGCAGCTCTTTCGCTAGCATCTCGACGATATTTTGTTTTGCCCGCACGAACTTTCCCCAATTTATCGCAATCCATTCGTTGCGGAGGGTCGAGGGCGAGTAACAATAGACGCAGCCGTGCTCACAGCCAAGATAAGGATTAAGCGAGTAGCGCAATCCAGGCAACTTGCTTGGTGAGAGAGCGGTTTTGCAGATGATGGACGAATATTCGACGCTCACGCGACAAACTCCGTGATTTTTTTCTGGAATAAAGCACGTTTTAACATCTCACTATTTTCGATCCACTTGCGCAGCGGGATAGTAAGTTTCGTTTGCGCATGATTTAGTGCTGCTTGAAAGGTGTCGAACTTCTGCGGCTCGCTCTGCACAGTTTGCCGGACGCTTTCACGCACATTCCAGACGCCCACGGGTAGGATGTAGCCGGGATGAATTTCTCGAAGCACCAGCGCCGAAGCCTGCCTCCGCTCCTGATTCAACCTCTCGGCAACCGCCAGCCTGCAAGCGTAGTAACACCCACCAACATCGGGGTAAGTCGTCCGGCCCCGGTAGGGCTCGAAGTCCCCCATTATCGCTGGGGCAGCGGCACTTTTGTCGGGATTCCAAGTGGTGCCCGGGAACCACGCCTCGATCCATTCGAAGCTCCAGCGTTCAGGCATCAGGATTGCGACGAATCGATTGTCAAGGTGTTCGAAGGAGTAGACGCGATACTCGTCGATTGTATTGTGCTGCTTTATTCGATTGATGAGCTCAAGCGATAGGATCGAGTCGACCGCTGTGATGCTCCACCGGGTCGGGACAAGCTTCCTACGCTTTTGAAAGCCGAACATGCCCAAGCTGAAAGCCCGTTGGATGCGCGTGACCAAAACATCATCTTCGTAGAGCCCGACGACCGCATCGGCCGCCTTAAAGTCGCGATCGTAGAATGCGCGTTCTATTCTGTGATCAACACTCACATCTGAAGTTTTGAATGATCTCAGAGGCGCGGAGGGACCGAAGGGCTGGGACTCCCCGCTCAGGGTTATAACCTTGTTAGGAACTCTCGTGAGCATGGCTTCAGCATCGACAGGCCGCTTTCCCATCGCCAGCTCCTGAAGCGTATCAAGCAACCTCCCGCCAGATTGGGCGTTGTACACGCTTGCCCGTACCTTCCCACGGATTAGGGCGAAGCGATAATCGATTATGTCTTGAATGCTTTTCCCAATCCACAGCTCAGGGGTGTCGAGGATTTCGGTGTCGCCTCGGTAGGGTGGCACCATGGGGCCGATGTAAACTTTGGGATAGCCTATGCGCCCGACAAACACCCCGGGGGGCGTCGAGCCTTGGATGTGTGGAG
>Ga0224501_10002085_pt1 | contig 15606 bp, 9 predicted proteins | sample SF_Oct11_sed_USG_4_FD_169105 | JGI IMG/M metagenome (GOLD analysis project Ga0224501, IMG submission 169105) | Sediment microbial communities from San Francisco Bay, California, United States - SF_Oct11_sed_USGS_8_1 | ecosystem: Environmental > Aquatic > Marine > Sediment | place: USA... | reverse complement strand
TAACTTCAAAAGAAAGTCAACTCGCTATTCAATTCTTTCACTACATGTTGCCTCTTTGTCCAGTGCAACTTCGCGCTGTTAGTCGAGTGAATATTGTTGCGAAATCAACAAATTTCCCTTTCCAATGATCCTAGTATGAGACCGGAAACGTGTGAACGTTGCTAGGTACTACGGGGAAGACCATTTGATTGGTTGATGAGTCGGACGTCGGGCGTCTGAGAGAGCGTTAGAGGTCGATCGGACGGGGCCTTTTACTCCATGTCTGGGGGGGGGGGTCAGATGTCCGTGTCCGATGGAGTGAAAAAGCAACTTTAGATGTCTCATAAGCTGGTGACTGATCCTAGTTTCCTGGGAGATCTAAAGAACACACTGGCATCATTGTAGTTACTTGTTCTAAACCAGTGACAATAATGTATGTGACCGGTGTCATCAATGTATATGACCAGTAACCTAAACATACCTCGCTGAATAAACTTTCTATAGGGGGTTAGCAGTCTAGTAGGATGAACTTTCTATACCAGTGTCTGGTGTCCAGCAATTGATACCCCAGCTACTAGCTTGGTGGATGCAAATTCTGCTCCAACCTATAACCACAGCTGTACATTAATTAGGTAGATATCAGTAATGCTGGCTGCATTTATGTTGTGGCTTGTCAACCACTGACAAGTGACAACTGTCAACTATTTTATCAGCGTGTCAGGCCTGTGCACCTCATTGCACTCCTGTTGGTAGTAACATCAGTCAGTCTTTAATCTTGCACAGTGCAACTCAACTGATGCATAGGACTTTAATATTTATGGCTCCTTGACTGATTGTAAATTGTGTCGTAAGGTTATACATTAGCCAATAATTGGTATTACGATCTCATAATACATGTATATAACTGATGAGTGCTGTTTGGATCTCTATGTCAGAATCACTGAAAATACGACTTTGGTTGATTAGCTTGGAAACCCGATGCCAAGCATGAAATTACTTGGGATTGACATAATTTGACATGCACCATCAAAGGCTTCCATTCTGTTTTATTACATTGAATTGCAAACTAGGTATTATGATTGCGACTGAGACTCTGCAATTGGCGGCAATAACGCTAGCCAAGCCCCGCCCCTTTTGGCACTGGTGATTAGTTTTCTGTGTTTATTGGTTAGTTAGTACTGTTGGAGGATAGTGGCCAGTTGGACTGTAATTCAGCACCTTGGGCTAGTTCACAAGGGCACATGTCCCGACATCTGTAGTCTTTCACCATGAAATTTATACTGACGGGAGTTGAGGTATCCTCAGCCGAAAAAAGTTCACTTTATATTCTAGGTAAGCTCTCACCTCACTCACTGACTACATCATGCGAAGCCAAATGATTGTCGTGTTTGTACTACTAGGTCTCTGCTAAACTGTCGGCACATACATGTAGTTGGGTTGCTCGTCCACTTTCTGTGTGGTTGGTAATAGTTTCCTTTCCCATCCTGTAAGTTAAAATTTAGGCCACAGCTCGTCTCGTAACACCAGAGGATGGACCTCGCCTCTGGGACTACATCTTGTAGAACAGGTGTGCCTTCCATAAGTCTGTCTGCGACCACATAAAAGTCTGAACAAATCCTATCCAGTGGATTGTTCGATGTCACACATTTCTATAGCGAGATATTCCGCAACCCTGGCCAGTAGAATAGGCTATAACACATTTATCGTTCTAATCTAGGGGCTTATAACAGCTTACCGCGTTCTACTTCTCAATCTTTTTGGCGTATCATAGACGGAGCTTTTCAAGAGCTGTAATCCATATACACATCCCTTCTTCCAATCACCTTTATGTCAATTGTTCTGTTAGAGTTGCCTAGGTTTAGGTGGGAAAATCAGGCTTAGCTTTCAGGCGATCTAGGCATATTAATACAAGAGGTTTAGCAGATGATTGCCAAATTTGTCAGATCGATTGCGTGCTGCTCGCTAAGGGACCTTACAAAGGGTGTCATGCCTGTATGTTTGTTCATTGGAAGGAAAACAGTGTTGTTGCTCTCCAGTCACCATTCGATTCCCTTTGCAAAGCCTGTTTGAATTAACTATTATCCCATTTGGTGTACATAGTGTTATATGAGCCTTTGGCTAGCCAGCCTTTAGCAAAATTGACATTTTGGCTCTGAATAGCTCATTGTATCACCTTCAGCATTGAGCACATATATAGGGCAACTGGGTCAGGCAATAGCAGTCCAGGGGCGACTAGGAGTTGGTATGGCGAGTTTGAACTTTTGATAGCCCAAACCGCCCTTCTTCTGTAGCCGCGAACCCTGGGCACTACTAACCACAAACCACTCCGCCTACTCTACCAAACTACCTGCCAGGCTCCAAGTATACAATCTGATGGTGCCAATGAGTAGAAGGCTTTGCTTATTTTCAATAACAGCCTTTATTTCCACTCTGACGCATAATTGCGCAACCGTAAGGAGCACAGGTGCACTCCTATAGCTGACCAGGTTTCTTTGTGCACTGACCGGGTTGAACCGCTTGTTTGTGCTCGGATTTCCCCTATACTTCCATGACATGACAAGAAAGTACCCAGTTACCCTTTGGTCATCGGCTGCATTGTGATATGACTCATCGGTCCTAATTATCGGAACCATTTGAGAACTGGTTTAATTTCCGTGATAGCTGAAGTTCGTAAACAACCTCTCATATTGCCCTATCTTAACCCGCTTATGATCTTGATTCAGATTTTCAACCATTTGTGAAGTCAATTATATACTGCTATTCGTTTGCAGAACAATGTAATGGCAATGGAGGCTACCCATACCCGCCACCTTCACCTTCCTACAGGCCTTCCGAGATGGCAGTTATTCCAGAAAATAGAATCTCTACGTGCAGTCGGAGTAGCTCCACCAGCGCAGACAGCAGGGTCAGTATCACTTTCACAGTAACATCTTCGCACGTCGCACCTGTCAGCGTCGCAATCAATGAACCACTCCGACTGCGATGTGTGTGACCAGGTGCTCAATGTAATCCGAGAGGTGTGCAAGCGTTTTGCCTCCAGCAAGAGATTAGTTCACCGGGCTGTGAGCTAGTCAATGCTCTAAGCGCCTCTCAGAATCGAACAGATGTGTTGGAAGTGCATGTGTCTAGGTTCCCACATAATTTAAGCCATCCTACTCAAAAAGGCGGTATTGATAGACCAATTTGACTGTCCTTCAAACTCACGGGTTCGGTTGAGCAACACTTTCCTTTCAATGGACAATCCCACAGTGTCTCAGACAAAACTAATTGAGTCTGTCATAGAGTGAGCATCAGCTAATCGCGATCAAAATCTATAGAACAAATGGCAGTTGAATATAATACAAATCTGCAAAAAGGGATTCTTTCACAAGACAATCTGTCTGCCTGTCCCGTTGTTTGGTCAGCTTTATCTTTCTTCCTGCTATCATAACTGGCTATAATCTCGTGGGTCTTGTTGCTGCAGTATGCCGAGTGTTGGAGCCGGAGTAATTATAGGCAATAGCTTGGCTCCCAGTAAATGTTTCATGTCTCTGATAGTAGCCCAAATTATACAGTCCAACCACAGATAACTCAAGCCCAGGTTATAATCACCTCTCTGCTAAGCATGCATATTAACACATGATAGTATCAGCGTGGCTAACTTAGCGGGAGACTGACCCTGTCACCCTCCAGCGACGGCTTCTGTAGTTTCGTGTCAGATGTCACCCGGAGTTGACAGTTATCGCAGCATCACTGACTCCATTGGGATTCGGTTTGTTTGCAGACTAACTACCCACAGTCTCAGCCCCAAGCGATAAATGCCAACGTAATAGTAAGCAGCTACCCTCAACGACTATCCAGCACAAGCTATGAATCCCGACACAGTTATGACTCGGCTATGGGCCGGCAGAGTTTCCACAGCAACTCAAGCTCCAGTATGGGTAGTTTGGATGTGCTGGAAGAAGCAGGGATGGTCAGCAATGTCAACGTTGCTGAGTTGTATCAACAAGAAATGTCGGTGAGTGAGTGCGGCTCTTTGGCTCAGCATTGCACTGTTGTCAAAGTTTATTCAGCTTTTCTCTTGACACTCCTCTATATGACTCGTGGGAAACCTAATTGACACTACTGCTTGGGTGGGTGACTAAGTCTTATCACTTCATGTTGGAGCCATTGGCCTTCAGGACAGCGCGCGAGCAAGCGTGAAACCTTGAATCATGGAGATGTCCTTTGATAACTAGTCTAGAATAGAACGATTAAATCTTGTGTAAATCTTGTTACTTGGTTATATCTCAGTAGGAAGAACTACATTGGTGGTCAGCCTTTCCTTTTACTCTGGTGCACCCAAAGGAAAATGCAGTAATAGGCCGAAATCCATGGCATAATATAAATTTCTCTAAATCCTATGTCTTTACATACTGTGGGGAGATGGGCGAGTAACCATTGGTATCATTCCGTTTGTTGTTTCCCCCCTCCCACCGTCTCTTTGATTCTTGTAACCAACGGTTTTTGCTGTTTTAGGATACGGATATCTTATATACTTGGCTGAGTGATTTGCGATTTGAGATGTACATGGAAAACTTTCAGAATGCTGGTTATGATATGCCAACCATATCACGAATGACACCGGAGGTATGCTTACTGGTTCGAGCCCAATGGCCCGAATCCCTTGGCACAGTTTTGATGCGCCTGACAACCTGCTAGTTTTAGTTTCTTAAAGCAGTTAGCCTTTGAACACTAAAGCAATCAAACCTCCAAGCTATCAGCTAGGGCTGGTGCTTAAACCACAGCTAAAAAAACAATTGACTTTGTGCCTTTGCATCCTCAAAGGACCCTGGATTGGCTGTTGTTAACTAGCCCGCCTAAAGCTCTTTGTCTTAGATTAGTTGCAGCTGCTACGAAATGGATGTAGTGATTAGAGTCAGGGTCTCTACTAGGTTGATTAACTAGGAGGCCTAGCCGTAACTGATCAGTGCCGGTAATGCGCCAATCCTTTTTAGGACCTGACGGCCATTGGTGTCACAAAGCCAGGGCATCGCAAGAGACTGAAGCGGGAAATCTCTAAACTAAGCATCGGTGACGGAATCCCCGATACAATGCCGGTATGTGTAACGTCTGTACTCACTACCCTGAGGCTAAAGCTGACAAATTCCCGAATGATGGGGGACACTGTCACTTAGAGCATGGAGTGCCACTTATTGCACCTGTGTTCCTGTTGTTGTCCCAGAGCTGAAAACAGCTGATGATGAATTGTCTGAGCATTGCAGTCTAGCGTTAGGAGTTTTGTCTCGCTAGGCAGCCTAGTGCATTTAGTGTCTGGTTAGTAACCTACTGCCAACCTATGATGATTAGTAACCCCCCCCCCCCCCCACAAAGTCCTGCGCAATCAACACTGCATGTTCTATTGCAGGCCTCAGTGCTGGAATGGTTACAATGCCTAGGACTTGATGAATACTTTGAGGTCCTGGTGCAGCAACAATACGAAACCATTGGCAGTTTGATGGACATATCCTGGGAAGATCTGGAAGACATTGGTATCACAAAACTAGGTCAGTTTACCTATGAAGTTGTTTTGAATTGACTTGCTTTTCTACTGTTGCAGCTCAATGTTTTATTTCATTTCATACCTTTTTCAAAGGCCCATTCATGGCACTATTTGCTGAAACCACCTCCGGTCCTGTGATGGGACATTCAATGTTAAAATAAATGTTGGCAGTAGTTGAAAAGGAGTTCTAACAATAATCACCGGTTTTGTGGTTGGTACTTTGAGTTGTTCCTGTCTATCAAACAGCATTCTATCAAAATCAATTATAGTGTAACACGCGCATTCAGACAGAGGAGCAGTCACTCTTGAGTTTGATGTAGTACAGTAGTGGACTCCCAGTGGATACACTTCCGACCAGTCAATATTTATCTTTCAAGAGTTACTCCTGGATGCCAAAACAAATTACTTGCTCTACTTAAAATGTCATTTTTGCCAAAGAGACTGTGACAGGTGCGCTTTCATTCCTATCTTTACCATAGTATGTGTAACCAAATTCTGGAAACTCTGCAAACCTGCCACTATCAGCCACCTGTCACATTACCATTATGGTCTACTTTCATGACCAATTACTCTCCCCTCCCGCATGATTTTCAATGGAATATTATCACCTCTCTCGATCTTTTGTCCAGTTACATACACTGTTTCTAGAATAAAATCACAATATTGTTTTCTTTTCAAGCAAGGTAGTACCTCCGTGAGGCTATCCTAATGTTATACTTGGCACAACCATTAGGCAGCATTGCTTGTTTTACAATCAAACTGTTATTATAGATCTTGACTTGAGAAAATAACTTTTGTAGGCCACCAAAAGAAGATAATGTTGGCAGTTGAAAGGCTGAAAAAGTTGCAAAAGCGGCAGTCTGCCAGCTCCGGGCACTCTCGTGATTCGACTCCGATTTCAAGTTCCGGCCCAAGATGGTCTGCTGACATGGCAGCAAATGGACACTACATGGGTGAAATACGAGCACAATGTAGATCTTCCTCAGGAGAGAACTTGTCGTTGAGGCAGAGCCGAGAGAGCTCACCTTACAGCATGGCGGCCAGCAAATCGGTCAATGAAATCATGCATCTAAGGTATTGCAAAACTAGGAAATATAGTTATATGAATCAGGAGACTGTCTTTCGGGGTGTTCATCTCCAAACAGATTGCATCAGAGATATGCCTGATGCCGGAGTTGAATAAATTGTACATGGAAGGCTTGGTAAAAGGGTAATCATCCATATGAATCAGAAATTGAAGCTTTGACTAGGTCCTGTGGCTTGATGCTGAGCACTTTGTTTTGACATTGCTTGTGTCAGTGATGTTAACTTATCATTAAGCTACCCCCCTCGAAGCCCAACCAGCAATTTAGCTTAAAACTGTATGGCTTCTATTTTGTTTGTAGGAATGCCAAGTATGGATCTGGAGACGTTGTACCTATACAAGTGAAAAGTTCAATGTCTCGTTCAAGCAGTGGCAATTCTGTCAACAGTAGTAGCGATTACGCAGTGCCGCGCTGTCAATCCTTTGCTCCAACAGACAATACACCGCCATCTTCTGAGGATTCGGGCTCATCGTGTAGTGGCTCCATGCAAAGAAACTCGCACAAGAAAGGCCCCCTAAGAGGCATTCATGGACTCACTATGAGTAAGCACTCCAGCCAGGATTCAATTGATCAGCATCGCAATTCTATGGACGCAGTCGCCCAGTATGCGACGTTACGTCGCTCAACATCGCGTAAACACAGTTCACAGTCGTTAGATTTCAACCATTGTAACGGGGCCGCATACCCCTCTTCACCAATGAGTAAATGCAGTAACACATCCACATCGCCTGGGCTCGGATCTTTGCCAAGTCCGTTTGCGGGCTTCCTTTCTCCATATACACAGATACAGAGCGGCGAAGTAAAGAATCAACTAGCCGATCGACATCGTTCTTCGTCCGTTCCATCTTCACCAGTTACAAAGACAGCTCCTTCCCCTGGCAAGTCTTCCAAAAAACCTCCAGCGCCACCGAAACGAACACTGTCTATGAAACGTAACACTGAGCCCATAGAAGTCGAACTGGATGAAGAAAGCCATGAGTTCCCTCCACCGCCACCTCCAATCGCCTTTGACCTGCAGGCCATGAAAGCGCATCAGCCTAAGAGCAAATCGAAACAGGATTTTTCACTCTCACTTGAATCGAGACAGTCTCCAAGCAGGGGCCTTAAACTTCAAGATGTCAGCGAGTCAAATCTTGCTGCTAGAAGACGTAAAGAACCTTCTCCTGCTTTGGAGAACACAAACACAAACAATTCAACTCCCTCGGATACTACTCCGACTAAGGACACACAAAACGTTACTGATGAGACTCCTCGTAATAGTGCAGAATTAGAAGTACCATTCGCGAATGACAATGCCGGCACGATCAGGTCTAAGACAGTACAGTCGAAAGTTTCTGCGCTGAATGTAGATTACAATGATGACGAGGAAACTTCAGAAGACAACGAGAGCGACTTTGACTACGATACTGTCAAGCGAAAACCAGGTAAGCTAAATACGCGTCTCCACAGCCAATGACTGCTGCAAAATTCACTGTGGTGTAGTATGTCAGAAATAAGTTTTGCATGGGATAAATAGTGCCGGTGATCCCACCACCAATCAGCATGATAGGCTAGACATTGGTATTGGCTCCCAGGTTAGGTGCAGCATTAAATTTCAGTAGGATCATTTTTTACAAGCATGTCTTGCTATTAGTGGGGGTTAAGTTTCATCCTAGAATATCCTGTAACTAGTTTTGATGCCAGCTGATTTTATCATTTTGATTCGTTGTTGTAGTCATGCATGTCCAGCCAGTATTAAATGAGAGGTCCTGCAGTACGGTCGGTCCTACAAGCCTTCTTCCAAAACAGTAAGTACCGACCTGTGCCCAAGAACCCAACACTGCGACTGGCTCCGTCTGCACAGAAAATCAAGTCAATTCGACCCAGGGCATAGAGTTAGCGGGAGGACACCACTATGCCAGGGGGTACTGGCTTTTCATACCCAAGGAACCACTATAATATAAAGGATGTGGTTAGTCAACCACAAGTGGTTATGTCTCATTCCCCAGTGTCACTGTCAAGACTGTCAGAAGCTGTCAAAGTGGACAGCAATTGGATAGATGTTAGATTCATAGTGAGTGATGGGCCATCTATTAGTTGATGAATGGCCAATAAATGCATTCAACTGGTTTACTACCCCTCTTCTGTAAAAGACACCTGTCCAGGACTAAATAACCAGGAATTTTGAGAAAGAATTGTATTGGTTTGTTTTCTTCAGGCAGTGATACACTCAGTTAGGTTACAAAGGTTTATTTGTCTTACTCAGTTATCAGGGAGAATGACACAAGAGAAAGTGATACCTCAGCTGAGTGCAAAACATCAACTGACCACCTGTACCTCGACCAGTGCTATCATATTGGGGTTTTGTTTGAATGCCTAGCACTGTTCGCCCACTGGCTTCAGGCTTCTTTATCTCTCACTGGGGACTAACTGTCAATATCACCGGTCATTGTAGAGTGCCGACTGATAAGAAAGAGCGAGATGTACTAAACGATATTGGCTTCATGTTGGAGAACTTATCCTCTGAGCTGGAGGCAATGATTGATGTGAAAACAGAATAGTTACACGCGTTCTGTAATAAACCTGGTAACAACTGCTCTAGATAGTTTATACAACTCTTCTTACATGACATGGTGTACCAACATACACCATATAAAAAAGATTCTGTCTCATTTCTAGAGAGTTTTCGACAGAAAGATTTTTTTCTGAGCCTCAAATTTTTTTCACACAAGGGTGTGACATTTATAATACTGCAATTAGTTATTGGATTTATATTTATTTTCTGTACATATTTGCCTATTATGTAAATATGTTTTAGGATGGACACCTTGTCGAGGTGCTTTTGACCATGACCCGTGTTGGGCCAGTGTTAGATTGACCCGTGCCATCACTCTGTCCTGCGGGAGGTGCTATTTAGACACGAGTGGAAATATTTTTGTAATATAGTCTGATCATTACGAACAACATTTTACTTGTTAATATGATGTTAATCTTACGCCAATCGGTAGAGGTCCTTCTGATCATGCAGATATTGACTCAGTCTGTATGCAGCGACCAAACCAAACACCTAAAATCCAACATAGACCAAACAACCTGGGAAGGACACAGTCATAACACAGGTGTATTTACAGTGACGCGTTTAGTTAGAGGGCACAACAGTTTAGTATACCCAAAAGGACCTATCCATATCTGAGCAACGAGAGGTCAAAGGATGGACTGGGGTCATAATCATCACAAATGCATTCTGAGGCATAAGAGCGGTGAGTGACCTCTTCATTTTAGTTAGTGACTGGGGTTAGAATGATTCAGAGGAATTTCCTACTAGGATCAGAGTCCAACTATCCAGGGATGCAATTTACCTACATGTACTGTTTAATGGATGATACTCAGTCCGGCACCCAGCTGCTGTTTAGACTAGGACCTTGTTTTACTATTATTATATTAGAAACTGAAGGCTAGCATCGCTTACACTCTGCAGCCAGCAGCCTGCAACCAGCAGCCTGCAGCCATCGCTAGAATTTGGTTCTCATGGTCTTGCACAAATCTATAATATTTGGTAAGCAGCTGTTTAATCTATTCTAATTGCTGGGAGTCATTAGGCTAAAAGCTGAATGAATTTCTGCTGATGAGTGCTCCAGGCTGCTTGTTTTGTTCACTGACCTACTAGTAAATGTATATAAGCAGCTGTTTTCGCTGACTGGAGAATACTGGCCAAATATATAAAGGCAAACAGGGCATGGCAATATTTCCATTCCTGATGGTGATACATTACAGCGGATTTACTCACCTGCAACACAGTTACTCCAAGGGAAGAAAATCCCACCATGTCTATTTTTTGTTCTAGCCAATACATCAAAGCTTGCCCACAGCCGATATGGTGCACTGTGCCTTCATACATATCGGATTCCTATATGAAATGGGTTAGAGTATACATTGTTGGGGTACAGTGGTATCAAAGCACACCAGAACACAGCACATACTCAACTATTTTAATTTGATTGAGGAAAACGAACTCGAAGTCTTATATCTCCTACCTAATCTAATCTTGCTATTCCGCATATAAATGATCGATATAAGTGGAAAAGTCTTTTGTTAGACCTACCAAGCTTCCAGTGCCATTTTCATTTTTTCGGAATCCACACTCATCAGGTTTTGTCATCTGAAAAAAAGCGGAGCTGTTGGTGGCTGCTGACTATTTATTATTAGTGCCCATTGGAGTGGGGGGGGAAGAGAAGTTGTCAAAGAGAAGACAACTCCAGCTCAACATTTCTGCCGGCAACGATTTACTTTACTTCGGGTATTTTCTGACAAGCAGAAGCTTATTGCTAGTTGTCCCGTTGTAGAGCCGATGCCCCTTAAATAGGATTTGTTGATTGAGAAGTCTTCTGCTCAAACACGTTAGAGAGCTCAGCGCAAATTGGGCAAAAGAAAAATAGTGAGTTGATTTGCTGCAACGTTTAAAGGCCAAACAATTCCCAATCTAGCAATGGTACAATATAGTATAGGATGGTGTATAACATATTATTACGACATACTGGTAAGCCCATTCGCTGTAGGCCCATTCACTGTAGGCCCATTCGTTGTATGCCCATTCACTGTAGGCCCATTCGCTGTATGCCCATTCACTGTGCTGATGAAGACCAGCGGGGTCAAATACGATGGAGAGAAGATGACTCTAGAGTAACCGAGGTAGCATCCAACAGGTAGCATCCGACAGGTAGCATCCAACAGGTAGCACCCGACAGGTAGCATCCGACAGGTAGCATCCAACAGGTAGCATCCGACAGGTAGCATCCGATAGGTAGCATCCGAAAGGTAGCATCCGACAGGTAGCACCCGTCAGGTAGCATCCGACACACGCGCAACATCCGTGTGTGCAACAATGCCCTGTCTAGAAAATGTATGTGGGAAAGAGTAAATGATTATATCACTCACCTTAGAAATTGTCATGCAGCAGGATGGAGGCATCTTGCAGAAGTCATAGGGGTTTTCACATTGAAAGCTCTCATGTTCGGTCCAATCCAAAAAGTTTTTATAACCACAACACTCAAACTGTAAAATGTCTTATTGAGAATCATCCTGATCAATTTTCAGTTTTTATTCAACAGGCACCAAAACAACACTGAAAGTCATCTACAGTGAAACTCGGTTAACTCGACCTCGGATAACTCGAAAACTTGCTTAACTCGAATCAAGTTTCATGGTCCCTGCCTGGGTATAATGATAATTTGCTGGGCATATCTCAAACTTTTAGTCATAACTCGAACTGATAAACTGCGGTTAGTGCCAGCAAATTACCTTTTCTGTGACTGGATGTGTTAACATTCTTGTGTAACAAGTTTAATTTCATTGTTTTCTTTTCACATGAGAAGAAAATCTCGCAAATTTTAGAAAGTTTAGCCAGAAAATGGAATACACTAGAGCGAAACGGACTCACTACGGTGGCCACATGGCTAATGCACAGGGATAGCATAACTCATAACTCAAACTTTCCATAACTCAAACTTTTTTGGTGGTCCCCTGCAGTTTGAGTTATCCAAGTTTCACTGTACCAAAAACCATTTCTAAGCGTAGATAACTTTAGCTGTTTGGGCACCTAACTAGAGATTAGTTTCAAGTTTCTTATAATCCAAGTAAACATGAAAAACCTGAAAATCTGTGCGGGACAACTATGGTAAAACTTTTGTAAGCCGGTCTACCCTGCTGCCTGTGAAAGATATTTTCATTGTGTCTGGAAAATCTATTTGAGGCCACCTCATCGGTGAGTTCTCATCAAATTTAAGTGGTGCCCATAATTTAACAAGAAACCGAAACAGAACAACAAACTCACATTGATTTGCAGGTTGTCGATGGTCTGTGTGAATGATAGATCAGTAGATCGATATGACTTTAAGCTAAACTTCAGATCTCTGTTCAAAAAATTAGCAACCTGAAAATGCCACATATAGTTATATTAATTCACTGTCGGTCGTAGTGCAACAAAGACCGCAATTAAAGAAATTGCTGCCTGGGCAGGTTTTGATAGTGGGAGCTGGCCATGTCCAGGATCAGCTGATTCAGTGTGAAGCACGAGCTAGAAGACTGAATGGATGGTCCTGGGAGGTTGGGGTCAGTCTACCTAAGCCATTTGTTTACACGTCACTCGCCGAAACACGCGAGAAGGGAGAGGTGGTGTAGTGACCCTGACCCTAATTATCCACTGGTTGGGACCTCCTTTATTTGGGCTGTGGTATACCGAAGCCACGCTAGCAATTCGGAGTGCATGGGAGGCTTGCTAAAGGCCCATACCAGAAAAACACCTCGCCGGCGAACCTGCAATCCTTTGAATGCAATATCCTAGTTTTTTTTACCAACTGAGCTATCCTGTGCCCACATAACACATCAAATAACCAACATCACAAACTGTGCATATCTTTTTTATCATATCATGGACACGGTGGTGGTGTTTCGCATAATGAGACCACTGACCATATCATAGACTTGGTAGCCATAACCCAGATAATAGTGTGCTCGTGACCGAAGTTTTTGGAAAAGTTTCAGTCGCGAGCACGCGAAAACACGGTCGGGTGAGGAAAAGCTGTTGAGTTCAGGATGGACTTTGATCGGATCAGAGTTGTCCTCTCCCAATTTTAACTCATCGGTTAGAGCCGAACGATTGTTCGCGATTCATTATCTCAACGTAATAATCAAGCCTCTTTGCGGTAACCATGACATTTGCCTAGACTACTAGGCGAACACCTACTTTTGGTTGCGGAATTCTGTTAGCGTGCTTTCGGTCGCAGATCGTGACCGAAAGTGAAAGATGCTGTTTTGGATCGCGCTGTTTGGTCGCGCTCTTGAGCAGTTTAGCCGATTTCGTGACTGAAATCCATTTCGGTGGCGAAAAATCCGAGCACGCGAATGCGCCTAATAATGGAGAGGGATGCGCCTAATGCTTGCATTCTTATTTGCTACAGTTTCCAGTATACTCTCCAATGTGGTACCCATACCATGTATACTATAATGCTAAGTAATGTAGTGGAACTTGCCATTTCAGTGTAGTGGAAACACAGGATCCCAATCACCACTTCTAACAGCAGAATGATGACAGAGGCGACTATAAACTGTGGAAATAAACAGTATTAGGTACAGTGACAAACCTCAGCACAAAGGTACCCAAAATTAGGCCTGATGCATGGTTTAAGCCTGTAATGTCTGAGCGTCGCAGTTTTTTAAGCAATGCAGTGTAATACATGTTACAATCCAAAAACCTGCATGGTCGGTTAAGATTGATCCTGTCTCATATCGAGGACCACAAGAGTAAGACCACAACAACCAGCTGGTCCACATAATTGCTGATTGATATCACAGTGTTAACAAAACTGAAAAGAACCTACCACTCGAATTAGAGAGAGATTCTCAGTACGAGAAGCGATGACACCGAGTAATCCAACTGTCAACACCACAATGGCGAGCACACAGACACCAACAATGGGTGTTCCTGCAAATGCTGTGACATCTTTGTATTCCGCTCTCAACACTTCTGCATATATACCTAGGATGAACAGCGATGCACCAGCCAACTATAAAAAATCATAACTTGTACATGGTTCTGTATTACGGCAAAACTGTTGGTGACCAAACTGATCAGCAATCCTTTAGAGTGTAGTAACTGCACAACAGAAATCGAGAAGGTGACTCACCACTCAATACATTCATGACTGAGACGGGTCTCTGATTGAGATTCAAACAGAATGACTGCTCACTGTGACTGTACTGGTGGCACCGACTCTGAATATGACTATGAGTATGAGTCTGATAATTTTAAATCCAGCAAAATTGTCTGAGCAGGATCAAGTGAATTGTTATTGCTGATCAGAGTCATGACTATGACTATGAGGTTGGTCTGACTCGACTTATTAAGTAACTCGGTGTAGTCTGTAGTAGACTAGTGTAGTCCACTAGCTTGTTGGGCATGATAGTTACCAACTTCTAATGTCTAAATCAAATTTAGAAATTGTAAGATTAAAAAAATATTAGAAATGCAGTAAATGAGTGAGTGAAACTGACTTGAACTAGTAGAACTAGAACTAGAAGTCAATCAATGGACTTCAATGGTGGCTGAGAACCTGAGAATGAGTCTCAGTGACTGAGTGCCTGACAGCCACTCACTCATCGAGTGAGTGAGTGAAACTGAATGAGTGAGTGACTCACATCGCTGGCTGGATTGGTTTGAGTGACTGAGCGAGAGTCATTGTCGAGTGAGTCACTGACTGAGTGACAGTGACTGAGTGACTGTCTGACCCCGCGCACACGCACGCACGCACGCACGCACGCACGCACACACACACACACACACACACACACACACTGGCAGTGACCCAGTGAGTGACACACTCACACTGAAACTTGAATGAAATTGAAAGTGAAACTAAAAAAAGTAAAACTTTTACTTTTACTTTAAGTTTTACTTTTAGTTTTAGTTTTACTAAAGTTAAATTAAAACTAAAACTGTGCGACTGACTCTGAGAGTGAGAGGCTCACTTACCACTAATACAACGGATGAACAGAGAGCGATGATGCGAACTATCAGCCTTTTCCATTCTTCCTCCATTCTGAAGAAAAACATAGAACGGTCACGTCAAAAACTACCTCTCTGTCTCTAGAGTCTTAATCTTGAAGTTAGCTTGTTTTGATTTGGCCTTGGCTGTCAAGACTCCGCGGTAACCGACTGCTCAACAACAGAGCCCTATAGAGACCGATCAACTATTTCCTGTGTGATGCGCAGGTCTCCGCGCAATCACTTCCGCCTAGAAGTAGAATTTTACTGACTGGGCGGTGTGCACCGGGTGCAATTGACTACCATGAAAATCTTACAGAATTTCATTCCATTGGCTTGGATTCTCGTTGCGGCAACATGTCAGACGTTGCCCAGGGGCATAAGCAAGGCTCGTAAGTGCTCTGATTTACATGAAGCATCACAAATTGCTCAAAGTCAAGGCAAGAGACCAAGACGGGCAAGACTAAGACTAGACTCACTTAGAGTTAGTAACTCAGTAAGTT
>Ga0224501_10002084_pt1 | contig 15607 bp, 8 predicted proteins | sample SF_Oct11_sed_USG_4_FD_169105 | JGI IMG/M metagenome (GOLD analysis project Ga0224501, IMG submission 169105) | Sediment microbial communities from San Francisco Bay, California, United States - SF_Oct11_sed_USGS_8_1 | ecosystem: Environmental > Aquatic > Marine > Sediment | place: USA... | reverse complement strand
TTTGGGCAAAAAGGAAAACAGCAATCTTCCTGTCTCACTGCCCTCTTTCTAATGACATGCTTTTTGTCAGAATTGATTCACTTTCAAAAATCCATTTGGAGTGCCTACAAGTTAATTAGTCAAAAGCTCAAACTCAAAAGTCAAGCCGAATCAAAGTCAAAATCCAATTCCACCTCATTTGATTTACTAATTTACTTAGTAAGTTAGTTAGTGATTTACTCAGTCACTGACTGAGTAAATCACTAACCTAGTAACTTACGCACGTTGCTAACCAGTAACTAAGTAGTAACTGACTCAGTCAGTCAACATCGCAGTTACCAAATCCAATGAATGAATAACGAATAAATAACAAACTCGAGCACTGAAAATACTTTAAAGGCCTACTTTAGACTCCTCACAAGTAGCAACTTCTTCCTTCTCTGTTTCCTTTTCTGGAGCCTTATCAATGGGTGGTTCTGATTCAACTTGACTCATGGTTGACCACAGTTTAAATGAGTTTTGATCAGTTGGAAAAAGAAGCGAGTTTCTCGGCCAGTAGAAAATAAAGAGACAGGCCAACCTTTATGCCACCGCGTGATATCTCCGATCTTTATTCTAATGGGTTTCCGACCAACCTGGCCTAGACGCTGTTCTAGAAACCGAATAATTGGTTCCGTTGTATCCTATAGACCGCGTTATTGATTTGGTAGAAAATTCGTTTCAGCGAAATGACGAGACGTTTCGCAAAAACGAACGGATTTGCCTGGTTCAAAAACTATAGAAGCCTCCCCAGGGCTCTACACACATGCTAAGTTTTGTTTGATTCCGACTGAAAGTTGAGAGTGAGAGTGAATATTTCATATTAGGTTGTACTTCTTGTTCTGGTGACAACCCTTGAATGGATTGTAAATAAATTTAAAAACATTCTCAATTATCTGGTGGATCAAACGACGCTATGGCCTCTAGAAACTTGCTGCAACGGTCATGGAGCTGTATAACCGCAAATGCCAAGTGGGCCAATGCTGCAACTTTCACTTTCAGGATAAACACAGTTTCAGGTTTGAATTGCTATTAGTATTACTATAAGTATAAGCTCAAGTGTAGACTGTGGTGTATTGCACGAAGATTTTATCAGTTGAACTACGGCACAACCCTACCCGATAGTAAGTGGGTGACGCCGTGGTTGCATTGAGTGAATGAGTCTGACACTGACTCAAGTGAGTGACTGAGAGTGAGACTCTCACTGAGACTGATATGATAGTGAGTGAGTCTGTGACTGTGAGTGACCGTGAGTGGGTGACTCAGCGGAGTGACAGTCAGTAAGTCACACTTGCACGGGTGGTTGAGAAACTACGTACCCGGTACCCTCAAAACTATGTACCCGTACTCTTGAAACCAGGTACTCCGTAACTTCGAAACCATGTATCCTCATCCTGTACCCCAACCTCGAAACCATGTATCCTCATCCTGTACCCCAACCTCGAAACCATGTATCCTCATCCTGTACCCCAAGCTCGAAACCATGATGTACCCTGTACCCTTGAGGCTTGAAACCATGCACTTCCACCAGCAATTTGACCCCAAAAAACCGTTTCTCTGCAAGTAAATCTACTAAGTAACTAATGCTTAAAAATTTAAGTTAAAGGCTTGACTTTTCAGCATAACAAATGTGTTTAAGACATTGCCTCGGATTCACCTTAGACAGTCAGTAAAAACACGGCGGGCGCGAGTCAAACTCTTTGTACTCTCCGGTGAAAAGTTGTTGACTTAGCAAACTAGCGGATGTTTTTGCTACCACTTACGGGCATGCATACATGATGCCTGATGGCTAGGGCAGTGAGACTCCTGTGGTTACCTATTACGTAGTTTATTGCTCATTCATATCAGTGACAGTTTGTACGCAATAGGCCTTGCTAACAGCGGACGATCGTTGTAACCGGTGCCTTGCTAAGCGAGATCAATCGGCGGCCATGCTGTCTCCAAAGTATTTTTTCATATTTTGTATTCTCATCGAAAATTAACAAAAGATGACTTATATCATAAATACATTGTACATTGAGTGAATTTTCGAACAAATTGCTAAAACAGCAAAAATCATATAAGCCTATATAGTGAGTTAGCAGCTTGACTATCGGATCCGTGTTTAGATAGGGACAAATCCGACAGGAATCAGTAAGCTCCACCCACCATTGTATTGGGACATTTCTTGCCAAGCATTTGAGGCAGCAGGGCCTGGGCAAGCTCCTAGAGCGAAGGAGATAAGGATAGTTCTGTGAGAGCAGGCTTGAAATGTCCCTAGCACTTTAACATTGTTACCTTCGAAACCATGTACTCTGTACCCCATGCTCGAAACCATGTACTCTGTACCCCATGCTCGAAACCATGTCCCCTTGAAACCATGCACTTCCATCAGAAATTTGATAAAAATGGGGAATTACCCCCAGCAATGTTTCAAAATTAACTGAAGTACTTGTCTTTGCAGTATAGCAAAAAACGAGAGAGACAAACAGAACCACTTTTGTGTGTTCTTATGCAATTCGTCAATTTAAGACAGTGTATCGGATAAATTTCGCCACTTGCACCAGTTTGGATTTCACCAACCTTTTACGTTAGTTTCTGTGTCTCAACTAGGGTATTGAAAGTGAAAACAATAATTGTATTATTTATGCTGAAAAGTCAAGGGTTTACTTTACCCTTAGTTTTTAAACATTGGTGGGTTATTTATGGTTTCTAGGGTACATGTTTTCGAAGGTATGGGGTATATAGTTTCGAGGGTACGGGGTATATAGTTTCGAAGGTGCGGGGTCTGTAGTTTTCCACTATCCAACTCGCACCATGGGCACGCACTCTCCCTCTCTCAGTGACTCTCCCAGTCGAGTGAATTCTTTCCTGAGTTAACTGACTGACTCCGTGACTAAGTTAGGCACTCCACTTACAGCCTAGTTATTCCGCTGAGTACTGATAGAACAATTTACAAATGTTTAGTCATGTATACGTGTTTTTTTTCTCAGTGAGACATCGCCATAGGAGATACAGAGACCAGCATGAAAAGCAAGCTATTCCAATTAATAAGCTCCAAGAAAATAGGCAGCCAACACATACCAATGACACTAACTACACAACGGAAGATTTACAGGCTGCTCGGCGCTACAAGTAGGAATTTAATGATTTAGTACCAGTCATTTAGAAAACTGCGAGGAGGTTCTCATGACGAGGTTTGCTCCCAGCACAGTCGAGGGTGAAGTGATGGCTAAGTGTATAGCACACTTGGCTTAGAACGCCTGTTCGGGCTGCTGCAGTATATGTCACCCTCACCGGACAGGAATCGCGGCCCCAAATAAAGAAGTCCCACTCATGGAGTAACCTTCTCTGTATGGCTCGCAGACTGTGCAAGAGGAATATCTCCTCTTGTATCACGTTGGGAAATTTCTGTACCACTCAGGAGTAAAATTTACGAATCATAACTAGCAAGATGTCCTAAACCACCTTTAGCACTAATTTAGGAGTAATCGGTTTGGTTAATTTTTTGTTGATGTGGCTGAGATTATTAAGGCATATCCTTGTTTACAAAATGGTCCACAGTGAGCGTAGATTCCTTGGTGTTTTAGGTTTGTGCATCCGGAGTTCCTACCCTCAGTTGTCCCAGAATTACGGGACTCGGTATGTGAGAAGTTAGAGAGAGAAGATATGATGAGAAGAAGAAGTAAGCTGGATATTCCAGAGTTTTACGTCGGTGAGCAAATCATTGATACTTAAGTCACTATGGTCCAGAAGGAATACGGTTACATAAGCAAGGGATAATATAGCACGTCCAGCTTTTATGCTACTACCAGGATCTTTGGCATTCTTCACTGTTACATGTCATGTGAGATAAGCCTGTGGTCCATTCAATCTTTGAAGTATCATCCTTCGCCAAGCAAGCACCAAACAGCTGCCGAGCGCCTGACCAGACTTCTGCTTTCTTCGCATATCATACGCTATAGTTGTGTGGAATCTTAAAGAATTGAATTGTGATCCCAGGCTCGCTGATGGCGGTCACCTTGTCTGACCCCTATGCTGACGGGCAGCAATCTCGCTTCGTTGGAATATGCATAGAGAGAACCGAAGTGGGGCTGAGACACAACTTTACGCTGCGTAACAACATAAATGGTCAGGGTATCGAGATTATGTATGAGCTCTATAATCCAACAATCCTAAAAATTGAGGTGAGAATGGAACTTGTTTGTCGGGTTCTATGATTGTACGCACTCTCTCCGTCTCTGGGATCTAAATGCGAACACAACTCTGGCGCACCATGGGCAATTTTAACCTGAAACCTTGATTCTCGGACGTGTCTGTCACATGAGAGGGTTTTCACTGTTAATTATCATCCAGACCGCTTGATGTTGTGTGAGCCTCTAAGCTTCAACAGGCGATAGGGTTTTTTCTATGCGGGTACGTGACCATCCTATTTAACGGACCTCCTAACCCTTACAGTGGGGCTAGGAATAATGTGAGGAGTTCATACTTACAATGGGAGCCTGTCGTGACTGTGATCCGAACCAAAGTTCTTGGCTCACAAGACTAGAGCTCTACCGCTGAGCTATTTTGCTATTCATTGTTTGGAAGATCTTTCAGAATGACAAGTACCTTTAGGGTTTCCAGCAGCATGTGTTCACTGTTTTTGCTGTTCATAGTTATTTGTGAGGATTAATTAGCAAATGCTCTGATGTCATATTGTACACAGTGAACCAGATCTGTGTGAAATTCATTGCAATGATAGCATTAGGCCCTCATGGATTGTAGGTATTGAAGTTGGAGAAGCGTCTGGATGAGGAGTTGTTCTATCTTCGTGACTGTCCTGCCGAATATAGCACGGTGCCCTTTGACCTGGAGGCGACTCCCCACCCTAAAGGAGCTCCGGTTCCTATAAATCCCATCAAGGTAGTTGATATAGCTGCCCACAATTATACTTAGCTTGATCATTTGAATCTTGAGTTGTCTTCTTGCTAGTGTGTGTCAAGAACGAAAGCGGTCTGACATGTATAAGGAATAATCTTCACCCAGTCAAGCTCCTGAATGGATATCACTAACCTATCAGCCATTATCTAAAAACTAACAAATTTGTTGCGTGTTGCTGTTCATTTAGCAGAGTGAAGCGACCGCTTAGTGAATAGGGACTGGCTTTGGACGGGGGTCCTGGTTCGATTCCCAGCTCACAAATTTGTCTTGGCAACACTTTTTCCAGTTTCAAATCCCGGCTTGAAATGAAAGAGGCCCACCATTAGACTTTGCTTCTCTACGGGGGCACACAGGTGTAAGCAGGGATTCCTGTATTGCCTCATTCTGGGAAACGCCAATTTAAGTTCACTCAGTAGGCAAATTTCTGCACCACTTGTGCTGCTCTGTCATGGTGACACAAAATTATTCGGGCAACATGAGATCTAATGGGACGTGCATCGCCGCGGCAAACCGAGGCACCCCGTGGAGTTGTCGTCTCGTGCCGCTAGTTACCTTACAGTACCGCTTACCTCTGTACAGATCTGCCATTAGCATGTGATTTGTCAATAGTATGGTCACTACTTAGAATGCCAACTCTTGCAGTAAATTGGACTTGCAGGTGACCTCAAGCCTGCTATGTTCATTAAATTCAGTTTGCATTGATTCCTTGGCGAATAGGCATTGACACTGAAAGTGATACTGATAGTAATATACTAATATTTAGGGTTGAATTAGAGAACTGAGTCAGTGACTGAGGGAGGTAGTCAGTCAGTAAGTTGGTCACTACTGGGCTACTGGCTCAGTCAGTGGGTCATTGACTGATCAAGTCAGTAAAATGACCTGTATTGTAGATTGCCAAGGTGTTGAACGTTGACTAATCCAATTGCCTAAGTTACTACTATCTTTCATCGAACAGTTTATAAATTTTATACACTGAAAAGCCGTTGGAAAGATGGTCAATGGTACGGTAGCGTACCCTGCAGCACGGAATGACAACTCCACGGCAGTTTGCCTCGGGGTGCCTAGGTTTGCTGCGGAGGCATTGCCGCGATGCGAATCTCATGAAATCCCAAGTTGCCATTTATTCATTTAGCATTTGCTTGCTTTAAAGTAGTTGATATTAAACATAGCCTTTAAAATGTGATTGAAGTAGAAACCTGTACGTTCAACTGAATTGTTTCAGATCAAGTTGAACCCAAGGCCATGGAAGGAGAGGTGGGAACGATCTGACATGCAGGGAATTTATGGATTTGAGGAGTTTGTCAGTCCACGGCTGATGAAGAAAGCCCAACACAAACTCGTTCGAAAGGTAAAGCTGTGAAACATGTGTGCAAATTGTAAATGCGATACATGCGAAGTTAAAGGGGTTATGTGACGGTCGAGGGTAGACGCACTTTCGGAGTTGCGTTTCCCATTATTGAAGGGAGGCAACTCTGCATTCATTGCAGTGATAGCGAGTTGCCTTTTCCAAAAAGCGAATATCAGTCACTCTAATAACTACAGCCCGAATGTGCCAAATAGAAAGCAAATGATTTCTAAAATTTTACTAAAATTCAGTAACCTAATGATCTTTACTCTCTCATAACATAGAATAGAATTTGAAATTCAACGTAATATGGGAGAAAACTCAAGTTATAAGAAGTGCTTTGCTGGTCTTCCTTTGCCCTAAATAGAGGCCTTTGCGTTCGGGCCTCTATCATTTCATAATGATGGCACTAACGCTCACTGACAGAGGTGAAAAAGTGCACTCTGAAACCCTATTCCTATATTTTTGATGCACATTGTCTCTATTCAGACGTGTGTAACTACAACTCTAGTATAAACTTGCGAGAGATTTTTCAAAACATCAGCGCGTAAGCAGAGAAATCCATGCAAACACCAACGTCTCTGTGTTAATTTCCTATCTCGACACCAATTCTGTTACGTTAACGGTCTGAAAAGTGCATCTCCAAAGCCCTTTTAAGTATGCGCAATGGATAGGGCTATATCTAACTTTGACCTGGGTATTGGGCTCACTAATTCTTCGTGGGCTTCAGAATCTGAAAACAAGTGAAGACACTTTTGGTATTGGCTTAACCCCGGTGAGTAAATGTCTTGCGCCATCATGAAAAGCTTACCGATTCGTCCTATTCAGCAAATTATTTGATGAACTAATTCAATGTGACCAAATAAACCCGTTGTAGCGGCGCCTAAATCATATTTGCTCTTAATTAATTCCTATTTCTGCTCTATGCGGGCTCCCGGCTATCCCATCTAGTGGGCCTGATTGCCATCCTATCAAGGTGATTGCCTCCTAAACCAGAGGCTTTAAGTGGCGGGAGCTGGGAAGTATGCAAGGAAATCATGTTCACAGTGAAATTTTGACTTCTCGAGGATTTGAACCGTGGTTCTCGATCCGCTCAGCTAACCCACTATCCCATTGAGTTCATTGTATTCAGGAGCACCTGTAAACACTGCTGTCTCGGAAGCAGGGTCTGCTGAATGCTGACTGGTTGATATCTCCAGCCCTTTGATGTTGTAGCCATGGGAGAAGTATGACCTAGTGAAGAAGTATAGAGAATCAGTAGTACAAGAGGACGGAGATGCAGCTTATCTAGACTTCACAAAGGCTCAAGAGAGACTAGAGAAAAGAAAGGCCGCTGAACTGGACAGTCAGATCGAATCAGATCGAAAATGATCGCATGAAAATGCTCCCAAATGTAGTATACAAGGCGAATTTGCCTAACCATCTCATTTTTGATTCAGTTGGGTCTCTTTGTACTGTCATGCGATGGATGCCTTTTTCTTTATTCCTGCTTTACTGGTTCTGATTATTACATTTCTTGGCCAGGCCCATGTTTATTTTGTTTATCTTATGAGTTGTCCTCCACGATTCGCTGCACTCCTAGGCTTTAACTGAACCAATGAGATATGCGGTATCATCTTTCTAGAGTCTCTGGTTCTCGTGCAAACACACCACCAAACAAATTGCAAACAAGTCTTTGTGATACCATCTGCAGAGAGAGAGAGGGAGAGAGGGAGAGAGGAAGAGAGGGGAAGAGAGGGAGAGAGGGGAAGAGAGAGAGAGGGAGGTTCTTTATTCATAGAATCTGAAAACCCCAATGATAAGCATCCGTACAACTGTACACCCCGTTTAGCTTGGCATAATCATATTTGCATCGCAAGTGGCCGGCCCCTTTGATCAATTCCGTAAGTGCTAAATCTATTAGACAGGAATAATAATTTCGACCTTGTTCGGGGTACCACTAAGTGGAGGTCATGGGCAGGGTTGCTTAGTGTTTGTTTTTCTTATATGTTATCTTTTATCCTCCGCATTTGGCCACCTTATTTAACAGAGATCTCAAGACTTGTTGGAGCGGTTGGAACTAGAAATTATGCGAGAACCTCGTTCTCACCGCAGAAGCTCAGCATGACCAGGACTTGAATCCAGGATTTTCGTGTCCATTCTCATAACCAACAACCGTTCAACTTTGCATGCTTTTGTCTTGTGCCATGCCTGTATTGGCTCTCAAATCCATGTAGCATATGACAAGCACTTCATGTCCATTATGGCCAGTTTTTGTTTGAAGAAACCATATCTGTTTTACTTTATCTTCTTAACATACAAGGTGACACCTCCATGAATAAAAAGAAATATAGAAGTGTGTAAGCTATATGCATCATGAGTCCGATTACAGCCGCAGTTTTTATTCAGTTCAAGAAATAACCAGGTGGTCCAACTTACGGGGGATTGCCTGACTTGCCGGTGTGAAAAAGATTTTCACCGATCTTTATAAGCCTTGATCCAAAAGAGTACAAAAAGGATTTTCCTTTGCCCCATCGACCATTGATGACAATCCCATTATCAACTAAAATAGGGTGTATGGATTGTATCAAATGATGGGCGACGAGATATCAGAAATTTGAGGCAACCTCTTTATCTTGAGACATACAATGCTTATTGAACAACTACCAGATGCGAGTGTGGTTAACAAACAGACCCATTCTGAAATTCAGAGGGATGAAATCGAGGAAAAAATTGAATGCAAATCAATTGAACAGGAGTCAACGTAGTTTTTATTTAGCCAGACACACTGATCACAGAATTCAATTGAAGAACCACAGCATATAATTCAAGCATATAGCTACACAGTTGTACCTTGATCTGCATGCATGCGGATACTAGGCTCAACTAATACTGCGATTCTATGCAGTCAGTCACTCATTTTGACAGTTATTAGCCATGCTGGTAATTGAGTGCATTCAAGAGATGGAAGAAGCCTTATAAAGCTGCCTACAGAGTGCTGCTTATTCCGGTACAGGATTGATCATGGGCAGCATGAATGCTAGGGAAATCTACATTTAAAGCTGAGGTTAGGGGAGAAGTAAGAGACACACATAACGAACAGGTAAGTGTTACCATCAGGATTATATAGGTAGATAGCTGCAGGTAACGGTGTCTCAATTGATTTCGTAACCTTGGAGAACTATCATAAGAACACCCCAATACCTGATTACATTGAAATGAATTGATAGGTCGGTGGCTAGAATGTTTAAGTCAAGATCGATGCCTAATTAACCTGGTCCTCCACGATGATATGAACTCCTCCCATTATTCCCAACTACCCCAGAAATAGCTCCAGGGCTAGGATATGCTTTCCCAACAAAAACGCAATACATGCATAATGGTATAGATGCTGACCTTGTGCCCCTACTGATTCAGAGTAAATGTGATTCTTGTTACAAGCCGATAGAAAGATTGTTTTTCCTTGCATGTGCAAATAATACTCCAGGATTAAATTAATTTTGCCACGGGATTCTTGACACTGGATAAGAACCCAAATATGGTGCTCAAAATGCACTGATGACAGTCTTCCTTTTCCCTTCTTTCATCATACTGTCAGCTCAGCAGGAGTACCTATATACTGAGAGTCTGTCCAACTTGAAATCTGAATCATCTCATAATTGAACAAAGAATGCCAAGTCGCGTACCGTGTTAGAATTATCTTCAAATATAAACAGGATGAATAATATGTCACTTATTACCTGATTTTACGCATTCATATGATTTCCGGCAGCGGAAGGCAGCCCAACTGCGGTTACCAATTATAAAGTCTGCAGCTACATCGACAGACTATGAAACTGGAAAACATTCCAGGTTTTTTAATATAGAATTTCTTTCACAAGCAAAAACATGAACCAAATTTATGTTGATAAAATGATTGTGTGTATTATTGGGTAATAATAGAAGCTTTTCATTAGTACCGGGAACATGTGTGTCTGGTTGTATGCCTGGCTGGGTAATTGTTACCAAGCCTATAGGGGCCTAGTTCGTGAAAAACTAGCTTTTAACTTTTACAGATTTTTTATGGAAGGGCCTAAATGCTCACTGTATACCTGATTTGCCCAAACCTTGCTTCTTGCGTTCTGCGAGGGTAATCAGGTTTTTTCCTAGGGATGCATTTGATCTGAAGGTACGAATAGTTTGTTTTACTACTCGATTAGAACAGCTAATACAATTCCCTCTAAACAATTGGCCACTCACAGTAAACCTGTTGCACAACTCTATAGTTATAGGCCAGGAACTCTGGCAGCTATTTCTCATTAGAGATATATTAACTAACTCAGCTTAGTGGTAAACTGGCCTATTATAAATAACCGGGGATAAAACGCATTGGATGTTTATAGACAGTAAATTATAAGTTAGGTCTTACCGCATTCTCTATTTACAAGGTGTTAAACAGAATTAACATGTCTTCTGCGGCGCGGGCTGATTCTACACAAGGTACATACATGCATACTCATCTGTTTTACGTGTAGGTGTAGAATTTTGGTCAGAACCTACTCGCTCAATTTAGTTAGTTATCTAATATATATCTGCATGGAGGTTTTCGTATGACTGGTTGTGTTAGTCCTGAATGCCTTGGGGTATTTGTAAGTTCATTACTTTAATGTATTTTAAAATCATCCTTATTTGTACGACTCACTGGCTTCATTCTATGGCTTCATAGACCTTGAGCGAAGCTTTTACCTAGAGAATGAATGTCAAAGTTGTCACAATGTTATTAGTTTGAAGCCCGGTCTCCCTATTTTATTTGATTGGATGAAAAAAACTGATTTTAACTTAGAGCGGCTTTATTCAGTGGAAGAGGCAAAACCACAATCTTCTGTTACATTTATTCTCTTGGTTTTGGGGTTGCTTCATTCGATCTGTTGTGATAATACACTTTACCATTACCTCAATTCAAGGAACTTCATAGGCATTTCGTCTCAAACTCAAAAGTATTCATCGATCGGAAGGATGGCCATGAGCCAAAATTGGTCTTCTTATCTTCATGACAAGACAGCAATCAGGAGTGGTGCAGTAATTACCTACTGAGTATTTGAATCAGCCAATCCCAGGGTGCACCATTAGGAGACTTTCTGCTTGCACTCTTGTGCCCCATAGAGAAGGTAGCTCTGCTGGAGGGCCTCTTTTATTCAACATCGGGATCCGGACCCAATGAGGCTGTTGCGAGCTGGGAATCGAACCGGGGACTCTCGGTCCAAGGCCCAGCACGCTATCACCCATATCAGCCATTCCTTCACCAGCCAATTTGATTATGACCATGGCATGAATACTTTTGATGCAAGGCTCCTACAGTTCCCCGTACGGATCAGCCTCAAGCTTGCAGGTGGAATTTTTCAACTCTCAGCAGTAAATGCCTACACGATTCTCTCCAAAATTGGTTAAAGTGAAGATAAAAAGTGGCGCTCCACTTTAGTTGCCTCTCTGATGTTCTTGTCAGGGATTGCATGGAATCACCACATGACATTCTCTTGCCCCAACAAGGTCAATCGATCATTGGCTGTGGGAACAGCCTTGCGCAAACACTAGTCACCCAGTTTTTGTTAACCAGATGGTTTCGAGGGTACTGACCGGTAAAGTGGATTAGTGACTTTTTGAGGACTCACTGTCTGTTGATCGGCAACCCGCTTTTCTCTGAGTAGCCATCATTACTGCGTAATACTCAGCCACCCAGGAGCCGAAGAAAGGTTAATATGTGGGATTTCTTAATATCACCAGATTCACCACAAGGTATCCTGATTAATTTTCAATACCCTCAAGAAGCTATCCTTTTCTATTTGATATGATAATTTTGTTTTACATGGATAACTTTAAGAAGGCCAAAGGATTTTTGTACATCGAGGTCCACAAAAAGCAGAAATACTATAATCAGCCAAAAGCAAATGGCATGTGCTGAGTCCAGTAGACGGTCCAGAGGAGAATTTTCCGATCTATCAACAGATTTTCTCTTTTGGTAAAAACATTTTTAAAACTAACAGCTTTCATTTTAAGAAACATGTAGTAAAGAGAGTTGGGATTTCTCTAGAACAGAATAAGAGACAGCATAAAAGACATAGAGTTAGCCTAGTCGTAGAGTCATAAAGGATAACTCTATGGTAAAAGGTAATCGAGATCTGTAAGGCTGGGCACGGTTCATAGACATGGATTCCTCAGTAGTAATCTATGGCATCAATCTCTAAGTTATTCATATTCATGTTCATCTTTGGTGTGTTCCCTTTGATGATGAGGTGACGTTAATCGAATGCACAGTTCAAGTGAGCTAATCTCAAAAACCGTATAATCAAGTGCTGCTACCTTCATGGCACTAACAATGCTACTGTATAAAAAAACTGGCAGATAGATGACAGACCAAATGGTCCATATTATTACTTTTATAACTACGCCGGGAAGGCGCCGCAGCTGAGTGATTACAGCAGCTGCCAGTGGGTCTAAAGATTCCAACTTTCACACCGGATTTCTTAAAAACTCTCTCTGTTCACCCAGCAGGGAATGCCCGACTCTCTTCAGTGGTGGGAAAGATGAAGGTGGTTAGGAAGAAGAGTGGCACCTCACCTCAGTTACTCCCTTGTTGGTACAATTGACTCTCTAACAGCCATTCCCCCTACCCACACAGCCATTGGTGAAAGGACAATCTTTAGCCTGAGCCTTCAGTTTTGACCATAGTCACATCTATGCTCATAGGTTTGATTCCTCGTCTGCCCCAGGCACACCAAACAGCTGATCAGGATCATTATCTAGGTCGAATGCCACTGTGTCTGATTGAATACATGAACCTGCGTTCCATTTGCAACACCTTGCCTTAATATTTTATCAACATGACGTAACAGTCAGGCTATAGTATACCATTTTAACTAGCTATATCTCCCAAAATCTATAGCTTTAATGATCAGTACAATTCAGATATTTCATGGATTTCTTGGGCAAGAGTGAGATGACCACGCTTCCAAAACCTAGACCCGCCCATCTACCCTAAGATCACCTGTGACCTATATTTGTAGCCCTACCTCAACGCCGCCCATGAAATTTGACTCGAACTATTCAAAAAACAGTATATTTCATTGAAATTAGACACGCAAATTATCGAACTCTTGTTTTCAGTTTAAACAATTTACCTGCGAAAGGTGAACCAGAAACAATAGCTGAGAATAACCGTTAATTTGTCAGGTTCAATAGAAATGAGGTAATTTATTTTAATAAGCCAATAATTCACAGTCTGATGATCAGAGTAAATGACTCCCTTCAGTTCATGTGAGCCCTGTGTTGAAGCGTGATTACCCTTTTTAAGGGTGAGTGATTCGTTAGTTCAGTACATATTGAGCTTTCTTGTGCGATGCATAATCAACAGAGGAATACAGGCGCACATACTTAGCATCTGTAGGTACGTATAGCATACACATTGCATACTCGCACTACTCTATCAATACTCCAAGGAATAGCATTCAGCATGCATAGTAAGTCTTTAGTTTGATACTGTAAGTCTTGAGTCAGTATGTGTGAAACTGTTGTTTGCAGTTTGTGTATGGTTTAGTCATGCACATCAGTCAAAATGCTGCATGATTTATAGCTGTAAGATAGATAGGGGTTGATAGATTTTTATGTTGCCCAAAGGCCAGCATCAGAGATATTTTTGTAGAACCCACCACAGAGTATGCAGAAATTATACCTAATTCACCAATTACCTGTTTCATAATCAATTATGCTCATTTCCTTTAGACTTCTAAAAAGGGTGTATCTACAATTCCTCCAAGCCCGTACATGTAAACATATGAACTAGATAGGCTGATGGAGTGTTTAAAATGTAAGCTGACAAGCTCATTGCTAGATGGTGATTAGCAATGAGTTGTTAATATACACGGCATATAGCTAGGCGAGCCAGTAATGCTCGCATTGACTGACCACTCTAGACAACCTTGTCTGACTATTTCTCGGGTATATCCCAAATGATCATAGATGCTCTATGATGTCTTCACTGTCATGGTGAGGCCATCGGATCAATGCCAATGCTCCACCTCATAGTGAGGCTTTGAACTAGAATTAAAGTGAGCAGCTCATACTCACAATGAGAGTTTGAGATCAGGATTTGAAATAGATCCTCATGGTTGTGAGTCCAGCGCCCTGCCGCTTCGCTATCCCGTATTTACTTGTATGCTAACTGCACATGTGTAAGTCAGTGTCACTGTGTAATTTGAAGCGATGGCTTAGTGGTAAGCGTTGAACCAAATGTCTCCGGTCTGTTTCCTGGTTCAGACAAAACTTTTCGTAACAGCCTTGTTGGTTTCAGATTGCGGTGTTGAACATTTTGACTAAGTTGCACCATATGTTAGTCAGCCGTTTCTTCCATAGCTACCCGTGTTTACAAGTATATGCATTTAAATTTGACCAAAACCAATCGATGGACACATTCTCGTCACAATCACCAGAGACTCACAATACAAAATGACATGGTAGTTTTACTAGTGATTAGTGAAAGGCATTTTATTGCCTTCAGAGACTGTATATGGTAAAGCCCAACACTTGCTTTGTTCTTGTGATACCAGAATGGGGCTAATCAGTATGACAAGTGCTCGTCCACCGACGCCGCCAGTCGGATACTAAATAGCAAGTATCATGTATTTAGTATATGCAGTCATTTACCCTTAAGCCAAGAGAGCATCATGAGAATTTTTTAGGATTTGAAGTTCTAAGCAGATGATTCAAAGGATGAAATTTGACCCTTTGCGCTGGCTCATTGGTAGAGCATTGTGGTTGCAATCGCAAGAACTTTGGTTTGTCGGAGCTTGCTGAGCTCCTTGCATCAATCCTAGCTCAAAAAGAAAGCCTCACAGTGAGGTACAGGATTGATACTGACCCGCTTGAAAGGTGGAAAACGTACAAATATAGTTGCCAAGTAAATTCTATACCTCGAACATTCTTAGTAGAACCGGTCAGCTGTTTGCGCTATATATGTATGTTTATTTATTAGTCATGAGAAATGAATGTACAAGCCTGCGGGCCAGTAAAAAGTTATATAAGTTAATTATAAAAATGAATTCCTTCAGGGCTTTGACCGAATTTTCTAGCCAAAATAAACAAAAATACTTGAAACAAGGAAAAGAACTCTTGCTTTTTAAAGAGTTTTTCTAAATTTTAACCAGACGCTTTTTATGAGTTCCTTGATTTTAATGGCACTTTACATGCACCTTTACATGCACCTTTACATGCATCTTTACATGCACCTTTACATGCACCTTTACATGCACCTTTACATGCATCTTTACATGCACCTTTACATGCACCTTTACATGCACCTTTACATGCACCTTTACATGCACCTTTACATGC
>Ga0224501_10002083_pt1 | contig 15617 bp, 4 predicted proteins | sample SF_Oct11_sed_USG_4_FD_169105 | JGI IMG/M metagenome (GOLD analysis project Ga0224501, IMG submission 169105) | Sediment microbial communities from San Francisco Bay, California, United States - SF_Oct11_sed_USGS_8_1 | ecosystem: Environmental > Aquatic > Marine > Sediment | place: USA... | reverse complement strand
ACAGTAACTACCCAGCAACGTTCATTCGTTTCCGGTTTCGTACTAGGATCTTTGAAAACTTAGGAGGCAACTTGCAATGCAAGAATTCAATGACTTTCTTTGGAAATAATGGGCATCCCAGCGATCCATTTGGAACTATAAAAGGACTCGGATTGCGTCCGGTCAGAGACAGACCGGACGCAAAGTGAACTCTAAAGCACTATAAAAAAACCTAAGACAACCTAAAAATAAATCTGTTTTCATCTTGGAAATGTTGTAAAACCATAGTGATATCCCAATAATGATAATAATAAAAATAACAAATAGTAGTACTAGTGTATCTGAAACTGATTTATTATAGAACAAGATGAGGGGATCGATGTCCTTCACAAGGTGATACAGAGACAGAAGGAGATTGGGATCGGAATTGGGAATGAGATTGAACGCCAGAATGGTGAGTATAATATATCAATATGGGTCTGTTCTGTCCCAATAACCAGCCCTGAACGATCAGTTAGGCAGAGTCTGTGCCGAGTGTTATATATGTTAAACGTTTATCACAAGACAGCTCTAAAGGGGTTATGTCCTGTCAGTTGGTCAATACGCTCACGAAGACTTGTGTTTCCAGGATTTTATAGCGATCACGTTCTTTGGTAAAAGAAAATGCTACCGAGCTCAGATGTTCCGAAGCAAATTGAGAGAGAATAAAATCTGATTACACAAACCTTGTCTCCTTGAGATTTTTCTCTGCTCACTGACAGTGTAAAACATGAAACCAAACTTTTTGTTGGAGAAATGTTATTGGAAGTGCTTCCTGAATAAGCATGGACTCGATAGTAGCGTTCCAGGTATGATAAACCGACCACCAACTTATAAAAAGAACTGTTGCAACTAGCTGAAAAGGTTTCCAACTGTGGACCATGTTAGAGATGAGCTATTATCATCGCCATCGTACTGCGAATGTGGACATACCTGTCTGAAACCCATTTTAAGTGAATCCTTAATCACCCATCAGCAAAATCAGTGTGGCATATTAGTATTGTTATTTGGCCCCAAATGTCAGAATTACAGCTATTTGTCAACCACTCGGTTGAAATTCGATTATCAGGGAATAATTGTGGTGTTTTTCTCTCTTGGCCATCCGTCATTCGAGTAGGACTTATTTGTGTATCCACGCGTTTGTTACTATAGTTATGACCGTTCAAACCAAATTAACGCTCATATAAAGAACTGTAGTGTACACAGTAGAAATTTCTTGTCTTATCAGCTATACCAGCCCTTGCAACTTTATTTGGCCTTTTTTATGTGAGACTTTTATTGCTGTTACTCTGAGCTGGATAGATTCTAGTAGATGGTGGTTAGAAAACCTTTTAATTCGGCTACCAGGCGGATTTGGGGATATCCCTTGGATAGGTTGAAGGCGGGCCATCTTGTAATGGGGTCACTTTCCAGACCTTTGGTCTCTTCCAAAAAATTGCATGATTTACCCAAATTTTGACACAGAAATTCTCATTAATTCATAGTGACACCATCTCACCTGCCACATATTGGTATTAAATATTGACAAATGCCAAGGCAGATATGCATATACCGTGTGCACTAACAATAGCAAGTTGGTGAATGACTCTGTCTGTGACATCTCCGTTGTCATGAGGATAGTTTACGTGCCTGAAAAACGGCAGTTGTATGGGGATGTCGACAACCGTAGGCGCGACATTGCCATGGCGAATATGAAACATGATTCATGAGCAGCTGTAGACCTGTGTTATGGAGAAGCCTGTGTAGTGTGTCGTTGTTCACGGCTCAACCATAATATTATGATGTTTTGCGACCTGTGATCTGGCCTAATGTTAGGCTAGTAAAATGGGCATCTGGACTGCTTATTCATCTCATCATGGAAAATGCACAGGGCAGGCAATACGGAGCTTCTACCTGATTCTTAGCATCATTACCTGCAGCCCTTTGCTTGCTCATAGTCAGATGTAGTTTAGATGAGGGTTAAGCCATCGCATAAACCTGACCAAGTGCAGATAACTCCTTGTGATGCAGGTTTTACAAATACCTTCTACCTAATAACCTTATCAAAGCTTTTTTTGGTAATTCAATAAATATTTTGATCGATTATGTTGGTGATGTTCAAAGTACAATATCCTTTCGCTGTAAAATTAAACTTATATAGAACATTTTTGTTTTAGTATGAAGTGTTTCTTGTCCAAAACCGAGACGTGATGGATCTTTATAATCTGTGTTTTGTTGGCTGTAGGTTTGATCGATGATGTGACAGACAATGTGGATGTAGCAAACTCGAGAGTGCAACAGGAGACGGCGAGGGCTCGTGATCTCGTTCTTAAAGAGAATAAAGGCAGCTGCGGTATGTTATCAGACATGGTGGATCCCTGGATGATGTGATGGGCGGGTGGCTAGATGTTCAAGTGGGTGGGTGAAAGGTTGGCTGAGTGACCTGCCTATTTGTATGGGTGACTTTATGGGTGAATGTAATGGCAAGCAGCCAGTATGGGTGTGGGAGGGGTGGTCGGGTCTACAGGCTGGTCGAGTCGACAGCCCGGTCACAAGATGGGTAATGTGATGGCTGGCCTGCATCCCCTGATTAGGAGTCGAGTTGCATCAATGAATGGTTGGCAAGAAAAATACGTAGATTTAGCTAGGAAGGGCTACCAAATAAAATAGACAGTATCTTGTCTGTACCAGTATTTGAAAGACATACTGAATTGGTGTTTTAGTAGTTGTATAAGACTGTGTGTGAGCGAGATGGTAAATTCAGGACGGCCTGTTGGCTAAATATGACTGCTAAGTTTTGAAGAGCCGAGGAATTGTTACTGATGAATTACTAGCTTTCTTGATAGGATTGGTATTCAGACAGAAATGCGAATAATGGACTACTTCATTGATTGGTTCAAGCATTTTGAGGTTTGTCTGAACAAAGTGGTATGACTGTGTAGTAGACCAATAAGTGCTTTCATAGGAAGAGACATTATCAATGATTTACACCTGGCCACAGGTACTGATGGAAATTCTCAATAAACATTTATGTGATAGGCACGGTTTATTTTATTTGAGAATTTGACTTTACATATATTAGATACGCATCATTATACTCCATACTCTCGTAATCAGTTTACTGAGTTAGTCTGAAATGTATATCTCCGAGACAAGAAAGGGCAGAGCTTAAACAGCTCCGGTCTTTATGCAAATTTTCCGGCTTTTAAAATATAAATCCACCAAAGTACTTTCTCTGACCTGGGTGCCTGCCTTCTCAAGTGACGATTTGGTAATTTTGAAAAAAATCTTGTCGGAGGGTATATCTAGAGGACCCTTGAACTCTCGCACCAGCCCAACTACTTCTCGCTGTCAATATTTATTAAAATTAATTATAAAATAATTCTGGCATTTATTATCTGGTTGGCAAGGTGTAAGAGTGTAGTGTGTAAAACACGCTCGCGGTCTACTCTTAGCAGCATGTTGTTACTACCATCCATCATGGTTAGCTTATTCTCTGTCACTTGGTTTCTAACTAGCTGCATGATTAATTCAGTCTATTATGACTGGAGGACTTCCGGTATATTTTTAATTAAAACGTTGAATCACAAATAATCATACTGACTTTTACCCGATCACAGCAGTTAGGGCGGATGACCTGAGAGATATATAGAAAGATATTTATTAAGAGAATCTATGTTCCTAATGTAATGGCCTAGACTGGGGAATGAACTAAGTTCCTGGAGATTAGCTTCGATTCTCATAATTAAGTTAGAAATGGTGATTAGTTTGATGAAACCATTTCTTGTCAGGTGTTAAGAAAGTAAAACCACACAGAAAGCATTAGTGAGTTTGGTTCATTTGGTTGATTGGCTGTGAGCTTAGACATGACAGGGTATTGAATCATCTTGAGTACCTTGCTCAGCCGTGGAGCCATTTGGGTTTGGGTGTCAGACCTCTGGTTAGTGACTCACTCTGATGTATCTGGTACACCACCCGGTGATGGTCAGAGTATAGATGCCACACAGATTTGGCATTTTTAGTTCTGTGGGTTTGACACACCAATGAAATCTGTGGTCTGAGTCAGCTAGCTTATGCTGACTGACAGGATAGGTGAGCTGGGTGCATGATGACCAATCTGTGAATATCATGAGTGTGCAGGGCTGTAATTTCTAGTGCTATAGGAGTGCTCACATTTTGAACCTGACATGTTTTTCGTGGGTAGATAGTTTCAGCGCAGGTGTGGGCTATTATGCCCAATTACAGGAGTAGTTCTAATAGAGCCGTAGGTGTCATTGCACGAAGAAGCGGACGCCAGCTACCTAACCACTTATTTCGTTAAATAGATCAAAACAATATGAACATAGGCTAACAAAAATTCTCCACTGACGTGGTAAAATGTTGACGAAAACACTCGACTGTGCCATTTTTATCAAACCTATAGCTTGTGTATGTTGAGGTATTCTGGGCTGAGTTTTTATGTATTTATCTGCTGGTATGTGCACTGCACACCCAGATATAAACTCTCCGATGTTATGCCTTATGGATGGGGTCTGTCAGTAAAGATTGCAGCAATACAAAGCCTGCCCTGTCACTTTTTATAACGTTTGTTTTATTGAGAGGTCTGATCTACTGTTTTGAAGGTATAGTTGCCTCTTTCCAGCCTGTTACCAAACCTAATCTGTAAAATGTCTTGACATAGATTTGGATGCCTTTTCCAGACAGACTGCTTTCAGATCCTGCCTAAGATGTTTAGAAGCCACTGTCACTATAACCATTTTATCCTTACCGCCGATGATTCATATTGAATTGACCACCATGTAACAGGTAACCCCTAATCGAAATGACCCTACTCTGGATAAATATCTGTGTGGTGCGTCTGGTTGTGGAATTCCTTCAGTGGTTAGAGCTGGCTTGGCAAGTTATTACTTTATCACTGTAAGGTTATAATTCAGGAACACCTGCTCGTTGATTATTGAGTTGTGTATATTCTACTTTTGCAATCCCGAGCCTTCACATGTAATGAAGATGGTACAGTTTTTTGTCATCTGACTATTATTTAACGATTATTTTAAACTAACTTATAACCGGACTTTGGGTTTGTGTACTGAAATGGAAACTAACATGGCAATGAAGGCGCTAAGTTATCACCTCAAGGCGCTGCTGCGGCTACAACTTTGAAGTGATAATTTCATCGTTTTCTCTTTGAATTTTTTTTGAAGACCTACAAGTGAGATTAACCTGAGCTTGTTATTATATACTAAGGATACATGGGTATCACCCATAGAGTTATGGTATCACCATAACAATCCTAGTATAATTTATTAGGAGTGTGTAGCAAATACAAAAATGCTTAAATTACATGTAGTAAACGATCAATGATATTTTTACTCTTGCTGGTTGAGTTAGTTCTGTGTATAGTCACATCATGCCTATAGGAAAGCACCGGCTTACCTTACTAATCGGAATATCAACACCGTATGACTAAAATAAAAATACAAATGAAAAGGCGCTGTCATAATCCTACTCAAAGAGAAGTCCTAAACTCCGCCGGACTGCCGCTAGTAATAATGCCATGGCATACGAGCTGAAACTCGGCAGACATATTCCTGAGTCTTATCACCCCAATTCCTTTCTGGGTGGATTTGGTAATAGTCCGCTCTTTTTCACTCTATGTGTTTGATACACACATGCAGATGAGGATGATTCCATGATGAATATTCACGCTGCCCTTTTAATTGATTGATCATTGTTCATTGAGAGGCGACTGGGTGTGACCATTGTTGATAAGCAGCTAACGGGTATCCATTCAAATCCATTCTAGAGTGAAAATAGCGGCAGAGCATTATGTCGGCAGTGCCGGATGCTTATTGTAAAATAGTACATAATATCTAACGTATCACAATACAGCCACCAGTGGATGACACCGTAACCCAACACTGCCTGTGTCTTGTAACTAGCTCACCCACCTAATATATCTGCCCGCTCTCGGTTTAGTTGGTCTCCTAACTCGGGATAGTTTTTGATTATCATTTCTATTTTTGCTGAGAATAAAATTCAATTTCCTCTCTCCCAGTTTTGGGAAATTACCTCATCTCATCCAAATATACACTTGACTCGATGTGACTTTTTAATTCAGCAACATGTCTTGTGCCTTGAGATTACAACAGCAGTTTAGCAGTCAACTGTTCAGTTTCTTTTTGTAGCAATATGGACTACAATTATTTTGCTGATGGTGGCCATTATCGTCATTCTGGCCATCCAGTAACAGATCAGTGACAGGTGAGTTTCCTGATGGATTTCTCCTGGCTTAGTGATATAACGTATATCACGGTAGCTAACGCCGGGTATTATTGGCTCCGTTGTGATTGGTCGCCGCTGTGGGCATGGAATTTGGGCCCCATAGGCAGCTCCTTGGCCGATAAATCGATAAATGATGCCGCTGCATAGGAAGCTTGTACATCCGACACAGTAGTTACTGGTGTCTATGCGCTCACCTATTCCTCTTCAATGACCCATAGCAAGGTTCACTGAGTAAACAGTAGCATCCATTACGCTTGTTTACCCAATCTTATTAACTATGTACACCATTTTTTCAAAGACCTTCATTGATTGAGGCATTCTTTATCTGTCTTTGGAATTTGGGTGCTGGTGTTTTGTTAGTCGAGTTGAATGTACACAGGTGCCGAATGATGCTTGACGTGCCCCTTTATTCTGATCAATACACACCCTCAGCCACTGTATTCCTCAGCCACTGTATACCTGAACCACTGTATACAGTCATGTCTAGTGAATATGCCATATATAACCAACTTGTTACAGGAAATGGACTGCCTTGGTAAGGTACCAGCAGGCAGCCCATTAAGTAGTCAATAGCATTTGGGTGTTAGACAGTCATGTCTACTGTTTATATTGTATCCAGCTGTTAGCATTTTATTGTTTTTATCTCACTAAAATGATGTATGTAACATAAACCAACACTCACAATGAGCATGCCAACAAATTTCTGTACTGTTCATTGCAGGACACGCCATTTACAGCGGAACTGTGATCGCTCAACACAATTTTTCTACATCTCTCTGTGACCCATCGATGGAGGAGGAACTATTGGTGCTATATCAGATTTAGGAACAACTATAATTAACCATGTTCATAACATCTTATAATACAGCAGAATAATAAAATCAAAGTATTTACCAACACCATAGTGAGGCTACTTGTTATACCTGGAAAAAGCACAAGTATCAATACTACTAGCACAACATAAAATCACATGATAAATGTGTGCTGGCTTGGGGATCTTTGGCTTGGGAAAAGACAGTATCTTTAAGTGAAACTGGACACTAAAATATACCGCGCGTTGTAATTGTGATGTTGTGAAAAATATTCTGTACCAGAAATACTGAAAAATATACGATTCACACGCAGGGTGCGCTCCGTCTGCATTTCTTGGTCGGATAAAAACTCAAAATGGAAGTTAAAGGTGTAGGTACATTGCTTGCTGCTAATACTTGTATACTGCGATGAGTTCACCATATTAAACCATGTAGTACAAATCGGCGCATCAATAATAAATAAACCATTCACAACAATGGAAGGGAGCATGCCCAACTAATGAGATATTTGGCATAATGTGTACAGGAACAACACCTGCTGCACAACATGGTGCAGAGCTGGCTCATCAGTCTTTCCATTGTTCTTATGCAGAGATAATGAGTGTTTTATGGTGGTTGGTACAACTTGATGGCAAAATAGTTGATAAGAACACTGGGAACCTAGTCTTAATGCCAGCAAAGACATATGGACTGTCACAGAACTATCCGAATCCCCCCTGAATGATGGATGGCAGGATTGGCGTGTGCCTTCGTGAGGCAAGATACATCTTCCACAGTAATATACTAACTATCTACTGTTTGCCTAGATGAGTCTATAACAACTCTGCTTCCTCTCTTCTTTGCTATAGTGTCGCACTCTCTTGTCATATTCCTTCTTAAACCGAACTACTATTGACTCCTTATCGAGGATCAGTCTGTTTTTGTTGTCAATTGACGATCCTCCACTCACGCCAATCATGAAATATTTCTTGCCCACTCTGAGTTTCGGACACTTACAGTGCAAGTCATCATCGAGTACATAAATCTGATTAAGACCTAGAACTACCGGCGATGTAGACGTAGTCTTGTAAACGTATTCCACTTCCACGTCGAAACGCACCCAGCCATCTCCAATTTTCTCGCGCGACAACACTTGTCCCAGAACAGCTGTAAAATAAGATGAGAAACTGTCAGCAGTTCTGTTTGGCGAGGTATTAAATAGCCAGTTATTGAGCCAGATTCTTTTACTCCATTACTCAACTGATTAGGTTCATAACACTTCAGTGTAAAAGGCCTTAGGCTGATGAACTTAAGAAAGCTCGGTAAAATAACAAGCCAACTGAATGGTCAACCAAACTTCAATACAGCACCGAACCAAATTGTGGACTATTAGTGCAAGTTTACAAGTATATCCATGCATCAATCGGAAAAAATAACTCAGACATCACCTTCCCGTTGTTTTTGGTATTCGTATTTTTTACAACTTACCATAGCTACTCTTACAGAATTTACTCATATCGAGTCTTAGACTCTCCCTTCTACAGTCTCCGCATGACACCGTCTGACCTCCTGTAACCAGATCGTTACCATTATCCCCCATCCATCATGGAATTATCTCCATACAGCTGCTCAAACTCAGTAATTTTCTCCAGAGAACTTCCCAGCTCAATTAGCTCCGGGTGACAAGGTGATAATGAAATGACCGCAACTCAAACCTCTAATTAAGCCAAAGAGTTTTGGGTGGCCGAAATTTACTAACAGGAATCTACACAGAGGATAGGTCATAGAGGATAACTCTATGGGATAGATATAAGAGGGATAACCACAAGCTGATTAACTGAAAGTCAGGCAAATTATAAATGTGGCAGAAACTGAGAGAAAATTTAATATTTTCTTAAACTAAAAGCATAAGGTAACTCATAGCGCGCGTGTGAATTGTTAGAATGTCGGGATTGATGTGATATACCAGTAGCTTGTGAGGAATCCATATAAAATCCTAGCGAGAGTAATGAAGGTATTCAGTGATGTTTGATTTTGTCACCTCATATCTCAATCTGGGGTTAACTGAGTTAAATATCTAGCAAAGTTTATGTAATTTGGTTATATAGCTAGAGGGGACCCCTGATAACACAATAAGTTCACAGCATGACATTCAGTAATACAATTTATTCAATTCACTCAGCATACCATCAGGTCTCTTCTGCTGTGGGGTTTCAGCATCTCTATCCGTCTTTCGTATTTCTATAATGAGAAATTTACACAAATGTTAGGCGATTAATTTCATCCTCACCATTTTTTTCTAACGCTAGATAAAGCGCATTATTTTCCTGATGCTGCGATTTCTATTCATGGCTATGATTTATCATTAGTTTTAACTGTGATGGATGATCTGCCCCTATGTTGTGGGATGTAGAGAGAATAGGCATGTATGTCTTGTATAGCAGGTGACATGACAGGTGAAAGATGAGTGAGAGAGAGTATAGCAACCTTCTTTTAGATCTAATGGAATTGTGTCTTCTTGTAGCTCCAATATCGATAAGCTGGCATTAAATGCTCCTGTAACGGATCCAACATCCAAGATGAGATCAAACACGATCACATGACTGAGAAACCAAGAGCGAGCTAGCAGAACTACCATGCAGACAGAGAGAAACATAGGCGTGCGCGAACACCTAAATAATCATGCCAAAAGTCATGCTAAACGGAGCCAGGTGTCGGCAACATCGCGAGTTCTCAGCAAACTCAAAACAACACTTCGGGGAAGAAAGTCTGAGAGACAAAACCCTCCATTATTTCCCTTTCAACTTGAATCTGAAAATGTTTTCGCGCCGAGACAGTAGGATTAACTTAATTTGGAAAGTGTGGAAACATTATGACATATTTCGATGGTGAACCAGCTGTGTCAAGCTAGCTGGCTTGAGAGGATTCCCAAAGCTTACAACAACTGTAAAGTTTTTATAGTTTAAACAACAGAAAACTCATCTTTGGCCAAGTGTAAACTAACAACCATAGTCTTTACAGGCTTAGCGATTGTCACCAATGTTTGACTAATGCCGAATGCAGTAAATTTAGTTCTGACAGTAAGTTAATATTTTCATATGACAATCGAATTCCATCAGCGCAAAATGAATAGGCTTAGAGATACCTTTTGTCATTTCACTAATGAACCCGAGTTCTATAGTCTAAAGAGCTGGAAACCTTTGAGGAACAATGCCACTCCATGCAGACTGAATAGGCATGCGAAAGGCAGCTGGATGATTCTCATCATGCAGACAGATGGGAGTAGGCATGCAGGGTAAAGGGTGATAGATGCAGGACTAAGGCTATATAAAGGTCAACCAGGTGAACTGATCCTGTTTACAGAAAGGCGAGAAATTCAGAATGCCTACAGATGTGTTTTAGCCAATCAGTTCTGAATGTTGAAGTCATTCGGCTAATGGGCTCACTTTCTCATCAGCCTCTGGTTGTATTTCGGGTTGTAATTAGTACTACATTGGTGGTGTATGTAAATATCATGCTGAGGCACTATCTATACACAGCAGCTAACTTCCCCCACAGAATTCACATCAGCTTATCTTGCGATTACTTATTTATGTTTTTACAAATTAAAACACTTTACGCATTTGGCAATCATTTATAAAAATTTCAATTAGTAAGACATTAAAATTCAGACACCTCTAAAAACATGCCATAAAAGACCCCATAAAAACAGAATTTCCTGGACTTCCAACTAGGGCTGTGTTTTTCTCTCGTTTGGAGTTCTCAAAATTGTTGAGTCGCTGTATCTATCTGGATTGTAGTGCTAGGTGAATTCTGACCGGAGCAAGCTACATGCAAGAATAGTCAAGTCTAACTGGTTAGTAAATCTCAATTCATGCTGCATACTCGACAACGGAATTTAAATTTTTTAATGAATTATGAGATGTCAATTGAAAGCGTAGATGCATAAATCTATGTCAAGGTGTCAATATGACATGTACATGGCCAGAAACATTGCTATCACATTCTTTTAAGGCAGATATTTGGAAAGGCCTATCTATCGTTGACGATTTCATCTCCGCTACCTAATACCTGGTATGGAACTTACTCTCACAAGGCGTGGAGGCACTCTTCGTCATTTTATAACCAGGCTCACATCTGTCACAAACCGAACCAGTCACTCCTTCTTTGCAGAAACACTGTCCGGTCTCTGAGCAGCTGGGACCTAATGATCCATACGGGTGACAGCCGCAGGCTACAAACGGAAAGAAAAACCAATGTGATGGGACACGTAATGGCAATCCAGATTGAGAACCTCTGCTGGTCACGTATCTCTTCTCTCTTCATCCATAAATTCCTGTCACGGACAAGGGGGTCATAGACCCCAAACAAATACAAACTGCAAACAAACATATACTCAACTACTGTGAGAAAATTAATTCTAGGATTGAAACATTAGTTGCTATAAACCAGTAGACTTGTTATATACTATCAGATCATCTCTGGACAAAACAAGGAAACACACACACAGAGTCACATTGGTTGGCCACTCGAACTGTGGAATGTTCACATGAGGTAGCTACTCAAACCAATTCCTATAAGACAATGAGCTATAAACCAGATGATGAGTCATGAGAAATGAACTTGTCCGTAACTGAGACTGAGGAGGCATCGACTTGCCTCAGGCCATTCAGTTAAACTAGTGCCCTGACATATGCTGCAACTTGTAGTGAAGAAGCTCTTCACTGAAAACTTGATCAAATTTTGACAACCAAAGGAGTCCAGTAGCAGATTGTATGTGAGAAGACACAGTTGATCAAACACTAAGCCTAAGAAAAGCAAAGCTCTACACAAGTGACTGTCTCTGCCTCAGGGCATCAGGTCTCTATTTGCAGAAACAATAATGCAGTTATGACATTGAAGTTCAGCTGATTAGCCACCCAAATCCATTACACCAGCCTGTCAGCGGATGACACAGCCAAGCGAGACAAGCTGCCGTAGCTAGCGAGAGCGACCACCTTTCATGCATTGGGAGGCAAATCCATACATTCTGCGAAGGCGTGTAGTTGGTGACTGAAGTGACTCTGGGGTGACAGAACAGATGGAAAGCGGTGGGTGTTATTAGGCGAAGAGAGGCACGCGGTGAGCGGTGTTACCTTTACACACGCGTCGGTGGGTGATGGGCTTTGTTTGGTCCTTATAGAAGCCTTCTTTACAATAGTGGCAGTACCGACCGGCTGTGTTATGCCTGCAGCGCACACACACACCGCCGGAGCGCTCACCAGAAAGCTGGTATATGTTCCTATCAAACCGGCATTTCTTGGAATGCAAATTGCATTCACACGCTACAAAATGTAGAGGGCAATATTATACTCATGCAAGGAGACTTACCACGACACGCATTTCGGTGAGTGAGAGGGCGATTATGGTCGCGCGCATAGCCGTCTTTGCACCGTTGACAGTTTACACCAGCTGTGTTATGTCGGCAGTTGATACAAACACCCCCTGTACGACCGCCTGAGCTGGCCCATAGCTCTCTGTTAAACACACACTGATCCGAGTGGAGGTTACATTGGCAGGCTAAAAGTAGAGGTTATTGAATGAATGATAGCATTGTTAGGAAGATTAGAAACTGAAAGCTGAAGGGTTATAAGCTAGGCTCTCCCCAGTGGTTATAACTGACAAGCAGTGGTTCTCATCTCCCGGAGAACTTTCTACTTGTGGTGTGAATACACCACAGACACCAGTCTCTGAATGCCAGGCTAGTAAACTGCAACTTCAGTAAAAAAAATGTTAAATCAAGATTGAGTTTTAATGAAACAACTGTTTGGAATGAGCAATCTAATCAGTAGTGATCGTAAATTCTAATGGAGTGTAGCTTTGTAATTCCCCATGGAGAGATGACGGGTGTATAGTCTGACCCCGCGAAGGCCTCCATTTATTCAGATTTTTTGGCCATCATTTGATTTGACAGGCTTAATAGAATCAATTTGAAAATTGATGATTTGGGAGTCAAGGAGCACTCACACTAGGAATGTGTCACCAAACTAAACGGAAACTCAGATTGCATAAGGTTCAATTTTGTTTTGCATTGACCTGTCACTGCACAGATAATGGGAAAATATTCGCAGAGTCGCATAACTTTCCACACAAGTCGTTGTCATACTAAACAAGGTTTCTAAAGAGGATAAGAGTGATTTTTCATAGAGTAAGCAGGTTGGGAATGCATTTACCAACTAAGATAATAAGGATTGGACTGATTTGCTCACTTATTTAGCTGAGCTCTGTGGGGGCTGATACCTCATAATTAATCCAGCATGTGTGAGCACCGGAGATTCGGGTGTCAAAATCCTAGTAGGCTTTACCCTGTTATGCAAGTAACTCAACTAGTGAAAAGTCTACAGTCTGCTTCATTACTATGGATATAAAAATATCTACACGCAACCAACCAATTATATTTCTTCATAGTACAAGCCGTGACCAGGTGTGAAAAACTGGTCGTAATGTGTTTTGGGGTTTTCATTAGAATTAATAGGCTGTTGAATTCATTGTACTGATGCGGGCTAATCATGTCATCAGGTAGCCGTTTGAGCCATGAGTCAGGCAAAGTATCAATATGATAATAATACCCTTGAATGAGAACTGACACTTTTCAGCAATAATTGTGTTGATACAAGGTTTTTGTAGAAATAACAAAGGGCACGAATTGCTCAATTATGTGGTAAAAAAGCAAACAGCATTAATGCTGAGCGCTTTTGTATTACAATTTTTTCAAATACCTTTACACAGAAGCCAAATAAATACAAACGCTAATTATACCATTAAGAAGCAGTTAAATTTTTCAGGTGCTAGAAATTAGAAAATGGGTGTGAAGAGGTTGCGGGCTACTTACCGACGCATTCATTGGCGTCTCGGTCCGTAGCAGGATTCCACGGTCGATCCACATAAAACGGCTTACATCGATCACAATCTGCTCCTTCAGTATTATGTTGACAGTCACACTCCGTCTGTCCCCGTCCGTTCCTGCTGCAGCTGCTTGCGTGTCCATTACACTTACATCGGCCAGCCAGAGTTAGCTCACTCATAGAAAAGTAATTATCATCGGGCTGAGCAATCTCATTCGGGCTCGATAGACGATTGAAGACGACCTTGACATCGGTAACGGTGACCCAGTCCCTAAGAACTGGAGAATTTTCGATATCGGCCGCTGATGGGCGCCCATTGACAAGGGAGAATGCGACACGGAGCTTGGATCCAGAGGCGCCATATCTAGCAGCCTCCTCGATATGATTGGTGCATATAGCTTTCTGCTCATTTGCTTGTGTGATGATTCCATTTACCTCCATGCCGTATGTCCCCATGCAGTCTGTTGAGTGGTACTGCATAGGAATCCAGGTGCGGCCAAAGTCAGCGCTCTTATAAAACACCATGGAGTCAGGAATCTTATTACAGAAGTAAAGAATCATGTATGTCAGTTCATACTTCTTACCAAGGGCTACGCTGATGGTAACGTTTGTCTCCATAGTATCATTCTGAATTGGATTCGACACCCAACACGAATTCTTATCGGAGTCCACCAAATACTCAACGGGGTGCTTGCGGGAGTTATGATTTGCATCGCAGAACTGACAAATGTAGGTATTACGATTGTACCGATCTGTATACCCCGTACAGTAGCGGTTCGGTGCCTCCGACCCGCATGTTGATGATGATGTAACTTTCTTACCAATTGCTGTGTTGCCAAATTCCGTAACGACACATTTCTTGGCTTTACCATCACTGTTATAGCATTCCCCCATAGGTTTAGTGTTACTTTGCGAGAGAGCTATGGCTCGTTTGTAGGCCTCGTTAAATTCCTTAGTTCGGTATTGTGTCTCTGGGTTATACTGAAGTGTAAGCGCCTCCCGGCCAGTTTTCCTTCGAGATTCGCAGGTAGATGTGATAGCGCAGAGGAGAATAAATATGTTAAAGTTTATTCCCAACATTTTGGCGATTACTGATGATTGTCCAAATATAAGAAGCAGCGCAAGGTATCAGAGCATACCTCCTAAAGCGTCAGTCAGCGTCTCCCTGGTCAGTGTCTGCTTTGTGATGATTTGATATCCTTCCTTGTTTAGAAATCCTTTGATCTGCACCTACTGTTAATTTTATGCCAACTGATAAGATTTGCCTACTGTTATGCAGGATTTATGTCTCGGCAGTTTTTACTCCATGAAAAATTTGATTGGTTAGTTAGAAGAAAGTAGGCGGAGCATAGTTAATACTCTTCTCTCTGGTTGGTTTATTCAAGCAGTCAAAACATGGGAGGTGGATAATCCCTGCTTGATAATCTGTCACCGCTGCTCCGCTCGGCTGGCATCTGTACTCAAAAGTCAACTATATTTTCAGTTGAGTCAACCCAAATGCCCCCCGATTGTCAACATGTTATATTATTGTTCCTTCGGGCTAGAAAATTCTACAGATTCTCTCATTGTGAGCAGTCTCGCTGTGTCCCTGGCTTCTCGAGTACTTGTGCCCTGAAGCATTTGATCCATTAGTGTTATTTAGAAACTTTTCAACTTCTAAATG